>Ga0222429_100136_pt1 | contig 117030 bp, 99 predicted proteins | sample 1B50Ametagenome_FD_182475 | JGI IMG/M metagenome (GOLD analysis project Ga0222429, IMG submission 182475) | Enriched microbial communities from leaf-cutter ant dump, University of Wisconsin, Madison, United States - 1B50A (version 2) | ecosystem: Environmental > Terrestrial > Nest > Insects nest...
CTGGAGACGCCGCACTACAAGCTCGAACGCCTCAAACACGACGACCCGCGCCTGGACAGCCTGGACGCCAGCTACAAGCTGGCCGACGTGGTCGAAGACCAGTCCAAGGTCACGCGCCGCTCGCAGGAGCCGACCAACAAGCAAACGCCGGTCATCAAGGGCGTGCTGCCCGACGCCCCGGCCCCCGTGGCTGAGCCGCGCCCCGAACCCGCAGCGCGCGCGCAGCGCGGCCAGGGCCAGCAGCGCCCAGCACAGGCCGCCGCAGCGCCTGCTGCCGCTCCGGCAGCGCCCGAGCAAGGCTTCTTCGCCTGGATCAAGAGCCTGTTCGGCTTGGGCGCAACGCCCGCACCCGCCCCGGCTGCGGCGCAGTCCACCGAAGCCAGCCGCAACGAACCGCGCCGCGAAGGGCGCGGCGGCGAACGCGGCCGGCGCGGCGGCCGTGACGGCAACCGCGATGGCAGCCGGGAAGGCGGCCGCGACGGCAACGGCGCAGAAGGCCGCAGCCGGCGCGGCGGCGAAGGCCGCAACGGCGAACGCACTGCGGAAAGCCGCGAAGGCCGTGAAGCACGCGGCGAGGCTCGCGGCAACGAGCGCCGCGGCGAACGCGCCGAAGGCGAAACCCGCCGCGAACCGCGCGAGGGCCGCCGCGAACGCGGAGAACGCGCAGAACGTGGCGAGCGCCCGCCGCAGAAAGCCGCCGACCTGGCCCAGGGCGCAACCGCAGCCCCGCAGGACGGCGCCAGCCCGGCGCAGGACGGCGGCGAACGCCCACGCCGCGAGCGCGGTGAACGCGGCGAGCGCCAGCGCACCCCGCGCGCGGCCGACACCGGCACCGGCTTTGCCGACACCGCACCGCTAGCGTCGCTGCCCGACCTGGAGCTGACGAGCAACGAAGTCAGCGTGCCGGCCACCGACGCCGGCGAAGACCAGGGCGCGCCGGAGCGCCGCGAACGCCGCTCGCGCGACCGCTACGGCCGTGACCGCCGCGCACGCGGCGAACGCGGCCCGCGCAGCAGCGAAGGCGCCGAAGACCAGGCCGCAGCAGACGCGCCGGCAGCCCAGCAGCCCGCCGACGAGCCTGAACAGGCCGGCGATGCGCCCGCACGGCGCAGCTACTTTGCGCCCGCCAGCACGCCGGCCGAACCGGCTGCAGTGTCCGAGGCGCCCGAAGCGCCTGCACAAGCCCCGGCCGCACCGGCAGCAGCACCCGCTCCAGCGCCTGCCGCAGCCCCTGCTCCGGCGCCAGCACCGGCAGCGCAGGCCGCAGCCCCGGCGCAGCCGATTGCCGTGGCGCAGCCCGCAGCAGCGGCGCAACCGGCAGCAGCAGCCCATGGCGGCATGCCGCGCGTGCAGGCCTACACGCTGCCCCTGCAATCGCTGCAGGAAGTGGCGCAGGCCTCGGGCCTGCAATGGGTCAACTCGGACTCCGACAAGGTCGCCGCCGTGCAGGCCGCCATTGCCGCCGAACCGCAGCCCATCCGCGTGCCGCGCGAGCGGCCCCCGCTGGTGGTGCAGGACGCAGGCCCGCTGGTGCTGGTGGAAACCCGCCGCGACCTGCGCGAGCTCAAGCTCCCGTTCGACGGGCAAGCCGGCGCGTAACCCGACTGGGCGGCCGGGCATGCGGGGGGGCGCAAACACCCCGCGCATGCCCGTGATTACAAGTCCGATAGGCTCCTAGAGACAGCCGCCGGCGCCAGGCGCACAAGAGCGGCCTTTCCCTGCAAGGTGACTCCATGCTGTTTCTGCTCTCCCCGGCCAAGTCGCTGGACTACGACAGCCCCCTGCCCCCCGGCCTGGCGCACAGCCAGCCGCAATTCATCGCGCAGTCGGCGCAGCTCATCGAGGTACTGCGCACCCTGGCCGTGCACGACGTGGCCGCGCTGATGTCGATCAGCGACAAGCTGGCCGCGCTCAACGTGGCGCGCTACGCCGCCTGGTCGCCGCGGTTCACCGCCGGCAACGCGCGCCAGGCCGTCATGGCCTTCAACGGCGACGTGTACGAAGGCCTGCAGGCCGCCAGCCTGGCGCCGGCAGACCTGGACTGGATGCAGCAGCACGTGGCGATTCTCTCGGGCCTGTACGGCGTGCTGCGCCCGCTCGACCTGATGCAGCCCTACCGCCTGGAGATGGGCACGCGCCTGGCCACGCCGGCCGGCGGCAACCTGTACCAGTTCTGGGGCGCGCGCATCGCCGAACACCTGAACCAGCGCCTGGCCGCCAACGCCTCGCCGGTCATCGTCAACCTGGCGTCGCAGGAATACTTCAAGTCGGTGGACCGCAAGCGGCTGAAGGCGCGCGTGCTCGAATGCGTGTTCGAGGAATGGCACGGCGGCAAGTACAAGATCATCAGCTTTCACGCCAAGCGCGCGCGCGGCCTGATGGCGCGCTGGGCGGTGCAGCAGCACGCGCTCACGCCGCACCGGCTCGAAGCCTTCGACCTGGAGGGCTACGCCTTTGCCGCCGGCGCCTCAAGCACCGACCGGCTGGTGTTTCGCCGCACGGGCAGCGCCGCATGAGCGCGCAGTCCATCACCCCCGAACTGCGCCAGTGGGTGGCCGAACAGCTGGCCGCAGGCTGCGCCCCCGAGGCGCTGGCGGCCCGGATGTGCCAGGCCGGCTGGGACGCATCCGTCGCCGCGCAGGCCGTGGCCGCTGCGCCGCAGGCCGCACCCGGCGCGGCCGCGAACGCACCGCAGCCCGGCGCCATGCCCGGCCCCGACCTGACCGAATCCCCGCTGCTGATCGACGGCGGCGACCGCCAGGTCGAGGTGCTGCTGCGGCTCGACCACCCGCGCATCGTGCTGCTGGGCAGCCTGCTGTCGCCCGACGAATGCGCCGGCCTGATCGCCGCCGCCGCGCCGCGCATGGAGCGCTCGCGCACCGTGCAGACGCAGACCGGCGGCGAGGAGGTGAACCATGACCGCACCAGCGACGGCATGTTCTTCCAGCGCGGTGAAACCGAGCTGGTGCGCCGCATCGAGGCGCGCATCGCGCGCCTGCTGCGCTGGCCGGTGGACAACGGCGAAGGCCTGCAGGTGCTGCACTACCGCCCGGGTGCCGAATACAAGCCGCACTACGACTACTTCGACCCCGACCAGGCGGGCACGCCCACGCTGCTCGCCCGCGGCGGCCAGCGCGTGGCCACGCTGATCATGTACCTGAACAACCCCGCCAAGGGCGGCGGCACCACTTTTCCCGACGCCGGCCTGCAGGTGGCGCCGCGCCAGGGCAACGCCGTGTTCTTCGGCTACGCCCGGCCCCACCCCGACACGCGCACGCTGCACGGCGGCGCACCGGTGATCGAGGGCGAGAAGTGGATCGCCACCAAGTGGCTGCGCGAACGCGAGTTCAACTGACCCGCGCCGCCGCAAATGCCTCTTTGCGGCGCCCGGCGCCTGCCTGGGCGCTAGCCTTCACGGCGGCACCGTACGCCGTAGAATTTGAATAAAAATGGCCTGTAACGCTTATCCAGCAAGCGCAACCAGCTATACGTTAAGTAGCAAACAATGAACACCCCAGACCAATCCCCGCTGGGCCGCGCCAGCGCCTACGCCGACCGGTACGACGCCAGCCTGCTGTTTCCGATCGCGCGCGCGCCCAAGCGCGCCGAGATCGGCATCGCCGGCGCCGCGCCCTTCTTCGGCGCCGACCTGTGGAGCGCCTACGAGCTGTCGTGGCTGAACCCGCGCGGCAAGCCGCAGGTGGCGATTGCGCAGATCACCATCCCGTGCGAGACGCCCAACATCATCGAGAGCAAGTCCTTCAAGCTCTACCTGAACAGCTTCAACGCCAGCCAGTTCACCGACGCCGAGGCCGTGCGCGCACGCATCCGTGCCGACGTGAGCGAGGCCGTCTGGCGCGGCAGCGCCCAGACCGGCACGGTCGGCGTGCAGCTGATCCTGCCCGAGCAGTTCGACCAGCAGCCCATCCACGAACAGGACGGCCTGCTGCTCGACCGCCTGGACATCGAGTGCACGCACTACCAGCCCGCGCCCGAGCTGCTGCGCGCCCACCACGACGAAGCGCCCGTGACCGAAACCCTGGTCAGCCACCTGCTCAAGAGCAACTGCCTGGTCACCGGCCAGCCCGACTGGGGCAGCGTGCAGATCAGCTACAGCGGCGCGCAGATCGACCAGGAGGGGCTGCTGCAGTACATCGTGAGCTTTCGTGGCCACAACGAATTCCACGAGCAGTGCGTCGAGCGCATCTTCATGGACATCTGGCAGCGCTGCCGCCCCATCAAGCTGGAGGTCTACGCCCGCTACACGCGCCGCGGCGGGCTGGACATCAACCCGCTGCGCACCAGCGCCCCGATGCCGCTGCCGCGCAACGTGCGCACGGCGCGGCAGTAGGGCAAAGGCAGGCGGCGCTGCCCCTACGGCAGCTTGAACACTTCGAGCGTGCGCCCCAGCACGCCGGCGTTCACGCTCATGCTGCGCGCGGCGGCGGCCGATTCCTCCACCAGCGCGGCGTTCTGCTGCGTCATGCGGTCGAGTTCGACCACCGCATCGTTGACCTGCGCGATCCCGCTGGCCTGCTCGTGCGCCGCGGTGCCGACCTCGCCCATGACGCGGTTGACCTGCTCGACCGACTGCACCGCCTGCGCAATGGTCCGGCCGGCGGCCTGCATGTGCTGCGCGCCGCGCTCCACCTGCGTGACCGAAGCGCCGATCAGGCCGCGGATCTCGCCCGCCGCCGCGGCTGACCGCTGCGCCAGGGCGCGCACCTCGGCGGCCACCACGGCAAAGCCCCGCCCCTGCTCGCCCGCGCGTGCGGCCTCGACCGCCGCGTTGAGCGCCAGGATGTTGGTCTGGAAGGCAATGGATTCGATGGTGGCGACGATCTGCCCCATCTGGCGCGAGGACTGGGCGATCGACTGCACCATGTCCTGCGCCTCGGCCATGGCCTGGCCGCCGCTGCGCGCCAGCGTGGCGCTGCGCTCGGTATGTTCGAGCACCTGGCGCGTCGTCTGCGCCGACTGCGCCACCGTGCCTGACAGCTGCTCCATCGACGCGGCGGTCTGCTCCAGGCTGCTCGCCTGCGACTCGGTGCGCGCCGACAAATCCTGCGCACCCTGCGCGATCTCGTGGGAAATGGTGCCGAAGGTGGTGATTTCGCCCCGCGCGTCGCCGACCACGGCGCGCAGGTTGATCTGGATCTGGTTCAGCCGCTCCATCAGCAAGGCCATGGGATGCCGGCCGTCGGCCGCGCACGCCGCGGTGCGCAGGTTGCAGCCGGCAATGTCGCCCGCCAGGCGGTTCGCGTCGCGCAGCGCGGCCGTGATGCGGCAGTGGAAGCGCCACAGGATCAGGCCCGCGCCGCCCAGCAGCAGCAAGGCCTGCAGCGCCAGTTCGCCGGGCGGCATGGCACCGCCCAGCCCGGGCAGCAGCGCCACGGCCAGCAAGGGCGCCAGCATGGCCCCCAGGCGCTGGGTGAAGCTGGCGCGCTGCAGCTTGCCCAGCCAGTCGCGCCAGCCCGTCATGCGCACCCGCCCGGCGTGCAGCACAAAGCTAGGGCGGCCCGCTTCGCGCTCCCGGGCGATGCGCGCGTAGAGCTGCTCGGCCAGCGCGATCTCGCCGCGCTCGGGCTTGGTGCGCACCGACATATAGCCCTGCGGCTTGCCGTCGACGACGATGGGCGAGACATGCGCGCGCACCCAGTAATGGTCGCCGTTCTTGCGCCGGTTCTTCACCAGCCCCGTCCAGCCGCGCCCATGGCCAATGGTGGACCATAGATCCTTGTACGCCTCGGGCGGCATGTCGGGGTGGCGGATCAGGTTGTGCGGCTGCCCCATCAGCTCGTCCATGCTGTAGCCGCTCACCCGCATGAAGGCGGCGTTGCAGTGCGTGATATGTCCGCGCCGGTCGGTCACCGACATCAGCAGCTCGTGCGCGGGATATTCATATTCCTTCTGGGTGGCCGGCAGATTGACACGCATGGCGCAAAAGCCAGCACCAGGCTGGCGGCTGTGGGGATGCGGATTATTTCGCTGTGTCGTGCGTGCGGCGTCTTGACATAGCGCAAGAAAACACATTTCAAAACAATTCCCCCTCCTGCACCGGCGCCGGCTCCGCGTCGGCCAACGCCACCAGTCCGCCCACGCGCACTCCCAGCAGGCGCAGGCGCTGCTGCAGCGGCACGCGCTTGAGGCACAGGCCGGCCACGCGGCGGATGGCGGCCGCGTCCTGCGTGGGTTCGGCAATGGTCTGGTCGCGCGTGGCGGTCTTGAAGTCCTCGTAGCGCAGCTTGATGCCGATGGTGCGCCCTACGTAGCCCTTGCGCTGCAGGTCCTGCGCCACCTGCTGGCACAGCTCGGTGAAGATCTGCCCCAGCAAGGCCTTGTCGCGCACCGCGTGCAGGTCGCGCTCGAAGGTGGTCTCGCGGCTCATGCTGACCGGCTCGCTCTCGGTCACCACCGGGCGCTCGTCGCGGCCCCAGGCGGCGTCGTGCAGCCAGGCACCGGTGGCCTTGCCGAAGTGCGCCGCCAGCCAGCCGCGCTCGCGCGCCGCCAGGTCGGCAATGGTGTGGATGCCGTGCCGGGCCAGCTTGTCGTTGGTCTTCGGACCTATGCCGTTGATCTTGCGGCAGGCCAGCGGCCAGATTTTTTCCTGCAGGTCTTCGGGGTGCACCACCGCGATGCCGTTAGGCTTGTTGAACTCGCTCGCCATCTTGGCGATGAGCTTGTTGGGCGCCACGCCGACCGAGCAGGTCAGCCCCGTGGCCTCGAAAATGCTTTTCTGGATCAGCCGCGCCAGCACCCGCCCGCCGTCACGCTGGCCGCCGGGAACCTCGGTGAAGTCGATGTAGACCTCGTCGACGCCGCGATCCTCCATGACCGGCGCGATGCCGGTGATGACGGCCTTGAACGCCTTGGAATAGCGCCGGTACTCGGCAAAGTCCACCGGCAGCAGAATCGCCTGCGGGCACAGGCGCGCCGCCTTCATCAGCCCCATGGCCGAGCCCACGCCGAAGGCGCGCGCGGCGTAGGTGGCGGTGGTGATCACGCCCCGGCCCACGTAGCCGGCCAGGCGCGGGAACGCGTCCACGGGAATGTCGCCCGGCCGGCCCGCGTAGGCCTGCAGCAGCGCGTCGTCCTCGCGCCGCCGGCCCCCGCCGATGACGACCGGCAGCCCCTTGAGCTGCGGGTAGCGCAGCAATTCGACGGAGGCGTAGAACGCATCCATGTCGAGGTGGGCGATGCGGCGGGGCAGGTCTTCTGGGCGGCTCACCCCGCGATTGTCGCGGTTCTCAGGCCATGCCGATCAGCACCAGCCCCAGCAGCATCAACGCCATGCCGGCCTTCTCGGGGCGGCTCGATTGCTCGCTGAGCATGCGGTGCGACACCAGATAGCTGAACAGCACCTCGACCATGCCCAGCGTGCGCACCTGCGCCGCCCCCTGCATGGCGTAGGCCGAGAACCAGGCCAGCGACGCCGCCGCGCCCGCGCTGCCGGCCAGCAGCGAGGTGCGCCAGGCGCGGCGCAGCGGCGCCAGCCCCTGCGGCGTGCGCAGCGCCACCCAGGCGCCCAGCAGCACGGACTGCAGGCTTTGCGCCGTCAGCACGCCCCAGGCGCCCGACACCCAGGGCGATACGCCCGGCAGCGCCAGCGCGCCGCCGCGAAAACCCACCGCCGCCACGGCAAAGCATGCGCCGCAGGCCAGGCCGTAGAGCGCCGGGCGCCCCAGCCAGGCCGCGGGCGAGAGCAACTGCCCGCGCGGCGGCAGCGACAGCAGCAGCACCCCCAGCGTGGCCACCACCATGGCCAGCAGCGCCAGCGGCCGGGGCAGTTCGTGCAGGAACAGGCCGGCAAACAGCGCTACCTGCAGCACCTCGGTCTTGGACAGGGTCACGGCCACGGCGAAGTTGCGCTCCTGCATGGCCAGCAGCAAGAACGCCGTGGCCGCCACCTGGAAGGCCGCGCCCAGGGCGATCCAGCCCAGATAGGCCCAGGAGAGCGCCGGCAGCGCCCAGGGCCCGCCCTGCAGCGCGTACAGCAGCGCCAGCGCGGCGGCGGCAAACGGCAGGCCGAACAGAAAGCGCACCAGCGTGGCGGCCAGCGTGCCGACCTCGGCGGTCAGCGAGCGCTGCGCGGCGTTGCGCACGGTCTGTGCGCCGGCGGCGAACAGCACCACGGGCACCCAGATCCAGGGTGCCGTGGCGAATGAAGTCATGGTCATTGTCCGAGCATAGCCAGCACCGCCGCCGCGCGCCGACTCGCTTGGCGAGGGCGCCCGCGCCCGCCGGCGATGGCCCGCCCGGTCAGCCGCGTGCGGGCTTGGGGTAGGTGCCCGGCACCAGGATCGAACGATCGACGTTCTGCAGCTGGGTATGGCCGCAGAACGCCATGCTCACGTCCAGCTCCTTGTGGATGATTTGCAGCGCCTTGGTCACGCCGGCCTCGCCGAACGCGCCGAGGCCGTAGACCATGGCGCGGCCGATCATGGTGCCGCGCGCGCCCAGCGCCCAGGCGCGCAGCACGTCCTGGCCGCTCCTGATGCCGCCGTCCACCCATACCTCCAGCTTGTCGCCCACGGCGTCCAGGATGGCGGGCAGCGCATGGATGGACGACGGCGCGCCGTCGAGCTGGCGCCCGCCGTGGTTGCTGACGACGATGGCGTCGGCGCCGTTGTTCGCGGCCAGCACCGCGTCCTCGACTTCCATGATGCCCTTCAAGATAAGCTTGCCGCCCCACTGCTCTTTGACCCAGCGCACGTCCTCCCACGACAGGCGCGGGTCGAACTGCTCGTTGGTCCAGGCGGCCAGCGAGTTCATGTCCGACACACCCTTCACGTGCCCCACCAGGTTGCGGAAGGTGTGGCGGCGCGTGCCCGCCATGCCCAGGCACCAGCGCGGCTTGGTCATCAGGTTGATGATGTTGGCCAGCGTCGGCTTGGGCGGCGCCGTCAGGCCGTTCTTGATGTCCTTGTGGCGCTGGCCGATCACCTGCAGGTCGAGCGTGAGCACCAGCGCGCTGCACTTGGCGTCCTTGGCGCGGGCGATCATGCGCGCCATCGCGTCGCGGTCGCGCATCATGTAGAGCTGGAACCAGAACGGCGCGCTGGTGTGCTCGGCGATGTCCTCGATCGAGCAGATGCTCATCGTGGACAGCGTGAACGGAATGCCGAACTTCTCGGCCGCGCGCGCGGCGTGGATCTCGCCGTCGGCGTGCTGCATGCCCGTCAGGCCCACGGGCGCGATGGCCACCGGCATGCTGGCCTGCTGGCCGACCATGGTGGCGGCGGTGCTGCGCCCTTCCATGTTCACCGCCACGCGCTGGCGGAACTTGATGGCCTGGAAGTCGTCCTCGTTGGCGCGGTAGGTGCCCTCGGTCCACGAGCCGGAGTCGCAATAGTCGTAGAACATGCGCGGCACGCGGCATTCGGCAACCTGGCGCAGGTCCTCGATACAGGTCATTTTGGAAAGGTCTGCCACGTGTGTCCCCGGTTCTGTTGATGCAAGCGAACAATCGTAGCGGCGCGCGCGCCAGCCGTGGTTGAAGGGTTTTGCCCCGGCTGTGAAAATTTTGCAGCCCCGCTACCATGGCCCCATGATCACCCTGCACACCGCCGCCACGCCCAACGGGCACAAGGTCTCCATCGCGCTGGAGGAACTGGCCCTGCCCTACGAACTGCGCGTGCTCGACCTGTCCGCCGGCGAGCAAAAGCGCCCCGGCTTTCTCGCCATCAACCCCAACGGCCGCATACCGGCCATCGTCGACCACGACGCGGACGACTTCGCCGTGTTCGAGTCCGGCGCCATCCTCGTCTACCTGGCCGAGAAAACCGGCCGGCTGATGCCGCAGGACGCCAAGGGGCGCTCGCGCGTGCTGCAGTGGCTGATGTTCCAGATGGGCGGCGTGGGCCCGATGATGGGCCAGGCCAACGTGTTCTACCGCTACTTTCCCGAGAAGATCCAGCCCGCCATCGACCGCTACCAGGCCGAGGGGCGGCGCCTGTTCGAGGTGCTCGACGGCCACCTGGCGCAGCACGAATGGCTGGCGGGCGACTACTCGATCGCCGACATCGCCAACTGGGCCTGGGTGCGCACGCACCGCTGGTCGGGCATTTCCATCGACGGCCTGCCCCACCTGCGGCGCTGGCGCGACGCGATCCGCGCCCGCCCCGCCGTGCAGCGCGGCCTGGAGCGCCCGCGCTCGGCCATGGATCTGGAGCGCGACGGCGCGGACGGCGCCCAGGCCTTTGCCGAGCAGGCGCGCACCATGGTCATCACCGGCCAGCCCCAGCAGAACCAGGACAAGCCATGAAGCTCTACACCGCCCACCGCGCGCCCAATCCCCGGCGCGTGCTGATGTTTCTGCACGAGAAGGCCATCACCGGCATCGAGCTGGTGCCCGTGGACCTGAACGCCGGCGAACACAAGGCCGGCCCCTACCGCGCCAAGAACCCGGTGGCCACCGTGCCGGCGCTGGAGCTGGACGACGGCCGCTGCCTGAGCGAGACGCGCGCCATCTGCAGCTACCTCGAAGCGCTGCACCCCGAGCCGAACCTGATGGGGCAGGACGCCGAGGAGCGCGCCTTCATCGAGATGCACGACCGGCGCGTGGAGTGGTACTGGCTGCTGCCCATCGCCAACTGCATACGCCACGGCCACCCCGGCCTGGCGGCGCTGGAGCAGCCGCAGTTTCCCGACTTTGCCCGCGCCCAGGGCGACAAAGTGCGCGAGCGCGCCCGCTGGCTCGACGAACTGCTGGCCGCGCAGCCGTGGATCGCCGGCCAGCGCTTGACCATCGCCGACATCACCGCCTTCTGCGCACTGGAATTCGCCCGCGGGCTGATGAAGTTCAACGCCGGCGCCGAAGGCTTCGCCCACCTGCAATCCTGGCGCGACCGCATGGCCGAGCGCGACAGCGCGCGCGCGGGGTAGCTACACCCCCCATTGCATCAATCGTTGCATCGCTTCGGACGGGCATGCCCCAAGCCAGCGGACGCCGCGCAAGGGCCGCCCCGCCGCGCTGGCGTCGTCCCCCTGCCCGCATTGCGCAGCAATGCGAGAGCGGGGGGGAAGCGACGCAGTCGCACAGGGGGGTGCTCCTATCTCACTCCTGCCCCACGCACCTCCAGGCGTATCTCGTCGAGCACCTCGCCGCCCGGTCCCAGCAGCCGCACGCTGTGGCGCCCGGGCCAGGGCAGCCAGGCCCAGCGCGCGCCCTGGCCGGCCGGCTTGCCGTCGATCTGCCAGCGCACGCCGTGCACGCCCGGCCCCGTGGCCTCGAAGCGCAGGCGCTGGTAGGCGGGGGGAATGTCCGGGTCGAGCGCGATGATGGTGCCGGGCGCGGGCGCGGCAATGCGCGCGGCGCCGCCCACGACCTGCGGGGCCGGTGCGCGCGCGGTTGAATGTTTCAAGCCTTTTTGGCCTTCAGCCCTTTCTGGATAAGCGCCATCAGCAATGTTTTTGATGGTAAACAAGGTTTGTTCCGTGCCGCGCACGAACCACTCGTCCCGCGCGCTCTCCAGCGGCAGGCCGTCCGCGCCCGGGCCATAGCGCACGGCCGCGCGGCGCACGGCGCCTGGCGGCTGCGGCGCGGCGCTGGGCACGCCCTGGTGCAGCCAGCGCATCACCTCGGCCCACACCGGCGCGGCGCCGCTGCTGCCGCTGACCTCGTGCATCGGGCTGCCGTCGGCGTTGCCCACCCACACGCCCACGGTGTAGCGCGCGGACCAGCCCACCGTCCAGTTGTCGCGCATGTCCTTGCTGGTGCCGGTCTTCACCGCCGTCCAGAAGCGCGTGCCCAGCACGCTGTCGGGGCCGAAGGTGGGCACGCGGGCGTTGGCGTCGGCCAGCATGTCGCCCACGATGAAGGCGGCGCCCGCGTCCAGCACACGCCGCCCGGGCGGCGCGTGCTGCGATCCGGCGGCGGGCGGCAGCCAGGGCGCCACCGGGCTGTAGCGCCCGCCGTTGGCCAGCGCGCGGTAGGCGTTGGCCAGGTCCAGCAGGCGCACCTCGCTGGCGCCCAGCGCCAGGCTGTAGCCGTAGTAGCCGCCCGGCTGCGCCAGCGCCAGGCCCAGCGCCCGCAGCTGCGCGGCAAAGGCGTCGGGCGTGACCATGACCAGCGTGCGCACCGCCGGCACGTTCAGCGACGAGGCCAGCGCCGTGCGCGCCGACACCCAGCCCTTGAAGTCGTGGTCGTAGTTCTGCGGGATGTAGAGCCCGCCGGCCGTGGGAATCTGCGCGGGCGAGTCGTGGATCAGCGACGCCGCCGTGATGCGCCGCTCGGCGATCGCCTGCGCGTACAGAAACGGCTTGAGCGCCGACCCCGGCTGGCGCAACGCCAGCACCGCGTCCACCTGGGCGGCGCTGCTCAGCTCGCCCGACGATCCCACCCAGGCCAGCACCTGGCCGCTGGCGTTGTCCAGCACCACCACGGCGCCGTCGTGCACGTTGCGCCCGGCCAGCTCGCGCAGGTGGCGCGCCAGCGTTTGCTGCGCCACGCGCTGCAGGTCGGCGCGCAGCGTGGTGCGCAGGCGCGCGGGCGCGGCCTGCCCGCCGGCCGTGGCCTGCGCCAGCGCCAGGCGGGCGAAGTGCGGCGCAACGCCGTCGCTGGCGTCGAACGCGCGCCGCTGCAGCGCCGCCGTGGCAAACATCTGCAGCGCCAGGCAGTCGGTGGCCGCGCCGTGGCGCAGTTCGCGCAGCAGCGTGCAGGCGCGCCGCGCCACGCGCGCCGGCGCGGCGTTGGGCGCGCGCACCAGCACGGCGGCCAGCGCCGCCTCGCGCTCGTCGAGCCCGTGCGCGGCCTTGCCGAACAGCGTACGGCTGAGCGCGTCGATGCCCACCAGCTCGCCGCGAAACGGCACCAGGTTGAGGTAGGCCTCCAGGATCTGATCCTTGCGCCAGCGCCGGTCCAGCACCTGCGCCGCCACGGCCTGGCCCATCTTCTGCACCACGCCGCGCCCGCCGCTGGACTGCGCCAAGTCGTCGTCGAGCAAGCCGGCCAGTTGCATGGTGATGGTGCTGGCGCCGCGCGTGCGGGTGTGCCACAGATTGCCCCAGGCCGCCGCCGACACGGCCGCCCAGTCCACGCCGCTGTGCTGGTAGAAGCGCTTGTCCTCGCTGTACACCATGGCCTGGCGCAGCGCGGGCGACACGTCGGAAAGCTGCACCCACTGGCCGCGGCGCACGCTGGCGTCGGTGCGCAGGCGCTGGACGACGGCGCCATCGCGCGCCAGCACCAGCGTCTCGGACGAGCGAAAGCCCGCATGCACTTCGTCGAAGGTGGGCAGCGCCCAGGCGGGCCGTGGCGCCAGCGCCAGGCAGGCCAGCAGGCCGGCGCACAGGCCATGCAGCAGGCGCGCGCGCACACCCGGCATGGCTAGCCCCGCCACGCGGCGCGCATGCCGCACCCGCGCCGCGCCACGGTGGTGGCAGCCGCAAACGATGCAGGACGGGCACAGAGGAAACCCGGCCCAATGCGCGGGTTCATGGACGGCACCTCACCTGCCCCGCCAATGTAGGCGCGTACGGTGACAGCCGCATGACAGCGGCGCCGCCCCCTCATGGCTGGCCTTGCTGCACCACCTTGACGGGGGCGTTGGGGGATTCGCCGAACATCTCGGGCGCGTACAGCGCCTCGACGCGGCTGGGCGGCAGCTGGAAGTCGCCGGCGTTGTTCAGGCGCAGCGTGTACTCCATGGTCACCGTGCCCTTGGGCAGGTACTCGTAGTAGCTGCGGAAGGACTCGAAGCTGCGCTCCTCGAAAGCCGCCCAGCCGCTGCCCGAGCGCTGCTCGCCCCGCGCGGCGATCTCCGAGTCGCGCCCCAGGCCGCTGCCCAAGATGGTGCTGCCTGCCGGGATCGGGTCGGTCACGGCCACCCAGGTCATGTCGGCCTGGCCCGTTACCTCTAGGCGCACGCGCAGCACGTCGCCGCGCGAATACTGGCCCGCCGGCAGCTTGGGGTTGGCCTGCTGCACCGGCGTGACGGTGCGCCGGATGCTGTAGCCCGAGGCGAACGGCGCCTTGAGCTGCACCGCCGCCACCGACTGCAGCGTCAGCCAGGGCTTGCCCGTGCCGTGGTGCTGCACCGACAAGGCCTGCGTGCCGCCCTCCTTGCCCCAGGGCAGGAACATGGTGTTGTGCGTCCACATGCCCGGGGCCGCCGGCGCGCCGAACCAGGTGGTCTGGTGCGCCGCGCCTTCGGCGTCCGACGGCTTGGCGCGCACCACCTTGGCCCAGTCCACGCTGGCGCCCGTATCGCCCAGGCTGGCGCGGGTGCTGCCGGCCACGGGCGCAGCCTCGTATTTGGCGCTGAATTTCTCCAGTGCCAGCGCGCCCCACAGGTTGGCCGTGGTGGTGTGCCAGGCGCCGCTTTGCTGGCGCGCGATGAAGCCGTTGGCCAGGCGGCCCATGTCGGCCTGCCAGGCCGGGTCGTCCAGCACCGCCAGCAGCAGGCGCGCGGTGTTCACGTCGCCGTTCTGCATCAGCCACCACCACTGGTCGTCCTGCTCGGAGCTGAAGATCAGCTTGCTGCCCTGCCAGCTCAGGCGCGACAGCAGGATTTGCGACGCCTCGCGCAGGCGCTGCGCGTGCTGGGGCACGCCGGGCATGCGCTGCAGGATGTTGTACCAGTCGATCAGCGCGTGCGTGGGCCACTGGTTGGGCGCGATGGTGATGCTGGTGAGCATGCGCGGCGTGGCCTTGCCGTAGCGCGACAGCGCCTCGATGGCGGCGAGCTTGCGCATGTCCAGATCCTTGCGCGGGCTCCAGAAGCTGCGCGTGATGCGCCCTTCCACGAACGCGATCAGGCCGCTTTCCATGGCGGCGCGGGCCTCGTCGGGCAGGGCGAAGGCGGGGTCGAACCCGGACGCCTCGTGCGTGGCCGCCAGGATGTAGGCGGTGAGCGTGTCGCTGCCCCGGTTGTCGCTGCCGCCGCGCGGCGGGAAGTAGTACGCCAGGCCGTCGCCGTCCAGGTAGGCGGGCAGTTGCGCGGCCACGTTCTGCCACATCTTGGCGTCGTTCAGGCCGATGGCCTTGCTGGTCTTTTGCTCCAGGCAGGCGAACGGGTAGCGCGCCCACCAGTCGCGCACGCCGGGCAGGCCTTCGGCCAGCTTGGGCTGCAGCGCCAGCTTGAGGCCGCCGCGCCCGGGCAGCGCGTCCTGCGGCGGCGCCACGTCCATTTGCAGTGGGCCGTCGAGCTGCACCAGCGTGCCCTGCTGCACCGTCAGCGGCACGGCCGGCACGATGCGCTGGCTGACCTTGAGCGCGTCGCGCGCGCCGCCCTGCGTGTCGTGCGCGGCAATCTCCCAGATCAGCGCCTGCGCGCGCGTGCTGCCCAGTTGCTCGGGCACGGTCACGTCCCAGCCCACCTCGCGCGCCTGGCCGGCGGCGATGTCCAGCGTCTGCGGCGCCAGCTCCAGCAGCGTGGCGCGCGGCGCCACCTCCACCCGCATGTCCTTCTGGGTGGTGTTGCGCAGCGTGACCTGGGCGCGGAACTGGTCGCCGCCCCGCACCAGCGGCGGCAGGCCGCTGATGATCTGCAGGTCCTGCGTGGCGCGGATGGCCGTGCTACCGGTGCCGAACAGGCCCGCGCCGGCGTCGGCCACGGCCACGATCTTGAAGGTGGTCAGCGCGTCGTTCAGCGGCACCGTCACCACGGCCCGGCCGTTGGCGTCCAGCTGGATGGCGGGGCGCCACAGCAGCAGCGTGTCGAGCAGCTCGCGCGTGGCCGCGTGGCCGCCGCCGCCGCCGGGCGGCGCGGCCTTTTTGCCGTAGTGGCGCCGGCCCACGATCTCCATCTGCGCGGTGGCTGTCTGCACGCCCCAGCTGCGCCGCTGCAGCATCGCATCCAGCAGGTTCCAGCTGGTGTTGGGCATCAGTTCAAGCAGCGCCTGGTCCACGGCGGCCAGCGCCACCTCGGCGCCGGCGGCGGGCTTGCCGTCCGGCAGCCGCGCCTCGATCGTGACCTGCGCCTTGCCGCGCACCGGGTAGCTGGCCTTGTCGGCGCTGACCTGCACGGCAAGCTGGTGCGCGCGGCTGCCCACGCGGATCTCGGCCGCGCCCATGCGGTAGGCGGGCTTGGACAGGTCGACCATGGCGGTCGGCGCGACGTATTCCTTGCCCTCGTACCAGAAGGCCGTCCACCACTCGCGCGGCGCCTTGAAGCCCCAGGTGAAGAAGCTGTACCACGGCACCTCGCGCAGGCGCCCGCGCAGCGCCAGCACGCTCACGTAGACGTTGGGCGACCAGGCGGGGTCGATCTTGACCTCCACCGTCGGGTCCTGCCCGCTCAGCTGCACCACGCGCGTCTGCAAAATGCCCTCGCGCTCCACGGTCAGCAGCGCCGTGGCGTGGCGAAACGGCATGCGCACCTGAAAGCGCGCGGTCTCGCCGGGCTGGTAGCTCTTCTTTTCGGGCAGCAGGTCGATGCGGTCGTTGTCCTGGCCGCCGAACCACAGCTCGCCCCCGCCCATGACCCACACCGAGGTGGCGGCCTTGGCCTCGTTGCCGTCCTTGTCGCGCGCCGTCACCACCAGCTCGATCTCGCCGCTTTGCCCGACCTTGGTCTCGCACAGCAGCAGGCCGCGGCTGTCGCTCTTGCCGGTGCAGACGGTGCCCAAGTCCTTGCTCTCGCGCTTGTTGTCGTAGCTGTAGAAGCCCCCCACCATGCGCTTGCGCGTGCTGGTGGTGATGTGCGCAACCGCCTGCACCGACAGCGGCACGCCGGCCTGGGGCTTGCCGTCCAGCCCCAGCGCCAGCGCCTGCCAGCGCACGCGCGCGCCGCTGGCGGCCCAGCCCTCGGACTTGACGCCGGCGATCACCGCCGCCGGCCACAGCGTGTGCGTGCTACGCAGCGTCTGCACCTCGCCGCTGGGGTCGGGGTAGCTGGCTTCGAGCAGCAGCTCCTGCGCGCGCCCGGCCGTGGGCACGTGGTCGATGGTGACGCTGGCGGCGCCGCTCTTGTCGAGCGTGAGCGGCAGGCGATCGGCGATCACGCGCTGGCTGTCGTCGGACTCGGACTCGTCGCCGGACGCCGCGTCGCGCCGGCGCGGCGGGCCGAAGCTGAACGCGTCGTAGTCGGCAAAGCCCACGCTCTTGGCGCGCACCATGGCCGACACGCGCACCGGCAGCTGCCCCGCCGGGCCACCGGCCACGTAGTTGACCTGCACCGCCGCCGGCACGCTGTGCACGCGCACCAGCGGCCCCTGCTGCTGCGGCGCGATGCGCCCTTCGAGCACCGGCAGGCGGAATTCCTCCACGCGAAACTGCCCGGTGACCGGGTCGCCCCCGTCCCAGTCGTCGCGGCTGGCGCCGTCCTCGCCGCTGCCCAGCTGCACCTCGTACACGCCCAGCTTGGCGGCCTGGGGGATGTGGAATTCGTTCTCGGCGCTCAGCCCGCCGGTGGCCGTCTGGCGCCACTTGAGCGGCTGCGTGAACTGCTGGCCGCTGCCCACGTGGGTGATGACCAGGGTCTGCGGCCGATTCCTGGGCAGGCCAAAGCCGTCGCCCGTCAGGGTGCGCAGCAGGTGCTTCATGCTGACGGTCTCGCCGGCGCGCAGCAGCGTGCGGTCGAACACGGTGTGCGCCACCGTGTCGCGCTGCACCCGGCTGCTGGTGGGCAGGTTGAAGCGCCAGGGCTCGATGCCGCGCTGCCAGTCGCTCCAGACGAAGGCCATGTCGTCGCCGCTGCGCGCGCTCACGAAGTAGGCGTTGCGCCAGCCGTCGTCGCCGCTGCATTCGGGCGGCTCGCTGGCCACCTGCCCGGCGCTGAACCGGGCCACGCCGTCGTCGCCGGTCTGCGCGCTGGCCAGTTCCTTGCCGTGGCAGTCGGACACACGCACGCGCGCGCCGGCCACGGGCTGGCCCTTGTCGAGCGTGGTGACCCAGGCGAGCGAGCCCTCGCGCCCGAGCTTGAAGTGCACGCCCAGGTTGGTGACCAGCGCGCTGGTGCGCACGTACATGGTGCGCGGGCTGCCGTAGCGCGCGTCCAGCAGCGACTGGCCCAGCAGCGGCGAGGCGATCTCGACCACGGAAAACCCGGGCTTGAGCGGTATGCCCACGACCTCGAACGGGCGCGGGTCCTTGGCGTCGGCCTTGGGCAGAACCAGCTGCTGCGCGCCGCCCTGCCCGGCCAGCAGCGACACCATGCGCGTCTGCACCGAGTGCGTATCTCCATCTTTCAGCACAGGCGGCAGCGGCCCGCGCACGTCGCGCGCGGCCTTGTCGCGGCTCACGTAGCCCTCGTCGTAGCGCTGCAGGCGGCGCTGCCAGGCGATGATGTCGGCGTCGTCCTGCGGGCGCAGCGTGCTCACGCTGCCCGGCTGCTGCTGCGCCACCTGCAGGCCTTGCACGGCCAGGCCGGCCTCCACGCGGCGCAGCGTCACGGGCAGCAGCGCCGGGCCGTCCGGGCCCTCGGCAAAACGCTCGATCACGCCGAACGGCGCGGCGGCGAACTTGGCCAGCGGCGGCATGGCGCCGCTGGCCACCTGCAGCGGAAAGCTGCTGGCGTTGGCCAGCGGGCGGCCGGACGCGTCCTTGAAGTCCTTGGGCAGCTCCAGCACGAACTTGGTATCCACCGCGAACGGCGCGGCGAACCGCACCGAGTGCACCACGCTCTGCGCGTCGGGCGTGCTGTCGGCGGCGCCATCGTCGTCGTCGCCCGGCACCTGCGGCACCAGCGTCTGGCCGCCGCCCTTGAGGCGCAGCGCCAGCGCCTGCTGGCGCGTGACCGGGGCGCTGAAGGCGACCGCCATGGGCCGGATCGGCAGGCAGGCGGACTGGGCGTTCTCGCGCTGGCAGGTGAACTCGGCGGTGAACGGCTCGCGCACCGTGAAGGCAAAGCGCTTGGGCACCTGGTTGGCGATGCCGCTGGGCGTGGCCACGCCCTTGTCCACCACCAGCTGCATGCGGCTGCCGGCGCTCAGGCGGCGCGCGCAGGTCAGCGTGGCGTAGCGCAGCGGCTCTTTCTGCGCGGCCCGGTCCAGGTGCACGGCGGCCAGCAGGTCGGCGCGCTGCTTGCCCTCGATCCGGCGCACCGGCACGCGCTCGCCCAGGTCCTCGGGCTCGCACCACACGTGCTGCGCCACGCTGTCGCTGGTGGCCGCGCCGTTGAAGCCGAGCACGAAGAACTGCTCCTCGTCGATCCGCTGGTAGGTGCCGGGCCAGACGCGCTGCACGAAAGGCCCGCCGGTGTTGAACTGGTAGCTGGCCGTCCCGGTCAGCGCGGCGCCGCTGGCGGCCTTAAAGTCGGCCTTGGTGCTGACGCTGCAGCGCACGCCCGGCGGCAGGTCCTGCGCGAAGTCGTAGACCCACTCGCGCTCGTTCGTCCAGCGCCCCTGACCCCGACTGGCGCTGGCATCGCTGCACGAAACGGTGAACGGCTCGGGCGCCTTGGGGTCACCAAAGCGCACGGCGGGCGCGTCGAACTTGGCCACCACCTGGCGCACGCGCGCCACCTCGCCCTGGGGCGTCAGCCGCGTCACCGTCAGGGCCTGCGCCGCGCCGGCGCAGGCAAGAAAGGAAAGGGCCAGCAGCACCCCTCGGGTGCGGTTGTGTGTTGTCATGCTTGTCACCTGGCGAAGAAGCCGCGGCGCGCGATCACCGGCAATGCGCCGGCGCGGCCTGTGCGGCTGAGAGGGGCAAGCGTAGCGCAGCCGGGCGCGCCTGCGGCCTCTTGTATGGGTATGCAGATGTAACCGGCGCGCAAGACGCTGAACGCGGCCATGGTGTTGTGCGGGCATGTCGATTACCAGAACGCGGGCAAGCCCTGCTCCGGTAGCTGCCTTGCGTGCTTGCCCAAAAGCGACCCGCTGGCACAAGTGTCAGGTTTTTGCTTGTTAAGTGTCAGGTTTTTGTCTATCCTGAATAAGAGCGTGTTTACGATCTCCCCATGGTGCCCGTTGCCCCGCAAAGGCGGCGGATGCAAGGCGCAAAACGCAGCCGGGCTGGTGGCCCGGCGAGTATTTGCAACGCCGCAGACGCTGCCTTTGCGGGGCAACCCTTCGGGCAAGGCAGCAAACAGCCGCACTCGTCGTTGCGCACCTTGTCCAGGCCGCCAGCATGGCCTGCGGCGCGCGCCTCGATTGCGGCTGTTTGCTGCCTTGCGGGCACCATGGGGAGATCGTAAACACGCTCTAAGAAAGGAAAAACCCATGCCGCGCCGTGATTCGCTACAGGCCAAGATCGAGAAACGCATCGCCGAACGCAGCGACGACGTGTTCTTGACCCGTGAGTTCGCCGATCTTGGCGGCGAGCGGCAGGTTCTGCGTGCTTTGCGCAAGGAAGTCGAGGCTGGGGGGCTGATTCGGCTGGGCTATGGTGTGTATGGACGTGCGTTCAAATCTCAGCTATCTGGCAAACCCGTGCTTTACAACAAGGGCGGATTTACCGGCGCGGCGCGAGAAGCACTCGACAAGCTGGGCGTGAAATGGGAGCCGAGCGACGCGGAGCGTGCCTACAACGAGGGGCGCACAACCCAGATTCCGATGAAGCCCAAACTGAGGGTCGAAGGGCGTTTTTCGCGCAAGCTGCGCGACGGTGCCATGGAGTTGATCCTTGAACGTTGAACCTTCAACCCGGGAGTTTCTGGATACGCGGGTTCATTTTGGACTGCCTGCACCGGAACTGGTACAGAAAGATTGGCACGTTCTGCGTGCGCTGCGCGTGCTCGGCGCTATCGACGCTGCCCCCTTTCAACTGGTTTTCGCAGGCGGCACCTGCCTGGCGCGCGCGCATCGGCTGGTGACCCGCATGTCCGAGGACGTCGATTTCAAGATCGTGCATCTTGGCTCCGCACCACTCAGCCGCAGCAAACGCCGCAGCCTGCTTGGCGACTTGCGCTCTCGCGTGCTGGCGGCGTTGCAGGCCGAAGGCTTCGGCATCGGGGCGGAAGATGTGCGCTCGCGGGATGAAAACCAGTACACGCTCTACAACCTGCACTATGGGCAGGACGGCGCCACGGCATCCGCGTTGCGCCCGACGATTCAGGTGGAACTGAACTATGCGCGGCTGCGCCTGCCCGCTGTGTCGATGCCTGTGTCGTCGTTCGTGGCGGAGGCGTTTGGCCGCGCGCCCGAAGTGGCGGCCATGCTCTGTGTCAGCATCAACGAAACCGCCGCCGAGAAACTGGTATCGCTGACGCGGCGCACGGCCATGGAATTGCGCGGGCTGAGCCGTGCGCCAGACCCTCACCTTGTGCGGCACATCTACGACCTGTACGCCGTCCACGCGCACATCGACCGCGCGGCAGTGGTCGAACTGGCCCGCGCCATCGCGCGCGCCGATGCGCAGGAATTCGCCAACCAGTATCCGGCCTACGTCAGCGGCATTGCCAGGGAAACGCACTACGCCTGCACCGCGATCCGGTCAGACCCGGCGATACGGGAACGCTACGTCCGATTTGTTGCCGACATGGTGTATGGATCGGACGTTGACTTTGATGCGGCAGTCAACGTCCTTGCCGCATTGGTGCATGAGGCCTGGCCTGCCGCTTGACGGCCTGCCAGGGCGCAGGCCACACCTGCACCAGGCCCCCCCTCGCCCCCCTACTGCGGCTTGAACCCGCTGTCGCGGATCACGCGGGCCCACACGGTTGTGTAGGCGCGTTCGCGCGCGTGCAGCTGCGCGGGGGTCATCGGGTCCACGGTCAGGCCCATGTCGGTCAGGCGCTGGTGCACCGCGGGCTGCGCCACCACCTTGGCGAGCGCGGCCGAGAAGCGCTCGATGAACGCGGCGGGCGTGCCGGCCGGGGCGTAGAAGCCGTAGTAGGGCATGTCCTCGAAGCCGGCCACGCCCAGTTCGGCGAAGGTGGGCACGCCGGGCAGCGCCGCCTGGCGCTTGCCGCCCAGCACGGCCAGCACGCGCAGCTTGCCGGCGCGGTGGGTTTCCATGAAGTCCTGCACCGAGCCTATGCCCGCCGGGATCTGGTTGCCCAGCATGTCGCCCATCATCGGCGCGCTGCCCTTGTACGGCGCGGCCACCAGGTCGAGCTGGTAGCGCTGCGCCAGCACCTTGACCAGGAATTCGGGCGTGGACGCCGGCGCGGGGATGCCCACGGCGCTCTTGCCGCCCTGGCCCTTGCGCACCCAATCGACGTAGCCGGCGAAGTCCTGCGCCGGCGTGCCGGGCGCGACCGCCAGGCAGTTGACGAAGCTGGCGAAGCCGCCCACAGGGACGAAGTCGCGCTCGGGCTCGAACCCGGGGTTCTTGAGCACCTGCGGCAGGATGGAGATGGTGTGGTCGTGCGTGAGGAACACGGTGCTGCCGTCCGGCGGCGTGCCCTTGAGCTGCTGCGCGGCGATCTGCCCGCCGGCGCCGGGGCGGTTCTCGACCACCACGGCCGTGCCCAGCAGTTCCTTGAGCGGCTCGGCCAGCAGCCGGGCGATGGTGTCGGTGCCGCCGCCGGGCGGAAAGCCCACCAGCACGCGCAGGGGTTTTCCCGTATCGGCGAGGGCGGGCAACGCGGGCAGGCCGGCTGCGGCAACGGCGCTGGCAAGCAGCTGGCGGCGTGACAAGGGCATGGATGTCTCCTGAAGGGTGGGTATGGAAGAAAGAGAGGAAAGGAAAGAAGCGCTTCTGTTTATATAGCTGTTTACGCTTTTTGAATGGGATATGTAAATATTTTCATTGCTGAGTTCCCTATCAATACAGCGCAGTCAGCTATTGTTTTGGATAATCCGAACGTTCGTGCGCGCAGGCGCCGCACCGGGCCCGACAGTATCGGGCGTGTGCGCCGCAACGTGCAAGCGGCGGCGTTTGTGCCGCATACTCGCCCCAAGCCCACCCCCACCCCACCCACGCGCCATGCAATTCAACCTACGGTTCGGCCAGGATTTGTGCGACTTGCTGCACGCCGAGCTGTCGCTGGTGTGCAGCTTCATGGACGCCAGCGGGCACATCGTCGCATCCAGCGAGCGCGCGCGCATCGGCAAGCCGCACGCCATCGCGCTGCGCATCATGCAGGGTGAGATGGACGAATACCATGTCACGGCGCAAGAGGCCGCGCAATCGACGACGGTGCGCGAGGGCGTCAACATGGGCATCGAGCTGGGCGGCCAGCGCCTGATCTGCCTGGCCATCGCCGGGCCGCTGCCGGTGGTGCTGCCGCTGGCGCGCATCGTGCGCTTTTGCGTCACGGCGCTGCTGCAGATCCGCCTGGGCTACCCGCCCAGCCCGGCCAAGACGGACGCCGCCAGCGCCCCCGCGGCCAACCTGACGGAGCTGCTGCAGCACGCCAGCCGGGCGGTGGAGTTCAGCCTGGAGCGGCTCGACCAGACCATCAACCACATCGACCAGGGCCTGACGCTGTTCGACCGCGACCAGCGCCTGGTGGTGTGGAACCAGCGCTTTCTGGAGCTGATCGGCTGGCCGGCCGACGCCTCCTGCCTGGGCCGGCCGATGGGCGAGCTGCTGGCGCACTACACCGACTACGTGGGCCAGGAGCGCGCCGCGCTGCAGCCCCTGATAGCCCAACGCCTGCAGCGCCTGCGCGCGGGCAAGCGCACCGACTTCGAGTACACCAGCCCCGGCGGCACGGTGCTGGCCATCAGCGACCGGCCGCTGCCCGACGGCAGCACGGTGTCCACCTACACCGACGTGACCGCGCGCCACCAGGCCGACGCCGCGCTGCGCGCCGCGCACGCGCAGGCCGAGGAGCTGGTGGCGCAGCTGCAGCAGCGCTCGGACGACCTGACGCGCCAGCTAAGCCTGCTGCAGCAGCTCATCGAGTCCATCCCCGGCCCGCTGTTCTACAAGGACGCGCAGGGGCGCTACCTGGGCTGCAACCAGGCGTTCGCCGACCTCATCGGCAAGCGCGCGCCCGACATCCTGGGCAAGATGCCGCAGGACGTGGCCCCCTCGGCGCTGGCGCAGCGCTACACCACGGCCGACCAGCAACTGCTGGACCACCCCGGGCGCCAGGTCTACGAAAGCCAGGTGTGCGCCGCCAGCGGCGAGCTGCGCGACGTGGTGTTCCACAAGGCCACCTTCCACAACCCGGACGCCAGCGTGGCCGGCCTGGTGGGCTTCATGCTCGACATCACCGAGCGCAAGCGCATGGAAGACGAGCTGCGCCAGGCCGCCACCTTCTTCAACAACAGCGCCGAAGGCATGACCGTGGCGCGCCCCGACGGCACCATCGTCGCCGTCAACCGCGCGTTCACCGCCATCACCGGCTACGCAAGCCACGAAGCCATCGGCCAGACGCCGCGCATGCTCCAGTCCGGGCGCCACGGCCCGCAGTTCTACGCCGAGATGTGGGACAAACTGCTGCGCCACGGCCGCTGGCAGGGCGAGGTCTGGAACCGGCGCAAGTCGGGCGAGATTTATCCGCAGTGGCTGTCCATCGTGGCGGTCTACGACCCGCAGGGCCAGCTCACGCACTACGTGGCCACGTTCTCCGACATCACGCAGCAAAAAGAGAACGAGGAACGCATCCAGCAGCTTGCCTTCACCGACCCGCTGACCGACCTGCCCAACCGGCGCCTGCTGCTCGACCGGCTGGAACACGCGCTCGTGGTCAGCCACCGCAGCCAGCACCGGGGCGCGCTGTTCTTCATCGACGTGGACGACTTCAAGGGCCTGAACGACACGCGCGGCCACTACGTGGGCGACCTGCTGCTGCAGCAGGTGGCGCAGCGCCTGCAGGCGTGCGTGAGCGAGGGCGACACCGTGGCGCGCCTGGGCGGCGACGAGTTCGTCGTCATGCTCGAAGGGCTGAGCGCCGACGCTCTGCTGGCCACGCGGCAGGCCGAGGTCATAGGCACGCGCATCCTGCAGGCGCTGGACGCGCCCTACGAACTGCAGCGCAACACCCACCACCACAGCGCCAGCATCGGCGTAGCGCTGTTCGGCCAGGCGCAGGCGTCGGTGGACGACGTGCTCAGGCAGGCCGACATGGCCATGTACCGCGCCAAGGCGGCGGGGCGCAACGCGCTGTGCTTCTTCGACCCGCAGATGCAGTCGGCGCTGGCCGAGCGCGTGGCGCTGGAGCACGACCTGCGCGCCACGCTGGCCGGCCAGGGGCTGGAGCTGCACTACCAGCCGCAGGTGAACCAGCAGGGCACGGTCGTCGGCGTCGAGGCGCTGGTGCGCTGGCGGCGCGGCGACGCCATGGTGGCGCCGTGCGAGTTCATCCCCCTGGCCGAGGACACCGGCCTGATCCTGCCGCTGGGCCAGTGGGTGCTGGAGGCCGCCTGCCGGCAACTGGCCGCCTGGGCCGAGCAGCCCGCCTACCGGCACCTGGCGATGGCGGTGAACGTGAGCGCGCGCCAGTTCCACCACCCGGACTTCGTGGCGCAGGTGCTCGACGTGCTGGAGCGCACCGACGCCACGCCCCAGCTGCTCAAGCTGGAGCTGACCGAGAGCCTGCTGATCAACAACGTGGAGGACGTGATCGCCAAGATGAGCGCGCTCAAGGCGCGCGGCGTGTGCTTCTCGCTGGACGACTTCGGCACGGGCTACTCGTCGCTGTCCTACCTCAAGCGCCTGCCGCTGGACCAGCTCAAGATCGACCAGAGCTTCGTGCAGGGCGTGCTCAGCGACGTGAACGACGCCAGCATCGCCACCATGGTGGTGGCGCTGGGCGCCAGCCTGGGGCTGGAGGTGATCGCCGAAGGGGTGGAAAGCGCCGAGCAGTGCAACTGCCTGGCGCGGCTGGGCTGCCACACCTACCAGGGCTATCTGTTCAGCCGCCCGCTGCCCATAGACGGCCTGCACGCCTGGCTGGACGCCCGGCCCGCGGGCGAGGGCGCCTGCCTGTGAAAGTGAGTCCGGGCGATGGAGTTAAGGCTTCCTCACAATGGCAAGCAATACCTCTCCCTGGGTTCATCACGTAGCGATCCGTAGCCCCAACGGCAAGATGGCGTAAAGTCGCGCTCATGAACAGCCTCACTCCCGACATTCGTGCCTTGTCCGTCGCTGAGCGCATCCAGCTTGTTGAGGATATCTGGGACAGCATTGCAACGGATGCGCCAGAGTCCGTGTCGCTCACCCCCGCACAGCGCGCGGAGCTTCTTCGGCGTGTTGCAGCGCACGATGCCAACCCAAGCGCTGCCGTGCCGTGGGACTCCGTGCGGACGGAGCTTTTCCAGCGCAGCCACTGATGCACGCTCGGCTCCGGCCTGAGGCGCGTCTTGATGCCCTGCAAGCCAAGGCATGGTACGAAGCCCAGTCTCCCGGTTTGGGGCTTGAGTTTGCCCGCGCACTGGATGCCGCCATAGCGTCCGCTCTGCGTGTGCCTTTGACTTTCCGAGAAATTGAAGGTGGTTGTCGCCGCGTGTTGTTGCGTCGCTTTCCATATTCAGTCATTTACCGCCCTGAAGCAGATGGAATTCTTGTTTTTGCCGTTTTTCACCATCGCCAAGAGCCGAACAATTGGTTGAATCGCACCAAGCTCTGACTCAGGGCTACAAGGGCTTCCCCAGATTTGCAAGCAATACTTCCCTCTATTGAGCTTGTTGCGGGCAGTGACGCTGAGTGCGTCGAAATTGGCCGGGCAGAAGTTGTCCAAGGCGTGTCGCTTCAGCCAGGCTCACAGGTACTCGGCAGGGTTCAAGTCCGGCGAGTACGGCGGCAGGAACGCCATCTGGACGGCGCCCTCGGCGGAGTCCAGGTACTCGCGCACGAGTTTGCTGCGATGCGCATTCAGACCGTCCCAGATGATCAGCAGCGGCTGTTTCAGATGGGCGCGCAGCGCCTTGAAGAACTCCACGTGCTGCTCTTTCTTGATCGAATCTTCGTGCAGTCGGAACAGGCAACTCCGACGCCGCCATCGCCACCATGGTGGTGGCGCTGGGCGCCAGCCTGGGGCTGGAGGTGATCGCCGAAGGAGTGGAAAGCGCCGAGCGATGACGTTAGGCCGCGCTGTTGGGCGCCGGCTTGGACGACTTGTTAACCGTTTTGAGCCGGCGTGTAGTGCAGGTGAAGAACCTGCCATGAGCCTGCGGCATGGCCCCATACCTCACTGAAAAAAACGGGCGCTTTCTTGATACTGCCGCCGATGAGTGTGCGCCCCTTGCCCGAGACAACACAGAAGCCCCCGTGCTGCTGAATATTTATAGAGGAATCTTGCTTGCTTGCACCGGATGGGAACCATTGCCCAGCACTGAGAGCCAGGGCAATTGCACCAAGCTGCTCTTTTTTGGTCTGGGTGCCGTGCTCATTGATGACAAGAAAGGATTCTGCCTCGATGTCTTCCATGAGCTGTGTATTACCGGAGAAGAAGGCCTGATACCAAATTTCTCGGGCTTCCAAAAGGCTTCTGCTATCCATATTTCCTCTTTGACGGCTAACTACGCCGCCAGCCGCGCGCGCACCTGCGCCGGGCCAGACCACGCGATAGCGCTTCTTCGGCAGGCCTGGGGCAAGCGGCATGCACGCCTCGCCAGGCGGCCGGCTCAGTCGCAGCTCGCCAGCTTGCGTTCCCTGTAATAACTGGGCGCGTTGCCCGTCCATTTGCGAAAGGCCTTGCGAAAGCTCGCCACCTCGGCAAACCCCGTACGGGCCTCGATCTCGGTCACCGGAAGCGTGGTGCGCTCCAGGAACTCCAGCGCCAGGGCCGCACGCACCTCGTCGATGATGGCCTGGTAGCTCTTGCCCGCATCGGCCAGCCGGCGCTGCAGCGTGCGCAGCGACAGGCCCAGGCGCTGCGCCATCTCCTCGGCTCCCGGAAAGTTGCCCTTGCTGTTGAGGCACGCCGTGCGAATGTGCCGCGCCAGGCTGTCTTCCTCGGGAAGGCTGTCCAGCATGCGTTCGCAGAACTGCAGGCATAGGCCGGCCGTGATCGGGTTGGCGTTGGGCAGGGGCTGCCGCAGCACGGCCGCATCGAAGTGCCATTGCATGACTCCGGTGCCGAACTCGACAGGGCAGCCAAAGACACGCTCGTACGCCAATGCATGCGCCGGTGCCGGATAGGGCATCTTCAGCCGGATATTGGGCAGCCCCTCTTCCAGTATTGTCTGCGTCAGTTTCAGGATCGAGCTGAACCAGAATTCGGTGGACAGCGGCAGGATTTCTCCAAGCTGGAGTACGTCGCACCCCTCGAAAATGGCGGTACTGCCCTCGACGCGGAAACGCTTCTCCAGCACCGGGCCTGCCAGCTTGATGTGGCACACGCCCAGCAGCACCGCATCGCCAAAGGTAGTGCTGCTGGCAAGGGCATAGCCGTACACCCCGAAGTCGCTCAGGCGCTGGCGGCAGCCGGCGCGCAGTCCCACATCCGGCACCGACGAGAGGCGCCTGACGTTGCGCAGCACCGTGATCTTCTGCTCGGTGGACATCAGCGCCTTCGGATCGGCCAGTTGCCGCGGCACCAGCCCCGTGCCCTGCAGCAGCGCGGCCGCGCAAACGCCCTGCTCCGCCATTTCATCGACCAACGCGCCCAGGCCGAGCATGCTGTGGGCGGCATTCTCCAGCCCACGGCCATGGATCGCGGCAGAAGGGGCGTCAGACCATTTCATGATGAACCTTGTTGTATTTGTGGCGCATTTTGCCCCCCTGACCACGCGCCCTCCCTGGTTAACCCCAAGGGGTACACCACACCACCGCGCATTTGGCGCATTTGCACCTGGGGCATGGCGTCTTTGGCCCTCGCGCATGGCAGCCGCGATGCGGACACTGCCGGCAGACATATGTGCGGGCGCGTCGGCGCCCACCGTTTGGAGATGCCCATGAGCGACCGCCTTTCAGTATCCGCAGCACGCCACGTCACGCTGTTAGAGCGCCAGCAACACGCGTTCGCGCAGACTCCCTGCCCGTCGGCCGCACAGCGGCGCGAGGCCCTGCTGCGACTCAAGCATGCGTTGCTGCGCCACCAGGACGTGCTTGCCGATGCCATGAGCCAGGACTTCGGCTTTCGTGCGGCCGCCGAATCCAAGATGCTCGACATCCTGGGTTCGACGCTGGAAATCAACCACGCCCTGCGGCACCTGAAGCGCTGGATGCGGCCGCGCAGGCGCTCCACGGAGCTGCTGTTCCTGACCAACCGTCTGCGCGTGACCTACCAGCCCAAAGGCGTGGTGGGTGTCGTCGTTCCCTGGAATTTTCCGATTTACCTCGCTCTGGGGCCTCTGGCGGCTGCGCTGGCCGCAGGCAACCGGGTGATGATCAAGATGCCCGAGGCCACACCGGCCACCAACGCCCGCCTGCGCCTTCTGCTGGCCGAGGCCTTCAGCGAGGATCAGGTGGCGGTGGTGGGCGAAGAATTGCTCGACCCTGGCGCCTTCACCGCCCTTCCCTTCAACCACATCGTTTTTACCGGTTCGCCGGGCGTTGGCCGGATCGTGATGCGCACGGCCGCCGAACACTTGACGCCGGTGACGCTGGAACTGGGCGGCAAGTCCCCGGCAGTGGTACTGCCCAGCGCATCCCTGGCCGACGCGGCCACGCGCATCACCCACGGCAAGGCGGCCAACTGCGGGCAGATTTGCGTCGCACCAGACTATGCGCTGGTTCCGCGCGACAGCGTGAACGCGTTCGCAGAGCAGGTGCAGGCCGCCTTCGCCCGCCTGTATGGAGGCAGGGTGCAGGGCAACCCCGACTACACCGCGCTGGTGAACGAGCACCACCGCCAGCGCATCGCCGCGCTGCTCGACGACGCGCGGAGCAAGGGCGCCAGGGTGATCGCCTGCGCCGAAGGCGGAACGGACCGGCAGATGCCGCTGCACATCGTGACTGACGTCACGCCGCAAATGCGCATCGCCCACGAGGAAATCTTCGGCCCCATCCTTCCCGTGATGGCCTACGACACGCTGGACGATGCGATCGACATGGTCCGCAGCGGCCCCCGCCCGCTGGCCTTGTACGTCTTCGGCCACGACACGGCGGCGCGCCGGCGGCTGCTGGAGCGCACGCATTCCGGCGGCGTGACGGTCAACGACTGGGGCTGGCACGTGATGAACCACGACGCGCCCTTCGGCGGCGTCGGCAACTCCGGCATGGGCACCTACCACGGCGAGGAAGGCTTTCGCGAGCTTTCACACGCACGCACCGTGTTCCAGCGCCACCGTTTCTTTCCCATCGGCCTGTTCTACCCACCCTACGGCAACGCCGTGCAACGCCTGGTGCTGCGGCTCTGGCTGGGCACGGGCGACAAGGCGCTGCTGCCTGCCGACAAAAACCATTGAAGGACACCCCCACCATGAGCACACCTGAATTCGACTACGTCATCGTCGGCGCCGGCTCGGCCGGCTGCGTGCTTGCCTCGCGCCTGACGGAGGATCCGGACGTCACCGTCTGCCTGCTCGAAGCCGGCGGCCCAGACAGCAGCGTGCTGATCCACGCGCCAGTCGGCGTGGTGGCGATGCTGCCGACCAAGATCAACAACTACGGCTATCAGACCGTGCCGCAAAAGGGACTGAACGGCCGCCGTGGCTACCAGCCGCGCGGCAAGACGCTGGGAGGCTCCAGTTCGATCAATGCCATGCTCTACGTGCGCGGCAACCGGTGGGACTACGACCATTGGGCCTCGCTCGGCAACGCCGGATGGAGCTACGAGGAGGTGCTGCCCTACTTCAAGCGCGCGGAAAACAACGAAACCCACGGCGCCGACGCCTTTCACGGCGTCGGAGGGCCGCTCAACGTCGCCTACCCGCGCCACCAAAGCCCGATCAACGACCTGTTCATCAAGGCGGCGGCCCAGCAGGGCATCGCCCCGACTCCCGACTACAACGGCGCGCGGCAAGCCGGCTCGTTCATGTACCAGGTCACGCAGAAGGACGGCGAACGCTGCAGCGCCGCCAAGGGCTACCTGACGCCCCACCTCGCTCGCCCCAACCTTCAGGTCGTCACGCACGCCGTATCCTCACGGATCATTCTCAAGGGCAGGCAGGCCACGGGCGTCGCCTACCTGCACGACGGGCAGGAAAAGCAGGTGCACGCACGCCGCGAGGTCATCGTCGCGTCGGGGGCATTCGGCTCGCCGCAGCTGTTGATGCTCTCCGGCATCGGGCCGGCCGACCACCTGCGGCAAATCGGCGTTCCCGTCGTACAGGATCTGCCTGGCGTGGGGCAGAACCTGCAGGATCACATCGACTACGTACAAACGTGGCGCGTAGGCAGCGGCACCGAGAGTTTTGGCGTGTCCGCACGCGGCGGCGCCAAGTTCGCGCGCGCCATGCTCGAATGGAAGAAGCAGCGTACCGGCATGGTCACCAGCCCCTTTGCCGGCGCAGGCGCCTTCTTCCATTCCAGCCCGGACGTGGCCGCACCCGACCTGCAACTGGTGTTCGTGATCGCCATCGTCGACGACCATGCACGCAAGATGCATCTGGGCCACGGCATCTCCTGCCATGTGGACGTGCTGCACCCGCACAGCCGTGGCGAAGTTCGCCTGGCAAGCCGCGATGCCCGCGAAGCGCCCCTGATCGACCCGCGCTTCCTGGACGACGAGCGTGACCTGCAAGTACTCGTCAAGGGCGCGCAGGTGCAGCAGCGCATCATCGAATCCAGCGTATTCGACGGCCTGCGCGGCCGACAGCTCTACCCCACCCGGGCCGAAGACACGGCAAGCCTGGCACAGGACATCCGCAACCGCGCAGACACCCAGTACCACCCGGTCGGCACCTGCAAGATGGGCCACGACCCGATGGCGGTCGTGGACGAGCGGCTGCGCGTACGCGGCATCGCAGGCCTGCGCGTCTGCGACGCATCCATCATGCCCACGATCGTCGGCGGCAATACCAACGCACCGACCATCATGGTTGCCGAAAAGGCCGCCGACATGATCCGCGCCGACGCAAGCGTCTAGCGCGCCTCCACCCACAAGGCCGGCCCGACATGGCCTGCCCCCCGCTTCGCATCCACTTCCACCAAGGAGACACCCATGAAACTCAACACCCTGTGCCTGGCAATCGCCGCCCTGGCGCTCAACGCCAACGCCAGTGAAACGGCCAAGCCGGCGACCGCCGCCACCGCCGCCGCGAATCAGGCCTTTGGCGCAGCGCTGGATCTTGGCAACCAACAGGATTTCGAGAACGCCACACGCGGCCTCATCGCCCAATTGCCCGATCCGGACGTCAAGGACGCCCAGGGGAAAACCATCTGGGACGCCAGGCAATTCGGCTTCATCAAGGGCTCGGCGCCAGCCTCGGTCAACCCGAGCCTGTGGCGCCAGGAAACCCTGAACAACGCGGCGGGGCTGTTCGAAGTGACCGACGGCGTCTATCAGATCCGCGGCTACGACCTCGCCAACATGACGCTCGTGCGCGGCGATACCGGCTGGATCGTGATCGACCCACTGCTGTCTTCGGAGATGTCGCACGCCACGCTCGAATTCGCCATGGAGAAGCTCGGCCGCAAGCCGGTCGTGGCCGTGATCTACACCCATAGCCACGCCGACCACTTTGGCGGCGTGCGCGGCGTCGTCGACGAGGTCGATGTCAAGTCCGGCAAGGTGTCCATCTACGCCCCCGAAGGTTTCATGGAACACGCCGTGGCCGAGAACGTACTGGCCGGCAACGCGATGACGCGCCGCGCCTACTACCAGTTCGGCGCCCCACTATCCTTTGGTCCCGAAGGCGCCGTTGGCTCCGGCCTGGGCAAGGCGCTGACCACAGGCACCATCGGCTTGATCGCGCCGACCCAGATCATCAGCAAGACCGGCGAGAAGCGGGTCATCGACGGCGTGGAAGTGATCTTCCAGATGGCCAACGGCTCCGAGGCACCGGCCGAGATGACCTTCTACTTTCCCAAGTACAAGGCACTGTGCATGTCCGAGGTCGTCACGGCCCACATGCACAACGTCTATACGCTGCGTGGCGCCCAGGTGCGCGATTCGCTCGGTTGGAGCAAATACATCAACGAAATGATCGACTTCTTCCCCGACGCCAAGGTTGCCTTCCGCAGCCATCACTGGCCGATCTGGGGAAGCGACAGCATTCGCGCCAATTTCATCCACCAGCGCGACATGTACCGCTTCATCCACGACGAAGCCGTGCACCTGCTGAACGACGGCAAGAAGCCAGACGACCTCGGCAACGCCGCCTACTTTCCCAAGGGCTTGCTGAACGATTTTTCCACCCACGGCTACTACGGCACGCTAAGCCACAACCTGCGGGCCGTATACAACTACTACCTTGGCTTCTACGACAGCAACCCCGCCACCCTCAACCAGGTAACGCCGGTAGAGCAGGCCAAGGGCTACGTCGCGGCCATCGGGAGTGTCGATGCCGTGATGGAAAAGGCACGCGCCGCATACGACGCCGGCAACTACCGCTGGGCAGCCCAGCTCAACAACAACGCCGTCATGGCAGACCCCGGCAACGCCCAGGCGCGCAACCTGCAGGCAGACATCCTGGAGCAGCTCGGCTACCAAGCCGAATCCGGCGTGTGGCGCAACGAATACCTCGTCGCCGCCAAGGAGCTGCGCCAGGGCGTTCAGCCGGTACACCTGTCCACCCAGGGGCCGGACATGATCAAGGGCATGACCATGGACATGATCTTCGACTTTCTCGGCGTGCGCCTGAACCATCAGAAAGTCGATGGCTTGAACGTCGGAATCCAGGTCAACTTCACCGACAGCCAGGAAACCTATGCACTGGAGCTATCGAATTCGGTGCTCAACAACACCAAGGGGCGCAAGCTCAGCAGTCCGCAGGTCACGCTGTCGCTGACGCACCAGGCCTTCATGAAGATGCTGCTGGCGAAGGTGCCGCTGCCAGAGTTGGTCAAGGCCGGGCAAGCCAAGATAGAGGGCGATCCCAAGGCCTTGGGCGCAGTGCTGGCCAACCTCGACACCTTCAACCCTCTGTTCCCCATCGTCACGCCGTAAGGCCCGGCGAATAGCGCGCCGCGCTTCGCATCAGGTTCTGGAAAGCATCCAGACCTGGTGCGAAAACCACGGCACGTTCGCTCTTGGGCCGTTACTGCGCCAGTCGCGCACGGTGGCGCGCGACCTGCGCGCGCACCTGCGCCGGCGCCGTGCCGCCCAGGGTGCTGCGCGCGTCCAGGCTGCCGCGCAGGCTGAGCGCGGCGAACACGTCGCCCTCGATGCTGGCGTGAAAGCCCTGCAGCACCGCCAGCGGCAGCTCTGACAGGTCGCAGCCGTGCGCCTGCGCGGCCTTGACGGCGTGGGCCACAGTTTCGTGCGCATCGCGGAAGGGCAGGCCCTTCTTCACCAGGTAGTCGGCCAGGTCGGTGGCGGTGGCGTAGCCCTTTTGCGCGGCGGCTTCCATGGCCTGCGCGTTGACGGTGATGCCGCCCTCCTTGGCGCCGGTGGCCGGGTTGGCCTGGCCGCCGACCATCTCGGCAAAGATGCGCAGCGTGTCCTTGAGCGTGTCGACGGTGTCGAACAGCGGCTCCTTGTCCTCCTGGTTGTCCTTGTTGTAGGCCAGGGGCTGGCCCTTCATCAGCGTGATCAGGCCCATCAGGTGGCCGACCACGCGGCCCGTCTTGCCGCGCGCGAGTTCGGGCACGTCGGGGTTCTTCTTCTGCGGCATGATGCTCGACCCCGTGGTGAAGCGGTCGGCGATCTTGATGAAGCCGAAGTTCTGGCTCATCCAGATGATGAGTTCTTCGCTCAGGCGGCTCACGTGCACCATGCACAGGCTGGCGGCGGCCGTGAACTCGATGGCGAAGTCGCGGTCGCTGACCGCGTCCAGGCTGTTCTGGCACACGCCGTCCATGCCCAGCGTTTTCGCCACGCGCTCGCGGTCCAGCGGGTAGGTGGTGCCGGCCAGCGCGGCAGCGCCCAGCGGCAGCACGTTGGTGCGGCGGCGCACATCCTGCATGCGCTGGGCGTCGCGCGCGAACATTTCCACATAGGCCAGCAGGTGGTGGGCAAAGCTCACCGGCTGGGCCACCTGCAGGTGGGTGAAGCCGGGCAGGATGACTTCCACATTGCGCTCGGCCACTTCCACCAGCGCCTGCTGCAGCTCGGTCAAGAGGCCGCCGATCAGGTCGATCTCGCCGCGCAGCCACAGGCGCACGTCGGTGGCAACCTGGTCGTTGCGGCTGCGGCCGGTGTGCAGGCGCTTGCCGGCATCGCCCACCAACTGCGTCAGGCGCGCCTCGATATTCAGGTGCACGTCCTCCAGGTCGAGCTTCCAGTCGAACTCGCCGCGCTCGATCTCCTGCGTGATCTGGGCCATGCCGCGCACGATGGCAGCGTGGTCGTCAGCGCCGATGATGCCCTGCGCCGCCAGCATCTCGGCGTGCGCCAGGCTGCCGGCGATGTCGGCCTGCCACAGGCGCTTGTCGAAGAACACGCTGGAGGTGTAGCGCTTGACCAGGTCGCTCATCGGCTCGGAAAACAACGCCGACCAGGCCTGTGCCTTGGTGGCGAGCTGGTCGTGGGAGGGTTGGGTGGATTCTGGAGTGGACATGGCGGCAATAATCGGCTGGTGAGGGCACCCGGTTGCCCGAACGCCACGCTGCTTGCAATGCAAAAACCGCAAATTTTATCGACCCGCAGCCAGGCCGCCCCGCTGGGCCGCGCCCTGGTGTTCGACGCCTGCCACGTCGGCGTGGTGCTGCGCGCCGTGCTGTGCGTGGAACTGGTGCTGGCCGTGGGGGTGCTGTTTGCCGCGCAGGGCGCGCTCGACTGGCTGGCGCGCCTGGCGCTGCTGACCGGCGGCGCCCTGCCCGCCACGCTCGCCTGGCTGCTGGCGGCGTGCAGCATGAAGCGCCTGCTGGCGCGCCTGCGCGCGCCCTGGCAGTACGCCGCCGGCGTGCTGCTGGGCGCCGCCTGCGGGCTGCTGGCCTGCGCGCTGCTGGGCCTGGGCCTGCAGGGCGCGGACGGCCTGCCCTGGCTGGCCTGCGCCGCCACCGGCGCGCTGCTGGCGGCGCTGCTGGTGGCGGCGCTGGTGCTGCGCGCCCAGGCGCGCACCCCGGCGGCCACGGCGGCGCGCCTGGCCGAGCTGCAGTCGCGCATACGCCCGCACTTCCTGTTCAACAGCCTGAACAGCGCCATCGCCCTGGTGCGCGATGACCCGGCGCGCGCCGAGGCGCTGCTGGAGGACTTGAGCGAGCTGTTCCGCAGCGCCCTGGTCGAGCAGGGCGAAGCCACCACGCTGGCCGCCGAGGTGGAACTGGCGCGCCACTACCTGGACATCGAGCAGGCGCGCTTTGGCGAGCGCATGCGCGTGCAGTGGCGCCTGGACGCACGCACCGACGGCGCCCGCGTGCCGCCGCTGCTGCTGCAGCCACTGGTGGAAAACGCCGTCAAGCACGGCGTGGAGCCGGCCGTGCAGCAGCAGGCCAGGCTGCGCGTGCGCACCGAGCTGCGCGCCAGCCGCGTAGTGCTGACCATTACCAACACCGTGCCGGCGCCCGATGCCAGCGCGCCCGGCCTGCCGCGCGGCCACGGCATCGCCCTGGCCAACGTGCGCGAGCGCCTGCGCCTGCTGCACGACGTGGACTGCGACTTCAGCGCCGGCCTGCACCAGGGCATCTACCGGGTGCGCATCTCCATCCCCGCCCCATGACAGCCGCCATGCACATCCTCATCGTGGACGACGAACCCCTTGCGCGCAAACGCCTGCGCACGCTGCTGGCGCAGTGCCAGGCGCCGCTGGAGGTGAGCGAGGCGGCGCACGGCGCGCAGGCGCTGGCGCTGCTGCAGCAGCAGCGCAGCCAGCCGGTGGACCTTTTGCTGCTGGACATCCACATGCCCGGCCTGGACGGCCTGGCGCTGGCGCAGGCGCTGGGGCGGCAGGCCGACGCGCCGGCCATCGTGTTCGTCACGGCGCACGCCCAGCACGCGCTCAGCGCCTTCGAGCTGGACGCCGTGGACTACCTGACCAAGCCCGTGCGCCTGGAGCGCCTGCAGCAGGCGCTGCTCAAGGCGCAGCGCGGACGCGGCGCGGCGCCCGCCGCCGCCCCGGCGCCCGCGCCCGCCGCCGGGTGCGAGGTGCTGCTGATCCAGGATCGGGGCCGCACCGAGCGCCTGCCGCTGGCCGAGGTGCTGTACCTGAAGGCCGAGCTGAAATACCTGACCGTGCGCACGGCGCAGCGCACCTACGTGCTCGACGGCGCGCTGCAGGACTTCGAGGCGCGCCACCCCGCCTACTTTCTGCGCGTGCACCGCAACGCCCTGGTGGCACGCCACGCCGTCCGCGCGCTGGAAAAGCACTGCGACCCCGAGGAAGGCGACGGCTGGGCCGTGCGCCTGCACGGCCTGGCCGAACCGGTGGCGGTATCGCGCCGCCAAATGGCCGCCGTGCGCGAGGAAATCGCGCGCTGATCTACCGTTTTAATAGCTGGTTGCGCTTATCCAATAAGGCTTAGAGGCTGTTTTTATTCAAAAAAACCGGGCAGATCAATGCCCGTGCCCGTCCGCATCGTCGTGCCCATGTTCGTGGTCGTGCCCATGTTCTTGTTCGTGCACATGCGCAGAGCCATGGTCATGCCCGGCGCCATGGCCGTCCGCGTAGCCGTGCGCCGCATGGCTGACCAGCACCACGGCGGTAATGCCCAGCACCAGCCAGGCGATCTGCACCGCTGACTGCGCCAGCGACAGGCGTTTTTGCAGTTGCGGAATCAAATCCGCCAGCGCCACGTAGACGAAGCTGCTGGCCGCCACGACCAGAAAGAACGGCAGCGCCGCGCCCCACTGCCCCAGCAGGAAATACCCGGCCACGCCGCCCAGCGCCGTCGTCGCGCCGGCCAGCGACACCTTGAGCAGCGCCGCGCCGCGCGCACCGCCGCTGTGGCGCAGCGCCACCAGGTCGCCGATGTGGTGCGGCACCTCGTGCGCCAGCACCGACAGCGCCGCCACCACGCCCAGGCGCAGGTCGGCGACGAAGGCCGACGCGATCAGCACGCCGTCGCCAAAGCAGTGCACGCTGTCGCCGGTCAGCAGCGTCCAGCCGCCCCGGCCATGGCGGTGGCGGTGGCCGTCGTGCCCGTGGGCGTGGCCGTGCGCGTGGTGGCCATGGTCGTGGCCCTGCGCGTTCTCGTGGCCGTGGTGCCACAGCTCGGCCTTCTCCAGCACGAAGAAGAACACCAGCCCCAGCAGCAGCGTGGCAAACAGGTCGTGCGGCTCGACGCCGCTCTCGAACGCCTCGGGTAGCAGGTGCATGAAGGCCGTGGCCAGCAGCGCCCCGGCGGCCAGGCTCAGCAAATGCTGCGGCCCCACGCGCCAGCGCCCGCCCAGCCCCAGGCCCAGCAAGGCCGCAGCCAGCCAGACGCTACCAATGCCTGCAGCCAGCGTGGCCGCGATGATCGCCATCAATACCATGATTGCCTGTGCCCGCAACGGGCGTGTTTCCTGTCAGAGGGGCAACATTATCCCGGACGCGCCCCACCATCGCGCCAGTGCGGATGCTGCCGCCCCCAGCAGAACCACCAGCAGGAACGGCGCGCGCAGCCACAGCGCCAGCGCCGCCGCCAGCAGGGCCGCCAGGCGCGCGTCCAGCGCCAGCGCCTGGCCGCTGGCGAAGGTGTTCATCACCACCAGCGCGGCCAGCAGCGCCACCGTCATGCTGGCGGCCACCTGCGTCATGCGCGGGCCTTGCAGCCAGCGCGCCGGCACGCTGTAGCCGGCCAGCTTGGTGGCGTAGGCGCAGGCGCAGGCCAGCACGATCCAGCCCCAGGTATCGAGCTGCAGCGCGCTCACTGGTGCACCCTTCGGCCTGCGGCCCGTCCCGCCAAGCGGGAGCGGGCTTGGCTTGCGAGGCGGCCTGGCGCGGCGCTCATGCCGCGCCCCCGGCGGCGCGGCGCTGGCGCAGCACCACCCCGGCGCGCCACCAGCCCCAGGCCGCGCCCAGCGCCGCCGCCAGCACGATGGGCAGGCCCGGCGCCAGCAGGGGAATGGCCAGCGCCACCAGCGCGCCGCACAGCACGGCCAGCGCCACCGGCTCGCGCTGGCGCAGGCGCGGCCACAGCAGGCCCAGAAAGGCCGCCACGGCGGCGCCGTCCAGCCCGTAGCGGCGCGGGTCGCCCAGCGCGTCGCCCAGCAGCGCCCCCACCAGGGTGAACAGGTTCCACAGCACGAACACGCCCACGCCGGCCACCCAGAAGCCCCGCCGCTGCTCGTCGGGCTGTTGCTGCGCGGCGGCGGTGGCGGTCGATTCGTCGATCGTCAGCTGCGCGCCCAGCCAGCCGCGCCAGCCGCCCAGCCCCAGCAGGGCCTTCATCTGCATGCCGTAGACGGCATTGCGCACGCCCAGCAGCGCGGCCGCGCCCAGCGCCGCCGCGCCCGATCCGCCCCCGGCCAGCACGCCGATGAAGGCGAACTGCGAGCCGCCGGTGAACATCAGCAGGCTCAGCGCCATGGCCTGCCCCACCGTCAGGCCGGCGGCCACGGCCAGCGCGCCGAAGGAGATGCCGTACAGCCCGGTGGCAAACGAGATCGACAGGCCCATGCGCACGGCAGGCGTGAGCCGTGGCGCGGCGGGGGCGGCAGAAGAAGGTGGCAAGCTGGGCATGGGCGGTGTGGTTAGCAGGCAGGAAAAAGGCCCCTCGGGGCCATGCCGCAGATGGTAGCCGCGAACCGGCACGCGCGCCGGGCGCCGGTCTCTCAATGCGCCTCTTCCCAATTGGCGCCGATGCCCACCTCGGCCAGCAGCGGCACCCTGAGGCTGGCCACGCCGGCCATGATGGCGGGCACCTCGGCGCGCAGCCAGTCGGCGTCGCCCGCGGGCAGCTCGAACACCAGCTCGTCGTGCACCTGCATGATCATCAGAATGTCCGGCCTGTCCGCGTCCAGGCGCTGCTGCACCGCCACCATGGCCAGCTTGATCAGGTCGGCGGCCGTGCCCTGCATGGGCGCGTTGATGGCGGCGCGCTCGGCGCCGGCGCGCCGGGGGCCGTTGGGCGAGTTGATCTCGGGCAGGTACAGGCGCCGGCCCAGCACGGTCTCGACGTAGCCCTGCGCCTTCGCGAGCTGGCGCGTCTCGTCCATGTAGCGCTTGACGCCGGGGTAGCGCTCGAAGTAGCGCTCGATGTAGTTCCTGGCCGCCTGGTTGTCTATGCCCAGGCTCTTGGCCAAGCCGAAGCTGCCCATGCCGTAGATCAGCCCGAAGTTGATGGTCTTGGCGTAGCGCCGCTGCTCGCTCGTGACCTGGTCGAGCGCCACGCCGAAGACCTCGGCGGCGGTGGCGCGGTGCACGTCCAGCCCGTCGCCAAAGGCCGCCAGCAGCGCCGCGTCGCCGCTCAGGTGCGCCATGATGCGCAGCTCGATCTGGCTGTAGTCGCAGCTGGCGATGACCCGCCCCGGCGGCGCGACGAAGGCCTCGCGGATGCGCCGGCCCTCGGCCGTGCGCACCGGGATGTTCTGCAGGTTGGGGTCGTTGCTCGACAGCCGCCCCGTCACGGCCACGGCCTGGGCGTAGTGCGTGTGCACGCGCCCGCTGCTGGCGTCGGCCAGGGTGGCGAGCTTGTCGGTGTAGGTGCTCTTGAGCTTGGACAGGCCGCGGTGCTCCAGCAGGCGCGCGGGCAGCGGGTAGTCCTCGGCCAGCTTCTCCAGCACCTCCTCGTCGGTGCTGCGCGCGCCGGTGGCGGTCTTCTTGACCACCGGCATGCCCAGCTTGTCGAAGAAGATTTCGCCCAGCTGCTTCGGAGACCCCAGGTTGAACGGCTGGCCGGCCAGTTCGTAGGCCTCTTGCTCCAGCTGCACGATGCGCTGGCCCAGTTCGTGGCTTTGCCGCGCCAGCAGCGTGCTGTCGATGAGCACGCCGTTGCGCTCGATGCGAAACAGCGCCTCGCTGCTGGCGATCTCCAGCGCGTACACCGCCGCCAGGCGCGCGTCGGCCTGCAGCTGCGGCCACAGCACGCTGTGCACGTGCAGGGTCTGGTCGGCGTCCTCGCAGGCGTAGTGCGCCGCCTTGTCCAGCGGCACCTGCGAGAACGGGATCTGCTTGGCGCCCTTGCCGCACAGATCCTCGTAGCTGGTGCCGCCGCGCCCGGTGTGGCGTTCGGCCAGGCTGGCCAGGCCGTGCGGCTTGTGCACCTCCAGCACGTAGCTCTGCAGCATGGTGTCGTGCACGTAGCCGCGCACCTGCACGCCGTGGTTGGCGAACACGTGGCGGTCGTACTTGACGTGCTGGCCCAGCTTGGGGCTGGCCGCGTCTTCCAGCCAGGGGCGCAGGCGCTCCAGCACCTGGTCCAGGGGCAGTTGCACCGGCGCGTCCGGCCCGTCGTGGGCCAGCGGAATGTAGGCGCCGGTATGCGGCGCCACGCTCACGCTGATGCCGACGATACGCGCGCGCTGCTCATCGAGCGAGGTGGTCTCGGTATCGAGCGCAACCAGCGGCGCGGCGCGCAGGCGCGCCAGCAGCGCGTCGAGCGCGGCCCAGTCCAGCACCGTCTCGTAGGCCAGCGGCGGTTCGGTGCCAGGTGCCGCGGGGGCGGGCTCGGCGGGGTCGGAGAACAGGTCTGCGGTAGTAGCTGCTGCAACGGGGGCGGGGGCCGGCGCCGCGGCGCCCAGCGCGCGCGCCAGGCCCTTGAAGCCGTATTTTTGATAAAAATCGGCCAATTCGCCCGTATTTTCTGCGTCAGAAGCTATTGAATCAATAGCTGGATAGCCCACGACATGCGGCGCCAGGTCGCAGTCGGTCTTGATCGTGACGAGCTGGCGCCCGGTCGGCAGCCAGTCGCGCGCGGCGCGCAGGTTCTCGCCGGCCACGCCCTTGATCTCGCCGGCGCGTGCCAACAGCGCGTCCAGCGAGCCGTATTCGCCCAGCCACTTGGCGGCGGTCTTGGGGCCGACCTTGGGCACGCCCGGCACGTTGTCCACGGCGTCGCCCACCAGGGTCTGGTAGTCCACCATCAGCGCCGGCGGCACGCCAAATTCAGCCGTCACGCCGGCCACGTCGCGGCGCTTGCCGCTCATGGTGTCGATCACGGTGACGTGCTCGTCCACCAGCTGGCTCAGGTCCTTGTCGCCGCTGGAGATGACCACGCGCAGGCCCAGCGCCGCGCCCCGGCGCGCCAGCGTGCCGATGACGTCGTCGGCCTCCACGCCGGCAATGGCCAGCACCGGCCAGCCCAGCAGGCGCACCACCTCGTGGATGGGCGCGATCTGCGCGCGCAGGTCGTCGGGCATGGGCGCGCGGTTGGCCTTGTACTCGGGGTAGATGACGTCGCGGAAGGTCGGGCCGCTCGCGTCGAACACGCACACGGCGTACTGCGCCGGCACGTCTTTCTTCAGCGCGTGCAGCATATTGATCATGCCGCGTATCGCGCCCGTGGGGCTGCTCGCCGGGTCGCCCGGCACGGCGCGCAAATCGGGCATGGCGTGAAAGGCGCGGTACAGGTAGCTGGATCCGTCGACCAGCAGCAAGGTGGGGGTGTCGCTCATGCGTCGATTGTGCAGGGAAAGCACGCAGTGCTGCAGCGCCTCGGGCCGGGACAATCACGCGCTCCTGTTTGCCCGGAGTTTGCATTGAAAACCTTCGCCAAGATCACCCTGGGCGCGCTCGTCGCCGTGGCGCTGGCCGGCACGGCCGGCTGGCTCTCGCTGGACAAGGAAACGCGCGGCCTGCTCAAGACCCTGCCCACCAACCGCGACCTGCTGTTCTGGAACGAGGCCCAGCGCGACGCCGCGTTCCGCGCCATGGACCGCATCCCGCTGCTGGCCAAGTGGCATACCGCCGCGCCCGCCGCCACGCCCAGCCCGCTGCCCGTGGGCCAGCCTCTGGCGCTGGGCGTGGACGTGGACGCCTTCATGGCCGCGCAGCACAGCGCGGCGCTGCTCATCGTGCAGGGCGGCAAGCTGCGCCTGGAGCGCTACGGCCTGGGCTTTGACGGCAGCGGCCGCTGGACCAGCTTCTCGGTGGCCAAGTCGTTCACCTCGACGCTGGTGGGCGCGGCGCTCAAGGACGGCCTGATCAAGAGCATGGACGACAAGGTCAGCGACTACCTGCCCGACATGAAGGGCTCGGCCTACGACGACGTGAGCGTGCGCCAGCTGCTGACCATGACCTCGGGCGTGGCCTGGAACGAGGACTACGGCGACCCGCGCTCGGACGTGGCGCGCTTCAACAACCACAAGCCCGAGCCGGGCGTGGATGCATTGGTGAGCTACATGCGCCGCCTGCCGCGCGCCGCGCCCGCCGGCACGCACTGGAACTACAGCACCGGCGAGACCAACCTGGTCGGCGTGCTGCTGGCCGCCGCCATCAAGAAGCCGCTGACCGAGTACCTGCAGGAAAAGATCTGGCAGCCCGCCGGCATGGAGCAGCAGGCCACCTGGCTGCTGTCCAAAAGCGGCACCGAGATCAGCGGCTGCTGCATCCAGGCGGCGCCGCGCGACTACGCGCGCATGGGCCTGTTCATCCTGGGCGGCGCCAAGGTGCAGGGCCAGTCCATCCTGCCCGACGGCTGGCTGCACGCAGCCACGCACAAGCAGGCCGGCATCGGCCAGGACGGGCGCGGCTACGGCTACCAGTGGTGGACGTACGACGACGGCCCGTTTACCGCGCGCGGCATCTTCGGCCAGGGCATCTTCATCGACCCGCAGCGCCAGCTCGTCATCGTCACCAACGCCGACTGGCGCAAGGCCGGCGCCAAGGACAACCCCCAGTCCGCCGCGCGCGAGCAGTTCTACCGCGCCGTGCAGAAGGCGGTGGACGACGAGGCGGCGCGCCAGGGCGGCGCCGCGCAGCCGCAGTAAGCACCGGCGCGCGCCACCTACAATCGCCGTATGCGCGCCCTCTACACACTGCTTGCGCTGGCCCTGGCCAGCGCCCCTGCCCTGGCTCAGAATACCAATGAAATTGGCACTAAACCCAATACAGTAAAGCGCGAGCAGCTATCGAATCAGGATGAACAAACGCTCGACCGGCACAACCAGAAGATTGAGCGCATCGTGGTCGAAGACGCCGGCAGCCGCGTCGACGAACTGCGCGTGGGCGGGCAGACGCACAGCATTACCGTGCAGCCCAAGACCGCAACGCCGCTGCCCGCCTACGAGGTGCGCGCCAACGACGGCGCCCGCGCCCGCCCGGGCAGCCTGGGCGAGTCCGACACCACGCGCGCGCCGCGCGTCTGGAACCTGCGCAACTTCTAAGCCCGGCAGCGCACGCGCACGGCCCGCCCGGCGCATGCGCCCTTTCCCTCTGTTTCGCCCGTACCCCATCCCCGCTGACCGATGGCCGTCTTTACCGAAGTCTCCACCAAAGAGGCGCGCGAGCTGCTGCGCCGCCTGCAACTGGGCAAGCTGCTCGAACTGCGCGGCATCGAAGGCGGCATCGAGAACACCAACTACTTCGTGACCAGCGACCAGGGCGAGTACGTGCTCACCCTGTTCGAGCGCCTGACGGCCGAGCAACTGCCGTTCTACCTGCACCTGATGCACCACCTGGCGCACCACGGCATACCGGTGCCCGACCCGCAGGCCGACAGGCACGGCGCCATCCTGCACAGCGTGGCCGGCAAGCCCGCCGCGCTGGCCACCAAGCTGCGCGGCAAGAGCCAGCTGGCGCCCGACGCCGCGCACTGCGCCGCCGTGGGCACGATGCTGGCGCGCATGCACCTGGCCGGGCAAAGCTACGAGCGCAGCCAGCCCAACCTGCGCGGCCTGCCCTGGTGGAACGAGACCGTGCCCGTGGTGCTGCCCCACGTGCCGGGCGAGGCGGCGGCGCTGCTGCTGGCCGAGCTGGCCTACCAGAACCACGTGGCCGCCTCGCCGGCGTACGCGGCGCTGCCGCGCGGGCCCGTCCACGCCGACCTGTTCCGCGACAACGTGATGTTCGACGGCGCCGAGCTGACGGGCTTCTTCGACTTTTACTTCGCCGGCGTGGACACCTGGCTGTTCGACCTGGCCGTGGCGCTCAACGACTGGTGCATCGACCTGCCCACCGGCGCCCACGTGGACGAGCGCGCCCGCGCCATGCTGGCCGCCTACCAGGCCGAGCGCGCACTCAGCGCCGCCGAGCGCGAGCTGCTGCCCGCGATGCTGCGCGCCGGGGCGCTGCGCTTCTGGGTCTCGCGCCTGTGGGACTTCTACCTGCCGCGCGCCGCCAGCATGCTGACCCCGCACGATCCCACGCACTTCGAGCGCGTGCTGCGCCAGCGCGTGGCGCACCCGCTGCTGGCCTGACCCTGGCGGGCGCCACCCCCTGGGGTACAGTCGGCGCATCGCCCGCAGCCGCATGCGGGAAGGCTTTTCCTCGTCTCGATTCATGAAACTGCACATCGTCGCGCCACGCACCGGCCTGCAATGGGTGCGCCAGGGCATACGCGTGTTCTGGCAACAGCCCATGGCCTTGACGGCCCTGTTCTTCATCTCCATGGCCGCCATGTCGCTGGCCGCCAGCCTGCCGCTGGTGGGCACGGCGCTGGCGCTGGCGCTGCTGCCCAGCGCCACGCTGGCCATGATGGTGGCCGCCGCCGAGGCCAGCGCCGGGCGCACGCCCACGCCCCGGCTGCTGCTGGTGGCGTTTCGCACCGGGCGCGAGCGGCTCAGCGCCATGCTGGTGCTGGGCGTGCTCTACGCGCTGGGCTTCCTGGCGCTGATGGGCCTGTCGGCGCTGGTGGACGGCGGGCAGTTCGCCGGCGTCTACCTGGGCGGCGAGCCCCTGACGCGCGAGCTGGCCGAGACCGGCTCGTTCCAGGCCGCCATGTGGCTGGCGCTGCTGCTCTACCTGCCGCTGTCGCTGCTGTTCTGGCACGCGCCGGCGCTGGTGCACTGGCACGAGGTGCCGCCCGTCAAGGCGCTGTTCTTCAGCCTCGTCGCCTGCCTGCGCAACCTGGGCGCGTTCACCGTCTACGGGCTGGCCTGGGCCGGGGTGTTCGTGGCGGCGGGCGTGCTGGTCAGCCTGCTGCTGACCATGCTGTCGGTCGCCGGGCTGGGCTCGGCCACGGCGGGCGCGCTGATGGTCACCACCGCGCTGACGCTGGCGGCCATGCTGTTCACGTCGGTGGTGTTCACCTTCCGCGACTGCTTCGAGCCACCGCCCATGGCGGACGCAGCCCGGCAGCCGTAGGCGCGCGCGCCCGAACCCGGCTGCGGCCGGGTGCGCCGTTTCATGGGGCTGTCACACGGCGTTCCTAGGATGGGGAACCAGCGCATGGCACAGGCCTGGCGCTGCCTCATCCACAACACGGAACGACCCCATGACCCCAACGACGATGCCCACCCGCCGCAAGGCCCTGCAACTGCTGGCGGGCGCCCCCCTGCTGCCCATCGCTACCTCGGCCACGGCCACGCTGCTGGCCACGGCCTGCGGCGGCGGCAGCAGCGGCGCTGGCGCCACCTTCGCGTCCGCCTCGTTCAAGTCCATGGCCGCGCCCACGCTGGCCAACCCGGCGGCCATGGCCACCACCACCGTGGGCTCGGCGCTCGAAGTCCGGTTCAGCGACGGCTCCGCGCAGTCCTACGCGCTGGCCTATCAGCCCTTCTTCATCACCGGCGACCTGGTGCCCGACGGCAAGGGCGGCAAGATCCTGGCCGGCAGCTACGTAGACATCCACAACCAGCCCATCATCGACACGACGGTGCCCGGCAGCGAGCGCCAGTTCTTCTCCGACGCGCCCGACGGCACCTCGCTGCTGACCGTGCCGGGCGCCAAGGTGGACGGCGTGAAGGGCAAGCCGGTGTTCGCCGTGGTGCAGTTCGAGTACACCACCTGGGCGCAGGACGGCAAGACCGACATGTACGGCAAGCTGCCCTCGCCGATCGCCGTGCTGACGCTGGACCAGGACGAGAAGACCGGCAAGCTCAGCCTGGTGAAGTACCACAACGTCGATACCTCCAAGGTGCACGGCCTGTGGATCACCTGCGGCGCCAGCCTGTCGCCCTGGGGCACGCACCTGTCGAGCGAGGAGTACGAGCCCGACGCCTTCAGCGCCGCCGGCAACGCGCAGTTCAAGGCCTACAGCCAGAACCTGTACGGCAGCGAGACGGCGGCCAACCCCTACCACTACGGCCACATGCCCGAGGTGACGGTGAACCCCGACGGCACGGCTTCCATCAAGAAGCACTTCTGCATGGGCCGCATCTCGCACGAGCTGGTGCAGGTCATGCCCGACCAGCGCACCGCGCTGATGGGCGACGACGCGACCAACAGCGGCTACTTCGTGTTCGTGGCCGACAAGGAGAAGGACCTGTCCGCCGGCACGCTGTACGCCGCCAAGGTGGGCGCAGGCTTCTCCATCGACCCGGCCTCGGGCAGCGCCGCGCCGCTCACCTGGATCAAGCTCGGCTCGGCCAGCAGCGCCGAGATCGAGCACCTGGCCAACACGCTCAAGCCCACGGACATCATGGACGTGCAGTCCAAGGACCCGGCTGACGCCAGCTACACAAAAATCGTCGCCAACGGCAAGACCGAGTGGATCAAAATCAATCCGGGCATGGAAAAGGCCGCCGCCTTTCTGGAGACCCACCGCTACGCCGCCTTCGCGGGGGCGAGCATGGGCTTCACCAAGATGGAAGGCACCACCGTCAACGCCAAGGACAAGATCGCCTACTCGGCGCTGCAGAACGTGCAAAGCTCGATGGTGGCGGGCCACGCCGCCAACGTGCCGGGCAACGGCATCTCGGTGCCCAGGCAGTTGCTCGCCGGCGTGGTGATGGCGCTCAACCTCAAGGGCGGCCAGAAGGACACCGCGGGCAACGCCATCGCCAGCGACTGGATGCCCGTGGACACCCGCGCCCTGCTGGCCGGCGAGGACATCGCCGCCGACGCGCTGGGCAACACCGGCAACCCCGACAGGATCGCCAACCCCGACAACCTCAAGTTCTCGGAAAAGCTGCGCACCCTGTTCATCGGCGAGGACAGCGGCCAGCACGTGAACAACTTCCTGTGGGCCTACAACGTGGACACGAAGCAGCTGTCACGCCTGATGTCCATCCCGGCGGGCGGTGAATCCACCGGCCTGCACGCGGTGGACGAGATCAACGGCTGGACCTACATCATGAGCAACTTCCAGCACGCCGGCGACTGGGGCGGCATCCACGGCGTGGTCAAGGACACGCTCGACCCGCTGATCAAGGCCAACTATCACGACAAGGCTGGCGCCGCCGTGGGCTACCTGACCGGCACGCCCACGCAGATGCGCCTGCAGGACTGAAAGGCCGGGGGCCTTGCGTGCAGCAGCATGCCCGGCGCGCGCCTTCAGCGGCGCCCGGCCCGCTCCTGGTGCCAGCGCCGCAGCTGGCGCAGCCGGTCGCTCCACCAGCGCAGCAGCCCCCGGGACAGTTGCACCTTCTCCTGCCCCACCGGCAAGTCCGAACGCGCGACGATCCACGCCGACTTGGCGTAGGCCAGCTGCTGGGACGGATAGACGCTGCGGTGGCCGATCACCAGGAACGCCGCCATGCAGGCGCCGGCCACGTACCACAGCGAGCCCGCGCCGAACAGCTCCACGCCCATGAACAGCGCCGCCACCGGCGTGTTGGACGCGGCCGCCACCACGGCCACCATGCCCACGGCCGCGCCCTGCGCCGGCGCCAGCCCCAGCAGCGGCGCGCAGGCGCCGCCGGCCACGGCGCCAATGACGAACTGCGGCGTGACGATGCCGCCGTAGAAGCCGCTGCCCAGCGTCACGGCCACGAGCAGCGCCTTCCAGAGAAAGCCCAGCATCGGCATGGCCTCGCCGTGCAGCGCGCGATCCATCAGCGGCAGGCTCAGCCCCAGGTAGTCGGTCGGCACCCAGGCCACGAGCAGCACCAGCAGCGCCCCGCCCAGCGCCGGGCGCAGCGGCGGCCACAGGCCGAAACGCTGCTGCAGCCAGACGAAGCCCTGGCGCACCCAGCGGTGCAGCTCCACGAAGCACAGCGCCGCCAGGCCGCACAGCACGCCCACGAGCACCGTCTTGAGGAACAGCACCAGCGTGAACGCCGCCTCGAAGCTGATCGCCAGCTGCGGATAGGGCACGCCCCAGAAGCGGCTGACGACGTAGGCCGTCACCCCCGCGACGATGCCGGGAAAGAGAAAGTCGTGCCGGATGCGGCCGATGGCCAGCATCTCCACGCCGTAGATCGCGCCGGCGATCGGCGTGCCGAACACGCTGGCGAAGCCCGCGCTGACGCCGCAGGCCACCAGGCGCTTGCTCAGCTCGGGGTTGAGCCGCAGCGCCCGGCCCACGCCCGAGGCGATGCCCGCGCCGATGTACGAGCACGGCCCCTCCTTGCCGGCCGAGCCGCCGCAGCCCAGCGTGACCAGCGCCGCCAGCGGCTTGATCCACAGCTGCGCCAGCGGCATGCGCCCCTGCTGCTCGTTGACCGCGACGATGGGCTCGTCCTTCAGATCCGCCGGCGCATGCCGCGCGCCATGCTGCTGCAGCAGCCCGTTGGCCAGCCCGGCCAGCGGCAGCAGCAGCGCCAGCAGCCACAGCGGCGCGCCGTACAGCCGCCCCTCGGTCATGAACAGCATGCCCAGGAACAGGCTGCACACCGTGCCGACGAGCGCGCCCACCAGCATGGCCAGCACCAGCCACTGCACCACGGTGGCGAGCATGACCAATGGTTCGGCGGGGTGAAAGCGGCGCATGCAAAAACTCCGGAATGAATGGCGCAGCGCGCGCCCGTCAGGCCGCGGCGCCCCCGCGCCGGCCCGCGGCCCACAGCGCCAGCGCCACGCCGCCGATGACGCCCAGCGAGGCCAGCGCCACGCGCGCCGTCAGCGCCTCGCCAATGAAGACCACGCCGCCGGCGGCGGCCAGCACCGGCACGGTGAGCTGCACCAGCGCGGCGCGCGTGCGCGACAGATGCGGCAGCACGCCGTACCAGACGATGTAGCCCAGGCCCGAGGCCACCGCGCCCGACACCAGCGCCAGCGCCACCCCCTGCGCGCTCGGGCGCAGCCTGCTCGCCCCCAGCGCCAGCATCACCACCCCGGGCAGCGCGCAACGCACGAAGTTGCCGGCGGTATCGGCCAGCGGCGCGCGCGAGCCGCGCCCCACCAGGCAGTACGCGCCCCACGCGGCACCGGCCAGCGCCATCAGCAGCGCCCCCTGCCAGGGCGGCGGCGCCGCCAGCCCCGGCGCCATCAGGTAGGCCAGCGCGGCCAGCGCCAGCAGCATGCCCAGCCACTGCAGGGCGGCAGGCCGCTCGCCGCGCCACAGCGCCCAGGCCCACATGCTCAGCTGCACGCTGGCAAACAGAATCAGCGCGCCGGGCGCGGCGGCCACCTGGCCGTAGGCGATGGAAAAGCTGACCGCGTACAGCCCGAGCGAGAACGCCCCCGCCCAGGAGCCGCCGCGCAGCCGCGCCAGCGCGCCGCCTTCCGGCGCCTGGGCACTGCCACTGCCACGGCTGCCGCGCAGCCACAGGATCAGCGCCAGCACCAGCGCGCCGCTGGCCAGGCGGATGCCGCTGTAGGCCAGCGCGTCGATGGCGCCCGTGGACAGCGCCAGGCGCGCCAGCACCGAATTGGCGGCAAAGGCCAGCATGGCCACGGCGGTCAGCCAGGCGACGCGCAGCGCGCCCATGGAAGCTGGCCCCTGCGGGAGGGTGGATGGTTCAGGCATCGATGACCGTCAGTTTGGCCACCGAGAGGGCCAGCCACTTGCTGCCGTGGCGCCCAAAGTGCACCTGGGCGCGCGCGTCGTCGCCGCTGCCCTCCATGGCCAGCACCTTGCCTTCGCCGAACTTGGTGTGGAACACCGCCAGGCCGACGCGCAGGCCATGCCCGCCGTCCTGCTTGCGCGGCGGCACGGGCGGGCTGGCAAAGGTTTCTGGTTTAGATCCAAATTGGCCTCCAGCGTTACTCCCATAAGCGCTACCAGCTATTGTTTTTGGGGCGAAAGAACCAAACCCTGGCTGGCGCGGCGTGAGCCACTTCAGGCACGCGTCGGGTAGTTCCTCCAGAAAGCGGCTGCGCACGTTGTAGCGCGTCTGACCGTGCAGCAGCCGCGTCTGCGCGTGGCTCAGGTACAGGCGCTGGCGCGCGCGGGTAATGGCCACGTACATCAGGCGGCGTTCTTCCTCCAGGCCGCTGCGGTCGCTCATCGCGTTCTCGTGCGGGAACAGCCCTTCCTCCAGCCCGCCGATGAACACGCAGTCGAACTCCAGCCCCTTGCTGGCGTGCACCGTCATCAGCTGCACCGCGTCCTGCCCGGCCTGGGCCTGGTTGTCGCCCGCCTCCAGCGCCGCGTGCGTCAAAAACGCCGCCAGCGGCGACAGCGTCTCGCCCGTGTCCGCATCCACCATGGGCTGCTGCAACAGCGGCTGGTTCGCGTCCAGCCCTTGGCTGGCCGGGCTTTGCGTGAGCACGCCCGCATGGCGCTGCTCATCGAGCGGCAGCGCCACGGCGTCGCGGCCAAAGCCCTCCTGCGTGACGAAGCTCTCGGCGGCGTTGACCAGTTCGTCCAGGTTCTCCAGCCGGTCCGCGCCCTCTTTCTCGTTGCGGTAATGCTCGACCAGGCCGCTGGCCTGCAGCACCTGGCCGATGATGCCGCGCAGGTTCTGCCCCTGGGTCTGTTCGCGCAGCACGTCGATCATGGCCACGAAGGCGCCCAGGTTGGCCCCCGCCTTGCCGGGCACGGCGCTCACCGCGTCGTGCAGCGAGCAGCCAGCCGCGCGCGCCGTGTCCTGCAGCTGCTCCAGCGTGCGCGCGCCGATGCCGCGCGCGGGGAAGTTGACCACGCGCATGAAGCTGGTGTCGTCGTGCCGGTTCTCCAGCAGGCGCAGGTAGGCCAGCGCGTGCTTGATCTCGGCACGCTCGAAGAAGCGCAGGCCGCCGTACACGCGGTACGGCAGGCCGGCGTTGAACAGCGCCGACTCGATCACCCGGCTTTGCGCGTTGCTGCGGTAGAGCACGGCCACCTCGCGCGCGCTGGTGCCGGCCTGCACCAGCTGGCGCACCTCGTCGACCAGCCAGCGCGCCTCGTCCAGGTCGCTGGCGGCCTCGAACACGCGCACCGGCTCGCCCGGCCCCTGCGGCGTGCGCAGGTTCTTGCCCAGGCGGCCCTGGTTGTGGCTGATCAGCTCGTTGGCGCAGTCCAGGATGTTGCTGTAGCTGCGGTAGTTCTGCTCCAGCTTGATCTGCTGCGTGACGCCGAACTCGCGCACGAAGTCCTGCATGTTGCCCACGCGCGCGCCGCGAAAGGCGTAGATGCTCTGGTCGTCGTCGCCCACGGCGATCACGCTGCCATGCGCGGCCAGGCGCCCATCCACCACGTCGCCGGCCAGCTGCTTGAGCCACTGGTACTGCAGGCGGTTGGTGTCCTGGAACTCGTCGACCAGGATGTGCGCGAAGCGCCGCTGGTAGTGCGCGCGCACGGCGTCGTGGTCGCGCAGCAGCTCGAAGCTGCGCAGCATCAGCTCGGCAAAATCGACCACGCCCTCGCGCTGGCACTGCTCCTCGTAGAGCTGGTACAGCTCCACCTTCTTGCGCGTGTCCTCGTCGCGCACGGGCACGTCGCGCGGGCGCATGCCCTCCTCCTTGCAGCCGGCGATGAAGTACGCCAGCTGCTTCGGAGGAAAGCGCTCCTCGTCCACGTTGAACTGCTTGCACAGGCGCTTGACGGCCGAGAGCTGGTCCTGCGTGTCCAGGATCTGGAAGGTCTGCGGCAGCCCCGCCAGCTTGTGGTGCGCGCGCAAGAGCCGGTTGCACAGGCCGTGGAAGGTGCCAATCCACATGCCGCGCACGTTGATGGGCAGCATGCCGGACAAGCGCGTGAGCATCTCCTTGGCCGCCTTGTTGGTGAAGGTGACGGCCAGCATGCCGCCGGGCGTGGCCTGACCCGTCGAGAGCAGCCAGGCGATGCGCGTGGTCAGCACGCGCGTCTTGCCCGAGCCCGCCCCGGCCAGGATCAGCGCGTGGCCCGCGGGCAGGGTGACGGCCGCAAGCTGCTCGGGGTTGAGCCCCGCGAGCAGCGGCGATGGAGATTCGGGAGGATGCATCCGCCGATTGTAGAAACCCCCTTGCGCTGCGCCGGATTGCCAGGGACGAGGCTCAATCAGCGCAAGCGATGGCGTACGCAGGATTTTCAGCGTTGCCCAAAGTGTATACAATCAATCACCGGGCCCAAGTTTCTTGACGCCCGGTTTTTTTGTGCCTGTGCAACCAGGGTTCGGCGCCAGCTAGTGCAGTGTTCGATGCTTGATGGAACAAATAAAACCGATGGATTTTTGGTCTGGGTAAGGCGCAAACCACAGCGATAGCCGTAGCTATCGCGAGGATTTGCAACGCCGCCCAGGCCGAAAAGACGCGGTTTTATGTTCCAGATAGCGTCGAACACTGCACTAGTCACGCTGGCAGCCCGCAAAACCGGTCCCAAGCCAAGCGCCCCACGCTGCCGAAATGGTTCGGCAGTGCCTTTTCAAAGGAGCTTGGAACCTCATGGAAATCTTCGACTACGACAACATCCTGCTGCTGCCGCGCAAGTGCCGCGTACAAAGCCGCGCCGAGTGCGACGCCAGCGTGGAGCTGGGCGGGCGCAGCTTCAAGCTGCCGGCCGTGCCCGCCAACATGAAGACGGTGGTGGACGAGTCGATCTGCACCTGGCTGGCGCAAAACGGCTACTTCTACGTGATGCACCGCTTCGATCTGGACAACCTGCAGTTCGTGCGCGACATGCACGCCAAGGGCTGCTACGCGTCGATCTCGCTGGGCGTGAAGGCGCCCGACTACGCCACGGTCGACCGTTTCAAGGCCGAGGGCATCACGCCCGAGTACGTCACCATCGACATCGCCCACGGCCACGCCGACAGCGTCAAGGAGATGATCCAGTACCTCAAGCAGCACCTGCCGGGCGCCTTCGTCATCGCCGGCAACGTCGGCACGCCCGAGGCCGTGATCGACCTGGAGAACTGGGGCGCCGACGCCACCAAGGTCGGCATCGGCCCGGGCAAGGTCTGCATCACCAAGCTCAAGACCGGCTTTGGCACCGGCGGCTGGCAGCTGTCGGCGCTGAAGTGGTGCGCGCGCGTGGCCACCAAGCCCATCATTGCCGACGGCGGCATCAGGAGCCATGGCGACATCGCCAAGAGCATCCGCTTTGGCGCCACCATGGTCATGATCGGCTCGCTGTTCGCCGGCCACGAGGAATCGCCCGGCAAGACGGTGGAGGTGGACGGCGCGCGATTCAAGGAGTACTACGGCTCGGCCAGCGACTTCAACAAGGGCGAGTACAAGCACGTCGAGGGCAAGCGCATTCTGGAGCCCGTCAAGGGCAAGCTGGCCGACACGCTCATCGAGATGGAGCAGGACGTGCAAAGCTCCATCAGCTACGCCGGCGGCAAGAAGCTGCTGGACATCCGCAAGGTCAACTACGTGATCCTGGGCGGCGACAACGCGGGCGAGCACCTGCTGATGTAAACACGCGCTTACATGGCGCGCAGCAGGTTGAGCGCCATCTGATGCACGTCGTGGCCCGGCTGGGCGAAGGCGTCGAGCATGCTGAAGTGGTTCAGCCCCTGCAGCACGTCGGTGCGCGGCACGGTGTGCGAGCCCCAGGCCTGCTGCGGCAGGCGGCACTGGCGCAGGTATTCGTCGCTCTCGTCGCCGCCCACCACGCAATGCAGCAGCGCGTTGTGCGGCGGCTGCAGGCGCGCGGGCGACAGGCGCAGCACCTGCTGCTCCGACAGGTGCAGCTGGCGCTGCAGGAACGGCGTGTGCATCACCGGCTCCAGGTCGTACAGGCCCGATACCGACAGCACCCGGCGCACCATGCCGTCGGGCAAATCGGCCGCCAGCAACGGCCACGGGCTGACCAGCAGCAGGCTGGCCAGGTGGGCGCCGGCCCCGTGGCCCGCCAGCACGATGCGGTCGCGGTCGCCGCCGTGGTTGCCGATGTGGCGCCAGACCCAGGCCACCGCCCTCTCCACCTGCCGCGCGATCGTCGCCACCGTCACCGGCTGCTCGGGCGTGCCCGGGCACAGCGCGTAGTTGACCACCACCACGCATACGCCCGCCGCCACGAACCCGGGGGCAACAAAGGAGTGCAGGTTTTTGTCGTGGCTGCTCCAATCGCCGCCGTGCACGAACACCAGCACCGGCGCGCCCGGCTCGACGGCGGGAAACACGTCCAGCGTCTCGCGCGCGGCATCGTGCCCGTAGGGCATGTCCAGCCACCCCGGCAGCGCGGCGCGCGCATCGCGCGAGGCCTGCGCCCAGCGGTCCAGGTAGCCGGCGTGCTCGGCCACGCCCGCGCGCACGTTGTACATGCGCTCCAGCCATGCCGGGTCGTATTGCGGGTCGTAGCGCGCGGCGTCGTCCATGGTCGTCCCCTCAAAAATTTTTTGCATTTTGTTCCCGGCAAGCCTGGAGCGCAAAGAAAATCGTGCATAATCCGTGGCTCTGCAGCAATGCATGCAGGGCTCTTAGCTCAGTTGGTAGAGCAGCGGACTCTTAATCCGTTGGTCGAAGGTTCGAATCCTTCAGGGCCCACCAAACAAGCAAATCAAGCGCGCTATCCCACAGGTAGCGCGCTTTTTTTTGACCCATCCGGGCACCTTGCCATGAACCGACACGCCTTGGGCGCCTATCCCAGCATGCGCCGCCAGGCGCTGCGCGAGCGCGGGAGCCGCCCGGGCGCGGCGAACGGCGCGCGGCCCTAAGCAGCGCGCACCGCCCTCAATCCATCCGCACGCCCACCAGCTTCCAGCCGACCAGGTTCCGCCGCTCGAACACGAAGCCGCCCTGCTCGCCCTTGGGGTGCACGAAGACGTGCGACCAGTCCTGGTAGTCCAGCGCGTAGTCGCGGCGCGGTCGGGCGCTGCCCGGGTCGATGCCCACGCCGGCGGCGGCCACGTCGGCGGGTTTGCCGGGCTTGCCTTTTTCCAGCATCAGCATCACGCCGTTGGGCGACACCAGGGCCTGCACCATCTGCTCGACCAGGCCGCTGGCCAGCATGCGCCCGAAGCCGGCCAGGGGGTTGTCGTCCTGCCGGGCCGGGTCGTGCGGCTGCAGCCGGGCCAGCGCCTGGGCCTTGACGCTCTGGCGCAGGGCGGGAAAGTCCACGTAGCTGGAGACGGCCGCCGCGTCCTTGCGCTCCACCGCCTGGCTGATGCGGTACAGCGTGACATAGGGCGATGCGTAGAGCACGCCGGCGACGGCAACGGCGGCCGCCACGGCGGCGATGACGGTGTTCTTGGCTTGCATACGGTTCTGGCAGATATTGTGTTCGGACAAGGCCGGCAGTATCCGCCAATCCACGCCGCCGGCGACCAGTGGCTGGGGGCGCCGCTACGCCGGCCCGTCGCAGCCGCTGCGCCCGTCGGTGCGCGGCAGCCACAGCCCCGGCCCCACGCGCCACAGCAGGATGGCAAAGGCCAGGCACCACAGCAGGCCGGCCAGCGCCAGCCAGTGCAGGCCACCGCCGGCCAGCGGCACGATGGCGCGCACGGCGGTGGCGGCCAGCAGCGTGGCGCCGCCCAGCGCCAGCCAGGGGCCGGTGTCGGGCTGTCGGCCGGCGTGCGCGCGCCCGGCGATGGCGATCACGATGAAGATGCCCAGGCCCATCGAGCCCATGGCCATCAGGTGGCGCCCGGACGCGGCCGCAGGCAGCAGTTCCAGCGCGCCCAGGCCCAGGCCCATGTAGCCCAGCGCCATGCACCAGTACATGGCGTACAGCAGCAGCGGAAAGCGCTTGCGCCACAGGGCAGCGCCCACGTGCCAGTCGTTGAGCAGGTTGAACACGGCAGCGCCCGCCGCCAGCGCCAGCCAGCCCGACAGCGCGCTGCCGGGCTGGAAGAACTCCACGCCGGTGTAGAGCGTGATGCACAGCGCCGCCAGGTGGCGCCGTGGCGGGCGGGCGATGTAGGGGTCGGCGCCGGGGGTGATGTCGTCGATGGCGGTGTTGACCACGCGCATCGAGATGCGGCTGGCCGCCACCACGATGAGCAGCATCAGCATGCCCAGGCTGGCGTACAGCCAGCGCAGGCCGGGCACGCCGCGCAGCGCGTCCAGGTAAAAGCCGGCGCTGGCGGCGGCCAGCGCCAGCGCCAGCCAGCCGAACGATGCGTGGCGCCGCCCGTCGGGCGAGGCGAACGCCGGCCACAGCACCGCCACCAGCAGCAGCGCCAGCCCCACCTGCCCCACGGCGGCCAGCGCCAGCGCGGGCATGCCGGCCCAGCCCGACAGCCAGAAGCCCAGCCGCCCGCACAGCCACAGCGCCACCAGCGCGCGCAACTGGCCGCGCGTGGCGCCGGCCACGTTGGTGAACTCGGGCAGCGCCGTCAACGCAAAGCCGGCCACGCCGGCCATGCCCATGCCCAGGATGAGCTCGTGCGCGTGCCACACCAGCGGGCCGCCGGCCACCACCGGCGGCGGCAGGCCGGCGGCCAGCGCCAGGCTCCACAGGCCCAGCAGGCCCATGGCCGACACCATGGCCAGCAAAAAGAAAGGCCGCATGCCGCACATCCACACGGGATGGCTGGCGCGCAGGGGGTTCATCGGGATGTTCATATTGTTTTTATAGCTGCTTGCGCTTTACCAGCAAGCGTTACAGCCTGTTTTCATCATTAACCACAGCTTTCCTGGGCGCGCCGGCAGGACTGCTCCACCGGCAGCCAGCTGCCGCTGGCCGGCGATGCGGGCTCTGCCGCACTGGCCGCCTGGGGGATAAGCGCCGGCAGGTCGAAGGCGGCGCGCACGGCGGGGTGCTGCTGCAGCTCGGCGCTGCCCTGGTGCACCAGCGCGTCGCTGCGCGCCAGGGCCGCGCCCGGCGGGCGGTAGCGCGCCACGATGCGCCCGGGCGCCGGCGCCATCACCAGCACCTCGTCGGCCAGGCGCACGGCCTCGGTCAGGTCGTGGGTAATCATCAGCACCGCCATGCCGCTGGCGGCCTGCTGCTGCAGCAGCAGGCGGTGCAGCTGGTAGCGCAGGCCCACGTCGAGCGCGGCAAAGGGCTCGTCCATCAGCAGCAGCGCCGGCTGCAGCACCAGCGCGCGCGCCAGCGCCACGCGGCTTTGCATGCCGCCCGACAGCTCGGCCGGGTATTGCGCCAGCGACAGCTCGGGCAAGTCCAGCGCCAGCGCCATGGCACGCGCCTGCGCACGCCGCGCGCCACGCGCCAGGCCGCGCGCCTTCAGGCCCAGGGCAATGTTGTCGAGCGTGTTCATCCAGGGCAGCAGGCGCGGCTGCTGGAACATCACGGCCGTGGGGGCAAAGGGCTGTTCGATGCTGCCCTCCTGGCGGTCGAGCAGGCCGGCGCACAGGTGCAGCAGCGTGGTCTTGCCGCAGCCCGACGGCCCCACCAGCGCCAGGCAGCGCCCGGCGGGCAGGTCGATGTCGATGCCGGCCAGCACCTCGGTGGGGCCGTAGGAGTGGTGCAGCGCGCGCACCTGCAGCAGTGTGGAGTGGTTCATGCGCCAGCCTCGCGCCAGCGTTCGAGCTCGCGCTTGATCGGTTCGAGCACACCGTATTCGAGCAGCAGCAGGCAGCCGACGACCAGGCTGATCCAGGCCAGCGAGGCGCCCATGTCCAGGTGCGAGCGCGTCACCGCCAGGGCCGCGCCCACACCGTCGCTGGTGGCCAGCAGCTCGGCCATCACCGCCACCTTCCACGACGAGCCCAGCGCCGTGATCCAGGCCGGAAACAGGTAGGCCGCGACGTGCGGCAGGTACAGGTCGAGCAGGCGCATCTTCCACGGCAGATGGTAGGCGCGCGCCATGTCCTTGAGGTGCAGGTCCAGCGTGCGCGTGCCCTGCAGCGCGCCGATGAAAACCACCGGCAGGCAGGCCACGAAGACGGTGAACACCGGCGTGCCGTCGCCCGCGCCGAACCACAGCATGGCCAGCACCAGCCAGGCGATGGGCGGCATGCCCAGCAGCAGCGTGACCCAGGGGCGCGCCATCATGGCTGCCGTCATCGACAGGCCGGCCAGCAGCCCCAGGCCGCTGCCCACGCCCACGGCCAGCAGCAGGCCCAGCAGCGCGCGGCGCGCGGTGGTGGCCAGCTCGGGCCAGGCCGCGCCCGATGCGACCAACTGGCCCAGCGTGGCGAAGGTGGCGCGCGGGTCGGGCAGGATCAGCGCGCCGTACCAGGCCGCGCCCAGCTCCCACAGCGCCACGAACAGCAGCAGGCTGGCGGCCGCGCCCCAGCCGCTCCACAGGTAAGCGGGCATGCCGCGCAGCAGGCGCCAGAGCAGTCGCATCGCGTCAGGATCCGCTGGCAGGGTTCACCGGGGCCGCAGCGGCGGCCTCGCCCGCCTCGGGCACGTAGACCATCGAGCCGTCCTTGAGCCGGTAGGCCACGCCGGCCTTGGCGCCCTGGCCTTCGCCGATCTCGCCGCTGGCCTTGTAGCGGTCGAGCTTCTGTCCGTCCTTGACGATGATTTCCATGTTCTCTTTGCCCGGGTTCTTGATCACGGTCACCGATTCGCTGCTGAAGGGGTTGACCGAGCTGTTGGCCACGGCCAGCAGCAGCGCGGCGATGATGACCAGGAACACGTCGATCAGGTTGACGACCGAGAGTATCGGGTCGTCCGCCTCCAGGTCTTCCATCAGGCGCAGGCGGCTCATTGTGCCCCCTCCAGCGCCATCGCGGCCACGGGGTCGTGCGCCGGTGGGGGCATTGCGCCATCGGGCGCCTGGTGCTCGATGGTGGCCAGATCCACGGCGTACCAGCGCCGGCGCACGTTGACCACGGTGTAGCTGATGGACGCGGCCAGCAGCGCCAGGATCACCGCCGAGAACGCCACCGTGAGGTTGCGCGAGACGTCCTGCATGTTGCCGTCGGACAGCGCCATGAGCGCCGGGCCCATCGGGATCATCGTGGCCACCAGGCCCAGCATGGGCGCGATGCGCGTGGCGATGCGGGCGAACTCCATGCGCTTGACGGCCAGCGCTTCGAGCTCGGTCAGCGTCAGGCGCGGGTTGCGCGACAGGGCGGCGGCCAGCTCGAAGCCGCCCATCTGGCCGTTGTGGCGCTGCCAGGCCTGCCAGACGAAGGCGCCCAGGGCGTAGAAGGCGTGCACGAACAGCAGGCCGATGAGGATGAGCACGGGCGTGAGGAACAGCTGGCTCGCGGCGTACATCGCCGATTCGATGGGGTTGGGAGTCATGGTGGTAAGTGGCAAATGGTGGGTGGTAAATAGGTGGGGCTAGAGCGGGACGCGGCCTTGCCGGCGCTGCTGCCAGGCGCCCAGCGCGCTGACGCCGGCCAGCGCGGCGGCAAACAACAGCGCGGCCGGGGGCAGCGGCGCGGGCGCCTGCGGCTCGACCTTGGCCAGGCGCATGCCGGTGACCACCGGCGGCTGCGGCTCGGGCTGCGGTTCCTGCGGCTGGGCCGGCTGGGGCTGCGCGTCGGCCGGTGGCTGGGCCGCGGCAGACTGGGCGGCGGACGCCGCCGGCGCCTGCAGGCCAAAGCCGGCGGCGGGTGCGCCCTGGGCGACGAAGGCGGTAAAGCGCGCGTTGTCGCTGTGCACGTCGTAGCGCCGGGACAGGTCGCGCCAGCGTCGCTTTAGTTCGCGCACCGTGGCGGGGTCGGCCTGCCAGTAGCCCTGGCGCGCGGCTTCGAGCATGCGCTCTATGGTCTGCGCCAGCGCGTGGGGGTTGTTGGCTTCGAACCAGTCCTTCAGGCCGAGCTGGTGCTTGTCGCGCACGTACACGTCCACCATCTCCTGCCACTGGTCGTCGCGCACGATCTCGCGCGCGGTGGCCGTCCAGCCCCAGAAGTTGTTGGTCGCGTCCAGCACCTGCAGCGTGCCGGCGTAGCCCTCTTTCATCAGGCCCTGGATGTAGCCGGGGTGGAACTGGCGCGTGGCCAGCTCCTTGGCCAAAAACTGCGCCGCACCCTCGACCTTGCCGCTGCCCGAGCCGCGCAGGTTGCTGATGTACAGCTCGGGCGCCTTGCCGTCCAGGTGGCGCACGGCCAGCGCGATGCCGCCCAGGTACTGGAAGGGGTCGTCGGTGGTCAGCATGCCGTAGAGGTTGGAGCTGCGCGAGAGCACCGCACCCTCGGTGCCGCTCAGGTGCTCGGCGTAGAGGTTGACGGCCTTGCCGCCCTTGCCATGGCCCGCCGCGCCGGCCACGCCGGCCTGGCCCCACCGCGATTCGTCGGGGCCGTAGGCGTACTGCATCTTGTCCAGGTAGAGCCGGGCCAGCTTGCGGTCGCCCTCGGCCTTGCCCTGCCAGGTATCGGTGGCCAGCGTCGCGTCGTCCAGCCCGGTGCCATAGCGCCCGCTCTCGGACGCGAAGATGCGCGTGGCGCCAGCCAGCTCGGCGGTTTTGGCGTCGGCGCCGGCGGCCGCCATCTTGCGCGCGATGCGCTGGCTGTTGGCGGCCACGGGGTTGTCGGCCTCGTCCCCGGCGCGCGACGCCAGCAGCACGGCGCGGGCCAGTTGCTGCATGACGTTGGGGAAGTGGTCGCGGTACAGGCCGGTGGCCGACAGCACCACGTCCACGCGCGGGCGGCCCAGCTGCTCGCGCGACACCAGCTTGACGCCAGTCACGCGCCCGCCCCGGTCCCACACCGGCTCGGCCCCCAGCAGCCACAGCGCCTGGGCTTCGAGCATGCCGAAGTGGCGCATGGTCTCGACCGACCACAGGCTGAAGGTGAGCTTTTTGGGCAACGCGCCGTGCAGCTTGCGGTGCTCGGCCAGCAGGTTCTCGGCCGCCTGCTTGCCGGCCTCCCAGGCCTGCCTGGTGGGCACGCGCGAGGGGTCGAAGCCGTAGAGGTTGCGGCCCGTGGGGTAGGCGTCGGGGTTTTTGATGGGGTCGCCGCCGTACGAGGTGGGCAGGTATTTGCCGTCCAGCACGGCCAGCAGGCCGGGCAGCTCGCCCTGCGCGCCCAGGTTGGCGTAGGCCTGGCGGGCGCTCTGCAGCGCGGCTTGCAGGTCGTCGGGCAGGCCGTCCAGGCTTGCGCCGGCGACTACGTGGCGCTGCAGCAGTTGGTAGGGCGCGGTGTGCGCCAGTTGTTCCCAGGGGCCGACCAGGGCTTCGTCCAGGTCGGCCACGGGCACGCCGGCGTGGCGGGTGGCAGCCTCCCAGAACGGGTGGCCCAGCATCAGCAGCCCGGTGCCCAGGCGGTGCAGTTCCTCGGGCGCGCGGCCCAGCGTGTGCAGGCCTTGCGGCTGGGCGGTTTGCGCCAGCTCGTGCAGGTGGCTGTGCAGCGCGTGCACGAAGTCGGCAAAACGCTCGCGCACCTGCGCCTCGGTCCAGCCCATGTCGGCAATCACGCGCTCCTTCTTGGCTGCGGCCAGCAGGTCGGCGGCCATGCGCTCGCGCACGGCGCCTTCGTCCTGCGCCTGCCACTGGTGCAGCAGGTCGTGCATGCTGGTCAGCGCGTCGTGCAGGCCGCTGGGGGCGAACGGCGGCGTCTGGTGGCTGACGATCGTGGCCCGCCCGCGGCGCTTGGCCTGGGTGGCCTCGCCGATGTTGTCCGCTATGTAGGGGTAGGCCACGGGGATGTCGCCCAACGCCAGCAGCGGCGCGTCGAACACCGACAGGCCGCGCTCCTTGCCGGGCAGCCATTCCTGCGTGCCGTGCGTGCCGTAGTGCACCAGCGCGTCGTTGTGCCGGCGCGTCCACAGGTAGGCGGCCAGGTAGTGGTGTGGCGGCAGCGCGGTGGTGGAGTGGTAGATCTCTTTTTCTTTGGCGCGCGCGTCCCGGCTGCCCGGCGCCAGGCCGCTGCGCCCGGGCTGGGGCAGCAGGGTGACGTGGCCGAGCTGCAGGCGCGGGATGACGAAGTACGCCTGGCCGTCCCGGCGCAGCACCCAGGGGGATTTTTCCGGATCGCCCCAGGCGCCGCGCAGCGCGTTCTGCGTGGGCTGCGGCAGGCCGGCCAGCCAGGCGCGGTAGTCCTTGACCGGCAGCAGCGCGGCCAGGCCGCTGTGCAGCAGCGGCTCCAGCTCGCCGCCCCGGTAGGCGGGGGCCAGCAGGCGCTGCAGCAGGGCGATCAACAGGGCTTCGTCCGGCACCTCGGTGCGGTAGCCGGCCTGCTGCATGGCGGCCAGCGTGCCTTGCAAGCTGCGCGGCACGTTCAGGAAGGATGCCGACAGGTTCTTCTCGCCCGCCGGGTAATTCCAGAACATCACGGCCACGCGCTTGTCGGCGTTGGGCTTGCGCTGCAGCCTGACCAGGTTGAGCGCCTTGGCGGCCACGGCGGCGGCCTGCGCGGCAATCGGGGTGATCTGCTCGTCGCCCTGGCGCACGGCGGACGCCACCTGGATGTCGGTCACGCCGGCGTACTCGGCCTGCGCCAGGTAGAAGGGCACGTCCATGGCGGCCACGCCCTGCGGGCTGGCGGCCCAGTCGGCCTCGTCGCCCCGGCGGTAGGTCATGGCCTGGATGACGGGGATGGCCATGCGCTCGAACTCGGCGCGCCGCTCCTCGGCGTTGAGCATGATCTGGGTGTTGATCAGCACGTCGGCCAGCACCGGCGTGCCGGCGCCCGCCGGCTGCAGCACCTTGGCAAAGCCCCCCTCGCCCATCATGGGCGTGTAGAACGGCAGCGCCACGGCGCCGCCGGCCTCGATGCGCGCGACCATGTCGTCGATGTAGGCGGTCTGCATCGAGCCGATGTACTGCTGGTGCAGCGAGATGGCGACGACGGGCTTGCGCTGCGCGGCCTGCGCATCGACGCCTTGGCCGCGCAGGTAGGCGGCAACGTCGGCCGTGACCAGGCCGGGCAGGCGCGGGTGGTACACGCCGGTCTTGGGAAAGACCACCGGGTCGGACGCGGCCGCCAGGGCGTTGCCACCGGCGAGCTGCGCCGCCAGCGTGGCGAAGAAGCCGTCGAAGTTCTGCCGCCCGCCGCTGCTGTAGTAGTCAATCAGCCGCCGCGCCGGCGCCTCGGGCAGGCCGCCGCCCCAGGCGGGGTGCTGGTCGTACAGCCAGGCGTGGGGCGCGGCCAGGCCGGGCAGCGCACGCACCAGCCGCGCGCGCACCTGGTCTTGCTGGTAGGTGTCGAAGAACACCGCGTCGTAGCCCTGCCACAGCCCGGCGTCCACGTCGGCCGGCAGGCTGGCGAGGTAGCGCGCCTCGACGGCGATGCCGTGCGGGCGGGCAATCTCCTGCAGCTGGTGGAACTTGCCTTGCGGCACGTTGCTCGACGCGATGAACAGCACCGACGCGGCGCGCACCGCGCCGGCCAGCAGCAGCAGCGCGGCGCACAGCAGCCAGCGCAGCTTTGGATTAATGGTCAAATTGGCCTCCTGCGCTTTGTACAAAAGCGCCAGCAGCTATTACTTTGGTAGTCAAAAGTCCAGGCGTGCGGACACGAACACGCGCCGGCCCTGCTCGGCGTAGCCGAAGCTGGGCGACTTCTCGGCCAGGCGCACGTCGCCCAGGTTCTCCAGGCCCACGCGCAGGTTCAGGCTTTGCGTGACGCCCAGCTTCCAGGCGCGGCCAGCGCTCACGTCGAACAGCGTGTACGACGGCAGCTTGCCGCCGGAGCTGTTCTGGCTGCCGGTGTACTGCAGGCCCAGGCGCGCGTTCCAGCCGGCCACGCGCCAGTCCAGGTGCGACGCGACGCTGGCCGTGGGGCGGTCGTTCAGGCGCTTGCCCGTGGCCTTGTCGCGCGTGCGCAGCAGCGTGGCGTCGGTATTCCAGGCGAGCTGCGGCGTGAGGGCCCAGGTGTAGCCCGTCTCCAGCCCGGTGATGCGCGCGGCGTCCACGTTGTCGTACTGGTAGATGCGGCGCGGGCCGATCTGCTCGATCAGGTTGTAGGTGATGAGCTGCTTGACCTCGGTGTGGAACAGCGTGGCGCGCAGCGACAGCGCCTGCGTGGCCTGCCAGTCGGCGCCCAGCTCGAACGAGTTGGACGTCTCGGGCTGGATGTTGGCGTTGCCCAGAAAGCTGTGCGGCCCTTCGGCGCCGACGTAGTTGGGCGAGATCTGCTTGAGCGTGGGCGCCTTGAAGGCGTGGCCGTAGCCGCCCTTGACGACCAGCTGCGCGCTGGCCTCCCACACCAGGTAGGCGCGCGGGCTCAGCTCGGAGCCGAAGATGCCGTGGTGGTCGGCGCGCAGGCCCAGCGTGGCCATCAGGCTGCGGCCCAGAGCGAACTCGTCCTGCACGAACAGCGCCTTGTGCGTCACGTCGTCGCGCCCGCCCGCAAGGCCGGCGTTGACCAGCTCCTCGTTGCGCCATTCGCCGCCGAAAGCGAGCTGGTGGCCGCCCCGGCGCATGGTGACGTGGCCGTCCACCACGTCGTCCTGCATGTCCTGCGGGCGGGTGGCCGCCACGCCGTTGGTGCGGCTGTTGCGCACGCTCATCTCGCTGCGGTAGGCGCGCAGCTGGGCCTTTGTGTCGCCGAAGTCGCCCGTCCAGCCCACGTGGGTCTGGCGCCGATCCAGGTCGTAGCGGTTGACGTAGCCCGTGCCGGCGGTGTTCACGTCGTCGTACAGGCGCACTTCCCTGCCGTCGCTCACGCCAGCCTGCAGGCGCTGCTGCGCGGTCAGGTCGAACTCGGCCTCCAGCCCCAGGTTGCGCGGCTTGCGGCCCTCAATCTCGCTGTAGCGGGTGTCGTCCGCGTCGGGCGTGGGGTTGCGGTGCGCGTACTCGGCGTTCACCGCCAGGCGGGCGCGCTGGCCCAGGGGGCCGGCGGCGTACACCGAGGTTCCGCTCTCGCTGGCCGCGTCGCTGCCCACGCCGGTGCCGCCAGAGACGCCGACCGAGCCGCTCCAGCGATCCGTGGGCTTTTTGGTGATGATGTTGAGCACGCCGCCCAGCGCCTCGGAGCCGTACAGCGCCGACATCGGGCCGCGGATGATTTCCACGCGCTCGATGGCCGAGACGGGCAGCCAGCCGTACTGGTAGTCAGAGTGGCCGATCACGTCGTCGCTGGCGCTGATGCGCCGCCCGTCGATCAGCGTGAGCGTGTGCTTGCCCTCCAGGCCGCGCAGCGCCAGCGTCTTTCTGCCGCCCACCTGGCGCCCCGTCAGCGTGATGCCGGGCGCGCCGCGCACGGCATCGAGCAGATCCGATGCATTGCGCTCGGCCAGTTCCTCGGCGGTGATGACGGTGACGCTGGCCGGCGCGGTGCGCGCGTCCTGCTCGGTCAGCGTGGCCGTAACGGTGACGGCGGGCAGGTTCGGCGCCTGGGCCAGCACCGTGGCCGGTTCGGCCGCGGTTTGCGCCTGGGCCGCACCCGCGGCGCACAGCAGCGCCGCCAGGGCCAGGGGGGTGGGGCGCAATGCGCGGCGAAGGGTCAGGTGGTGGTAGTGATCCATGGTCGTCCAGGAAGGTTGCCGCAGTGGCTGGACGCAGGCCATGCAAGACTGGCGTGTGGCTGGGCGGGTGAGTAGAAGAAAGCGGCGTCAGGCAGCTTGCCGCCCAGCAGCGCTGGTTCGCGGGCAAACAGTTGCTGAAAGAAGAATTCGATGTCGGCGCGCGCCGCGCCCGCCGCCACGGAGTCGAGCTGGCTGGCGGGTATCGCGTCGGCCACGGCCTCGGGCGTGAGCATCTCGATGCGCGCAGCCATCATGCGCCCGCACTCCAGCGGGTTGGCGCGGCACCAGGCCACCGACTTGGCGTAGGCCTGCAGCACGGCGTCGAGCTGCGCCGGCTGCTCACGCAGCAGCCCGACGGCGGCGATGCCGGCCTGCGGAATGCGCGGCGCGCGCTGGAACAGCCGGCCCCATTCCTGCTGGAAATCGGCGCCGCGCTGCAGCTCGGGGGCAATCACGCTGACCGGGAAGGAGTGCGTCTTGCGCAGCGCCATCGACACCGCCGGCTCGGCCAGCAGCGCGTGGTGCACGCGCCGCGTGATCAGCAGCTGCATGGCCTCCATCGGCGTGGGCACGTAGCGGATGCGCATGTCACGGCGCACGTCCATGCCCTGCTTGGCAGCCAGCAGCTGCAGCATGATGTCGGGCATGTCGCCGCGAAACGGTACGGCGATCTCTTCGCCACGGTAGTCCGCCAGCGCCCGGCGCTGCGCATCGCGCGTGACGATCCACAGCGCGCCCCAGGTGGCGACGGCCAGCAGCGTCAGGCCGGCGCCGCGGTTGTACAGGTTGGCCGCCACGTTGCTTGGAGTGGCCAACACGTCGGCCTTTTTGCCCAGGGCCATCACGCGCAATTGATCCGGGTCGCGCCACAGGGCGAACTCGGTCTTGCGCGCCACGCCCGCCAGGGCGTTGGTCTCGACCATGTGGATCAGCGGCGCCGACACGATCGCCGGCGGGCCGGCCAGCACCAGGCGCGCCAGCGGCTCGGCCTGCGCGGCCCGCACCGCAGCCGGCAGGCCCGCCAGGCCGGCCGCGGCCAGCGCGCCGCCGGCGGCCAGTAGTTGGCGGCGTTGCAGGGTGGTGGCAGAAAAGCGTGTCATGCGAAGTTCCTCCAGGTCAGTGAATGGGCCGCCGGCAAGCGGCGCCCAGACACTGTGCCAGTGCTCGTTTGGCATCCTTGCGGATGCAGGATTGGCGCGTCCGCAGGCGTCAGAACTGGTAGCTCAGCCCGGCGGCAACGCTGCGCCCCAGGCCCGGCAGATAGCCCGGCTGCGCGGCGCTGGCCTGGTTGCGGATGGCGTAGCTGCTGGCGTAGCGCCGGTCAGTCAGGTTGTCGGCCAGCAGGTAGGCGTTCCAGGGGCCGCGCTTGAACTCCAGCCGCAGGCCGAGCAGCGCGTACGCATCCTGCGTGCTGCCGGGGGTGTTGGCGTGGTCGATATAGGTATCGGTCGGCATCCAGCGCAGGTTGGGGCCGGCGCGCCAAGTGCCCGACGGCGTGGCCACACGCCACAGCAGTTCGGCGTTGATCAAATGGCGCGGCACGCCGGCGATACGGTTGCCCGCGTAGATGCCGCGCTTGAAGCGGAAGTCGCTGTACGTCCACGAGCCGCGCCAGTCGAGCGCGCCCGCGCCGCCCAGCGCCCAGCTGCCCGACAGGCCCGCCTCCACGCCCTGGTGGCGCGTGCCGCCGACGTAGTTGTAGGTGCCGACCTTGATGCCGTTCTCGTCCGCGGTGCTGATCAGCTCGTCGCTCACCTCGCTGCGGTAGACGGCCAGCGTCCAGTGCGCGGCGCGTGCGCCCTCACCCCACTGGCCCTGGCCGCCGACCTCGAAGGTGGTGGCGCGCTGCAGGCGCAGCGCCACCAGGCTGCTGCTGGCGCCGGCCGGGTTGTTGGGCGCCACGGTGGCGCTGACGATTTCCCAGAAGGTCGGCGCCTCCTGGCTGCGGCTGACGTTGGCCCACCAGCGCACGGTGGGCGCAGGCGTCCAGTTCACGCCCAGCTTGGGCGTGGCAAAGCTCCAGTGCTGGTCGAGCGCGCTGGCGTCCAGCCGGCTGGCCGCGTCGCGCGACTGGCGGCTCACGCCCAGCTGCCCCACCAGCGTCCAGGCGGGTGCGAAGCGCCAGTCCGCGCCGGCCTGGGCCTGCAGGTTCTCAGCCTTCAGGTCGTAGGCACCAAAGCGCTGCAGCGCCGTGCCGTTGGCCGGGTTGTTGGCATCCAGCGTGCGCTCCATGCTGCTGCGCGACCAAGCCAGAGCCGTGCGCCAATGCAGGGCCGCGCCCACCTGGCCGTCGGCCTGCCACTGCAGGCCGGCGGTGCGGCTGTCGGTACGCGTGTGGCTGGTCTGGTCGTTGAAGAAGTCGTCGGTGTCCTGCCAGTACACGCCCACTTCCTGGCGCAGCGCGTCGCTTCCCCAGCGCGAGCGGTTGGCCAGGCGCAGCTGCTGCGCGGCGCGGCGCGGATCGCGCTTGTAGACGTTGAGCAGCGTGTCCTGCGGCGTATTGCCATCGCCCAGCACGCCCCGGGGGTTGCTGTGCACCCTGTCCTTGGGCACGACGGTGGGAATGTCGAAGTCCAGGTCCGTCCACGACAGGTAGCTGCGGTTCTCGAAGCCGCCCGTGCCCTGGAAGCCCAGGTTGGCGTGCAGCGCCTCGCGCTCGGAGCCGCTGTGGTGGCGGTAGCCGTCGTAGCGGTCGCCGCTGACGCTGATGCGCCCGTCCCACTGCGCGCCAACCAGACCGACCGCGCCCTGCAGCGCCTGCCGCCCGAAGCTGCCGGCCTCGGCGCGCACGCGGCCGCGCTCGTCAGCGCCGGTCAGGGACTGGAAGTCCAGCTCGCCGCCCAGCGTGGTGGCGCCCGGCGTGAGCGTGTTGGCGCCGCGGCGCGCGCTGATCAGGGCAGCGTTGCGCGGCTCCAGCAGGCCGATGACGAAGGAGCCGTCGGCCTCGTTGAGCGGCAGGCCGTCCTGCAGCAGCAGCACGCCGCGGTTCATCGGGTTGCTCTGGATGCCGGAGCCGCGGATGTTCAGGCGCGGCTGGTCGGTGGCGCCGAAAAAGTCCTGGATGACGATGCCCGGCTGGTAGTCCAGCGCGTCGCGCAGCGTCGCCAGGCGGCTCTCCTGCTGCGGCAGCGCCAGGTTGGTGCCGCCCGGCACCTGGTCGAGCCGCGCCTGTTCGGCCTGCTGCGCGGGGCGCAGCGGCGCCGTGCCGGAGCCGTCGCCCGCGTCGGCGCGCACGGTCACGGACGGCAGCGTGGCTGCGGCGCCCGCATCCGCCGCCCAGGCGGCAGGGGCGAGCAGCGCCAGTGCGGGGACAAAGGCATGCGCCAGGGCATGGGCCAACGGCGAACGGCGAAGGGTTGTGCGGTATGTCATGGGTGATTCCAGCGAAAATGTGTCAAATGCGATTTGTTCGTATTCAAAATGCTATATCCCCCCAGGGAGAACCCGAATGACATTTGTCAATATTGGCAACCGCAACGCAGCATCGGCACCCGACGAGAACCCTGGCGCGCTGCGCCTGCTGGCGGCCAATGGCCTGCTTGCCGGCCTGCCCCGCCATGTGCTGGCGGCGCTGGCGCAGCACGCGCAGGAGCGCCGCTACGCCGCCGGCGCGGCGTTGTTCCACGAGGGAGACCCGGCCCGGCACTGCCTGTTGGTGGACACTGGCGCGGTCGAAGTGTTGCGTTATGACAACGATGGCGAGGAGCGCATGCTGCGCCGCTTCATGCCCGGCGAACTGGTGGCCGAAGCGGCCATGTTCATGCCGCACGGCCGCTACCCGATGTCGGCGCGCGCCGGCGGCGCCACGCGGGTCTGGCGCCTGCCGCGCGCGGCCTGGCACTCCGTCTGCGCCAGCCACCCGGAACTGGGCCTGTGCCTGCTGCAGGCGCTGACGCAGCGCCTGTACCTGCGCATCAACGAGGTGGACTGGCTGAGCGCCAGCAAGCCGCCCCAGCGCCTGGCGGCCTACCTGCTGGCCCAGGCTGGCACAGGCTCCGAATCCGTGGACTTGCCGACCAGCCAGCGCCAATTGGCCGCCCAGCTGGGCATTCGCCCGGAAACGCTCAACCGCCTGCTGGCGCAGTGGCAGAACCGGGGCTGGATCGCCGGCGAGCGCCGCTGCTGGCGCCTGTGCAATCCAGCCGCGCTGCGCCGCCTGGTGGCCAGCGGCGCGCGCAACTTCTGAGCCGCGTCAACCACGCCCGAGGGGCCGGACGCGCCAGGCATGGGCCGCGGCCATAATGGCCGCACCCTTACTTTCCCCCATCACGGTCTACGCCATGCTGCAACACACCCCTCGAATCCTTCTTGCCGCCGCACTGGCTCTTGGCGGCCTGGCGCACGCCCAGGCACAGGTTCAGGTGCACGACGCCTGGGTGCGCGCCACCACGGCACAGCAGAAAGCCACCGGCGCCTTCATGCAGCTGACCGCCGCGCAGGACATGCGCCTGGTGGGCGTAAGCAGCCCCGCAGCCGCCGTGGCCGAGGTCCACACCATGAAGATGGAAGGCAATGTGATGAAGATGCGCCCCATGGCCGCGCTGGACCTGCCGGCCGGCAAGCCCGTGCAACTGGCGCCGGGCGGCCTGCACATCATGCTGCTGGATCTGCACCAGCAGGTGCAGCCGGGCAGCGTGGTGCCGCTGACGCTGGAGCTGGAGGGCAAGGACGGCAAGCGCCAGTCGCTGCAGGTGGAGGCTGCGGCACGCGCCCTGGGCGCGGCCAAGCCGGCCGGCGCCGCCATGCATTGACGCACTGCGCCGCATGTTTATGAAAAATAAATGGAAACGCTTATGTATCAAGCGCATTCAGCTATTTAAAGCATAGTAAAAAATCATGCCGTGATCGGCATGCAACGGTGAATCGCCTGATAATTCAGGGTTATCCCTGAATTCACACCCCATGCATCCTGACGCCCACAACCTCTGGCGCGCGCCGCGCTGGACTCTTGCCGTACTGCTGGCGCTGCTGGGCATGGTCGGGCCGTTTGCCATCGACACCTATCTGCCGGCCTTCCCCGCCATTGCCGGCGCGCTGGGCGCATCGCCCGTCGAGATGCAGCAGACACTGTCGGCCTACCTGTTCGGCTTTGCCTTCATGACGCTGTTCCACGGCACGCTGTCCGACGGGCTGGGGCGCCGCCCGGTGGTGCTGTGGGGGCTGGCGATTTTCACGCTGGCTTCGGCCGGCTGTGCGCTGTCGCAAACCATTGGCCAGCTGGTGTTCTTCCGCGCGCTGCAGGGGCTGTCGGCGGGGGCGGGCATCGTGGTCTCGCGCGCGGTCATCCGCGACATGTTCCCGCCGGCCCAGGCGCAGCAGGTGATGAGCCAGATCACCATCTTCTTCGGCGTGGCGCCGGCCATCGCACCGATCGTCGGCGGCTGGGTCTCGGTACACCTGGGCTGGCACGGCGTGTTCTGGTTCCTGACCGGCGTGGGCGCGCTGCTGTGGCTGTCCAACTGGCGCTGGCTGCCCGAGTCGCTGCCGCCGCTGGACCGCCAGCCCATCCACCTGGGCCACCTGCTGCGCGGCTACTGGGAGCTGGGCACCAGCCCGCGCTTTCTGCTGCTGGCGCTGGCCAGCGGCGTGCCGTTCAACGGCATGTTCCTGTACGTGCTGTCGGCGCCGGCCTTCCTGGGCGACCACCTGGGCCTGGGGCCAACGCAGTTCTTCTGGTTCTTCCTCATCAACATCTCGGGCATCATGGGCGGCGCCTGGGCCAGCGGGCGCCTGGCCGGGCGCATCGCACCCAAGCGCCAGATCCGCCACGGTTTCGTCATCATGCTGGCCGTGGCGCTGCTCAACCTGCTGGCCAACGCGCTCTTTGCCGCGCAGGCCTGGTGGGCCATGTGGCCGATAGGCATCTTCTCGTTCGGCTGGGCGCTGATGGTGCCGGTGATCACGCTGCTGGTGCTGGACCTGAACCCGCAGCGGCGCGGGCTGGCGTCGTCGCTGCAGGCTTTCGTCGGCGCCGTGGCCAACGGCCTGGTGGCCGGCGTGATCGCGCCGCTGGTCATGCATTCCACCGTGCTGCTGGCGCTGGCGTCGCTGCTCATGCTGTGCGTAGGCCTGGTGGCCTGGCTCTACCTGCACCACCGCTGGCCGGAGATCGGGCGCGTGAGCACCCAGGGCTAATCAGTCCGGGTGCCGCCGATCCAGCCCCTGCTCGGCGTAGTAGCGCGCCTTTTGCGCGTACATGGCCTGGTCGGCGCGGTTGACGGCAGACTCCAGGTGCTCGCCTGACTGTGCCACCGCCAGGCCCATGGCCAGGCTGAGCGCCTGGCCGGGGTAGAACTGGTTGTTCAGCTCCTGCAGCTCGGCGATGCGCGCCAGCATGGCCTCGCCGCCGCGCTCGTCGCAGCCGGGCATCAGGATGGTGAACTCGTCGCCACCCACCCGGGCCACGCACAGCGAGGCATCGGTCGCCTTGGCCAGCACCTCGCCCACGCGGCGCAGCATGGCGTCGCCCGCGCCATGGCCCTGCTCGTCGTTGGTGGTCTTGAGGCCGTTCAGATCGATCGCGACCACCGCCACCGGCCAGGGGCCCTTGCGCGTCAGGCGGTTGAGTTCTTCCACGTAGTAGGCGCGGTTGCGCAGGCCGGTCAGCACGTCGTGCTTGCCCAGGTATTCCAGGTAGGCCTCGGCCTTTTTGCGCGCGGTGATGTCCACCAGCGACACCAGCACCATCGACCAGTCGTGCTGGTACGCCTGCAGCACGGCGAACTGCATGTGGATGTAGATGGCCTCGCCCGACAGGCTGTAGTTGACCACCTCGCGCTGCTGCATCAGCTTGCCGTCCCACAGGTCGAGCAACTGGTCGGTGAACGAGTCGCGCATCTCGCCGCGGAAGATGCGGTCCAGCCCCGACAGCAGCGCCTGCCTGTCGCCGGCGCCGAACATGTCCAGCGTGATGTGGTTGACGTCGAGCACGCGGATCTCGCGCATGCAGCGCTCGATGAATTCGGGGTGCACCTTGAGAAAGGTGCGGAAGTCGCTGATGCCCTGGGCGCGCAGCCCATCCAGCAGGCTCTTGACGACGCTGAAGTCCTCCACCCACAGCGACACCGGCGAATGCTCGAACAGGCCGCGCGCGTAGCGTTCGCTGCGTTCGAGCTGCTCGCGCGCACGCTGCTCGCGCGTGTTGTCTTCCAGCGATACCAGCACCCGGCTCCAGTCGCCCTCGTGGCCGGGCAGGATGCGCCCACGAATGGAAACGTCCAGGCGCCGCCCGTCGAGCGCGTAGTTGACGGTCTGGTTGGAGAATTCCAGCGCGCCGCCCCAGAGCTGCTCCATTTCGGGAATGGCGCGTTCGTGCATGTCGCCACGGAATACTTCGTCGAGCGACGCCACCAGCGTCGCCTGGTCGGGCGCGGCGAACAAATCCAGCGTGCGCTGGTTGACCTTGAGTACCCGGATGCTGGCGCCGTACTCGCGCATGCACGCCGGGTTGCCGCGCACGTGCGCCACCACGTCCTGCACGCCCTCGGCGCGCCAGCGCTCGAACAACTGGCGCAGCGCGCTGAAGTCTTCCAGCCACAGGGAAACGGGGGCGATCTCGAACATGTGTTCGAAATCGGTGTTCGAAGTCAGAGCAGACGCCATGCATACCTCCAGCGATCAGGGATTATCTGCAGGTATCACCCGGCCCGGCGAGCGAGCGGACACAAAAAAGCCAGCCACGCAATGGGCTGGCTTGTGCAGGCGATGCCGTACGGCGCGCGGTCAGCGGTCGCCGCGCACCGGGCGCTTGCGCGCGTCGTGCGGGGTGAAGGGCTTGCCGGGGCCGGCGCTGCGCGGCTTGGCAAAAGCTGGTGCACGCGGGGCGCCGAAGTCGCCGCGCGGCTGGGGTGCGCCGTCGCGCGCACTGCGATGGGCAGGGCGGTTGTCGCCAAAGCCGCTCTTGCGGCCGTAGCCGTCGGCGTCGCGCCGCACGCCGTAGGCCGGGCGCTCGCTGCGCGCGCCCTGGCCGCTGCGGTCAGCGTAGCCGCCGCGATCTGCGTAACCGCCGCGGTCACTGCCGTGCTGGCCGCGTTCGGCAAAACCACCTCGGTCTGCGTAGCCGCTGCTGCGGTCGCCAAAACCGCCCCTGTCACGTTCGCCATAGCCACCACGGCCGTTGCCGGCAAAACGCTGACCTTGTTGCCCACGGCCACGGCCGCCGTCGCGCCCGCCGCGGCCACCGAACTCGGGCCGCGCGCCGCCCTGCGGGAAGCGCTGCGTCGGCTCCAGGCCTGCAACCACGTCGGCCTTGAACTGCTGGCGCGAATAGCCTTCGATGTCGAAGATCTTGCGGCGGTCACGGAACTCGGCAAACGTGACGGCCAGGCCGTCGCGGCCGGCACGGCCGGTGCGGCCGATGCGGTGCGTGTAGTCCTCGGCCTTCATCGGCAGGCCGAAGTTGAAGACGTGGGTGATGGTGGGCACGTCGATGCCGCGCGCCGCCACGTCGGTGGCCACCAGGATCTGCACCTGGCCGTTGCGCAGCGCCATCAGGCGGCGGTTGCGCAGCCCCTGGCTGAGCGCGCCGTGCAGCGCCACGGCGGAAAAGCCTTCCTGCTGCAGGTCGTTGGCCAGGCCGTCGCATTCCACCTGGGTGCTGGCAAAGACGATGGCCTGGTCGATCGACGTGTCGCGCAGCCAGTGGTCCAGGAGCTTCCTCTTGTGCTGCGCGTTGTCGGCCCAGTAGAGCTTTTGCTGGATGTTGGCGTGCTTTTCCTGCGGCGAGTCGATCTGCAGCTTCTTGACGTTGGCGCCGCCGTCGTGCATCACGCGCATGGCCAGTTGCTGGATGCGCGGCGCGAAGGTGGCGCTGAACATCATGGTCTGCTGGCGCGCGCTGGTCAGCTCGTTGATCTCGGCCAGGTCGTCGGAGAAGCCCAGGTCGAGCATGCGGTCGGCCTCGTCGACCACCAGGAACTGCACCTTGTCGAGCTTGATCTGCTGCGAGCGCTGCAGATCCAGCAGGCGTCCGGGCGTGGCCACCACCAGGTTGGCGTTCTGCAGGCGTGCAATCTGCACCTGGTAGGGAATGCCGCCCACCACGTTGGCGATGCGCAGGCCCTTGCAATGCTTGACCAGCTCGATGGCGTCGTGCGCCACCTGCTGCGCCAGCTCGCGCGTGGGGCACAGCACCAGGGCGCCGGGCACGGCAGCCTTGAAGTTGCGCGTCTGCATCGGGTTCTTGCGCTTGGCGCGCTTGGGCGGGGCTTCGCCGCGCGCTGCGGCCTCGGCGGCGGCGCGCTCGTACTCGGCGCGCTGCTCGGCCTCGGCCTGGGCCTGCTGGCGGATCAGCGTGTGCAGCACGGGCAGCAGAAAGGCCGCGGTCTTGCCGCTGCCGGTCTGGCTGGAGACCATCAGGTCGATCAGGCCAGCGTCATCCGAACCCATGGCCAGGGGAATGGCGCGCTCCTGCACCTGGGTGGGCTGGGTGTAGCCCAGGTCGGCCACGGCCTGCACCAGTTCGGGCGCCAGGCCCAGAGCGGTAAAGGCGTTGGGTTCGCTCGCGCCGACGGGTGCGGGCGCAGGCATGGATACAGCGGCAGCCTGTTCGGCGGCCATAGGGGATTGGGCAGGCGCGAACTCGCCCTGCTCTTGCATGGTGTTTGTCATAACAAAAGATCCAGCGCGCGGAACGCAGGCGCCGCACGGCTTCGTCAGTGGTTCATGGAAAACATCAACCATCCAACGAAACCGGCCCCGCTGATAGCGCGGGACTGGTGGGCCAATGGTGCAGGAACGGCAAACGCCTTGGCGTCTGGCCTGCGGCCCGGTGTGAGAAGGGAGATGCGCACAATTCGCGCAGGCTTTGTTAACGTTTGCGCGAAGCCTGCGATTCTCGCACGATTCGGGTTTTCCCGCAAGGGGCGTGACTGTATGCGCTATACGGCCAGCAGGTGCGTGCGGTAGTGCGCCAGTTCGTCGATGGATTCGTGCACGTCGGCCAGGGCGGTGTGGCGCTGGGCCTTCTTGAAGCTGGTGTAGGCCTCGGGCTTCCAGCGCCGCGCCAACTCCTTGAGCGTGCTCACGTCCACGTTGCGGTAGTGGAAGAACGCCTCCAGCCGGGGCATGTAGCGCACCAGGAAGCGCCTGTCCTGCCCGATGCTGTTGCCGCACATGGGCGCCTTGCCCTTGGGCACGTAGCGCGACAGGAAGGCGATGATTTCCTGCTCGGCCTGCACCTCGGTCACGGTGGAGGCGCGCACCTTGTCGATCAGGCCGCTTCTGCCGTGTGTGCCCTTGTTCCAGGCGTCCATGCCGTCCAGCAGCGCGTCGCTCTGGTGGATGACGAGCACCGGCCCTTCGATGCGCCGGCCCAGTTGCGGGTCGGTGACGACGACGGCGATCTCCAGCAGTCGCTCTTTTTCGGGGTCCAGCCCGGTCATTTCGCAGTCCAGCCAGACCAGGTTCTGGTCGGACTTGGCAAGGGGTTCGGGGCTGGTGGCGTCGGTGGTGGGGGCAATGTCGGACATGGCCGCCATTGTCGCGCATGGCCCGGGCCCTCTGCCGGGCGCCGCTGCATGCCCCGCGCCGGGATGGGATACTTGCAGGCCTATGCCCCAAGCCGCCCCATCGCTCCTGTCGCCCTCGCTGCTGCTCACCTGCGCCTTTGCCCTGGCGCTGGTCTGCGGGCTGCTGCTCAAGGTCTGGCTGGCGTCGCGCCAGATCCGCCACGTGGCGCTGCACCGCAGCGCCGTGCCCGCCGCCTTTGCCGCGCGCATTCCCCTGGCGGCGCACCAGCGCGCGGCCGACTACACCATCGCCAAGGCGCGCTTTGGCCTGCTGGAGCTGGCCCTGGGCGCGGCCGTGCTGCTGGGCTGGACGCTGCTGGGCGGGCTGGATCTGCTCAACCAGGTGCTGCTGGACTGGCTGGGCGGCGGCATGGCGCAGCAACTGGCGCTGCTGGCGGGGTTCGCGCTGATCGGTGGGGTGATCGACCTGCCGGCGCAGCTCTACCAGACCTTTGTGCTGGAGCAGCGCTACGGCTTCAACCAGATGACGCTGCGCCTGTGGCTGGCCGACCTGCTCAAGGCCACGCTGCTGGGCGCGGCCATCGGCCTGCCGCTGGCGTGGCTGGTGCTGTGGCTCATGGGCGCGGCCGGGCCGCTGTGGTGGCTGTGGGCCTGGGGGGCGTGGGTGGCCATAAACGTGCTGCTGATGGTGGTCTACCCGCTGTTCATCGCGCCGCTGTTCAACAAGTTCACCCCCCTGGCCGACGCGGCGCTCAAGCAACGCGTGGACGCGCTCATGCAGCGCTGCGGCTTCACCGCCAAGGGCCTGTACGTGATGGACGGCAGCCGGCGCAGCGCGCACGCCAACGCCTACTTCACGGGTTTTGGCGCCGCCAAGCGGGTGGTGTTCTTCGACACCCTGCTCAAGCAGCTCGCACCCGCCGAGGTCGAGGCCGTGCTGGCGCACGAGCTGGGGCATTTCAAGCACCAGCACATCCGCCGCCGCCTGATCGGCACCTTTGCCTTCAGCCTGCTGGGCTTTGCGCTGCTGGGCTGGCTGTCGGCGCGCGGCTGGTTCTACACCGGCCTGGGCGTGCAGCCCAACCTGATGCTGGACGGCGTGCCCGGCGCCGCACCCAACGACGCGCTGGCGCTGCTGCTGTTCCTGCTGGCGCTGCCGGTGTTCACCACCTTCGTCACGCCGCTGCTGGCGCAGCTGTCGCGCCGCCACGAATTCCAGGCCGACGCCTACGCCGCCGCCCAGGCCGACGGCGCGGCGCTGGCGTCGGCGCTGCTCAAGCTCTACGAAGACAACGCCAGCACGCTCACGCCCGACCCGGTGTACGCGCGCTTTTACTACTCCCACCCCCCTGCCGCAGAGCGCCTGGCGCGCCTGCCTTCGGCCCACGCACCATGACTACCACCATGTTCCCCAAGAAAGACTGGACGCAGCACCAGCGCCGCGCCCTGAGCGCCACCGAAGTCGTCACGCAGCTGGCGCAGCTACCGAGCTGGCAGCTGCACGGCAACGGCGCCGACGTGGCGATCGAGAAGACCTACACCTTCGCCAACTACCACGAGACCATGGCCTTCGTGAACGCCGTGGCCTTCATCGCCCACGCCGAGGACCACCACCCCGACCTGTCGGTGCACTACGGGCGCTGCGTGGTGCGGCTGAACACGCACGACGTGGGCGGCATATCGGCCACCGACATCGACTGCGCCACACGCATCGACGCCCTGCTGGCGGCCACATGACGCTGCACGAAGGCCTGGTGGTGGCCAGCCATGGGCGCCACTGCGTGGTCGAGTCGCCCGACGGCAGCCAGCGCATCTGCCACCCGCGCGGCAAGAAGAGCCAGGCCGTGGTGGGCGACCGCGTGCAATGGCTGGCCGCGCCCGCGGGCCAGGGCGACGAGGGCAGTATCGAGCGCGTGCTGCCCCGGCGCAACCTGTTCTACCGCCAGGACGAGGTGCGCAGCAAGTCGTTCGCCGCCAACATCGACCAGGTGCTGGTGCTGATTGCCGCCGAGCCGGTGTTCTCCGAAAGCCAGCTGGCGCGCGCGCTGATCGCCGCCGAGGCGGCCGGCATCACCCCGCTGATCGCGCTCAACAAAAGCGACCTGGTCGAACCCTTTGCCCAGGCCTGGCAGCGCCTGCTGCCCTACCGCCACATGGCCGGCAGCGGCGGGCCGGACAGCCGCCACTACGGCGTGCTGGCGCTGTCGCTGGCGCAATCGAGCGAACCCGACCGCGCCGTGCTGCTGCAGCACCTGCACGGCAAGGCCACGCTGGTGCTGGGCCCGTCTGGGTCGGGCAAGAGCACTCTCATCAACCTGCTGGTGCCGGGCGCGACGGCGGCCACAGGCGAAATTTCCCAGGCGCTGAACTCGGGCAAGCACACCACCACCAGCACGCGCTGGTACTGGATGGACGCCGAGCGCCGCACGGCGCTGATCGACTCGCCAGGCTTCCAGGAGTTTGGCCTGCGCCACCTGCAGCCCACCGACCTGGCCCGCTGCATGCCCGACATCGCCGCGCATGCCGGCGGCTGCCGCTTCTACAACTGCAGCCATCTGCACGAACCGGGCTGCAGCGTGATATCCGCATTAAAGAATGCCGATAACGCAGACGGGATAAGCGCAAATCGCTACAAAATTTATAACGATTTGCACGCCGAACTGTCGCAGACCCGCTACTGATGGCGCTGCGCCGTCAGGCCGCGCAACGCTCCAGCCAGGTCAGGTATTCGCCCCACGCAGGCTCGTAGCTGACCGACAGTTCCAGCGCATGGGCGTCTTCCAGGCAGCGCCCAGCCATGTCCAGCGCCGCCTGCACGGCCTGCAGGCTGTCGCTGGCGTAGCAGCACACATGGCGTGCGCCGTCGCCCTGCACCACGTGGCTGCAAATGCCCTGCTGGTGCTGCTGCAGCGCGGCGGCCCAGGCTTTCTCGAAGGCGCGCGCGGCGGCTTCGCTGCGGGCGTCGCCTGCGGGGACGCTGGCCTGCAAGCACCAGCCCAGGTCGGCGCGCCCGGCCACGGCGTTGGCCGCGCGGTTGACCTGCGCCTGCATCTCGTGGCCGGCGGCGTTGCGCCCCCTGAGCGTGGCCCAGTCGGGCTGCTGCGGATACTGGCCGGTGCGCCCCAGCGTGTCGCGCCAGCAGGCATCGACGGCGGCCACGGCATCGTCGAGCGGCAGCGCGCTGGCTTCCTCGAAGCCCATGCCTTCGCTCATGCCGTCTTCCTCGAATTCCACCAGCCCTACCTTGACCGCGAAGTCGTACTCGCCCAGCATGTGGTCGAGCAGGATGAAGGCCATGCTGCGCGCGTGCTCGCGCAGTTCGGCCGGCACCTTGCAGGCAAACGCCAGCGCCAGCGCCACGCGCCCTTCGCACACGCCCACGCGCACCAGCAGGTCGCGCGTGGCCAGCTCGAACTCTCCCATGCGCATGCCAAACCCTAAGCCGGTGCGTTGGCGAAAGCCCGTGACTTGCCAGGCCAGCCCCTTGGGGGCATGCGCCACCACGGCCTGCACGGCAGCGAAGTGGTCGGTGCTGCCGTGCGAGGTAAACACCAGCTCCCGGGCGCCGGCATCGGGCCCGGCGCCGGCGGCCATGGCCTCGGCCGCCACGCCGGGAATGCTGGCCTCCAGCAAGTCGTTCAGGCGGTTGACCAGTTCGGCGGCGGGCAGGGCCAACAGCGCATCCTGCCCGGCCTGCACGCTGCGCCAGAAGTTCTGTGCCAGGGCGGGCAGCTCGGCCGGTGCGGGGGCTGCGGTGGTGGGGGTTTCAGTCATGATTATTTTGAATAAGAAAGGCCTCTAACGCTTTGCCAGAAAGCGCCATCAGCTATTGTTTTGCGATCAACCCAACAGGCGCGCCAGCGATAGCAGCGCCAGCAGCAGCATCCAGACCACGACCGAGCGCCACACCAGCCCGACCACACTGCGCAAGTGGGCCACCTCGGGTTCGCTGCCCGGCGTGCTGGTGCTGTCGCCCATGTCGGCGTGCGCCTCGAAGTCCTGGCTGGCGGGAGCCCCCGCGCGCGCGCGCAGCGCCTCGCCACCCAGGCGCACGTTGATGGCGCCTGCGGTGGCGGCCAGAATCACGCCGTCGTTGTCGCTCGGGAATTGCCGGGCATGAAAGCGCCAGCCTTCGATGGCCTCCTCGAAGCTGCCGACCACGGCAAAACACAGCGCCGTGAGCCGCGCCGGCAGCCAGTCGATCAGCGTCCAGGCCTGGCGCGAAGCGCCCTGCAGCGCCACGCTGGGCGGATAGGCGGTGGCGGCGCGCATCTTGCCGCCCCAGTAGCGGGCGACGAACTCGGCCAAGCGGTACAGCACCGCCCCCGCCGGCCCCAGGCCCATGGCGGCAAAGATGCAGTACCAGGCCAGCACGCCGAACACGTGGCGGTGCGCCGCGATCACCGAGTATTCGATCACGTGGCGCACGATCTCGCTGCGCGGCAGTTCGCTGGCGTCCACCTGCTTCCAGTCGGCCAGGGCGGCGCGCGCGCCAGCTGCATCGCCCTCCTCCAGGGCGTCCCTGATGGTGGTGAAATGATGGCTGAACTGGCGAAACCCCAGGGTGACGTAGAGCACCGCGACGCTCCACAGCAGCGCCAGCGGCCAGCCCAGGTTGTGCCGCAGGAACCAGTAGACGGCAGCCACGCCCAGCGAGGGCAGCGTAACGGCCAGCGCCCAGGCCACCCAGCCATGGATGCTGCTGCCCGCGTCGCAACTGCGGTTGACCGACAGCGCCCAGGCGCGCAGGCCGGCATGAATGGGGTTGCTGCGCGCCAGCGGGCGCGCCTGTTCGATCAGCAAGGCCAGCAAAATGGCGAAAAAACTCATGGCGGCAATGATAGCGGCGCACCGCCTGCGCCCACTTCAAGCCAGCATGAATCGGTAGAAATTACGCAGCATGCCCGCCGTGGCGCCCCAGATGTAGCGCTCCCGGCCGCCGTCCTGGTAGGGCATGGACAGCCACTCGCGCTCCTGCCCCTGCCACGTGAACCGGTGATGGCGGTGGTGCGCCGGGTTGAGCAGAAAGTCCAGCGGCACCTCGAACAGGTCGGCCACCTCGTGCGGGTTGGGCCGGTAGTGCACGCCGGGCCGCACCAGCGCAACGACCGGCGTGACGAGAAAGGACGTTCCCGTTTCGTACACCGGCAGGCTGCCCAGCACTTCGACGCCGCCGGCGGCAAGCCCAACTTCCTCGTACGCCTCGCGCAAGGCGGTGGCGGCGGCGTCACGATCCACGGGATCGGTGCGCCCACCCGGAAAAGCCACCTGCCCCGAATGCGTGGACAAATGCGCCGTGCGCTCGGTCAGCAGCACCGTAGGGCGTGCGTGCAGCACGATGGGAATGAGCACTGCGGCGGCGGCAGGGGCGCGCAGCGTGAACTTCTTTTCCTGCACCACCTCGGGCGTCCAGGAGGGGGGCGTTGCAAACCGCTGGCGCAGGGCCTCGGGGGTCTGCGCGGCTGGGGACACCACCGGCAAATGGGTGTCCACGGCCGTGACCGGCACCTGGCGGGGGTCGAACAGCGGCGCGGCGAACGGCACCGATACGGGCGCAGCGTCGGTCTGGGAAGAAGGCAAGGACGATCTCACGAAAAATAAAAAGCCGCTACAGGCTTGGCACTGTAGCGGCTTTCGCGAAGCAAGGCAGAGCGCTTATTGGGCGGCTGCAACCTTGACGCGGGACGGCAGCTTTTCCTTGATGCGGGCCGACTTGCCGCTGCGTTCGCGCAGGTAGTACAGCTTGGCGCGGCGCACGTCGCCGCGGCGCTTGACTTCGATCTTGGCGATCAGCGGGCTGTAGGTCTGGAACGTACGCTCCACGCCTTCGCCGCTGGAGATCTTGCGCACGGTAAAGCCGCTGTTCAGGCCGCGATTGCGCTTGGCGATCACCACGCCTTCGTAGGCCTGCACGCGCTTGCGCGTGCCTTCCACGACGTTGACGCTGACGATCACGGTGTCGCCAGGGCCGAAGTCGGGGATGATCTTGTTCAAGCGGGCGATTTCTTCCTGCTCAAGGGTTTGAATCAGATTCATGGTTGCTTCCTCGCGATCATGCCCGCGCCAGAATCGGCTTGGCACCACCATTGGTGCCTTGTGGCTATGGTCTTGCAAACACGTTGCACATAGCGGCCGGCCAGAGGATCGAAAAGCCCTCGATTATAGCGAATCCGGGTTCTGCAGCAAAAAGGCCTCGTCCGCCCGGCTCAGCTGGCCGCGCGCGCGCGCCGCCTGCAGCAGGTCGGGGCGGCGGCGCGCCGTCAACAGCAGGCGCTGCTCGCGGCGCCAGCGCTCGATGTGCGCATGATGGCCCGACAGCAGCACGGCAGGCACGTCCTGCCCCTCCCAAGCCTCGGGGCGGGTGTAGTGCGGACAATCGAGCAGGCCGTCCAGCTGCGGATTGAAGCTGTCGAGCTGATGGCTGCCTTCATCGTGCAGCACACCGGGCTGCAGGCGCGCCACCGCGTCGAGCAGCGCCATGGCGGCGATCTCGCCCCCCGACAGCACGAAATCCCCGAGGCTGATCTGCAGGTCGACGCAGGTGTCGATGAAGCGCTGGTCCACGCCCTCGTAGCGCCCGCACAGCAAAATGGCGCCCTGCCCTGCGGACCAGCCTTCGACCTGGGCGTGGTCGAGCCGTTGGCCGACCGGCGAGAACAGCACCAGCGGCGCAGCAGAGGCCTCTGCCCGGTCCGCGCGAATAGCCGACAGGCAGCGCGCCAGCGGCTCGGCCAGCATCACCATGCCCGGGCCACCGCCAAAGGGGCGGTCGTCCACCCGGCGGTAGTTGCCTTCGGCGTAATCGCGCGGGTTCCACAAGCGCACATCCACCTGGCCGGACGCGTAGGCCCGGCGCGTCACGCCGCTGCTCAGGAACGGCGCGAACAGCTCGGGGAACAGGGTGATGACGTCAAAGCGCATGGCGTGAAGCGCAGGCTCTCAGTAATCAGGCTGCCAATCGACGGTGATGCTGCGCGCGGCCAGGTCGACCTTGTCCACGTAGGCCGAAACAAAGGGAATCATGCGCTCACGCGGCTTGCCCTCGTGTTCGTAGCCCAGCACCAGCGTGGTCTGCGGGCCCGTGGCCAGCAGCTCGCGCACCCGCCCCAGAGCAACCCCTTCACGGTTCACCACGTCCAGCCCGATCAGATCGACCCAGTAATACTCGTCTTCGGCCGTTTGCGGGAAATGCGCGCGCGGCACGAAGATGCGCGCGCCGCGCAGCGCCTCGGCGCCATTGCGATCGTCCACCCCTTGCAACCAGGCCACCAGCGCATCGGAATGCGGCCGCGCCTGGCGCACCGAGAGGGCGACGGTGCCGCTGAAAGAACTCTTTGCGCCCTTTTCAGCCGGCTGCAGAAACCAGGTATCGGCCGACAGCAAGGCCTCGGGCGCGCTGCTGAAGGGCAGCACCTTGATCCAGCCCTTGACGCCCCAGGCGTCCAGGATCCGTCCCACCTCGACGGCATCGGCAGGCAATTGGGCGGGCAGCAGGGCTGGCAAATCGGACATGGGCACGAACTTTCAACTCAACAAAAAAGGCGGATCCGCCGGGTACACCCTACGGAGTCCGCCCTTTTCGGCGATGGCTGACGAATCAGGCGGCCAGCTTGGCGGCTTGCTTGATCAGGCGATCGACGGTGGGAGACGACTGCGCGCCCACGCTCTTCCAGTAGGTCAGGCGATCCTGGGCAATGCGCAGGCCTTCCTCGCCTTCCTTGGCCGTGGGGTTGTAGAAGCCCAGGCGCTCGATGAAGCGGCCATCGCGGCGCACGCGCTTGTCGGCCACGACGATGTTGAAGAACGGACGGCCCTTGGAGCCGCCGCGGGAGAGTCGAATCACGACCATAATGAATCCTTCGGGTGGTTGCGGCCATATGAGCCGCAGAATTTTCTTGCCGCGTTTGAGACACGCGACTGACCACCCGGCCAGCGACACGCAGCAAAGCCGGCGATTATATCCTCAAGCCCATCACATGCCCAGCATCCGCCCCAGCCTCGACAGCGACATCCCCGCCATCACCGCCATTTACGCCCACCACGTGCTGCACGGCACGGGCACCTTCGAGATCGACCCGCCCAGCACCCAGGACATGGCTGCACGCCGCGCCGAAGTCCTGGCGCGCGGCCTGCCCCATCTGGTGGCCTGCGAGGGCAGCCAGGTGCTGGGCTTTACCTACTGCAACTGGTTCAAGCCGCGCCCGGCCTACCGTTTCTCGGCCGAGGACTCGGTCTACGTGCTGGACGCCGCGCGCGGACAGGGCATTGGCCGCCTGCTGCTCGATGCCCTGTGCATGCAGGCGCAAGACGCAGGGGTACGCAAGATGCTGGCCGTGGTGGGCGATTCGGCAAACACCGGATCGATCCACCTGCACCAGGCTGCCGGTTTCACCCACGCCGGGACGCTGCGCTCGGTCGGCTGGAAATTTGGTGCCTGGCGCGACATCGTGCTGATGGAAAAGGCCCTGGGTGCCGGCGACGCCACCCCGGCCGAATGAAAGAAACACGATGAAGAACAAGACCACCGCCGCCTGGCTGGCCTTTATCGGGGGGCCGCTGGGCCTGCACCGCTTTTATCTGCATGGCCTGGGCGACATGCTTGGCTGGCTGCTGCCCATTCCCACGGCCCTGGGCGTGTATGGCATAGAGCGCATTCGGCAATTCGGGCTGGACGACCAGCTCAGCTGGCTGTTCGTGCCGATGCTCGGCTTCACCTTTGCGGCCTGCGCGCTGCAGGCCATCGTCTACGGATTGATGGATGCAGGCAAATGGAACGCCCGCTTCAACCCCGGCGCGGCAGCCGACGCACCCGCCGGGCGTACTCACTGGCTGACCGTCTGCGCCGTGGCGCTGTCGCTGCTGGTGGGCGCCGGCGTGCTGATGGCCAGCATCGCCTTCAGCCTGCAGCACTACTACGAGTACCAGATCAGCGAAGCACGCAAAATTTCACAGTAGACACACAGCGGTGCGGGGCAACAACCCACTGCTGGCTACGGTCAGTACAGCTGGATGCTGACCCAGTAGGCACAGGCTGCAACAAAGGCGCTGGCCGGAATCGTCAGGATCCATGCCCAGACGATGTTGCCCGCCACGCCCCAGCGCACGGCACTGGCGCGCTGGGTCGAGCCGACGCCGACAATGGCGCCGGTGATGGTGTGCGTGGTGGATACCGGCACGCCCAGCGCCGTGGCGATGAACAGCGTCATGGCGCCCCCCGTTTCGGCGCAAAAGCCCCCGACGGGTTTGAGCTTGGTGATCTTCTGGCCCATGGTCTTGACGATGCGCCAGCCGCCAAACATTGTTCCCAGGCCAATCGCCATGTAACAGGCAGCGATGATCCAGGTGGGCGGCGAACTGTCCGCAGGGTCGGCGTAGCCCGTGGACAGAAGCAGCAGCCAGATGATGCCAATGGTCTTTTGCGCGTCGTTGCCGCCGTGCCCCAGGCTGTAGGCGCCGGCCGACACCAGTTGCAGGCGGCGGAACCACTTGTCCACCCGACTGGGACGGACACGGCGGAAGATCCAGGCCACCAGCACCATCATCAACGACCCCAGGACAAAGCCCAGCAGGGGCGAGACGAAGATGAACGCCACGGTCTTGAAGATGCCGCCGGGCACCAGCGCGCCCACGCCGGACTTCGCGATCACGGCGCCGACGATGCCGCCGATCAGCGCATGCGAGGAACTGCTGGGAATACCGTAGTACCAGGTGATGACGTTCCAGGTAATGGCCCCCACCAGAGCGCCAAACACCACGTGGGTATCAACCACGTACGGCTCCGCAATGCCCTTGCCCACGGTGGCAGCCACGCTCAGGTGAAAGATGAAGATCGCGACAACGTTGAAGAAGGCGGCAAACACCACGGCCTGCGTGGGCTTGAGCACACCGGTGGAGACGACGGTGGCAATGGAATTGGCGGCATCGTGAAAGCCGTTCATGAAGTCAAACAGGATGGCCAGCACCACCAGTACGACCACGATCCACAAGGCAGATTGTGCGGTTTCCATAGATGAGAACCGTTCGCCGCCAGGTCAGGAGTTCTCGAGGACGATGCCCTCGATCAGATTGGCCACGTCCTCGCACTTATCGGTGATGGTCTCCAGCAGCTCATAAATGGCCTTGAGCTTGATCAGTTCGCGTACGTCCACTTCCTCGCGGAACAGCTTGCTCATGGCGCTGCGCAGCACACGGTCGGCATCGCCCTCCAGTCGGTCGATTTCCTCGCAGGTCTTGAGCGCCGCCTCGGCTACGGCGGGGTCTGCAATGCGTGCCAGCAACTGGACGGCGTCGCGCACCCGCTCGCAGCACTTGAGGCTCAGGTCCGTCAGGCGCGAAATCTCGTCGGTCATGTGCTGGATGTCGTACAGCGCCATGGTCTCGGCCGAATCCTGAATCAGGTCGGCCACGTCGTCCATGGTGTTGATGAGCGAGTGGATCTGCTCCCTGTCGATCGGCGTGATGAAGGTCTGGTGCAGCGTGCGGTTGACTTCGTGCGTCACGCGGTCGGCGGCACGCTCGGCGTTGTCCACGTCCTGGTTGTATTTGTCACGCAGATGCATGTCGCCGTAGTTGTCCACCAATTGCGAGAAAGCATGCGCCGCTTCGACAATGCGCTCGGCGTGCTGGTTGAACATCTCGAAAAAATTGCCCTCGCGGGGCAATAACTTTCCAAACAACATGAGGGCTCCTGATCGGACCTTGGCAATGACAGCATGGCGCAGAGATGAACATCGTGTGACAAATCTGCGAAAGCGCGAAGTTTAACCGCAGGGTTCAAGCACCCCGGAAGATGAAGTAGACGGCGCCGACCAAGCACAGCCCAGCCCACAAGTAGTCCCACTTCAGCGATTCGTCCATGTAGAGCACGGCGAACGGCACGAAAACCATCAGCGTAATCACCTCTTGCATGATCTTGAGCTGCCCCACGCTGAACTGGGTATGGCCAATGCGATTCGCCGGCACCTGCAGCAGATATTCCACCAGGGCGATGCCCCAACTGACCAATGCCGCCACGTACCAGGGCGAAGCGGACAGATTCTTCAGATGGCCATACCAGGCAAAAATCATGAAGACGTTGCTGGCCATCAACAACACGACGGTCTGCAATGCGACGGGGAGGGATTGCAAGAATTGCATGGTGAGTGATCCATATGGGCACATCGACAATCCAGCGCCGACGGCTTGCAACGACAAAGCACCGCCTGGGCGGTGCTTCGTTGAAAAAAGCGCAGAGGTTCAGCCGTCTGGATTATTCGCCCAAATACGCTGCCCGCACCTTGGGGTCGCTGAGCAATTCCTTGCCGGGGCCCGTCATGGTGATCAGGCCGGACTCCATCACATAGCCGCGGTCGGCAACAGCCAGCGCACGGCTGGCATTTTGCTCCACCAGCACGATGGTCACTCCCAGCGCATAGACATCGCGCACCACCTCGAAGATCTTGTCGACCATGATGGGAGACAGGCCCATGGAAGGCTCGTCAAGCAACAGCACCTTGGGCTGGCTCATCAGCGCACGGGCCATGGCCAGCATTTGCTGCTCGCCGCCCGACATGGTGCCGGCCAGCTGATCCTTGCGCTCGCGCAGGCGCGGGAAGATGGTGAACATCTTCTCCACGTCGGTGGCAATGCCTTCCTTGTCGTCGCGGGTGTACGCACCCATGAGCAGATTCTCGGTGATGGTCATGCGCGCGAAGACGCCGCGCCCTTCCGGAACCATCACCAGGCCTTTCTTCACCAGATCCCAGGCGCCCTGGCCACGGATGCTCTGGCCCAGGTATTCGATGTCGCCATCGTTCATGCCCAGTGTGCCGGTAATGGCCTTCATGGTGGTGGTCTTGCCGGCACCGTTGGAGCCGATCAGCGTGACCAGTTCGCCTTCGCGCACTTCCAGATCCACGCCCTTGACGGCCTGGATGCCGCCGTAGGCCACCTTCAGGCCCTTGACGCGCAGCAATACTTGATTGGATTTCTCGGCCATTTCAGTGTCCTCCGGTGCCCAGGTAGGCCTCGATCACTTTTTCGTTCTTCTGCACTTCGGCGGGCGTACCTTCGGCAATCTGCTTGCCATAGTCCAGCACCGTGACGCGGTCGCACAGACCCATCACCAGCTTCACGTCGTGCTCGATGAGCAGGATGGTGCGGTTGTCCTTGCGGATCTGGTCGATCAGCTCGCGCAACTGCACCTTCTCGGTGGCGTTCATGCCGGCGGCAGGCTCGTCCAGCGCGATGAGCTGCGGGTCGGTGGCCAGGGCACGCGCGATCTCCAGGCGGCGCTGATCCCCGTACGAGAGAGTGCGCGCCTTGTAGTCGGCATACTTGCCGATGCCCACGTAGTCCAGCAGTTCCTGCGCACGGCGGGCAATCTGTGCCTCCTCGCGCTTGAAACCCCTGGTGCGGAAAACGGCGCCAAGCAAGCCCGAATGAGTGCGGATATGGCGCCCCACCATGACGTTTTCCAGCGCCGTCATCTCGGCGAACAGCCGGATATTCTGGAACGTGCGGGCAATACCCGCCTTGGCCACCAGGTGGACGGCCTTGGGCTCGTAGGGTTTGCCAGCCAGCTGGAAGCTGCCGGTATCCGGGGTGTACAGGCCGGTGATGACGTTGAAGAACGTCGTCTTGCCTGCGCCGTTGGGGCCGATCAGGCCGTAGACCTGCCCGCGCTCGATCGTGATGCCCACGTCCGACAGGGCCTGCAGGCCGCCAAAGCGCTTGGAGATGCCGGCGACCTTCAGCACCACTTCTTTCGATGTTTCTGCCATGTTGTTGCTCTAGCTGGTGGTGTGTCAGGATTTTTGCGACAGGCTCTTGCCGTGCTCGGGCGCCGGCCACAGGCCGCGCGGGCGCAGCAGCATGACGACGATCATGGCCAGGGCGATCAGGAACTGGCGCAGGATGGCGGCGTCCAGACGCCCGTCCGTCATGGCCTGCAGCGGGCCGGCCACGTAGCGCAGTACGTCAGGCAGAGCCGACAGCAGCAAGGCCCCCAGGATCACGCCAGGGATGTGGCCGATGCCGCCCAGCACCACCATGGAGACGATCATGACCGACTCCATCAAGCTGAACGACTCGGGCGAGACAAAGCCCTGGAAGGCGCTGAACATGGCGCCGGCCACACCGCCGAATGACGCGCCCATGCCGAAGGCCAGCAACTTCATGTTGCGCGTGTTGATGCCCATGGCCTTGGCTGCGATGTCGTCTTCGCGGATGGCCATCCAGGCGCGGCCTATGCGCGAGTCCTGCAGGCGGTAGCAGATGATGATGGTCAGGATCACCAGCACCAGGAACAGGTAGTAGTACAGCGTGACGGAATTGAAACTGATGCCAAGAATATCGTGCCGCTTTGCAAGATCGAAACCGAATATCTGCACCGAATCGATCATGCCAATGCCCTTGGGGCCGTTGGTCACGTTGACCGGGTGATCCAGGTTGTTCATGAAGATCCGGATGATCTCGCCAAAGCCCAGCGTCACGATGGCCAGGTAGTCGCCGCGCAGCTTGAGCACCGGAATGCCCAGCAGCACGCCGGCCGTGGCTGCGAGCAGCAGCGCCACCGGGATGACCATCCACAGCGACATGTGCAGGCCTTCAGGGAAGTTGGAGGCAAACCAGGCAAAGTTGTCCGTCAGGTGGGGCGACGCCAGCAGGCCGAACATATAGGCGCCCACGGCGTAGAAAGCCACGTAGCCCAGATCCAGCAAACCGGCGTAGCCCACCACGATATTCAGGCCCAGAGCCAGCATCACGTAGAGCAACGCCAGGTCGGCAATGCGCACCCAGGCGTTGCCGAACGACTGCAGTATCAGGGGCAGCACCAGCAGGGCGATACCGCCGATGATCCATTGAAGCTTGTTGTTTTTCATGACTGTGTCTCCCGTCTCAGGCGCGGTCGGCCACGCGCTCGCCCAGCAGACCCGAGGGACGCAGCGTGAGCACGATGATGAGCACGATGAAGGCGAAGATATCGACGTAGTTGCTGCCCAGTACGCCGCCGGTCAACGGTCCGATGTAGCCAGCGCCGATGGCCTCGATCAGCCCCAGCAAAACGCCACCGACCACGGCGCCGGCCAGGTTGCCGATGCCGCCGAACACGGCTGCCGTGAACGCCTTGAGGCCGGGCAAAAAGCCCATGGTGTGCTGCGCCGTGCCGTAGTTAGAGGCATACATGATGCCGGCAATGGCCGCCAGCACGGCACCGATGATGAAGGTGGCCGAAATGACCATATCGGGCTTGACGCCCATCAACGCGGCAACGCGTGGATTTTCGGCCGTAGCGCGCATGGCACGTCCCAGCCGGGTGTAGTTGACCAGATACACCATGGCGATCAGGGAAATCGCCGTCACCGCCAGGATCAGCACCTGGGTGACAGTGATGACGGCACCGCCGATCTGGAACGGCGTGGACGGCAAGAGCGTAGGAAAGGGCTTGTAGTTGGGCTTCCAGACGATCATGGCCAGCGTCTGCAGCATCAGCGACATGCCAATGGCGGTAATCAGGGGCGCCAGGCGCGGGCTATTGCGCAGCGGCTTGTAGGCGATCTTCTCGATCGCATAGTTGAGCGCCGCAGCGACGACGCAGGCGATGATGGTGGCGATCAGCAGCATCAGCCAGCCCGGCGCCCAGGGCATGGCGCTTTGCATGAAGCCGATGCAGCTCCAGGCGGTCAGCGCACCGACCATCAACACTTCGCCGTGGGCGAAATTGATCAGCTGGATAATGCCGTACACCATGGTATAGCCCAAGGCTATCAAGGCGTACATGCTGCCCAAAACCAGACCATTGATGATCTGTTGCAGCAAGATGTCCATAAGTAGAGTCCTTTGTGTTGGCGTCGGTCACACACACGCAAGCACCGCCGATCGGTACAGCCTTGTGGGCCCTTCAACCATCTAGCAAAAAACCCGCCGGTCAAGCAACCTGCGCGGGTTTGGCGGCGTGAATTCTATGCAGGCAAACCGTCTGTTTCGAAGTGCAAACAGACGGGGTTTTCCCTTGCTTTCACCACGCATCAGCCAAGCACGACTTCCATTAGAAATGATGATGGCGCCCCTGCACACAGGGAATGCGCGGATTCCCACAGCCTCATCGGCTACACGTCGATTTCCACCGCATCGCCGTGCAATTCCATTAATTCGCGGCGCGAGGCGGCCTCACCCTTGCCCATGAGCTTGGTAATGAGTGCCTCGGTGGCGGTGAAGTCGAGGACGCCCAGTTGCACGGGCAGGAGGCGGCGCGTATCCGGGTTGAGCGTGGTTTCCCACAACTGCTCGGCATTCATCTCGCCCAGGCCCTTGAAGCGGCTGATCTGGCATTTTTCGCGCGCCACCCCATCTTTTGCCGCCTTTTCGAGGATGGATTCAAGCTCCCCTTCGTCCAGCGCGTAAAGCTTGGCCGCAGGCTTTTTGCCGCGCGCCGGAATATCCACACGGTAGAGTGGCGGCCGCGCCACGTAGATATGGCCGGCCTCGATCAATTTGGGGAAGTGGCGGAAAAACAGGGTCAGCAGCAGTACCTGGATATGCGCGCCGTCCACGTCAGCGTCCGACAGGATGCAAATCCTGCCATAGCGCAGGCCGCTCAAATCAGGCGCATCGTCCGGCCCGTGCGGATCGACACCAATGGCGACCGAAATGTCGTGCACCTCGTTGTTCTTGAATAGCAGGTCACGCTCGACCTCCCAGGTATTGAGCACCTTGCCGCGCAGCGGCAGCACGGCCTGGGTTTCCTTGTCGCGCCCCATCTTGGCACTGCCGCCGGCGGAATCGCCCTCCACCAGAAAGAGTTCGTTGTACGCGGTATCGCGACTTTCGCAGTCCGTGAGCTTGCCGGGGAGCACCGCCACGCCGGAGCCTTTTTTCTTCTCGATCTTTTGCCCGGCCCTCTGGCGCGTCTGCGCGGCCTTGATGGCCAGTTCGGCCAGTTTTTTACCGTATTCGACGTTCGCATTCAGCCACAGCTCCAGCGCCGGCTTGACGAAGCTCGATACCAGGCGCACGGCATCGCGCGAGTTCAACCGCTCCTTGATCTGGCCCTGGAACTGCGGGTCCAGCACCTTGGCCGAGAGCACGTAGCTGGCGCGCGCGAATACGTCCTCGGGCATGAGCTTGACGCCCTTGGGCAGCAGCGAGTGCAGTTCGATGAAACCCTTGACTGCCTGGAACAACCCGTCGCGCAGGCCGCTGTCGTGCGTGCCGCCAGCGCTGGTGGGGATGAGGTTGACGTAGCTCTCGCGCACGGACGCGCCTTCCTCGGTAAAGGCCACGGCCCATTGCGCGCCCTCGCCCTCGGCGAAGCTTTCATGGCCCGCGTCGGCAAAACCCTCGCCACCGAACAACGGAATGACGGGATCGGCCGGCAGGCTCTGCGTCAGATAGTCCGACAGCCCGCCCTTGTACTGCCAGGTCTGCGTATCCCTGTTCTTTTCGTTGGCCAGCGATACCGTGACGCCCGGCATCAGGACAGCCTTGCTGCGCAGCAAATGGGTCAGTTCGCCCATGGGCAGTTGCGCGGATTCGAAGTACTTGGCGTCGGGCCAGACACGCACCGTCGTACCCTGCTTGCGCTCGCCCGCCTGCAAGGCACGTTCCTGCAGCGGCTCCGCCACGTCGCCGCCGGTAAACGCCAGATGGGCCACCTTGCCTTCGCGGTGCGTGGCCACCTCCAGCCGGGTGGACAGCGCATTGGTCACCGAAACCCCCACGCCATGCAGGCCGCCCGAAAAGCTGTAGGCGCCCCCCTGCCCCTTGTCGAACTTGCCACCGGCGTGCAGGCGCGTAAACACAAGTTCCACCACCGGTGCACCTTCCTCAGGGTGCAGGCCGAACGGGATGCCGCGTCCGTCATCCTCGACGCTGACCGAGCCATCCTGGTGCAGCGTGACCTTGATCTTCTTGCCAAAACCGGCAAGCGCCTCGTCGGCGGCGTTGTCCAGCACTTCCTGCACGATGTGCAGCGGGTTGTCGGTGCGGGTATACATGCCGGGGCGCTGCTTGACGGGCTCAAGCCCCTTCAGGACACGGATCGAGCCTTCGGAATAAGCGGGTGCATTAGTAGGTTTGACTGCCATGGCGGCGCATTGTATTGCTGTACATAAAAACAGATTTCGGGCCATTCACGGCAGCGACAGCAGCGCGCACGGGTTTTCGCTACATTCGCCGCATGCACCCAGAAACACGCAAACTCTCGGCCGTCCAGGTACTGGCCTGCGGCGCTGCCGTCGTCACCCTGTCCATGGGCATACGCCACGGCTTTGGCCTGTGGCTGGCGCCCATCACGCAGGACATGGGCTGGACGCGCCAGAGCTTCGCCCTGGCCATGGCCATACAAAACCTGGCCTGGGGGGTGTTCGGCATCTTCGGCGGCATGGTGGCCGACCGCTTCGGCGCGTTTCGCGTGCTCATCGTCGGCGCATTGTTCTATGCCCTGGGGCTGGCGGGCATGGCACTGTCGCCCACGCCGCTGCTGTTCACGCTGACGGCGGGGGTGCTCATAGGCGCCGCGCAGGCGGGCACCACCTACGCCATCATCTACGGCGTGCTGGGGCGCCAGATAGCCCCGGAAAAACGCTCCTGGGCCATGGGCGTGGCGGCGGCGGCCGGCTCGTTCGGGCAGTTTCTGATGATGCCGCTGGAAGGCCAGCTGATTCTGAACCTGGGGTGGCAAACAGCGCTGCTGGTGCTCGCCACCATGGTGCTGCTCATCGTGCCACTGGCCTTTGGCCTGCGCGAGCCGGGCTTTCACGCCAGCGGGCCGGCACAACGCAGCCAAAGCGCCCGCCAGGCTTTTGCCGAGGCGCTGCGCTACCCAAGCTTTCTGCTGCTGACGGCGGGCTACTTCGTGTGCGGTTTCCAGGTGGTGTTCATCGGCGTGCACATGCCCAGCTACCTGCGCGACCACGGTCTTTCGCCACAGGTAGCCAGTTTTGCGCTGGCGCTCATCGGCCTGTTCAACGTGTTCGGCACCTATATCTCGGGAACGCTGGGCCAACGCTGGCCCAAGCGCCACATCCTGGCTTTCATCTACCTGGCGCGCGCCGTGGTCATCAGCATCTTTTTGCTGGTACCGCTGTCGCCCCTGTCGGTGTACGTGTTCTCGGCCGTAATCGGCGCGCTCTGGCTGTCCACCGTGCCGCCGACCAACGCCGCAGTGGCGCAGATTTTCGGGGTGCAGCACCTCTCCATGCTGGGCGGCTTCGTGTTCTTCAGCCACCAGATCGGCAGCTTCCTGGGCGTATGGCTGGGCGGCTATCTGTACGACACCACGGGCAGCTACGACATCGTCTGGTACCTGGCCATCGCCCTGGGCGTGGCTGCCTGCCTGATCAACCTGCCGGTACGCGAGCACGCCATCACCCGGCCCCAGGCGGCTTGAACATGCGCACACGGTACCGGCAATGGCTCATGGCTGCAGCCGCACTGGCTGCATTGGCCGTGGTGTTCGCGATGTATCTGCAGCCCGACTTCATGCGCAGCATGGCCGATCAAATCTGGGCCTGTTTTTGATGCACCAGGATCTACCACCATCCGACTGGCTGCTGCGCTGGGCGCCTCTGCTGGCGCCAGCCTCCAGCGTACTTGACGTGGCCTGCGGCACAGGGCGGCATCTACGCTGGCTGGCCGCGCACGGCCACCGCGTAACCGGCGTGGACAAGGCGCGGGACGCCATCGCCGCCGTCGCCCACCTCGGCGAAGCCATCACAGCCGATATCGAGTCAGGGCCGTGGCCGCTGGCCGGCCGCCGCTTTGACTGCGTACTCGTCACCAACTACCTGTGGCGTCAGCTGCTGCCCACCATCGTCGCCAGCGTGGCGCCCGGCGGCCTGCTGCTGTACGAAACCTTTGCCCAGGGCAACGAACGCCTGGGGCGTCCCGCGCGCGCCGAATTTCTGCTGGCACCCGGGGAACTGCTGCAGGCCTGCGGCGGTCTGCACGTGGTGGCTTACGAAAACGGCTTTCTTGATTCCCCGGCGCGCTGCGTGCAGCGCATAGCGGCCGTGTGCCGAATCCCGGGCGACGATGGGCCGCTGCACCGCCTGCCTGCGGCGCAGTCGTAGTTAGAATGCCTCTTTCCCGTTTTTGCACACGGACATGACATCTCCCAGCGCCCCCCTGACCGGCAGCATCGTCGCCCTGGTCACCCCCATGCACGACGACACCAGCGTGGATTACCCCGCGCTGCGCAAATTGATTGATTGGCATATCCAGGAGGGCACCGACTGCATAGGAGTGGTCGGCACCACGGGCGAATCGCCCACGGTCACCGTCGAGGAGCACTGCGAGATCATCCGCGTCGCGGTCGAACAGGCCGCCGGCCGCGTGCCCGTGATGGCCGGCTGCGGCGCCAATTCCACGCAAGAAGCCATCGCGCTGGCGCGCTACGCCAAGAAAGTGGGCGCTGACAGCCAGCTGCAGGTCGTACCCTACTACAACAAGCCCACGCAGGAAGGCCAGTACCAGCACTTCAAGGCCATCGCTGAAGCCACCGGCGACCTGCCCATCGTGCTCTACAACGTGCCCGGCCGCAGCGTCGCCGACATGCAGCACGACACCGTGCTGCGCCTGGCGCAGGTGCCCGGCATCATCGGCATCAAGGAAGCCACCGGCAACATCGAACGCGCGCAGTGGCTGATCCGCGAGGTTCCCAAGAGCTTTGCCGTGTATTCGGGCGACGACCCAACGGCCGTGGCGCTGATGCTGTGCGGTGGCCAGGGCAACATCAGCGTGACCGCCAACGTGGCGCCGCGCCTGATGCACGAGCTGTGCATGGCCGCCATCGCCGGCGACGCGCGCCGCGCCATGGAAATCCAGCTGCGCCTGCTGCCGGTGCACAAGCACCTGTTCGTCGAGGCGAACCCCATCCCGGTCAAGTGGGCGCTGGCTCGCATGGGCCTGTGCGGCCCCGCCATGCGCCTGCCTATGACGCCGCTGGCGCAGGGCAACGAAGCCGTCGTCGAAGGCGCACTGCGCGCCGCCGGCCTGCTGGGCTGAATGCCCGGCAGCGCTCCCTATCTGCTTGCATCCATCCCCGAGCCACTGAGGATACCTGCGTGAAAGCTACCACTCGCCTGGGCCTGCTGGGCCTTGCACTCTCCCTGTCCGCCTGTTCCGCGCTGGAGGGCGACAAGATCAACTACAAAAGCGCCACCAAAGGCCCGACGCTGGAAGTGCCGCCCGACCTGACCCAGCTCTCCAGCGATACCCGCTACACCGTGCCCGGCGGCACCGTATCGGCCAACGCTTTCGAGGCCGGCCGCGCACAGCAGCCGGCCAACGCGGTCACTGCGGCGCCCAAGGCCATTGGCGACGTGCGCATAGAACGCGACGGCAACCAGCGCTGGCTCGTGGTGCATCGCCCGGCCGACCAGCTCTGGGAACCGGTGCACGACTTCTGGCTGGAAAACGGCTTCGTCTTCACGCTGGAGCAGCCCAACCTCGGCATCATGGAGACCGACTGGGCGGAAAACCGCGCCAAGCTGCCCCAGGACATCATTCGCCAAACCATAGGCAAGGTATTCGACTCGCTCTACTCCACGGGCGAGCGTGACAAGTTCCGTACCCGGCTGGAACGCCGCGCCGACGGCAGCACCGAGATCTACGTGACGCACCGCGGCATGATCGAGGTCTACTCCAACAGCCAGAAGGACAACACCGTCTGGCAGCCGCGCCCAGCGGATCCGGAGCTGGAAACCGAATTCCTGCGCCGCCTGATGGTCAAGCTGGGCGTGAGCGAGGAGCAATCCAAGGCCGCAGCCGCGGCCCCCGTGGCGGCCACCCCGACCGCCCAGCTGACCACCGCTGCCGGCGGCGTGCCCATGGTTCAGCTCGCCGAGCCTTTCGACCGCGCCTGGCGCCGCGTGGGCGTGGCACTGGATCGCACCGGCTTCACGGTGGAAGACCGCGATCGCAGCCAGGGCCTGTACTTCGTGCGCTACGTGGCCCCCGACGCCAAGAAGGAACAGGGCTTTTTCAGCAAGCTCTTCAGCAAGAGCGAAGCCGCAGCACCGCTGCAGTACCGCATCGTGGTGCACAGCGAAGGCGGCAACAGCACGGTCTCGGTGCTCGACGCCACAGGCAAGCCCGAGAGCTCTGCCAACGCGCAGCGCATCCTCAAGGTGCTGGCCGACGACCTCAAGTAACTCCACTGGCGGGCGCCATGCCCGCCGCATCCATGAAAAAACCCCGCGCCAGCGATGGCCGGGGTTTTCTCATGGACCGGGTTCACACGAACCCGACCAGTATTTGCTGCTTACTTGGAGACAGCGTCGCTGGCTGCCTTGGCAGCATCGGCGGCCTTGTCTGCGGCTTCCTTGGCCGCGTCGCTAGTGGCTTCCACGGCGGCCTTGGTGGCGTCGGCGGCAGTGTCTGCAGCGGCCTTGGTGGCGTCCACAGCGTTTTCGGCTGCAGCCTTGGTGGCGTCAGCAGCGGCGGCGGCGGCATCCTTGGTAGCGTCGGCGGCGGCGCCAGCGGCGTCCTTGACGGCTTCCACGGCAGCGGCGGCAGGCGCTTCGGCGGCAGGGGCCGGAGCCGGTGCGGGTTCTTCCTTCTTGCCGCAGGCGGCCAGAGCAACAGCAGCAACCAAGGCAGCCAGAACGACGGAATTCTTCATTTCGATTTCCTCTAGGGTAAACAAACGTTTGTCAGGGGCGCTGCGGCGGGTTCAACGCGCGATTCCCAGTCGCAGCGGCGGTTGCAATCTTGATGGAAGCAAGACCCGTCAATCCAGATTTGCCCCAAAAATTTGTAACCACCAGGTGTGAACGCGCTTCACAGCCCCAAGGTTGACGCCGGAAATGAAGAACTGCTCTTGCGCTCCAGCCATTCGTCCAGGCTTTCACGCAGCAGCACACGCCGCTCGGGTTCGGCACCTGCCACCCCGATGCAGCGCAGCGGGTCACGGCGCTCAAGCACCCAATGCGGCGACCAGATGGCGCTGGGCACGTCCTGAGCATACGCTGCGGCCGCCTTGCGACAGGTGACGATGTGATCCCAGCGCACGCGCCACTGCCGAAAGCGTGAATGCTGGCGCACGATGGTGTCGAATTCACCCGCCAGCAGGGTCAGGCGCCGGCCGCTGCGCGCCCACTGGTCCAGCGTCTGCACCACGGCCTGCTCGCCCAGCGGCCAGTCGTGAAAGTTGGCGTCGCACAGCAGCAGCTCGGCCCAGCCTTCACGCTCGGCATGCTGCAGCGCGTCACGCACCAGTTGCCTGAAGGCTTCGCGCCCGTCGAAGCGGCCTGTGGGCAAGGCGTCTGCGGGCTCGGTCACGATACGCCCCCGGGGTGCGCCCAGCCTGCCTCGCACCAGGCCGACAACAGTTCCAGCGCGTCGTCGCTGGCGCGTGCCAGTGCGCGGGCATCCAGCTGCCGCTGGTCGGCGAGCCGGCGCATGAGCGCGGCGTCGCGCCCACTGGCGCGATAGCTCTCGCCGTTGATGAACACATGCTTGTCGTCGTACATCATGCGCGTGCGCCGATCCAGGCGCACGCTCTCCATCATGGCGGCGGCGCCAGGCTCGAACCACACGTTGGACTTGGGCTCGGTCAGCGCCTCGCCCAGTGCGCGTTCCAGCCCGTATGGCTGCGCCAGCGCCCGCTGCACGGCCTGTCGGGCAAATTCCTGCAGCTGTACCGGGATGGTGCCAGGGTTGGCCACGGCCGGCTGACGTGGGTCGCGGTATATCGCCGGCGCGTCGCTGTCGGCCTCGTCCTCGGCGATGCGCAGCAGCACCTCGTGCGCCAGCTGGGCACTGTTGGGAGAGCGAAAGCCGATGGAATAGGTCATGCATTCGCCTTCGGCCACGCCATCGTGCGCCCAGCCCGGGGGCAGGTAGAGCATGTCGCCGGGCTCCAGCAGGTATTCCTCCTCGGGCTCGAACGCGGCCAGTATCTTGAGCGGCAGCCCTGGGCGCAGCGTCTTGTCTTGCTGGCGGCCTATGCGCCAGCGGCGCCGGCCGTGCGCCTGCAGCAGGAACACGTCGTAGTTGTCGAAGTGCGGCCCGACGCCGCCGCCGTCGGTGGCGTAGCTGATCATCAGGTCGTCGAGCCGCGCCTCGGGCACGAACCGGAACTGCTGCATGAGCGCGTGCACGGACTCGTCGTGCAAGTCCACGCCCTGCACCAGCACCGTCCAGCGCGGCGTGCCCAGAGACGGCAGCGAGCGGCGCGCCAGCGGCCCGTGGCGCAGCACCCATTGGCCTGCCTTGTCCTGGATGAAGCGCGACTCCACGCCCTCCTGTCCGGCCAGGTCGAGCAACTGCGCGCGCGCGACGAGCGGTTTGAAGCCGGCAATCGCCTGGCGCACCAGCAGCGGTTTCTTGTGCCAGTGGCGGCGCATGAACTGCGCCGGACTCATGCCGCCCAGCAGGGGCAGTGCGGTTTCGGTATCCATGGATTTCCCTGTAACGCCAAGGTTCTGGCGGCCAAACTGCGACAATTGTCCTATGGAAATCACTGAACAATGCGTGGTCGCACTGACCTGGGTGCTGCAGGATACGCTGGGCGAGGAACTGGACGTGCTCGACGGTCCTGTGGAGTTTCTCGTCGGCGGCAACGATCTGCTGGCACGCATCGACGAGGCCCTGCAGGGCCATGGTGTGGGCGCCGAACTGGCGCTGCACCTGGAACCCGAGGATGCGTTTGGCGACTACAACGACAAGCTGCTGTTCCTGGAGCCGCGCGCGCTGTTTCCCGCCGAGTTGGAGGAAGGCCTGACCTTCGAGGGCAGCGCCCTGCCCCAGCAGGTCAACCCCGAAGCCCCGCGCGACGGCCTGTACACCGTGGCGCAGATCTACCCCGAGCACGTGGTGCTCGACGGCAACCATCCGCTTGCCGGCATGGCGCTGCGCATCAGGCTCAAGGTACACGCGGTGCGCGAGGCCACCGAGGAAGAAATCGGCCGAGGCACGGCGGGCACAGGGTTTTTCCGTATCTGACCGTAGAATGCTGCGGCCGGTCACCTGATCGGCACAACGCGTCTTCAGGGCGGGGTGCAATTCCCCACCGGCGGTAGGTGGAGGTGCGGCGCCATGCCGCAGGTCTTCACAAGCCCGCGAGCGCCCATTGCCTTGCGCGGTGGGGTCAGCAGATCTGGTCACATGCCAGAGCCGACGGTCACAGTCCGGATGAAAGAAGATGCGCTGGCCTGCGCGCGCCGCGCGGCGTCAACCCTGGTTGCACGCTGCACGGCGCGTGCGGCTGCGCGCCCCGAAAACGTCTTCTCCAACCTTCAACGAGGAGCGTTTGATGTCTCAAACCCAATCCACTGCGCACGCTGCTGCGCAAGAATTTCCACCCCTTGATGCCACTGACAGGGCGCGCCAGCGCGTGCTGGCCGCGCTGGAGGCCGTGCGACTTGGCATACCCGTCGTGCTGATGGACGACAGCGACCGCGAGGACGAAGCCGACCTGATCGTGGCCGCAGAGCGGCTGACCGAGCAGACCATGGCACGGCTGATCCGCGACGGCAGCGGCATCGTCTGCCTGTGCATGACCGACGAAGATCTGCGCCGCCTTGAGCTGCCGCCCATGGTGCAGAACAACGAGAGCGCGCACGGAACGGCCTTCACCGTGTCGATCGAAGCCCGCCACGGCGTCACCACGGGCGTGAGCGCCCGCGACCGCCTGACCACGGTACGGACGGCCATCCAGCCCGGCGCGCAGGCGCGCGACCTGGTGCGCCCCGGCCACGTCTTTCCCCTGCGCGCCCACCCCGGCGGTGTGCGCGCCCGCAGGGGGCACACGGAAGGCACGGTGGAGCTGTCGCGCTGGGCCGGGCTGCGCCCCACGGGCGTGCTGTGCGAGCTGATGAACCCTGACGGCACGATGATGCGCGGCGCGCAGGTGGCCGCCTACGCCAAGGAGCACGGGCTGCCCACCTTGACCATCGCCGACATGGTCGCCTGCAGCGACGAGATGGCGCCCGATGGCGCAGGCAGCGCGCCACGCCACGGGTAACGGACACCGACGGCACGGCTGCAGCGGTGCCATGCCGGCATCGGCGCCGTGGCCCGGGCCCTCATAAATCCTCGCCCAGCCGCCCCAGCTTGTGCGCCAGGTCGATGGCCGACTCCACGCCCATCTTCGCAAAGATATTGGCGCGGTGGAACTCCACGGTGCGGGCGCTGATGCCCAGGTGGTCGGCGATGTTCTTGTTGTAATGCCCGCGGATCAGTTCGTCGAGCACCTCGCGCTCGCGCGGGCTCAGCGAGGCCAGCGCCTGGCGCAGGCGCTGGGCCTGGCACTCGGCGTCGCTGCGGGCGCGCAGCGCCTGCATGGCGCGCTCGACGCGATCGACCAGCAGATTGTCCTGGAACGGTTTCTCCAGGAAGTCCCAGGCGCCGTTCTTGACGGCCTCCACCGCCGTGCCCACGTCGCCATGCCCGGTCAGGAACAGCACGGGCCAGGGGCAGCCCATGGCCTTCAGGCGCTCGAACGTGACCAGGCCGGACAACGGCTCCATTCGGATGTCCAGCAACACCACCGCCAGCCCCCATTCGCCTTGCAGGGCGCGCGCGGCATCGAGCAGCGCCACGCCGCTGGCCCAGGTGCGGGCAGGCCAGCCGCGCGAATCGAACAGCCAGGCGAGGCCGTCGCGTATGTCCGCGTTGTCGTCCACGATGTGGATGTCCACGGCATGCTGGCGAACATGGTTCATGGTGCGATGTCCTGATGCAACGGGCTTGGCGCGCGCGGCAGCACGGCGGTAAACAGCGCCCCGGCGAGCCGCTCGTCGCGGCCCACGAGGATACGGCCATGGTGCGCCTCGGCGATGGAGCGGCAAATCGCCAGGCCCATGCCCATGCCGCCCGCCTTGGTGCTGAAGAAGGCATCGAACAGGCGCTCGCGCACCGCCTCGGGCACGCCCGGGCCGCTGTCAGCCACGGCCAGGTGCACTTCGTGCGTACCGGCCGCTTCGTACAGGCGCAAATGCACCTGGGGCGGATGCTGGCTGCCCTGGTCGGCCCAGTCCAGCGCGTTGCTGCACAGGTTGTGCACCAGGTGTTCGAGCAGCAACGCATCGCCGCGCACCCAGACGGCGGCGCCAGGCACATCCAGCGCGATGGCGGTGCTGCGCCCTTCCTGCGCCGAGGCAGCGGCGCGTCGCGCCAGCGCCCCCAGCTCCAGGCGCGTCAGATTCAGCTCGCGCTTGCGGGCGAAGGCGTTCACGCGCTGCGTCACGCCGCCGGCGCGCTCGGCCAGCTGGGCCATGCGCCGCACCACGGGCTCCATCTCGGCCAGCGCGATGGTGCCGCTGCGCAGGCGGTTGAGCAGGCCGTTGGCAAAGCTGGCCAGCGCGCCCAAGGGCTGGTTGAGCTCGTGCGCCAGCGTCGAGGCCACCTCGCCCACGGCCACCAGGCGCTCGGAAGCCTCCAGCTTTTCCTGCTGCTGCTGCGCCAGCTGCTGGGCACGCTTGCGCTCGCTAACGTCCAGCACCGAGCTCATCCAGCCGATCTGCGCGCCGTCGGCCGCCAGCAAAGGCGCCTCGTGGATCAGCACGTCCACCCGGTGGCCGTCGCGATGCCGGAACTGCACCTCGATGCCTTGGGTCTGCGTACCCTGATGGATGACGCTGCGGTGCAGCAGCGCCAGCTCGTCGATCTGGTCGTCGGGCCAATAGGGCAGCGGGGCGCGGGCGCCGCGCAGTTCCTGGGCGCGGTAACCCACCATGGCGCAGAAGGCGTCGTTGACGTACAGCACCTGGCCCTGCATGTCCCAGGCGCGCATGCCGATGGTGACCGAGCGCTCCATGGCCGAGCGCAGCGCCACCTCGGCCTGCAGGCGCTGCTGCACGCGCTGGCGCTTGACGAAGTCGCGCCGCAGCGCCACCAGGCTGGCCAGCATGCCCAGCAGAAAGACGACCGCCACGGCGAACAGGATGCGCGGGATGGGCGACATTTGCGCCCCCTGCGGCACCACCTCCAGCATCAGATCGGTTCCCGGCAGGTTCATCACCGTGCGGTACGGCCCTTGCGGCGCGGACGCCGCCGGCTGCGCCGCATCGACCACCAGGCGCACGGTCTGGCTGGCCGTGAACCACGCGGGCAGCAGAACGTCGAGCGCGCGCCGCATCGACAACGCAACCAGGTACGAGCCCGCCAGGCGGGCGCCGTCGAAGGTCGGCACCGCGAGCCAGATGCGGTCCACGGGCTGGCCGCTGCCGCTGCGCATCGGCCCGGCGTAGCTGGCGCGGCGCAAGGCGCTGGCGATGTCCTGCAGGTTCTGCAGGGCGCGGGCGTTGTCGTCGTGGCGGCCGATGTCGTCCTGCCAGGCGCGCAGATCGCCCTTGCTCGGCCCCTGCGCGGCCAGCCAGACCTGGGCCGTGACCACGCCGGGGCTGCGCCACAGCAGCCCCGCCGGCATGTCGCCAGCAGCCCCCTGGCCCGGCACGGGCAGCGCCAGCGCAGCGTCCTGCGCCTGCTGGCGCGCACGCTGGGCCAGGTCGTCCTCCAGGCGGCGAAAGTGAAACTGCACGCTTTGTTCGAGCCACTGGGCATCCGCGCTGCGCCGGCGCTCCTCCTCCTCGGTCTCGAAGCGGTGCAGGTACCACACCAGCGCCAGCACGGCGGTCACGATCAGCACCGCCAGCCCCATCATCCACAGCACGGTGCGGCGGCTGCGGTCGCCCAGCGCGTGCTGGCCGGCGTGCAGCAGCGCGAAATCGTCGGAAGGCTGGGCGGCGGTCAGGGGCACGGCTAGGGCATGGAAAGGCGGTGGTTTGATAATAGCCGCCATGCGTACCGCCCCGCTGTCCCGACGTCTTGCCCTGCACGCGCTGGCCCTGGGGCCGGCCTGGGCGCGGGCGCAACCGCGGATCACGATCCGGCTGTCGCACGTGGTGGCCCGGCAGACCCCCAAGGGGCTCGCGCTGGAACGCTTCGCGCGCAATGTGCGGCAGGCCAGCGGCGGCGGCATCGAGGTGGTCGTCTACCCCAATTCGCTGCTCTACGGGGACGCCGACGAAATGCAGGCGCTGCAGCTGGGCGCGGTGGACATGCTGGCGCCATCGCTGTCCAAGTTCGGCGCCATCGGGGTGCCGCAGCTCGAAGTGTTCGACCTGCCCTTTCTGTTCAGCGACCGCGCCCAGGTGCACCGCATCACGCAGGGCGCGGTGGGGCAGGATCTGCTGGCCGGCCTGGCGCGCCAGGGGCTGGTGGGCCTGGGCTACCTGGACAACGGCTTCAAGCAGATGAGCGCCAACCGGGCGCTGCGCGAGCCGCAGGATTTCGTCGGCCTGCGCATGCGGGTGCAGGGCTCGCGCGTGATCGCCCACCAGATGCGCGCGCTGGGCGCCCGGCCCGTCACGCTGGCCTTTGGCGAAACGCGCAAGGCGCTGGCGCTGGGCGTGGTCGATGGCACGGAAAACCCCATCTCCAACTTCTGGACCCAGCGCATGCACGAGGCGCAGCTCGACCTGAGCCTGACGGGCCACGCCTGGCTGGGCTATGCAGTGGTGGCGCAGCGGCGCTTCTGGGAGCACCTGGCGCCGCGCGATCGCACGCTGGTGGCGCGGGCGCTGGACGAGGCGCTGGAATGGGGCAACACCATCGCCCAGCGCGAGAACGACCTGGCCCTGGCCGCGCTGCGCAGCAGCGGCGCCACGCGGGTGCACGCCCTGGCCGAGGCGCAGCGCGAGCACCTGCGCCAAGCGACGCTGCCGGTCTACCAGGGGTTGCATGGCCGCATCGGCGGGCACTGGATCGAGCGGGTACAGGCTGCGCTGGCCTGACGAACAAGGGTAAACCCCAGCTGTGGAACGCCACAGTTACACCTTGGGACGCCGCTGCCTACAGTGCGAGGCGTTCATTCACTGTTGTGCCCAAGGAGACTTCCAATGCAATTTCCCGCCAAGAAAATTCTCGCCTGCGCAGTGCTGGCCTTCGGCGCCAGCCTGGCGGCCCACGCCCAGATCGTGATCAAGTTCAGCCACGTGGTGGCGCACGACACGCCCAAGGGCAAGGCCTCCGAATTCTTCGCCAAGAAGGCCGAGGAGCTGACCCACGGCAAGGTCAAGGTCGAGGTCTACGCCAACAGCGCGCTGTACAAGGACAAGGAGGAGATGGAGGCGCTGCAGCTCGGCTCGGTGCAGATGCTCGCGCCTTCGCTGGCCAAGTTCGGCCCGCTGGGCGTCAAGGAATTCGAGGTCTTCGACCTGCCCTTCATCTTCGACAACCGCGACGAACTGCACAAGGTCACCACCGGCCCCGTCGGCGCCAAGCTGTTCAAGAAGCTCGAATCGCGCGGCATCAAGGGCCTGGCGTACTGGGACAACGGCTTCAAGGTGTTCTCGGCCAACAAGCCGCTGCATACCGTGGCCGACTACAAGGGCCTGAAGTACCGCATCCAGTCGTCCAAGGTGATCGAGGAGGAAATCCGCGCGCTGGGCGGCATCCCGCAGGTGATCGCCTTCGGCGAGACCTACCAGGCGCTGCAGACCGGCGTGGTGGATGGCACGGAGAACCCGCCATCCAACTTCTACACGCAGAAGATGCATGAAGTGCAGAAGCACCTCTCCCTGACCAACCACGGCTACCTGGGCTACGCCGTGATCGTGAACAAGAAGTTCTGGGACGGCCTGCCCGCCGACGTGCGCGACCAGCTCGAAGACGCGATGCGCCAGGCCACGGCCTACGCCAACCAGATCGCGCAGGACGAGAACGACCGTGCGCTGGCGGAAGTCAAGAAGAGCGGCAAGACCGAGATCTACACGCCCACCGCCGAGGAACGCGCGGCGCTGAAGAAGGCCCTGCTCCCGGTGCACGCCAAGATGGCCAGCCGCATCGGCAAGGACGTCATCCAGGACGTCTACAAGGCCACCGGCTTCGACGCGGCCAAGCTCTGACCACGGGCTGGTTCCAGAGCCGCCGTACACAACCGTCCGGGGATGGGGCCTGTTCCGGGCCCCGCCCTTTTTCCTGCCGGCCGCCGGCAGGGCCGCGGACGCCGAGGCCCCGGCCCCGGCGCGCCGCCCGCGGAGTACCCCGATGCTGATGAAAATTCTCGATCACCTCGAAGAGTGGCTGATCGCCTTCCTGATGGGGGCGGCCACGCTGATTGTGTTCGTAGCGGTGCTGCACCGCTACGCGGCCGGCTGGGCCATCCCCGGCGTGCAGGACTGGCTGCTGTCGCTGAACCTGACCTGGGCGCAGGAGCTGACCATCATCATGTTCGTGTGGATGGCCAAGTTCGGCGCCGCCTACGGCGTGCGCACCGGCATCCACGTGGGCGTGGACGTGGTCATCAACCGCTTGGGCCCCGCCACGCGCGGCAAGTTCGTCATCTTCGGCCTGGCCGCGGGCGCGCTGTTCACCGGCGTCGTGGCCTACATGGGCGCCACCTTCGTCTGGGACAACGGCGCGCACTACGGAATCTTCAATGCCCTGGGCATGAACGTGGAGGATCTGATCGAAGGCCCGACCACGCCCGACCTGGAATGGCCGACCTGGATCGTCTACAGCGCCATTCCCCTGGGCAGCAGCCTGATGTGCTTTCGCTTCCTGCAGGTGCTGGCAAGCTTCGTGCGCACCGGCGAACTGCCGCACCATGACCACGGCCACGTGGACGGCCTCGACGACGAGGCCGACGCCCCCGTGGCGGCGCAGCCCTTCCATGACGCCGGCGAGGTCGACCCCTACGGCATGCGCGACAACCTGCACCCCGACGAATCCAAGCCCCAGGACGGAGGCAAGCAACCATGAACGCCGCCATCATCTTTCTCATCCTGGCCGCGCTGATGCTCACCGGCATGCCGGTGTCGATCTCGCTCGGCCTGACGGTGCTGACCTTCCTGTTCGGCTTCACCGACGTGCCGCTCGAATCGGTGGCGCTCAAGCTCTTCACCGGCATCGAGAAGTTCGAGATCATGGCGATCCCGTTCTTCATCCTGGCGGGCAACTTCCTCACACACGGGGGCGTGGCCAAGCGCATGATCAACTTCGCCACCGCCATGGTGGGCCATTGGTACGGCGGCCTGGGCCTGGGCGGCGTGCTGGCCTGCGCGCTGTTCGCGGCGGTGTCGGGCTCCAGCCCGGCCACGGTGGTGGCGATCGGCTCGATCCTGCTGCCGGCCATGGTCAAGGCGGGCTTTCCCAAGCGCTTCGGCGCGGGGGTCATCACCACGTCGGGGGCGCTGGGCATCCTGATCCCGCCGTCCATCGTGATGGTGATGTACGCCGTGGCCACCAACACCTCGGTGGGCGCCCTCTTCATGGCGGGGGTCATTCCGGGCATCGTGCTGGCCATGGTGCTGGGCGGAGTGACCTGGTGGCGCGCGCGCAAGAACAACTACCCGCGCCTGCCCAAGGCCAGCTGGGCCACGCGCTGGAGGGCCTTCCGCGAATCGGTCTGGGGGCTGCTGCTGATCATCGTCGTGATGGGCGGCATCTACGCCGGCATCTTCACGCCCACCGAGGCGGCGGCCATGAGCGCGGTCTACGCCTTCTTCGTCGCGGTGTTCGTCTACCGCGACATGGGCCTGAAGGACGTGCCCAAGGTGCTGCTGAACTCGGCCAACATGAGCGCCATGCTGCTGTACATCATCACCAACGCAGCGCTGTTCAGCTTCATCCTGACCAACGAGAACATCCCGCAGGCGATGGCCGACTGGATGCTGGGCCACGGCCTGGGGCACATCACCTTCCTGCTGGCGGTCAACGTGATCCTGCTGCTGGCCGGCAACTTCATGGAGCCGTCGTCGATCATGCTGATCTTCGCGCCCATCCTGTTCCCCATTGCAATGAAGCTGGGCATCGACCCGATCCACCTGGGCATCCTGATGGTGGTGAACATGGAAGTCGGCATGTGCCACCCGCCCGTGGGCCTGAACCTGTACGTGGCCTCGGGCATCACCAAGATGGGCATCACCGAGCTGACGGTGGCCGTCTGGCCCTGGCTGCTGGCGATGCTGGGCTATCTGGTGGTGGTCACCTACTGGCCGGGGCTGTCCCTGTGGCTGCCGCGTGCGCTGGGGATGCTATGACCAACATCCTGCAACCCATTCTGCGCACGGCCGCCGCCGCCGCGCTGGCACTGGCGGCGCACGCCGCCCAGGCGCAAATCCTGATCGGGCAGACGGTGGGCGTGACCGGCGCCGTCGCCGCCACGGTGAAGGAGTCGATGCTGGGCGCGCAGCTCTACCTCGACCAGGTCAACGCCAAGGGCGGCATCGGCGGCGAGAAGATCGAGGTCGTCACGCTGGACGACGCCTTCGACGTGAAAAAGGCGGTGGAGAACGCCCGCACGCTGATCGAGCAGCGCGGCGTGCTGGCGCTGTTCATGAGCCGCGGCACGCCCCACACCGAGGCCATCGACAAGGTGCTGGAGCAGCACAAGGTGGCAATGGTGGGCCCGTCCACCGGGGCCATGTCGCTGCGCCAGCCCGTCAGGCCCTACATCTTCAACGTGCGCGCCTCCTACCAGCACGAGGCGATGCGCGCCATGGGGCTGCTGCACACCATCGGCGTGACGCGCGTGGCCATCCTGCACGTGGACGACGGCTTCGGCGCCGACGCCCTCCAGGGCGCGCTGCAAGGGCTGCGCCAGGCCGGGCTGGAGCCCGCGGCCGTAGCCAAGTTCAACCGCGCCAAGCCGGACTTCGCACCGCTGCTGCCCACGCTCAAGGCGGCGAATCCGCAGTCGGTGCTGGTCATCGGCTCGGGCACGGCGGTGGTCGACGCCATCGCCAGCCTGCACAAGGCAGGCATAGGCGGGCAGTACCTGACGCTGTCGAACAACGCCTCCGGCGGCTTCGTCAAGCTGCTGGGCGCGCAGGGCAAGGGGGTGATCGTCAGCCAGGTCATGCCCGACAGCATCAGCTACCCGCTGGTCAAGGAGGCCACGGCGCTGGCCCGCGCCAAGGGGGTGGGCGAACTCAGCCCGGCCATGCTCGAAGGCTTCGCCTCGGCCAAGGTGCTGGTCGAGGGGCTGCGCCGCGCCGGCCCCAAGCCCACGCGCGCCAGCCTGTGGCAGGCGCTCAACAGCCTGGGCCAGTGGGACCTGGGCGGCATGGCGCTGACCTACAGCCCCACCGACCACAGCGGCCTGAGCTTTGCCGACCTGTCCATCATCGGCGCCAACGGCAAGTTCCGGCGCTGAGCCGGAGCCCCCACCATGCGCATCGACGACTTGCGGATTTCTTCCCGGCTGCTGCTGGGCTTCGCCCTGCTGGGGCTGCTGATCCTGGCCATGGCAACGGCGACGTGGATCCAGGTGGCGGCGATGACCGGCCTGTTCGGCGACGTGACCAGCGCACGCATTCCACGCATGGTCGTGGGCAACGCCATCAAGGAGGACGTGCAGACCATCTCCAGCAGCGTGCGCAACATGATCCTGATGCGCGACAGCTCGGCCATCATGGCCGAGGCCGAGGGCATCCAGCGCGTGCAGCAGCGCATCGACCGGCGCTTTACCGAGCTCGAAGCGCTCCTCGCGGGCGACGAGACCGCGCACGCAGCCCTGGCCCAAGTACAGGCAGCGCGCAAGGTCTATGAGCCGCTGCAGGACGAAACGCGCGACCTCGCAAGCTCGGGCCAGGTGTTTGATGCCAAGGACGCGCTGATCGACAGGATGCACCCCGCCCAGCAAGCGTATTTCGCCGCGATGGACGCGCTCCTGCTGCAGCAGCACCAGGAACTCGAACGCGCCACCGGCGCCACCGCGCGCGCCGCCGCCGGCGTGCGCGCCGTGCTGCTGGCGGCCCCGGCGCTGCTGCTGGGGCTTGGGGCGGCGCTGGCGTGGTGGATCATCCGCTCGATCACCGTGCCCCTGCGCCAGGCCGTGCGCGTGGCGCGCTGCGTGGCGGCGGGCGACCTGCGCGAGCCCATCCAGGCGCACGGGCGCAACGAGGTGGCGCAGCTGCTACAGGCGCTGCAGGAAATGCAAGGCGCGCTGGCGGGTGTCGTCGCCCGCGTGCGCCAGGGTGCGCACAGCGTGCTCGGCGCAAGCACCGAGATCGCGCAGGGCAACGGCGACCTGTCCAGCCGCACTGAAGCCCAGGCCGGGGCGCTGCAGCAGACCAATGCCTCGATGCAGGAACTGCGCGACGCGGTAACCAACAATGCCGACGGCGCGCAGCAAGCCAATGCGCTGGCGCGCGAAGCCAGCACGGTGGCCGAGCGCGGCGGCGCGGTGGTGGGGCAAGTGGTGGAGACCATGCGCGGCATCGATGCGTCCAGCCGCCGGATCGCCGACATCACCGCCGTGATCGACGCCATCGCTTTCCAGACCAACATCCTCGCCCTCAACGCCGCTGTGGAGGCGGCACGCGCCGGGGAGCAGGGGCGGGGCTTCGCCGTCGTGGCCAGCGAGGTACGCGCGCTCGCGGGCCGCAGCGCCGAGGCCGCGCGCGAAATCAAGGAACTGACCGGCACCAGCGTCAAGCGGGTCGAGCAGGGCACGGCGCTGGTGGATCAGGCGGGAGCGACCATGCAGGAGATCGTCGCCTCCATCGGGCGCGTCGCCGCGCTGGTCGGCGAGATCAGCAGCGCCAGCGCCGAGCAGCGCACGGGCGTCATGCAGATCGGCGAGGCCATCGTGCAGATAGACCATGTGACACAGCAGAACGCCGCGCTGGTCGAGCAGGTCGCCGCAGCGGCAAGCAGCCTCAGAGCCCAGGCGCAAGAGCTGGTGCAGACGGTAGCGGTGTTCCAGGTCGACGAAGCAGCGGCGCCGCCAACGCGGCCTGCGCTGCCGGCGCCGCCAGTTGCGCGTTGATACGGTTGTAAACCGCTGTTGACCTCAAAGGCGCGCGATCTCGCCGCCGCGCAGGCGCACGCGGTCGCCCGTGCGCAGGTCGCCGTACGAGTCCACGTCGTAGGCGCGCTGGCCGCCGCGGTCCAGGCGGATGGTGATGCGGTAGTGCTCGGGGCGGCTGTTGCGCTCCTCGATGGCGTTGCCGGCCACGGCGCCGCCGACCACGCCGGCCATCGTGGCGGCGGCACGCCCGCCGCCCTTGCCCACCTGGTTGCCCAGCAGGCCGCCGACGACCGCGCCCAGCACCGCGCCGGCGCCCGAGGTCTGGCTGCCGCGCCCGCCGGGCAGCGCCTCGATGTAGGACACGGTGCCGTACTCGACCACGCCCTGCGGCGCGGAATGCGCCTGCGGGTGCTGCGGATAGGGCTGCGCCGCGCGGTACTCGCGGCGCGGCTGGTTGACACAGGCCGACAGCGCGGCGGCCAGGACGATGCTCAGGCCCAGGCTGGCCCAACGGGAATGCGTGCGCATGGAAAAACCTCTTTGATTACTGCGTGCCGGTGGAACCATAGCCCTTTTCGCCGCGCGCAGTGGCAACAAAATCTTGCACCACGTTGAACCGCGCCTGCACCACCGGCACGATCACCAGCTGCGCCAGGCGCTCCATCGGCTGCAGCGTGAAGGCCGTGGGGCTGCGGTTCCAGCAGCTGACCATGAGCTGGCCCTGGTAGTCGCTGTCGATCAGCCCCACCAGGTTGCCCAGCACGATGCCGTGCTTGTGCCCCAGGCCCGAGCGCGGCAGGATCAGCGCGGCGTAGCCCGGGTCGCACAGATGCATGGCCATGCCGGTGGGCACGAGCTGCCACTGGCCGGGGGGCAGCTCCACGGGCGCATCGACGCAGGCGCGCAAGTCCAGCCCGGCGCTGCCGGGGGTGGCGTAGGCGGGCATGTGGTCGTGCAGGCGGGCGTCCAGGATCTTGATATCGACTTGCATGGCGCGTGATTATCGGCGCGGCCAGAGGCGCCCACCCGGCTTTTGCGCCTACTTCTTCTTGCCGCGTCCGCCCTTGCCGCGCACCTGCTGCCACGCCAGCACGGCCACGAACACCAGCCACGCCAGCAGCTCCGGCCAGACGACGCACAGCGCCACCAGCAACGCCGCCAGCAGCCAGCGCCAGCGCCACAGCAGCGGGAAGCGCTGCGCAGCAGCACCCACGGCGCCTTGCGGCAGGCCCTTGGGCAGCTCGATCCTGGGCCGCGGCGTGCGCGAGGCCGGCGCCGGCGCGACCGCAGGCGGGCTGGCCGGCGCGGCGGCGGGCGGGCCGCCGTGCTCGACCTGGTGCTGCAGCAGCGCGGCGGAGCGTTCCACCAGACGCTCGATGTAGCGGACGTAGTCGCCGCCGGGCGGCCCCTGCTCCAAAGGCGATGACATGGCAGGCTCCATTAAGAGTAATAGCTGTTTACGCTTATCAATAGCCAAACTCAGATATAAACAATGCTGAATTCCTTTATTTTAAAGCGCAACCAGCTATCAAAATATCAATCCGCCGCCAGCCGCTGCGCCAGCTCGGCCACCAGTTGCTGCGCCAGGCGCTGCTTGCTGGCGCGGGGCAGTTCGCGGTGGCCCTGCGCGTCGATCAGCAGCAGGGCGTTGTCGTCCTGCCCGAAGGTGGCCGGGCCGATGTTGCCCACCAGCAGCGGCACCCCCTTGCGCTGGCGCTTGGCGCTGGCGTGGGCGAGCAAGTCCTCGCTTTCGGCGGCAAAGCCGACGCAGTAGAGCTGGCCGGCGCGCGCCCGCGCGGACTGCGCCACGGCGGCCAGGATGTCGGGGTTCTCCACAAAGGCCAGCTGCGGCACTTGGCCGCTGCCGTCCTTCTTGATCTTGTGCTCGGCGCTGCTGGCCGGGCGCCAGTCGGCCACGGCGGCGGTGGCGATGAACACGCTGGCCTGCTCCACCCGCGCCTGCACCGCCGCCAGCATGTCGCGCGCCGAGCGCACGTCCACGCGCTGCACGCCGCGCGGCGTGGGCAGGTGCACCGGCCCGGCCACCAGCGTGACGGCGGCGCCGGCGGCACGCGCAGCGCGGGCAATGGCAAAGCCCATCTTGCCGCTGGACAGGTTGGTAATGCCGCGCACCGGGTCGATGGCCTCGAACGTGGGGCCGGCGGTGATCAGCACGTGCTGGCCGGCCAGGCGCTTGGGCGCGAAAAAGGCGGCCAGTTCCTCCAGGATGTCGGCGGGCTCCAGCATGCGCCCGTCGCCCGTCTCGCCGCAGGCCTGCTCGCCGCAGCCCACGCCCAGCACCACGGCGCCGTCCTGCGCCGCCTGCGCCAGGTTGCGCTGCGTAGCCGGGTGCGCCCACATCTCGCGGTTCATGGCCGGCGCCAGCAGCAGCGGCACGCGCTCGATCGGCCGCGCCAGGCACAGCAGGCTGAGCAGCTCGTCGGCCCTGCCCTGCACCAGGCGCGCCACGAAATCTGCGCTGCAGGGGGCGATCAGGATCGCGTCGGCGCCGCGCGACAGGTTGATGTGGGGCATGTTGTTGCCCTCGCGCGCGTCCCACTGCGAGCCGTAGACCGGCTGGCCGCTCAGGGCCTGCATGGTGACCGGGGTGATGAAGTGCTCGGCCGCCTCGGTCATGACCACCTGCACGCTGGCGCCGGCCTTGACCAGCAGGCGCACCAGTTCGGCCGACTTGTAGCAGGCCACGCCCCCGGACAGGCCCAGGACGATATGTTTGCCATCCAACTCTTGCATGGCCGGCAATTTAGCAGACCTGCGGCGGCGCCCCCAGCGGCGCAATCGGCGCCAACCTATAATCCCGATTTCCCACCACCTCAAAAAGACATGACCAAGTTTGTCTTCGTCACCGGCGGTGTGGTGTCTTCCCTGGGCAAGGGAATCGCCTCAGCCTCCCTTGCCGCGATCCTCGAATCGCGCGGCCTCAAAGTCACCCTCATCAAGCTCGACCCGTACATCAACGTCGACCCCGGCACCATGAGCCCGTTCCAGCACGGCGAGGTGTTCGTGACCGACGACGGCGCCGAGACCGACCTGGACCTGGGCCACTACGAGCGTTTCATCGAAACGCGCATGAAGCAGTCCAACAACTTCACCACCGGCCGCATCTACCAGAGCGTGCTCGAAAAAGAGCGCCGCGGCGACTACCTGGGCAAGACGGTGCAGGTGATCCCGCACGTCACCAACGAGATCCAGGAGTACATCAAGCGCGGCGCCGGCATCGGCACGAGCGACGCGGTGGACGTGGCCATCTGCGAAGTGGGCGGCACGGTGGGCGACATCGAGTCGCTGCCCTTCCTGGAGGCAGTGCGCCAGCTCTCGCTCAAGCTCGGGCCGAACAACTCGGCCTTCGTGCACCTGACCTACCTGCCCTGGATCGCCACCGCCGGCGAGCTGAAAACCAAGCCCACGCAGCACACGGTGCAGAAGCTGCGCGAAATCGGCATCCAGCCCGACGCGCTCCTGTGCCGCGCGCAGCACGCCGTGCCGCAGGACGAGCAGGAAAAAATCTCGCTGTTCACCAACGTGCCCGAGTGGGGCGTGATCAGCATGTGGGACGTGGACACCATCTACAAGGTGCCGCGCATGCTGCACGAGCAGGGCCTGGACGGCCTGATCTGCGACAAGCTGCGCCTGAACACGCCGCCCGCCAACCTCAAGCGCTGGGACGCGCTGGTGCACGAGACCGAGCACCCGCAGGGCGAGGTGCAGATCGCCATGGTGGGCAAGTACGTGGATCTGTCGGACGCGTACAAGTCGGTCAACGAGGCACTCAAGCACGCCGGCATGCAAAGCCACGTGCGCGTGAAGATCACGCACGTCGATTCCGAAACCATCACCGAGGCGAACGCGCGCGCGCAGCTCGGCGCATTCGACGCCATCCTGGTGCCCGGCGGCTTCGGCTCGCGCGGCGTCGAGGGCAAGATCGCCACGGCCCGCTTCGCCCGCGAGAACAAGGTGCCCTACCTGGGCATCTGCCTGGGCATGCAGGTGGCCACGATCGAATACGCCCGCCACGTGGCCGGCCTGGAGGGCGCCAACTCCACCGAGTTCGACCCGGCGACCAAGCACCCGGTGATCGCGCTGATCACCGAATGGAAGGACTCCGACGGCTCGATCAAGACGCGCGACGAGAACTCCGACCTGGGCGGCACCATGCGCCTGGGCGCGCAAAGCTCGGACGTGCAGCCGGACACGCTGGCGCACAGCATCTACGGCAGCGTGGTGACCGAGCGCCACCGCCACCGCTACGAGGCCAACGTCCACTACCTGGACAGGCTGCGCGCCGCCGGCCTGGTGATTTCGGCGCTGACGCAGCGCGAGCACCTGACCGAGATCGTCGAGCTGCCCCAGGCCGCCCACCCCTGGTACATCGGCGTGCAGTTCCACCCCGAGTTCAAGTCCACGCCGTGGAGCGGCCACCCGCTGTTCAACGCCTTCGTCAGGGCGGCGATCGCCCATCAGAAAGCCTGAGGAACATCATGCAACTGTGCGGATTCGACGTCGGCCTGGACCGGCCCTTCTTCCTCATCGCCGGCACCTGCTCCATCGAGGGCCTGCAGATGTCGCTGGACGTGGCCGGCCAGCTCAAGGAAAGCTGCGCGGCCCTGGGCATCCCGCTGATCTACAAGGGCTCGTTCGACAAGGCCAACCGCTCGTCCGGCAGCAGCCAGCGCGGCGTGGGGCTGGAGGCGGGGCTGAAGGTCCTGGACGAGGTGCGCCGCCAGCTGCAGCTGCCCATCCTGACCGACGTGCACGAGGCCGCCCAGGTGGCCGAGGTGGCCAGCGTGGTGGACGTGCTGCAGACGCCCGCCTTCCTGTGCCGCCAGACCGACTTCATCCGCGCCGTGGCGCAAAGTGGCAAGCCGGTCAACATCAAGAAGGGCCAGTTCCTCGCGCCCTGGGACATGAAGAACGTGATCGACAAGGCGCGCGCCGCCGCCGCCGAGGCCGGGCTGTCCGAAGACCGGTTCCTCGCCTGCGAGCGCGGCGTGAGCTTTGGCTACAACAACCTGGTGGCCGACATGACCAGCCTGGCCGAGATGCGCAACTCCGGCGCGCCGGTGGTGTTCGACGTGACCCACTCGGTGCAGAAGCCCGGCGGCATGGGCGCGGTCAGCGGCGGCGCGCGCGAGATGGTGCCGGTGCTGGCCCGCGCCGGCGTGGCCGTGGGCGTGGCCGGCCTGTTCATGGAAACCCACCCCAAGCCGGCCGAAGCCTGGTCCGACGGGCCCAACGCCGTGCCGCTGGGGCGCATGCGCGCACTGCTGGAGACCCTGGTACAACTCGACGCCGTCACCAAGAAGAGCGGCTATCTCGAAAACAACTTTGGAGCCTGAACATGGCAAGCGGCTACGTCATCGCATCGGTCACCGTCACCAACCCCGAGCAGTACGAGGAATACCGCAAATGGAGCACCGAGGCCATGCGCGCGCACGGCGCCGAGGTCTGCGTGCGCGGCGGCCAGGTCGAGATCATGGAAGGCGACTGGAACCCCGGCCGCACCGTGATCCTGAAGTTTCCCAGCTTCGACGCCGCCAAGGCGTTCTACCACTCGCCCGAATACGCCAAGGCCCGCGCAGCCCGCGAGGGCGCGGCCATCATGCGGCTGGTGTGCGTGGAAGGCGTCTGACATTACGCCGCGCGTGATGGCATCCATCACGCCGCGCGTATGCCCAACCCGCCGATTTGAATTAAAAACTCTTGCAAAAGAAGGAAGACCATGAGTGCCATCGTTGACATCGTAGGCCGCGAGATCCTGGACAGCCGCGGCAACCCCACCGTCGAGTGCGACGTGCTGCTCGAATCGGGCGTGATGGGCCGCGCCGCCGTGCCCAGCGGCGCCTCCACCGGCTCGCGCGAGGCCATCGAGCTGCGCGACGGCGACAAGAGCCGCTACCTGGGCAAGGGCGTGCTCAAGGCCGTGGAGCACATCAACACCGAGATCTCCGAGGCCGTGCTGGGCCTGGACG
>Ga0222429_100139_pt1 | contig 113373 bp, 94 predicted proteins | sample 1B50Ametagenome_FD_182475 | JGI IMG/M metagenome (GOLD analysis project Ga0222429, IMG submission 182475) | Enriched microbial communities from leaf-cutter ant dump, University of Wisconsin, Madison, United States - 1B50A (version 2) | ecosystem: Environmental > Terrestrial > Nest > Insects nest...
CATCGATCGGGTTAAACTTACCTGGGAGTCTGCACGGGCCACTGCTTATCAAATCCAGGTATCCGATGATGCAACGAATTGGACCGATATCTACAGTACGACTACCGGAGCGGGCCAGATAGATGATCTGACAGAACTTTCCGGCAGCGGACGCTATGTAAGGATGTACGGTACGGTAAGAGCGACCGGATTCGGCTATGCGATCTTTGAGTTTGAAGTCTATGGAACGGCGCCGACATCATAACCGCGAATATAAAATGTAGGCAACACAAAATGGAGTCCCGGGTTAACCGGGAACTCCATTTTGATAATCATGGATAAAGGACAGGAGGCATTCATATGCGTGAATGGAATGATGATAAGGAATTGTTTGAAATGGCAAAGAAAGAATTGTATACTCCCGTTCTTGCTGACATTCTGGACCTTCTGGGATGTTATCACCAGATGCTTCCTCAAGAAATCAGATCCATGAGGGGGACGGATCAAATCGTTGGGCGAGCGATGCCGGTATTGATGATTGATGTCTATGGCCCGCAAAAGGAGCCTTTCGGTAAACTAACCGAAGCTCTGGACCAGTTACAAGCGGGTGATATCTATATTGCGAATGGCGGACTGATGCGATGTGCTTATTGGGGGGAGATGTTAACCGCGTCAGCGAAAAGGAATCAAGCAGCCGGCGCAGTGATTAACGGCTTTCATAGAGATACCCCGCAGATTATGGAGCAGAATTGGCCCGTATTCAGTCGGGGTGCTTATGCCCAGGACTCATCGGTTCGAACAAAGGTAGCAGAATATCGCATTCCAGTTGAGGTTGGGGAAGTATGGGTCGAACCTGGCGATCTTGTCTTTGGCGATCGTGACGGCGTTATTGTTATCCCCAAGAAATACGAGTTAGAAGTGATTACGAAAGCACTTGAAAAAGCTAGGGCAGAGAAAACCGTTAGATTGGAAATTGAAAACGGGATGTCTACTACTGAGGCATTTCACAAATACGGGATATTATAGGGAGGAATAAATATGACAGGACGATTGGCAGGAAAAAAAATATTGATTACCGGAGGAAGCTCGGGAATTGGCCGTGCAATAGCACAGTTGGCCGTGGCCGAGGGCGGACAAGTGGCGATCGCTGGAGCACCGAATGATCATGACGATCTCCGGCAAACTGCGAACGACCTTGGAGTTGTGCCGCTCGAAGGTGATTTGGCACAACCAAAATCTTGCCTGCACCTATTTGACACTGCTTTGAAGAGATTAGGCGACATAGATGTGCTTGTCAACAATGCTGGCTTTGGTTACGTCGAATCTGTCTTAAATATGAGCGTGGAACAATGGGACAAACTGTTTGCCGTTAATGTAAGAGCGATGTTTATTTTATCGAAAGTGTTTGCAGAGCATATATCCGGTCAGAAGAAGGATTCCGGTGTGATTGTAAACACCAGCAGTACCAATGCTAATCATCCGGAACCGGGATTGGCTGCATATAACGCGTCGAAATCCGGCGTGATGGGGCTGACACGAACGCTCGCTCTGGAGTTTGCTTCTTTGAATATTCGTGTCAATGCAGTTTTGCCCGGAATGACCAGAACACGTCAGACGCATGACTTGTTTCAAGATGATCATTTCACGAAACAGTATGTAGCCCAGATCCCTCTGGGACGTTTGGCAGAACCGTCGGACATCGCCCCTTCTTATATATTTTTAGCGTCTGATGAGGCCCGTTATATTACAGGGACAACAATTACTGTGGATGGGGGGCTGACGACAGGCATTCTCTGGCCGAGTAATTCCCAAGATTCATAACGATCTATTAAGAAGTTGGAGGGATAACAGATGGCAATTACCAAAATTACGACAGAGCATGCGCCAAATCCGGCTGGAGCGTACTCTCAAGCGATCTTGGCGGGTGATTTTTTATTTGTCGCAGGTCAAGGCCCTATTACCATGGATGGTAAAATAGCCAGAGGGACGATTGCAGAACAAACCAGATTGACGCTGGAAAATATTAAAGAAATTTTATTGGCTGCCGGTGCTTCGATGAGTCAGGTCGTTCGTGTATCTGCACACATAACAGAATTAAATGAAGATAATTTTAAACAATTCAATGAAACTTATAGTGAGTATTTTTCTGAACCTCGCCCAACTCGAATAACAGTCGGAAGTCAGCTGTTGGGTATAGATGTTGAGATTGAGGTGATGGCCTATGTCGGAAAATAGCCTGGATCTGGATACGCCGATTGTTTCTGTGGACCTGGCAATTGTAGATAATAACATTAAGCGGCTACAGAAGCTGGCGGATCAGTGCCATATGAAAGTAAGACCGCATATTAAAACGCATAAATCCGCAACCTTTGCCCGAGCCCAGCTTGATGCAGGCGCAGTTGGCGTAACAGCGGCTAAGCTTGGGGAAGCTGAAGTAATGGCCAAAGCAGGAATAATGGATATTCTGATTGCTTATCCCATTATAGGTTCAGCAAAGCTGAAACGCTTAAAAAGCTTGATGGAAATAGTCAAAGTCACTCTATCGATTGATAATAGGGTTGCTGGAGAGGGAATATCGGATTTAGGTGTAGCGCTGCGTCGGAAAATACCTGTTTATATTGAAGTGGATACAGGTCTTAAGCGGATTGGAAGAATGCCTGGCCGCGATGTGCTTGAATTTGGCCGCGAGCTTGCGTTGCTGCCTGGAATCGAGATTAGAGGAATTATGTCGCATGGCGGGCAGTGTTACGGCTCAACAAACCAAGATCAACTTGAGGTAATGGCAATCGAAGAAGCTCAGTTGATGGTCCAAACCAAGGCGTTGCTGGAATCTCATGGTATTCCGATTCAAGAAGTAAGCTTGGGCGCCTCCCCAACAACACCGTTCTTAAATAGGATGAAAGGAGTGACGGAAATTCGTCCAGGCACTTATATTTTTAATGATTATAATCAATTGTTGCTTGGATCTGCAAAAGTAGAGGACTGTGCCGTTCGTATTTTTACAACGGTTATCTCCCGGCCTGCACAGGACCGCATCGTAATTGATGCAGGAAGCAAGACGTTGACTTCGGACAATAATGTTTCTGGCAAAGGGTACGGCTACGTTGTGGATCATCAGGACTTTTACATTGAACGATTGTCGGAGGAGCACGGAATACTCTCCATTCCTCCGGATTCAGCAATATCGATTGGAGATACACTTTGCATCATTCCCAATCACGTCTGTCCCGTCATTAATTTAGCGAATGAACTCATGGGCAGGATCCATGGACAATGGCAACCATCCATTCCTATAGAAGCCAGGGGAAAGAATCGCTAAACCAAACTGTTTAATAATTGCCCAGTAAAGATTAAGTTTATTAAATAGTAGAACATACAGCATGGATTTATAATAGAGATACTATCGGAAGGAGAGACATGATGGCACAGGAGCATGCGCTGGCATCCGCACACAGGAACAAGGGAAGGTCTATCACCTGGAACAAAATTCGCAAACAACATATTATGCTTTGGATGTCGGTTCCCATCATGCTCCATTTGGCCTTATTTCAATTTGTGCCGCTCTGGGGCTGGCTGATGGCTTTCAAAGACTATCGCGTCGGACAAAGTTTATGGGGAACAGAATGGGTTGGATTTCACCATTTCCGCATTCTGTTTGAAAACCCGGAATTCCTTCGCGACTTACGCAACAATTTCATGATGAACAGCATGGGCATCGTGTTTGGCACGGTATGTTCGGTGGCGCTCGCCATTGTGCTCAGCGACATGAAGAGCCGCGGATTCGTGCGAACGATACAGACATTAACCTACTTGCCGCATTTTGTGTCGATGGTTGTCGTCGCAAACATTGCATTCACGTTATTATCGCCGGATAGCGGATTAATCAATGAATTGCTTATCCGCCTAAGCATTATCGATGAAAGCATCTTCTTTATGGCTAAGGGCGAATGGTTCTGGGTCATCCACACGTTGATTATTACGTGGAAAGGGTTTGGCTGGGGGGCGATCATCTATCTGGCCGCAATCTCCGGCATTGATCCTGGCTTGTATGATGCGGCGACTGTTGACGGAGCGGGCCGTTGGAAGCGGATTCAGTATATCATCATTCCGTCCATCATGCCGACGATCATCTTGTTGTCCATACTCGCGATTGGCAATCTTGTCACATCCGGATTTGAATCGCAATTTCTGCTGGGTAATCCGCTGACCCAGGAATATTCGGAAGTGTTGACGATTTTGGCGCTCAGATACGGGATTAATGAAGGTAATTTTGCATTCGGCACAGCGGTGGGCATCTTCAATTCAGTTGTTAGCGTTACACTGCTGCTGATTGTCAATGCTATCGCCAAACGATATGAAAGCAACTTGTTTTAAGCGGAGGATGCACATGAATTACAAACAAAGCTTGGGTGAACGCACGGTTGATTGGCTGCTGTATCTATTGTTGGCAGCCGTTGCATTCACAACCTTATATCCGTTTATTAATCTGCTCGTTGTGTCTTTAAACGAAACGACCGATGCGTTGAAGGGCAAATTGTACTTTATTCCTCGTAAATTCACATGGGAAAATTACACTTACGTATTTGAGAATCCGGTCTTGTTTCGGGCTACTGTCAATTCAGTGTTGAGAACAGTCATTTCTACAATTCTTTCCGTCTTTCTGTCAGGTATGCTAGCTTATGTACTAAGTCGGAGAGACTTCGTGTTTCGCAAACTGTTCGGGTTAGTGCTTGTTATATCCATGTATGTAAGCGGCGGCCTCATCCCGACCTACTTGCTGATTAAAAATCTCGGACTAATGAATTCTTTCTGGGTATATATCATCCCGGGGCTGGTTGGGGCGTTCAATGTGTTTGTGATGCGCACGTTCTTCAGCCAGCTTCCGGACGGGTTGGTTGAATCGGCTCATATTGATGGCGCGAACGACTTCCGAATATATACAAGCATCATTCTTCCGATCAGCCTTCCGGTTATCGCTACAATTGCGCTGTTTGTGTCGGTGAGCGAGTGGAATGCCTGGTTTGATAACTACTTGTACAACAGTCGCAATAACAAGCTTAATGTGCTGCAATTTGAACTGCAGAAGATGGTTCAAGCTGTAACGAATAATGCAGCGAGCGCCGAGGATATGTCCATAGATGCGCACAGAGTCATCACTCCTCAGACAATCAAGGCGACATTGACGATTGTTGTTACCGTACCGATTCTACTCGTATATCCGTTTCTGCAAAAGTACTTCGTCAAAGGGCTCACACTGGGCGCCATGAAGGACTAGGTTTCACTATCGCGCTCTGTTTTCCGGAAGGCAGAGCGGGATATGAAATATATAAGAAATATGGGAGGCAAAGAAAAAATGAGGAAAAGCAAATGGATGTCGGCCATCTTCATCCTGCTGGCCGCATTGTTGCTGGCATCCGCGTGCAGCAGCAAGAACAATGAAGGAACTGCAAGCAGCGAATCCCCTTCTGCTTCAAACACTTCGGCAGCGCCGAGCGAGTCGCCGACGCCTGCGCCGCTGGCTCCAGCTACATTCAAGATGAATACCACCAATCCGTTGATTAATTGGGACAATGATGTTGCGAAGGCCATTACGGCCAATACGGGCGTAACGATGGAATGGGATATTGTTACAGGCGATAATACACAACGCTTGAACATCTGGCTGGCTGGCGGCGATTACCCGGACTTGGTCAATCTTCGGGATCCTGAGCTGAAAAGCTACAAGGACGCCAATGCGCTGGTTGAATTGACCGATTTGATTCAGCAGCATGGACCTAACATTTTGGCGGCTTACAACAACGATTTGAAGCCGCTGCAAGATGAGAACGGCAAAGTTTGGGCGCTTCGCGCGCCTCCGGCGAAAGATATTAAAAACCTTGGCGATAAAGGCTGGATCAGCATTCAAGCAGCTGTATTGGCTGATGCAGGCTGGCCGCAAATCAAGACGCTTGACGATGTATACAATGTAGTGAGCAGCTACGCGAAGAAATATCCGGAAATTAGCGGCGGCAAAACGATCGGCTTCAGTAACTTTGGCAACGATAACATGTTGTTCAACATCTTCCATACTGCTGCTATGGGATATGCAGGCCTTGCGAACTTCGGACCGATAGCGATCGATGAGAATAAGGTCGCCGGTATGTCCTTCTTTCAACCTCACTATACGGATCTGTTGAAATTCTTCAACAAGATGAATAAGGAAGGCTTGTTCGATCCGGAATCCTTGTTGCAAAACGAAGAGCAGTTCAGCGCTAAATGTACGCAAGGACGCGTTCTTGCCGTATTTGGTCCTGGCTGGGCCTCCGGCTGCACCAGCGGTTTGAATAAGGGCGGCATGGCGGATAGAGGATATGTAACCTTCGATATCGTCACTGATGGAGTAACGAAGTTGACGGGGGCGGTGACGCAAGCAACGCTTAACGGTACTGATTTCTGGGTAGGGATTACGAAAAATGCGAAGGATCCGGTACGTGCCGTTCAATTCTTCAATCAAATGTTTGAGCAAAAGAATCAATTGTTGGTCAACTGGGGGGTCGAAGGCAAATATTACAATGTGGAGAACGGCAAGCGTGTGGTTACCGACTGGCTGCTTAAGGAATTTACGACCGGAGACGACGGATGGGAGCGCACGGGTATGGTTTATTCAAGACCATTGCTCGGCATCATGACAGGTGGTGCAATCGGCGATGACGGCGATTTTGCCAAGTATGAATTCTCGGAGAGCTTTATTCAGAGTGGCTTGAGCAAAGAAATTCTAGATGCGCTGTCCCATTATAATGCGACGACGTTCGCCGATTTGATGGCGCCGGCGAAGGCTGTTGATTTCAACTTCTCGAATACATTCTTTACAGATGAAATGAAGGCCTTCACCAAGGAGGCGATTGCTGCATGGGGACAATCACTAGCCTCTTATATATTGGAGAAAGACGAATCCAAGCTTGACGGCATCTGGAGCGATCTGGAGAAGAATTTGAAGAACAGAGGGCTTGACAAATTTGTTGCAGATGTAAACGCTGGATATCAAAAGCTTTTACAAGGGCAATAAGATCGAAATCATAATAGGCAAGCGCGCCATTCTTCGCGAATTGGCGCGCTTGTGGTATGAATTCAGCAAATTCAGCCGCCGGTTGTCCAAGCGATCAGCGATAGGCGCGTATCGTATCTACCGTCGCGCGGTCGGTTGCCTGCACGAGCTTCACGAGCAGTTCCTTCGCCGCAGCGTAATCGCCGGTGTCGATGATCGTCGCGGGCGAATGCATGTAGCGCGCGCAGACGCCGATGACAGCGGTCGGCACGCCGAGGCCGCTGAGCTGGATGTGGGCCGCGTCGGTGGCGCCCGGCGAGACGTAATATTGGTACGGGATGCGGTTCGATTCGGCAATGTCGACGATGAACTCGACGAGCGTCGGGTTCGTGACGAGCGTCGTGTCAACAATGCGCAGCGCGGCCCCCTGGCCGAGCTGGCCGAACGCAAGCTTGTCGCCGCTGATGTCGTTCGCGGGCCCGGCTTCCAGCACGTAACAGATGTCAGGCGCCACGAGGCGAGCGGCCGTATGCGCGCCGCGCATGCCGACTTCCTCCTGCGCGGTTGCTCCGGCGTACAGTACGTTCGGGTGCGGCTTGTCGCGTAGTTCCCGCAGCAGCTCCACGGCGAGTCCGACGCCGAAGCGATTGTCCCACGCTTTGGCCATGATGCGGTTGCCGCCGGCGAGCGGGGTGAACGGACAGACAGGCACAGCCGGCACCCCTGGCCGCACCCCCATATCGATTGCTTCCTGGCGGCTAGCTGCGCCGATGTCGATGAACATTCGGGAGAAGTCTATCGGCTTGCCGCGCTCGGACTCGTCAAGGAACAAGTAGGGGAGCGAGCCGATCACGCCGGGAATCGTACCCTTCTTCGTGGAGATGCGCACCTGTTGCGCAGCCGCCACCTGATTCCACCAGGAGCCGAGGGGTTGGAAGCGGAGCAAGCCGTCGTCCTGAATCGCTGTCACGAGGAAGCCGACTTCGTCGAGATGGCCGCATACCATCACCGTCGGTCCTCCCTCGTTCCCTCGCAGCACGCCAAACAGGCTGCCGAGCCCGTCTTGCACAATTTCCTCTGTATACGCCGACATGCGTGAGCGGACATAACGACGCACCTCGTCCTCGAAGCCCGGCGCGCCAGGCAATTCCGTGAGCGATTGAAATAGCTGAAGCGTCTCCTGATCCATGTGAATGATCTCCTTCGCGTTTGAATAAGCACGTATGATCATGACATGATTCACTATAGCGAACAAATAACGCTCCTTCCAGTACGCCGAACCAAGCGGCCAAATATGCCTAAGTATAGGATAAGTCCGCCCTAGCGCCCGTCCGGTGCGTTCTGTGATAAGATCACGATATTAACCGCAGTAGAAGGAAGGGATTAGGGATGGCTGACAGCATGCTGATTCACAATATGATCCGGATATGTCCGCAAAGTGGCGATGTACTGGAAGAGGAGGCGCGGATTCGCGCGCTCGCAGAACTGCGCGAAACGCCGCTGGCGCTTACTTCGCCTCGTAATGCTTATGTGTCGTTCCAGATTATCGTTGACCTGAACGGAGGGCATGCGGCTGACCTATCTATCGAAGCAGAACCGCTGCAGGGCGATCGCGACGCGATCGCCGCAGCGGAGTATACGTTCTATGCGCAATGGTACCACCACATTGACGGGAAGTATTACCCGGATGCGCTCGTGCCACTGACAGAAGGCGGCGCCTCTGTTCGGACGCTTGGCGAAGTGACGGGGCTAAATGCAGTGCCCGGTCAAGCTTATGCGGCATGCTGGGTTGACTTGTTCGTGCCGGCAGACATTCACCCCGGCGAATACAAGGGCGCGGTGCGAGTCCGGACGGGCAATGCGGTCCAGACGTTGCCGTTTACCCTGCATGTCATAACAACGATCGTGCCGAACGAGTCGCTCATGATTGCCGACCTGAATAGTTATGCGGACAATCTGTCCAACCGGATGAAGTACTTGCGTAATAATGAGGAGAGGTACGAGGACGGTACCTATTATAAAGTAGAGCGGCAGTTTTTCCGCATGGCCCATGAGCACCGCTGCTTGCTGCATTATTTGCCTTACGAGCATTCCGGCGCGGTGCCGCCTGTGTTCATCCCCGAATTGGGGGGCAAGGGCAAGGAGCTGCGCGTCAAAGATTGGTCGACATTCGACGAGCACTTCGGCCCGTATTTGGACGGCTCGGCTTTTGCGGACACGAAACGGGGGGCGATCCCGATCCCGTACATGTATTTGCCGTTCAATTTCCATTGGCCTGCCGATTATGTGAAATTCGGGACGAAAGGGTATCGCAGCGAGTTCACTTCGGTCATGAACGCCTTCCATCGCCATTTCACGGAGCGCGGATGGCTGCATACGACGTTCGAACTGTTTCTGAACCATAAGAAGCGCTACAAGCTGTTTCCTTACGATGGGGACGAAACGCGGTTCGTGTGGGATGAGAAGGTGAACGATATCTTCTACGAGCTGGCCCGGGATGCGCTTGAAGCGAAGGAGGGCGCGCGATTCGTCTTCCGTACCGATGCGAGCTGGAGCTACGGGCTGCACTTCGGCAAATATGCCGACAAGATCAAGCTGTGGGTTGTCAACGCGCTAATATTCTCCTGGTTTCCCGAGAGTCTGCCCGTACTCAGAGCGGCGGGCGATACGATATGGACGTATGGCGCAGCGGAAAAAATCGGGCAAACGTTGCTTGGCACCGCAATTTCGCCGCTGACTGCCATCTTGCGGGGGGTCGACGGTTTCGTCTATTGGGAGAATACTCACTGGGGCGCCCGATGGTTCGAAACACCGTTGGGTGAAGGGAGTGAGACACTCTTCTATCCAGGTGATGAGTTGTTTGGCATTCTTGGGCCGATTCCATCCATTCGGCTAAAGACGTTGCGGAATGTCATGCAGCTCGCCGATTGCATGGAAGCATGGATACGCAGGCAGCCCGAGGGAGGGCGCGAGCGGATGAGCGGACTGATTGCGGAAGCGCTCGACATCGCTCCGGGCAGTTGGTGGCCAGGCAAGTCGGATCTCGTAAACAAGCCGCCGTACGAGTGGGATGACGCGGGCTTCAGCGAGGCGCCGAGAGCGAGGCTGCACCAAGGAAAGCCGCCGGAGGCGCTTGGCGACCTCACACGCAACATATGGCGGATACTAGGCTAAGGGAGCGAATCGACTTATGGCAAAAACAACATACAGCTTGATGGAAATTGCGCGCATCGGCGTCCTGTTCCTGCCCGGAGATCGACTGGAGAAAGTGATGCCGCCCGAACGCCGCGATTATCCCGTGCGGGTTACAGCCAAGCATGAGTTCGCCTATGGCGACGAAGTCGATTTCGACGAGGATAACTTCAATGCGCTGAAGCGCGTACTGTTGCTGCTCGAACGGATTGATCCGGCGCGGAGGCCGTATTCGGCGCTCTGGATTCGTCGGCCTGAAAATCCGGCGCTCGGCGAAGTGATGGTGGCCGGCGGCAAGCTGCCGAAGGAAGGGCATCACATCCAGCCATTGTGGCCGGACATCCTGCGTGCCTTCGGCGGCCAGCCGACTCGTCTGGATCGTGACAATGGACAAACCGTCTATTACCCCGTGCACAATTCCGATGAATCGATCGTTGGCGTGCTGGAAGTATCGGAGAAAGTTCCGGGATTATTTATTTGATTGCACGAAAGGAGAGGACGGCAGTTGGAGCAGCCGGTTTACATTTGCAGGCGGACGACGATCAAAGGCGATTGGTTTTTGCCGTTGCCTGCGGGCATATGGCAGCAGGCCGAGGAGGTCACGCTGCGACGCACGGCGGACGGTACGGAACCCAGGCTGACAACAAAGGTGAGAGCGCTATGGAACGACTGGGGGATGTACGTTCGATACGATTGCGAGGACGATCAAATTGTGGCGACGCACGTGAGCCGGGACGATCCGATCTATAATGAGGACGTCGTGGAACTATTCGTCAGCGTCGATCAGCGGCTCGAGACGTATGCGGAATTCGAATTCGGCCCGAAGTCGGTGATGTTCGACGCGCTTGTCCGTAACGACTTGCAGGGTAAAATCCAGGTCGATACGTCATGGAACTGTGAGGGGCTACGCTGCCGAGTCGACAATCGATTGAGAGAGCGGAAGGTCGTCTACGAGATTGCCTTTCCGTTTGCGCCGCTGTACGGCGGATCAGCGCCCATTTTCATGCTGGGAACGGAGTGGATCGGCAACTTCTACCGCATCGACCGATCGCCGGAACAGGGCGACGAATTTACCGCCTGGTCTCCGACACGTCAAGCCAGCTTTCATACGCCGGGGCGGTTCGGGCGTATCGTCTTTGCGGCGGAGCGGGCCTGATGAATGGGGAGCCGGGAGGAACAGCAATGACAGCGAATCAGATCGCCATGATGGAACGGGATTGGCGCTTGCGCGGGTACGACAGCAAGGATGACATCGTCGCAACCGTCCATGACGCTGGTTTCGACGATGTCGATTGGATGGCGGCAGCCGTGCCGGGAGACGTACATTCGACACTTCTGGCGCACGGCGCGATCGCGGACCCGTACTACTCGACGAACGATCAGTTATGTCGCTGGGTCGAGCAGAAAATATGGGTGTACCGCACAATGTTTGACGCGCCGGACGATTGCGGCGGCAATGCCCGCGTATTCCTGCGCTTCGCAGGACTCGATACGCTTGCGGAGGTATTCGTGAACGGGGTGTCCGTCGCCGTATCGAACAACATGTTCGTACCTCTTGAAGTGGAGTTGAGAGGCATATTGAAGGAGCGCGGCAATACGATTGTCGTCCGCTTCGATTCGGCGGTGGAATACGCGAAGGACAAAGACGTGTCCCGCTTCTGGTCGAAAGTGAACTATGAGCGAATCTGGCTGCGTAAATGCGCCAGCAACTTCTCCTGGGACTGGGGACCGCGCCTTGTGACGGCAGGCATCTGGAAGGTTGTGTCGCTGCAAGTCGTGCGTGCGGCTCGCATCGACCATCTGGTGTTCCGCACGTTGTCGATCGGACAAGACGAAGCCGAGGTGGAGGCCCTCGCCGAGGTGAGCTCATTCGACGCAGATACGCCGCTTACGGCGGCGTTCGTTCTCCGCGGTCCTGGCGAGCCGCTGTTCGCGGAGGCGAAGGTCTCTGAAGGACGTGCAGTCGTGCGATTCCGCGTCTCGGGCCCGCAGCTATGGTGGACATTCGATCACGGCACGCCGTATTTGTATGCGTTGGAAGCCAGGCTCCGCAACGAGGCTGACGGTTGCGTCATCGATAAGGCCGAGGAGCAAGTCGGCATCCGCACGATTGAGGTCAAGCAACGTGCGGAGAATGGAGAACCACGGTTTACGTTCGTGCTGAATGGACGAGAGTTGTATGCGAAAGGGGCGAACTGGATCCCCGCCCACAACTTTGTCGGCGCGATTGCAGACGAACGTTACGCCGACCTGATCGCGCTCTCCCGCGATGCGAACATGAACATGTTGCGGGTGTGGGGCGGCGGCGTATATGAGAAGGCGGCGTTTTACCGGGAATGCTCGTGGCAGGGGCTGCTCGTCTGGCAAGATTTTATGTTCTCGTGCAGCGAATTGCCGGATTACGACGCAGACTTCATGGCGAGCGTGCAAATGGAGGTCCTTGCCAGTGTCAAGTCATTGCGCAACTATCCGTGCATCGCGCTCTGGTGCGGCAACAACGAGAACCAGGCGATCCATAGCGAGAAAATGTATGATCGCAGCGACTACCGATTTTATGGCGAAAAAATATTTCACGACCTCATTCCCGGTTTGCTGGCTCAACTAGATACGACCCGGCCGTATTGGCCGAGTTCGCCGTGGGGCGGCAACGATCCGAACAGCTACGACGAAGGGGATACGCATAATTGGGCAGTTTGGCACGGCGACTTGTACCCGCGCAGATATGGGGAGAAGCCGCGTTCCGACGTGTCGCCATACGGTATTTCGTACCGGCGGTATGCCGAGGATACGTCGAAGTTCAGCAGCGAGTTCGGCATTCACGGCAGCACGGTGAAAGAGACGTTGCGGCGCAATATGCCGGCTGAGGAGCTATATTACGGCAGCTTCGAGCTCGATTATCGCAATAAGGACTTTGAGCCGGAGAAGGCAACGATTACGATGGCCGGCTATTCCGGTCTGCCTGCCGATCTGGATGAATATATTGACTTCTCCATGCTGTGCCAGGCGGAAGGGCTGAAGTTCGGCGTCGAGCATTTCCGGCGCCGCAAGCCGGTGAACAGCGGTTCGCTCATCTGGCAGCTGAACGATTGCTGGCCGGGCATCAGTTGGAGCCTGATCGACTATTACTTGTTTCCGAAAGCGTCTTATTATTACGCGAGAAGGTTTTACGCGCCGATGTTGCTGTCGGTCAAAGACGATGGCGGGCATTTGTCGGTTTGGGTCACGAACGATAGCTATGTGCGGTACACGGATACGATCACCGTCGGCGTGCAAAATTGCTTTGGCAACCCGACATACGAAGAGACGTTCCCTATCGAAGTTGAACCGAACGACTCGCAGCAGATCGTGACATATTCGCCAGCAGAGGTCGAATGGCGGCTGAACGTGATCGACAGACGCAGCCATTTCCTGTTCGTCCGCAGCGGACGCGGCGATGTGTATGACAACCATTACTTCTTCGCCGAACAGAAAGATTTGCGGTTTCGGCCGTGCCGCCTGCAAGTCACGATGCGTGAGCTGCCGGACGGGCTCGAAGTTGAAGTGGCGACGGACAGCTTCGCCCGGTTCGTCAAGCTGGAGTGTCCGATCGACCATACGATGTTTTCTGACAATTACTTTAATTTGCTGCCGGGAGAACGCAAGACGGTTATGGCAGTCAATCGCAAAGGCGCGGCGTTCTCGGCGGCTGACGTGCACGTGACGGCGCTCCAGGCGGCTGAAGTATGTGTGAGGGTGCTTGAAGAAAGCCCAGTTGTTAAGGAGGCGTGGACATCATGACACTAGGTATTTCCCCGCAAGCCCGGGCCCGGGCCTATGAGACGACAATAACGATTCCGACCTATGAGCTGCTGGCGGACGACCACAACCCCATTTTTGATAAAATGCACGATCCGTACCCTTACACAATGCAAAACCACGTCTCCAAGCAACGAATCGATAAAATCTACACAGCGGTCGTGCTCGAAAACATTTACTTGCGGTTAACCGTCCTTCCCGAACTAGGGGGGCGGTTGTTCAGCGCCGTCGATAAACGGACTGACCGGGAGTTTCTATACCGCAATACGGTCATACAGCCACGATTGATCGGTACACGGGGAGCCTGGTTCTCCGGAGGCATTGAATACAATTTTCCGATCAGCCATGCCCCGACGTCATCGGCCCGCGTAAACTGTACGACGCGTGAGTATGAGGACGGCAGCGCCGCAATTGTGTTTGGCGGCATTGAGACGATGTCGTTCATGAACTGGAAGGTCGAGTTGCGGCTGTATCCTGAGAAGTCGTACATGGAGCAGAATGTCAGTCTGTCCAACCCGACGCCTCGCGAGAACAAATATTACTTCTGGACGAACACTGCAGTCGAGTACAACCCGAGCCTGCAACTGATCTACCCGTTCGACTGGAGCATCAACTTCGACCAGAAGTACGTCAAATGGCCGTATTACAAGCAGATGGACTGCCGTAATCCGCGGGAAATCGCTTTTTCCTACGAGACGTTCGGCAAGCTGACGACGGGTGATTTTTTCGGCGTATACAACCGTGATGCCGCCTATGGGGTCGTTCACTATGCGAACCGCAAGCTGCTGAAGGGCGCTAAATTTTTCATCTGGGGCAATGACCGGAACGCCAAAGCGTGGAACCGCTGCCTGACCGATAACGATGCGCAATATATCGAAATTCAGAGCGGCCCGTACGAGACCCAGGGCGTGTATAAATTTATGCGGCCTTACCAGCAGCTTGCCTGGAGCGAATATTGGTACCCGGTATTCGGGATGGACGGCTTCAGGCATGCGGCCAAGGAGGTCGTGCTCCAGATCGAGCCGACCGAGCGGGGTGCCGACATCTTGCTGCTTGCGAACGAGCCGCTGCCAGGCTGCCGGCTCATCTGGCGGGCTCGCGGCCAGTCGTCGAGTGCGACGCTCGATCTGACACCCGACCGCGTCGTTCGGGTCGAGGCTGAGATCGAAGCGGAAGGCGATGTTCCGCTGCATGAATGGCAGATCGACCTGTATAGCGCGGAGAAGCATATTGTCAATTTCGGGCAGCGGCAGGAGACGACGGATGAATATCCCGATACAGAGCTGTATGAAGACTCGCGAGTCCGCATTCTGAATGAAGATCCGGACAAACTGCTGAAGCATGCGATGTGGCGGGAGTCGTTCGGGATGATCGCACAGGCGTGCGAGTATTATGAACGCAACTTGGCCGCAAATCCTTCGTGCGCTATTTCGCGCAATCGGTTGGGGCAATTGCAGCTCAAGCGGATGCAGTACGAGCAAGCAGAGACTTGCTTCCGTCAGGTGCTCGCGTACGACAATCGCAATGGCCAGGCGCGATTTTACATGGCGGTAGCAAGCAAGGAGCAAGGTCGGTTGCAGCGGGCGCGACGGTTGTTCATGGACATCGCCGCGGACAGCGACTATTATCAGGCGTCTGTCGTGGAATTAATCAAGATTGATTTGCAGCTTGGCTATTATCAAGAGGCGCAAGCGATGAGCGAGCTGTTATCGGACGGCGGAGGCAGCTATGGCTATGTACTTGCCGCCATCGCGAACCGCAAGGACGGCTTGCGCTTGGGTGCGGAGCGGTTGCTCGGCCGCGCTTCGGATGCCGACGAGCATGTACTGGCGGAATCGTATTTGCTTCATCTCTCGGAGGAGGCGAAGCAATGGCTGACCGCGTTTACCGGCGGCGACGAAGCCGCGCTGCTGCCAATTGCGCTCGACTACGCCGATATGGGCTTCTGCGAGGAAGCGGAAGCGATCTTGCGGCTGATAGCGAATCCTACGCTAAAGACGAAGCTGGCCTTCGGCTTGGTTCACCAGGCGCCGGAGCAACGCGAAGCGGCGATGCTGCAGGCGCTTGACGGCGGCGAATCGCTCGACCGCGTGTTTCTGAAGGAAAGGCTGCTTCTGCAGGCGCTGGAGAATCTGCGCGATAAGGACGCTACCGGGAGCGCCCACTATATGCTCGGCACGTTCTACTGCGCCGTTGGCCGCAAGGACGATGCACTGGACGCGCTGCTGCTCGGCTATGGCTGCGGGCTGAGACATACGGCGCTGCTGCACAGCATCGGGTATATTTATATGCATCATAATCAGGATTCTGACGAAGCTGAAGTTTTCTTTACGGAGGACGTTGCGGTACACGGCAGCTTGAACGAGGACAGCCTGCTGCAACTGGACCGCATTTATCGACAGCGGGGAGATCTGGAGAAGAGGAAGGCGCTTGCTCCGTACATGGAGCGGGCAGCCAACAAAACGCTTGTCCTTGTGGCGCTGGTCAATATTTGGCGGGATACCGGCGAAGAAGAGAAAGCGCTGCAGCTGCTGGAGAACGAACCGTTCGACAACTGGGAAGGGCAGGACGCGAGCGGACGGTGCTACCGGGATTTTATCGTGCATATGGCAGCCAAAGAAGTCAGCCAAGGCGATTTCGCTGCCGCGAAACGCTGGATGGAACGTGCGCGCACGTATCCGGAAACACTGCATTATGGAGAGCCGACAGATGTCGTTCTATCTGAAATCTATTACTGGACTGGTATTGTTCATGCCGGTCTGGGCGAGGAATCGCTGGCGCTGGAGGCGTTCCGCCAAGGCGTACGGGAATGGCAGTCGTTAGGCGACGCGATGCCGGCATATGAACAGAGCTTCGCAGCCCAATGCGTGAAAGAATTGCAGAAGCGGGAACTCGTGCTGTAACGAGGGAGCGGCGCCATACCTGAAGCGAGGAGACATTGCAGGATCATATGGAAGAAGGAATCCGTCGTGAAAATCGGTGTAGGAGTATATGGAGATAACGGCCATCAGATTCACCGGATGCTTCCGAATACGCCAAATTCTTTAGTGGATATTGTCGGGGTGTGCTGCTGCAAAAAGGGAGAACAGTGGACAAATGCGGTCGTATATTCATCGCTGGAAGAGATGTTGAAGGATGAAAAAATTCAATTAGTATCGCTCTGCTCCCCCCGGAGGGATAAGCAGGCGGCAGACGCTATTCTTTGTTTGGAAGCGGGAAAGCATGTGTATGCAGAAAAGCCATGTGCAATGAACGAGGATGAACTGGACTTAATTATTAAAACTGCACAAAAAACAGGAAAACAGTTTCATGAAATGGCAGGCACAGCATTCATGCAGCCTTATTATGAGATGGGCAAAATTGTAAAGGGCGGGCGAATCGGGGAAGTTGTTCAGGTATTTGCCCAAAAATCATACTCGCCAGCATTGGAGCGGCGCCCAGGCGATGAAGGCATTGACGGAGGATTGATCGGTCAGAACGGCATCCATGCGATACGGATGATTGAACATGTAACAGGGCTGGAAATTACGGATGTCGAGGCAACAGAGACCAAGCTGGGGAACAAAAATAAAGGGGAGCTCCATATGGCGGCCTCCATTATAGCACGGCTCTCGAACGGGGGTGTAGCAAGCTGCGTTATTAACTATTTGAATCCTCAGCAAGGCTTCGGCAGTCATACGAATGAGCATCTGAGAATTTTCGGTACGCTGGGATTTGTGGAATCCGTAGACGGGGGCTGTAAAACCCGCTTGGTGTTAAATGATCAAGATAGGGGAGAGCTTGATTTATCAGAGCCTGGTCTCGACTATTTCGATTTGTTCATTTCGTCAATTTCTGGCCAAGGGGAAATGCCCCTTTCAATAGAACATGAGCTTCACCCGACAAGAGTCGTCATACGCGCCAAACAAAATGCCGACAGCAAAAAAGTGCAAATAAATAATAGATAAGAAACGGAGAAAAACTATGGAGCCGATCAAAAGGATCAAAATCGGCATTGTCGGGGTGAGATTCGGCAATGCGCTAATTAATAGTATGCAGCATGGCGATGCCATCAAATTTTTTGAAGTCGCAGCCATATGTGACAAAAATGTAGAGCTGGCCAATTTAATAAGCGAGCGATATGGAGTTAAAGCCTATTATGATATGGATGCTTTGCTCGAAGATGACGAAATCGAGGCCATTGGCTTGTTTACAGGCCCTGTCGGCCGCGCACAATTAATACGGCGCATTATGAAGGCCGGAAAAGATGTAATGACGACAAAGCCGTTTGAATTGGATCCTGCTGAAGCTCTGTCGGTTTTACAAGAAGCCAAATCGATGTCACGGGTAGTGCACTTAAACTCCCCGTCACCTATGCTGACAGGCGAGCAGCTTCTGATCAAGAGATGGGTCCAGGAATATAACTTGGGCCAACCGGTTGCTTGCCGTTATAATGTCTGGTGTTCAAAACGGGAAAAGGAAACCGGAACTTGGTACGACGATCCGGACCAGTGTCCGGAAGCGCCTATTTTTCGTATCGGCGTTTACTTGATCAATGAATTAATAAGCATTTTTGGAAATGCCGCCAAAGTCCAATCCCTTTCGTCAAGGCTGTTTACAGGCAGACCAACCGCGGATAACGCTCAACTTGGCATTTTGTACAACAACGGAGCAATTGCCAATATTTTTGCATCCTTTTGTATCAACGATGGTCAGAATCAAATCAGATCCATGGTTCTGAATTTCGAGAATGGAACAATTTACAAAAAAGGCGGTGTTATGCTTCCGGAAAAATTGAAAGAAGAGGTCGAATTATCGTTAGTTACCCATGATGAGAAAGGAGAATCGATTTTAGTTAAAGCGGTCCCGGAAGGCTCTGATGAAGATTATCAATGGGAAGCGTTTTACAGGGCTATTCATGGAGAAGCGGTAGGGCAAGTAGGCATGCAAGAGATTGTCGAGGGTGTAAAAGTATTGAATGCTATGGCCAGAGCTGCAAAATCCCAGTGTACCGAAACGGTGTAAAATGGGCCGAGGCTTGGCTTGCTAGCGGACAAAAATCCATTGTTCATTAATGATTTCCCTCCTTTTTTAGGTCATCCGAATGATCCGCTGCTTGAAAGAAATTTGCCGACGGTCTCGCGAGTATTGTTCAGCATGAGTCTTTTTTCGACGGACTGCGCGAAACTCCTGCAAAAAAATACAGTTGCGGCTCGCCGCCATCCTCGGCAACGATCCGGAGCTCAGTCTAATTGCACAAATCAGGACGGTGACTGGAACATGAATGAACTTATTCCAAACCGGTGTGGCCGACGTTGCCCCGGCGGAGACGCTGCAAGTTGTTCGGTTCATCGAAGCGGCGAATGAGAGTCGGTTAAGCGCCGCGGGTGTGCGGCTTCAACGATAATCATACACAGACTTGTTAATCGGCATTGGCATTCGCTTCGAAAAGACGTCGATGAACGTGAGGGGGAGGAGCATGGGTATTTTTCACGCCATGGAATCAGATGCATTCGAACAAATTGTGTTTTGCCGGGATCGTTCTTCCGGTCTGCAGGCGATCATCGCCATCCACGACACGACGCTCGGACCTGCATTAGGCGGCGTCAGAATGCGTCCCTATGAGTCGGAGGATGCGGCGATTGAGGATGCGATGAGACTGGCCAGAGGCATGACGTATAAAAACGCGCTCGCAGGGTTGAATTTGGGCGGCGGCAAAGCGGTTATTATCGGCGATTCGGCGAAAGACAAGAGCGAGGCGCTGTTTCGCGCATTCGGCAGGTTTGTGAACAGCCTGGGCGGCCGTTATATTACGGCGGAGGATGTCGGGACCACTGAGAACGATATGGATCTGGTCTTTCAAGAGACGAAATTCGTCACGGGGATTTCGCCTGCACACGGCTCTTCCGGCAACCCGGCTCCCGCAACGGCGTTCGGTGTTTATCAGGGGATGAGAGCGGCAGCCAAATTCAAATTCGGCGTCGATCATTTAAGCAGGATGACGGTTGCTGTGCTGGGGTTGGGACAGGTGGGATGGAATCTATGCCGCCTGTTGCATGAGGCTGGGGTGAAATTGATCGTCTCCGATATACGACAGGATGCGGTAGACGAGGCCATTGTCCGATTCGGGGCGGTTCCGACGGAAGTCGATCGTATTTATGGCGCCGATTGCGATATTTTCTCTCCATGTGCGCTTGGCGCCGTGCTTCATGACGACACGATTCCCTTGTTGAAGGCCCGTATCGTCGCCGGGGCGGCAAACAATCAATTGCTGGCGCCTGAACATGGGGAAAGGCTGCAAAATTGCGGAATTCTGTATGCACCCGATTATGCGGTCAACAGCGGAGGCGTCATTCATATTGCCGACGAACTGAACGGCTACAATCGGGACAGGGCGTATGCGAAGATCGAAGGCATCTACCAGACGCTTACCGCGATTTTCGAGATGGCCGAGCAGGAAAGGATGCCGACGTCGGTCGCCGCAGACCGGCTGGCGGAAGAGAGAATCCGTAGGGGAGGAAACTTGCGGCAAGGATTCTGGTCTGGCGGCCGGCATGCAGGAATCGGGGGAGTGTGAAGCCGATGGGAATGAGAATGACGGGGGATCGCAGTTTTCTTTGTGAGAAGGGAGGGGGCGCTCGATGGCGGAATATTGGATCGGTGTCGATATTGGCGGCACCAATATTGTTTGCGGGGCGGTGAATGACGAGGGACGGCTGCTTGCCATGCTCAAACGGCCCACGCCAGTCGATCAAGGCAGCGATGCGGTGATGGATAGGGTAGCTGTCATGGTACAAGAAATGCTGCGCGCCAATCAGTTGGACATACACAGCGTAGCCGGGGCGGGCATCGGTACACCGGGGCATGTTGATCCCATCGCAGGAAAGGTCCTTCAAGCGAGCAATTTGAATTGGAGAGATGTGCCGATCGCCGCGGGTCTATCCAGCAGGCTTGAAATCCCCGTATTCGCGGATAACGATGTCCGTATGTATGTATACGGGGAAGCGAAGGTTGGAGCGGGCAAGCATTTCGCAAATGTACTGGGAATTACGATCGGTACGGGCCTTGCCGCGGCGTTCGTTTACCAAGGACAACTGTTGCATGGCAGTCAATTTCTGGCAGGGGAAATCGGTCATATACCGATGAACGAAATTTCTTATCCTTGCGTATGCGGTTTGACGGGTTGTCTGGAGACCATGGCTTCAGGGACGGGCATCGTCAGGCAAGCGAGGGATTATTTACAGGCAGGACATCCGACTCTGTTGCGGCAGATTCCTTCAGAGCAGATCGCATCGGAAGAGGTGTCCAAAGCCTGCGATGCCGGAGACAGACTGGCGATCGATATCATGAATCGTACGGGGCGGCTCCTGGGCAAGGGATTGGCTGCCGCCATCACGTTATTCAGTCCGGATGTCTTGGTGATTGGCGGCGGCGTTGCCGCTGCGGGCGACAGATTGCTCCAACCGATGAAGGAAGCCATTCGGGAATTGGTATACGAAGGATACTGGTCCCATTTAACGATTTCCGTTGCCCGCCATCCGGAACTTGCTGGCGTAATGGGAAGCGCCATATTTGCAAAAGAGAGATTAGCCCGATCAAGGTCAAATATCCGCTGTATTCCTCCGCTTATATGACGCTCACGCCTGCGTTCGCAAACATTGTGCGAAAGTCCGCATGGGGATAGGAATCGGTTGCAAGAGCGGCAATGGACGTGAGTTCGTCGATAAGGAAGACGGAATCGCGTCCAAGCTTCGAATGATCCGTCACAACGTAGGCCTCGACAGAATGGCGCATCATCACACGATGGGTGTGCGCCTCCAATCCGTCGAAGGTCGTGATGCCCCGCTTCAGCGATACGCCGTCGGCGCCCAAGAACATTTTTTGAATCGTCGGCTGACCCAACGTCAAGTCCAGGGCCCGTCTGTGCGAGAGCCTGGAATTCAAAGTAGTGAGAAAGACGCTGATACGGGGGGATTGGTTGTGGTCGTACAAACGTTTTGCCTTCTCGTCAACAATCAGCCGGGTGTATTAGCCGCCATTTCCGGGATTTTGGGTAATAGTGGTTGTAATATCGACAGACTAACGACGAAGCGGTTTCGAAGCCCTGCCGTTTCATTGATGAAGATTTCGGTCGCGATCGACGATTTTACCAAACTGGACAGTATCGTAGTCTTACTTGAACAGATGGCAGACGTCATCCAGATCAAGTCCTTAAAGAGGCCGGAATTTCTCACGGATTTTAAATCCTGGATGGCGAAGCGCTCCTTCTGGATCGCAACGTTATGCTTATTCCTGACATTGTTCGGTACGAATTTACCGGTGCCGCTTTACGCGTTATACCGCACAAATTGGAGCCTCAGTCCCGGGAAGATCACACTTTTGTATGCCGTCTATGCATTTGCCGTCATACCGACCATTGTTCTCTCTGGGCAATTGGCCAGACGATGGGGATTACGGAACCTGTTCTTGACCGGAGCCTGCTGTTCCTTGTTAGGCTCGATCTGTTTCGGGTTGGCAGATGGACCAGACCTCATTATTGTTGCTAGGCTGTTCCAAGGACTCGCGGTCGGGTTGTTGAACGGCGTGTCCGTTACGTTCCTGACCCGATTAGATTACAATCACAAAAAAGTGGGAGGAGCGGTTGCCGCGGCTATGGCTGTAACACTGGGAAATGCGCTAGGCCCAATGTTCTCCGGGACGTTAGGAATGGCATTCCCTGCAGACAGCCTGAATGCCCCGTTTGCTATTCATGCTGTGCTAACACTGTTTTGTATGTTGGGTTTGTTATATATACACGAAGAGAGAGGCGATCTTAATACTAACTTTCGACTTTTACGGCCGCGAATCCCGGTTCAGGTACGTAAACCGTTTCGTCTATCTGCTGCGTCGTCTTTTGTCGCTTGGACCATCATGAGCTTATACATGTCCATTATTCCCGCTTTCATGGACCGATTTATCGGAACCTCAAGTCTGCTCGCATCGGGATGTATTCTGGCTTTCGTTCTCCTGCTTTCGTCAGCTACACAGTGGTTCATGAGAAGACAATCGCCTGCCGTCATGTCGATCGTTGGGATCGGACTTCTGATGGTTGGATTCGCGGGGTTGGGATGGATGTTGGTTTTCCCGTCTGCTGCGCTCTTTATTGTCGCAACGATGTTTATCGGTTCCGGCCACGGTCCGGTCTATGCCGGGAGTCTGGCCTACTTAAACGAACATACTTTCGAGAATACCCGGACAGATGTCATTGCGAATTTTTACGTTTATATTTATTTGGGTGTCAGCGTGCCGGTGCTGGGTCTTGCTTACGGAAGCGGATGGATTGGACTTTCCGAAGCCGCTTTATGGTTGGTAGGTTGTATGGAGGCCATACTTGCCTTCATCCTGCCATATTGGTGGATAGTGAAGAACAGGAGATAAAAATGGGACGGCAGGGCTGGACGGACCTTGAAAGTCATACCCTTACTTCCACATTCGGAGGCAGAGAGGAAAAATTTGCAGGCTGGTATTTCGAAATATTGTTTAAGTCGCAAAAATATCCTCTGCAGCCATTTCAAGTCCTTCGAAAAAGAAAGATCGCACCGTTTCATCGGCCCTGTAAGTGGCATATTCCTTCATTTTATAATCCTCAAAGCTGTAGACCAGGACCGTCCGCTGCTTCGGGTCGACGACCCAGAATTCTTTCACGCCTGACAACATGAACGTATTCAGCTTATCGATCATGTCTTTGGAGCGGGTGCTTTTTGACAAAATTTCGATACAGAGCGACGGAGTGCCCATATACCTGCCACGTTCATTTACCGTCTCCTCATGATCGCAAACGATGATCAGGTCCGGCTGCATGACATCGGGCGTGTCCAGATCTATTTTGTAGAAATGAACATCAAATGGCGCGTAAAACACCTTGCACTTCTTTCCCTTCAAATAAGCCCGGAGATGAATGTGCAGATTTCCCGAAATATCCTGGTGGAACGTGCTGGGCGAACCGAGTATAACAATTTCTCCATTGATATATTCCATGCGCAGTTCGCTGTTCTCGTAGATCTCCATAAATTCTGTATAAGACACTTTCTTGCCGCCGAACACATAATCGTGCGCCCGTTCCTTCACCGTAAAATATTGCTCGATCTTGGAAATGTAAGGCGTTAATCGTACGGATTTTTTTCCGTTTTTTGTGATGACAACATCATTGTTATCTGCTGCGTAGTCAAGGTACTGCCCCAAATTTGTTTTGAATTCGGTCGCTGTAATGATTTTAGTTGTATCTGCCACATCCATCGCCTCCCATAAAAAAATCGTACGATAGACCGTTAGAATCGTACGATAATAATACTATATCGTGCGATTCAAAGCAATCTCCCGGTTGACCTTTCAGCTCTGCATGGTTCCCATTAGCGTGCAGCAACTGCAGACGAAGGATGAAAGTCTATCCAGCCCGTCTACGCTAAAAAAATGTGGGCATTCAGGTTCCGAAGATCGGGCGGGATTTTTTTGTCCGCAATTGTCCCGATTCCGGCGCCTCGAGTGTTATATCATAATGAAAGCACGGGAAGGGAGGAGAATCCGGCGGAAGACCAGTCGCTTGAACGCACGATCGCTCAAATTCAGCAAGGTCGACAGGAGCGATATGTTGAGGTCGTCAGGGTGTACCAGCAAGCTATGTACCGTTACTGTTTGCGATTGCTCGGTCATCGTCAGGATGCCGAGGATGCGGTTCAGGACATTTTTGTGAAAGCATTCGAAGCTATTCCGCGCTACCGATATACAACGGGTTTTTCTTCCTGGCTGTATGCTATCGCGCATCGCCATTGTCTCAATCAATTGCGCAACAGAAATCGCCAAACCCGATTGTTGCAGCGATTGTTCGGCTCCGTGCCGTCCGCAGAGAGTCCCGAGCAGGCGATGGACAGCAAATTATTCAGTCCGCCCCTGATGTCGGCGATGGCAGCGCTGTCGCCCGAGGAGCGATCGGTGATCATCCTGCGCGTATTTGAAGAGCGAACGTACGAAGAATTGGGAGCGATTCTGGGGTGCAAACCGGAAGCGGCCAAAAAAAGATTTAATCGAGCGCGGATGAAGGTACAACGTAAATGGGATAAACGTCGGGAGGAATCGGGATGGAACGAGAACGATCAATCCATGCATGCGAAAATATAAAAGCTCAAGGGCTGTCCAACGATCAAATCGAGCCGATTGATATTTCGGAAGCCGTCATGCGGCGCATTGGCGAGCGGCAAACGGCCGGCAGGTTTCAGGGCCGCGCTCCCCATCGATGGGCATTCATCTGTGCGGCAATAGGACTCGCTGTGATGCTGTCAACGGCATCGGTGCTCGCCGCAAGCGAATATTTGCAGCTTCGAAATCGAGACGGGGAGGTGAAAGTTCGATCCGAAATCGCCGATCATCCGCTTCTGGTCGTGCCCCAACCCGAAGAAGAGAATTCGCCTGCGCCGAGTTATAGAGACCGCGTGCTTGCACAGATCAAGCCGGGCCAACTGCTTGCTTATTCTATCGACAACGGCAATGGAACTCGATCGATCCAGTATGTTTTTGATACGCGAATCGAGTCTTCCTATACCGATTTTGCCCAGCTCGCGGCTGGCAAATCCGCACCTGCGATCCCTGAGCCCGAATTGCCCGACGGATTCGCATTCGATTATGGCAGTGTGCATCCCATCCTTCCGATTGCCGACAACGACGTCACGCATGCGGAATATGACAGGCTCCTGACATTGTTCGAGCAGAGAGCGGAGAGTGAGCCCGGCAAGGATTTATATGTAGAAGAAGCCCATTGGACGGAAGCGAATAGTTCCGAACTCGAATATTCGAATCGTCAGGCGACCGTCCGGATTCAAGCGATCAAAGACGCGATCGGCATGGAAGCATTATTCCCGTCGAATTATTCGCAGCAAATCCATACGATTGGCGGAATCGAGGTCATCCTGGCACAAGCTGAGATCCAAGGTTTCCCGAACTTCGCAGCAATCTGGTACGATGAGGTCAGCAGCACGCATTATCGAGTCAGCGCTTCCGGAAGCGTGGAGCTGACGGCCGAAGCGTTCAACCGGATTGTCGCAAGCCTGGTTAAGCTTACGGCATCACGGTAATAAAGCCCGCCCCATCCCCATACAAGATGAACTTCAATAAATTTCACCCCGCTTGAAGGCAATCGGAGCTGTGAAGCGAATACTTCATTGAGGGGTGATAACGATGATCAAGCGCGGCGGATTGCTGATGTGCTTTGTTGTCTTGCTCTTGTTATTCGGGTGTGAACAAACAAAAAAGAATGCCGAGCTTACGCCTGTGCCGACCGCAACGCCGAGTACAGAGCATGAGCCGGAAGAGTTGGCGGATGTAGTGGCAGCCTACTTAAGCGATTGGCAGCGAGGCGACTACGCCGGCATGTTCGAACGGCTTACGCCCGCCTCTCGGAGCGGAATGACCGAACAGCAATTTGCCGATCGTTACAAGATGCTATACGAGAAGCTCGAAGCGTCCAATATGAGGATCGAGGCGCTGTCCGACAAGTCGATGAAATCGCAGAATGAGGCTGTGAATGCCAGTGTTCGAGGTTTCGATTACCGCGTCCGGATGGACACGGTTGCAGGGCCGATCGAATTCGAGCAGCACGGGCGGGTCAGGAAGACGCTGGACGGAAGCGAGACGAGATGGCTGATCGAGTGGCAGCCCTCGCTTATTTTCCCGAACCTGCAAGAGGGGGACACGATTCGAGTACAGGTTGCAACCGGTGAGCGGGGAGAGCTCGTAGATCGAAACGGCAACGGCTTGGCCATTAACGGCAGCGCGCCCCAGCTCGGCATCGTTCCCGGAAAACTCGGGGAAACCGCGGAAAGCGCAAAGGCACAAATCGCCGAGAAGCTCGGCATCACGGTCCAAGAGATCGATCGCAAGCTGGGGGCCACGTGGGTCAAGCCTGACTTGTTCGTCCCGATTGCGATTGTCTCGGAAGGAGCTCAGGATGCTTTCGCCGATATTCCCGGGGTTGTATTTTATAATAAAAAATTGCGCGTCTACCCGCTCGGAGAAGCCGCGGCGCACTTAACCGGATATGTCGGGGAGATTACCGCCGAGGAGTTGGAAAAGCGAAAAGATAAAGGCTACGAAGTCGGCGATTACATCGGCAAGGCCGGATTGGAGCAAGTGCTTGAGGATGAGCTGAGAGGGGCAGACGGCATCGTTGCGACGATCGTGGACAAGGTCGGCAATCGAAAAGCGGTGTTGGCCGAGCAGCCGGCCATCCCCGGCAAGACATTCAAGCTTACGATTGATTCGGACTTGCAGAAGACCATCTACAACGAGCTTAAGACGGAGGCCTCCTCCGTTTCCGCGATCGATCCGAAGACCGGCGAAATCACGGCTTTGTTAAGCACCCCTTCCTATGATCCGAATGCATTCGTCCTCGGGGTGTCGAAGACGCAATATAATGCCTGGAACAACGATCCTCGCCATCCGTTTCTGAATCGGTTCTCCAGATCTTATTCGCCCGGCTCGACGTTCAAGTTAGTCACGGCTGCGATCGGGCTGGATACGAAGACGCTCGATCCGGACGAAGCGAAGCCGATCACAGGGCTCGCGTGGGCGAAAGATAAGTCATGGGGCAAATATTACGTCAAACGGGTTCACGCGGTCAGTCCCGTCGATTTATCGGCGGCGCTTATCTACTCGGACAATATTTATTTCGCCCAAGCAGCGCTTCAGATCGGCAAGACGAAGTTCGCCGAGAAGGCGACCGGGTTCGGAATCGGCGAAAAGCTCCCGATCTTGTATCCGTTCAGTCGGTCTCAGCTTGCCAATGGCAGCATCGGCAGCGAAATTCAACTGGCGGATTCCGGTTACGGGCAAGGTCAGGTCCTGATAACGACGACGCACCTTGCCTTGATCTATTCCGCGCTAGTCAACGATGGCGATATCGTGTACCCGAGATTGGAGAGGGAGACGGACGTGCCGAAGGTATGGAAGCAGCTTGCGATGTCGCCGGAGGCGGCCGCACGGTTGAAAGAGGATCTGATCGCAGCCGTCAGCCGTTCGGACGGAGTAGGGCATGGCACGTATATTGAAGGTGCTGCTATCGCAGGAAAGACGGGCACCGCTGAAATCAAAGCAAGCAAAGACGCGGAGGGCGCAGAGAACGGCTGGTTCGTCGGGTTCGATGCGAATGATCCGAAATTGCTGCTCTCCGTCATGATCGAGAATGTCGGAGGGCGCGGGGGCAGCGGGTACGTCACGCCGATCGTCAAACGGATTTTTCAGAAGTAACATCCATTATCGATGACAGGTCATGTCGAAAAATGAGGATAAAGTCCCTCTCGAAGAGGCGGTCGATTCAAGATAATAGGAGTAATCGGCCAAGATCGGCGCTTCAAGGGGGCGGGCGTGATGAAGAAGAAGGTGAAGTCGGCCATCGCGGCGATATGGATCGGGGCGATGTTGACGGCATGTGTGCAAGGCGCCGTGCCGGAAGCTGTACATACGAACGACCCCGTGGCCTCTGCCGGCAAGCTTTCGTTCGATCCGCCCGTGACGATCACGACCGCCAAGGCGCTGCGGGACAATGACAAATTGCAATTCGGCGATACGCCGGCCGACAATCCGATTACGAGATGGGCGAAGGAGAAGCTCGGCATCATCCAGACATACAAGTGGATCGTGACCGATCAGAACGATGCGCTCGTGAACAAGGTTCGGCTGGCGCTGACCAGCGGGGAAGAGCTGCCGGACGTTTTGTTCCTCACCCAACACGAAATTCCGGAGCTGCTGCCCGAACTGGCTGCATCCGGACAAATCATGAGCGTCGATCGCGTATTCGAGCAATACGCGCCCAAGCGGGTGAAGGAAGCTTACGCGCACAATCCCGATGTATGGAGAACGGTCACGCTGGATGGCAAACGGTGGGGACTGCCGCACATTTCCGAAGCCACGCTCGGCGATCCGATTCTCTGGATCCGGCAAGATTGGCTGGACCGGCTGAAGCTCAAAGCGCCGACGACGCTGGACGAGCTGGAGCGCGTACTGGATGCGTTCACGAATGACGACCCGGACGGCAATGGCCTCCGGGATACGGTCGGGATCGCGGTTGCCGGCTCCAATACGCTGAACGGCTGGATGGGCGATGTCAGCTTCCTCTTCGGCGCATATGGCGAACAGCCGTATCAATGGAACCGGAGCGGCGACGGCTCGCTGGCTTACGGATCGATCCAGCCGGAAGTCGGACAGGCGCTGGACAAGCTTCGCGACTGGTACGATCGCGGCTACGTGGACGCGGATTTTGGCACGCGCGACGAGCAGCAGGCGGCGGAGCTGTTCGTTTCGGGCGGAGCCGGCGTGATCTCGGGACCCGGCTGGATGGGCGGATGGCCGCTCAGCGAAGCTGATTTGCCGGAGGGCGCGATCCGGCCGCTCCCCTATCCGGCCGGTCCGGGCGGCAGGATGAGCCGGGTCGGTACCCGGCAGTCGTACGGCAGCTATTTCTTTCGGCAAGGATTCGACCGCATGGACGCCGCCTTCGCTTACTGGGATGCCGTATACGGTGTCTATCTCGAGGATCCGGATTCCGACTTCCGGCACGGGTTCGGCGAAGGCTACGATTATATCGTCGAGAACGGGCAAGCGGTGTATGACTTTCCCGGGGTGAACAGCACGGTGTCCAATTACTTGCTGTTCGCGCCCGGCGCGCCGGCAGGCGTGCTTCCCGAAGGCAGCCTGGAGAGCCGCGTCTATCAAGGATATCGAAGGACGCCTTATGAACAGAAGCTGGCTGCGACTTCGTCCCGCCTGTATCTGGAGGGACGACTGATCGCCGAGCAGCAGCAGGAGCTGTCCCGAAGCGAGCAGTTCGACGGCCCCCAGACCGCGACAATGCGGCAGAAGTGGCCGCTGCTGCAGAAGCTGGAGAAAGAGACGTTCCTGAAAATCGCCTATGGCAAGGCATCGTCTGCGGCCGCGCTAAGCGAGTTCCGGGAACGCTGGCTGGCGTACGGCGGCGACCGGATCACCCGGGAAGTGAACGACTGGGACCGGATGGTAAGCGGCGCATCTGCCAGCCCCGGTACAGGAGCGGCAGATGCGGGAGACCAGGCTGCGGATGCGATGGAAAGCGTGAATGAGGCTGCCGAATGAACCTGATGACAAAGCTTATGCTGCTGATCGTGGCGCTCATGGCGCCGGTAATCGTGCTCTTCCTCTACTCGAACCAGCAAAGCAGCGCGGTCGTGGAAGAGCAGATCAATCTGGCGAACCAGGATCGCCTGTCCCAATTTCTGGGCAGCATCGAAGAGACGATGGACCAACTGTCGGTGTATGCCAGCATCGTAACGAAGGACCCGGATTTCGCCGAACTTGCGGTTGGCGCCCTGCCTGCAAGCGGCTACGACTATGCGGTCATGGTCGACACGATCGAACGCAAGCTGGGCTTGTTCAGTTATTCGACGACCTGGATCAATCGGATCAACGTCTATTTTCCGGCCGTGAAGCTTGCGCTGTCTTCGCACGGCAAAATTCCTTATGACGAAACGCTGCCGCTTTCTGAAATGAAGGCCAACTGGTCCTTGCAGCGCGTGACGGTCAGCGGCATTCAGAAGCGAGCCTTCACCCGATACCTCGTCACCCCCTCGCTCGGCGACGATATTTCCATGATTGTCAGGGTCGAATTGATGGAGGACAATATCGTCAACCTGCTGAACCGGTTCAAGATGAAAGGCAACAACGATCCGTTCTTCTATCGATCGCAAAGCGAGTACTTGCTGAACGATTCCGCCGACGGCTCGCTGATCGGGGAGATTATCGACAAGGCGGATCTCGACAAGATCGATCCTGACATGGCCGGCAGGCCGAATCATCACGATGTGATCGAACTGCAGGGCAAGCGGTACCTGGTGTACGATCAGAGGTCGGACAGCCTGGGCTGGACGCTGGTGGACTACGTGCCGCTGGAGGATATTCTGGCTCCCGTCACCCGCAGCAAGCAGTTGTTCGCGATCTGCGCCGCGCTGCTGCTGCTGACCGGCACGGTGTATGCCCTCTTGCTGTATGTGCAAGTGCAGCGGCCAATCGGGCGGATAACCGCCGGCGTGGCGCAAGTGAAGGACGGCCGCTTCTCGGCGCGTGTCGACGGTGTCAAGGGCCGCGAGTTCCGGCGGCTCGGCGAACAGTTCAACGCCATGGCCGCGCAGATCCAGCACCTGGTGGAAAAAGCGTATCTTGAAGAAATCCGGGCCAAGGAAGCGGTCATGAAGCAGCTTCAATCGCAGATCAACCCCCATTTTCTATACAACAGCCTGGCGTTCATCGTCAGCATGGCGAAGCTGAACCGCTTTGCCCCGATCATCGCCATGGGACATCGGCTGGCCGATTACTATCGCTACACGACGCGCAACGACCAGATGGTCACTACGCTTGGCGAAGAAATCGAGTTCGTCGCCTCTTACGTGGATATCATGAACTACCAGCTCGGCAAAATCAGGTTCACGGTCGACATCCCGGACAGCATGCTGGCCCAGCCGATTCCGCGGCTTCTGATCCAGCCGCTCGTCGAGAACGCGATCGTCCACGGGCTAGAACCGAAGCCGGGTCCGGGGGAAATCCGAATCTCCGGGTCGGCGTCCTCGGAATGGCTCCGTCTCACGGTGGAAAATGACGGACTTGGCGTGCCGGATGAGCAGCTCGCGAAGCTGCGGGAGACACTGGCAGGCGATGCCAATCTATCCGGTGATGCGCAAGGCGCCAAGGAGCACGGCGGTTACGGACTTCGCAACGTGTGCGAACGGCATCGCTATTACTACGGAAGCAGGTCCGAGATGCTCGTGGAGCATGCGCCGTCCGGCGGGCTCCGCGTCACGCTGGCCTGGGCGGCGTCTTCTGCCGAGCCAATGCAAAGGGGCGGATAAGACATGTTTACAATTCTGATCGTGGACGATCATCGTCATTTGGTGGAAAGCTTGAAAGCGACATTTCCATGGCATTTATACGATATTGGCGCAGTATATACGGCATTCTCCGGCAGAGAAGCCCTCGACATGCTGAATCGCGAACAAAGCCCGACGGTCGATATCGTGCTGACGGACATCCGCATGCCGGAAATATCGGGGCTGGAGTTGATCGAAGCGATTCGCGCCAGGGGACTCGATGCCGATTGCGTGCTGATCAGCGGATATTCCGATTTTCAATACGCGCGCAAGGCGATCGAGCTGCAGACATCGCATTACTTGATGAAGCCCGTCCGCGACGAGGAACTCGCCCGTGTACTGCAAACGATCGTCGCGAAGCGCCAGGCGGCCCGAAGCGAGCAACTGGAGCAAGAGCAGGCAAAGGCCGCGCTGCACGGGCAACTGGAGCAGTTGAAGTCGGATTTGATTATGGCCCAATCGCTGACGGAGATTTCCATCCTGAACGAACGCAACCGGATTGCCGAGGATTTGCATAATCTCGTCGGGCATACGCTCACGACGACGCTCGTCCAGATCGAGTCCGCCAAGCGTCTGCTGGCGAAGCGGCCGGAGGAAGGCATGCAGCGGCTGGACGTCTCCCAGGAGCTCGTGCGCAAGAGCCTCGAAGACATACGCGAAGCCGTGCGGAAAATGAAGGACATGGAGGCGGAAACCGATCTGCGGAGCATTCTGCTGCATTTTGCCCGTGAAACGGAACGCGCGGCTGATGTCACGATCGAGCGGCAGTTGTCGGAGAACATGCCGAATCCGGACCCTGTTTGCAAACGGCTGCTGTTCCACGCCTTTCAGGAAGGCGTGACGAACGGTATCCGCCATGGCGAAGCCGGCCGCTTCCAGTTAAAGGTTGAAGTTGCGGTCGACAAGACGATGCGGATGACTTTGTGGAATGACGGTGCTCCTTATGCTGCATCGGAAATGGGCTTTGGCCTGCGGACGATGCAGGAGCGAGCGGCCAGCGTGGGCGGCGGCATGCGGATCGAAGCAACTGTCGCACCGGCGGGAACGAAGCTGATCGTCTGGTGCCCGATGGACGACGGAGAGGAAGGAGCGGTACGATGATCCGGATCGTGATCGCCGACGATATTATGCTGATGCGCGAGGGACTGCGGACGATTCTGTCCCTCGAAGACGACCTGGAGGTCGTCGGTGCTGCGGCAACCGCGGAGGATGCCGTGCAGTTGACGCAGACGCTGGGTCCGGACCTGGTGCTGATGGATATTCAGATGCCGGGCATCGGAGGCATCGAAGGGATCAAGCGAATTATGGCGCTCAGGCCGGAGACGAAAGTGCTCATCCTGACGACTTTCGCGGATGATGACTATATCGTGGACGGATTGGCTTATGGCGCCAAGGGCTTCCTCTTGAAGGACTTGCCGGCGGACAAGCTGATCGCGTCGATTCGGGATGCGCACCGCGGCTATCTCATGCTGCCGACGGCAGTCGCGGTCAAGCTGACGGCAAGGCTGAGCAGGCAGCCGGCCGCGCCGGCCGGTTACGAGGCTGCGCGCCGCAGAGCGAACGAAGCGACGTTGTCGGAGAAGGAGCGCGAGATCGCCGAACTGATGGTCGCCGGCAAGTCCAACAAGGAAATCGCCGCGACGCAGTACATGAGCGAAGGCACCGTTCGGAATTACGTCAGCTCCATCTACCGCAAGATTGGAACCAGCGACCGGACGATCGCGGTCATGACACTGCGTCCGTTACTGAGGTCATGACTTGTCATCCGCACAATCGTAATCAAGTCAGCATATTAACAGTCTAGCAGAACGATCCTTAAGTAACGTTACTCAAACTCTGCACCCGGGTTTTGTCGGGTTAGAGACCACGTGTGCAGTGGCTGGGATGCTATAACCGGGTTTTGGAGACTGTCGATTAATGGATAACAACATACTTTGGCCACGCTTGTCGTTGATAAGGGCCCTCCGTTCCGTTAGCTTTTCCAAAACACCCTTTATTGCTGATTAAGGTTTCTGGGTTCCGTTGCGCTGCCGCCTCTGCCTCCACAGGTTGTTTTGCCCGTTCCACAATCAATAGACTTCAGCGGTTAATCCGCCATCTACAAACAAGTGGCTGCCCGAGATAAAGGAAGCGTCTGATGAAGCCAGAAACACCAGCGTCTTGGCCACTTCCGCCGGTTCGGCAATACGGCGCAGTGGATAATGACAATAAACTTCATTCCTCGCTTGTTCCGGGTCGGTCTGAAAGTCAAAATACTGCTTGACCATTGGCGTCTGCACATCTCCGGGACAGACGCAGTTCACCCGAATGCCATACGGTCCATAGGCCACCGCCATGGATTTGGTGAGAGCGATGATCGCACCCTTAGTCGCTCCGTAGATGGACAAATTGGGATCACCGACAGTTCCCAGAACCGAGCTGACCGACAGAACGACACCGCTTCGCTGCTTCATCATAATCGGAAGAGCATACTTGCAACCGAGAAAAAGGCCCTTAATATTGACATCAATCATCTTATAAAAATCGACTTCTTCACATTCATGCAGCGGTCCCATTATTTGAACGGCTGCGTTGTTAATCAGAATATCGAAGCTGCCGAAATGGGAACTCACTAACTCGATGGCTTGTTTCATCTCTTCAGCGCTGCTTACATCCGCGTGAATAGCTATGCTTTCTCCCCCGGTCTGCCGGATCGAACTTGACACCTGCTCAGCGGCGGATTTGTTATTATCAAGAACGGCAACCAGCGCGCCTTCATCCGCAAACTGACGTGCAGTCGCTTCTCCCAAGCCTTGACCGGCGCCAGTGATCAGCGCCGCTTTACCTTCGAGTTTTCGTTTCACGTTCTCCCCACCCCGATAGTAATCCGAAACCGATCGTTGTTATTCTTCTGATTTCACCCAATTTATATCTTCAATGTGACGGGTCAACTCTGAGCATATTTCCTCAATGTTTTTTCTTTTAATGATCTCCAAAAGGAATTCGTGATCTTTCCATAGTTGGTTTAAATCGCTATAGGTCTGACCATCTACTATGAAATGCAAACGGATTCGATTATAAATAGTCGTCCAGATTGTAAGTAAGTCCGGAACGTTGGATAAGTTAACTAAGTATTCATGAAAGGACAAGTCGCAATCAACAATATGATGAAGATTGTTTTTCTCCGCGCCGTCTTTCATTTCATTAATGATCTTGGATAGAACTTCATAATGCGTTTTATCAAAAAAAGCCATGGCTTTGCGAATCGCAAATAGCTCAATCGTCAATCGTATGGGAGTAAGAACCTCCAGCACTTCTTCCGATGAAATTTCGGTAACCGTGGTATCTTTATAGGGCTGGGAACTCAATAACCCTTCTTGCTCAAGCATACGCATGGCTTCGCGAATCGGTCCTCTGCTTACACCCATTTGTTTAGCCAAATCAACCTCTCTGATGCGGTCACCGGGTTTTAACTTGCCATGAAAAATAGCCTTGCGGATACTGTTTGAAATATTATGTCGTAGTGATGTTGCTTTCTCTGCATCAAAAACAAAATTACTCATTGTAGGTAGCCCACTCCTCTCCATTAATTTGTTACCCCTGATTAATATAAAATATACTAGCGGAAAGAAGTTAGAATGTAAACAGAGTTACAATAAATTGTCGACAATACAACAATACTATATTGACTTTGTACTAATGTTGAGTTACCATATTTTTGTAGAAGGTGCCATCGACAATAAAATCGAACGATTTAATGCAAGTGTGATTTTATGAGTTATATAACGAAGGCGACAAATTCAGTTTGTATTCAACGAAATTCCGGAGAAATGGATTGGGTTTTAATTCATCGCTACACATTATTAGAGAGGAGACTATGAAGAATATGGGTAAAGTAAAAATCGGTTGGGGGACGAGAAGTATTACACCGGCCAAGAAAGTAGATTTACAGGGACAATTCCATTCGCGAGTCACGGATGAGGTGAGAGATCCGCTGATGGCAACCGCATTGGCTTTGGAAGGTTCCGGTGGTGAAGATTCCCGTGCAGTGCTGGTCAGTTGCGATTTAATTACGATTGAAGATCACATCAGGAATGGCGTAAGGGATAGAATTAGACAATCCATACCCGATTTAGATCCGGCATGTCTCATTCTAAACGCGACCCATACACATACCGGACCTACGATGTCGTCAGTCAATCCCTTTATGAAGAGCCTGCCCAAATTCGGCCTTCCCAAGAGCGATTCGGAAACGATGACGCCGGAAGAGTATTCGGAGTTCGCCATCAGGCAAATCGCAGTTGCGATTGAAGAAGCTTGGAACAATCGCAAGGAAGGTGCGCTTAGTTGGGGTAACGGGTATGCCGCGATCGGACACAACCGAAGAGTGCTATATGATGATGGAAGTGCCAGAATGTATGGAAAAGTGAACAATCCGCACTTCCGAGGATTCGATGGTCCTGAGGATCCGCGGGTGGAGCTGATGTATGCCTGGAACCCTGACGGAGAGCTTACCGGTATCGTGCTGAATGTAGCTTGCACGGCTCAGATTATAGAGAATGAGACGGTCATTTCTGCTGATTACGTGGGAGAATTAAGAGCCATAATCAAGGAGAAGTGGAGATCTGATGTATCCGTTCTTGTGATGGTCGGAGCGGCGGGAGATCTGGCCCCCCGTGATTTATTGCGGAAGCCTCTTTCGCCGCAAACCTTGGATGATGAGCTAAGACAAACAGCAAGAACTTTAATGGCCGCCATCGAGGCAGGATTATTATCAGCCCGCGATCATCTTCAATATCAGCCTGTTATCCAGCATAAAGTCAAGCAACTTGAATTGCCGCTCAGACGAGTGACGAAGAGCGAGACAGACGAAGCGTTCAAGGCATGGGAATCCCATTTGGCGAAACAAGATCAACAGGAGGATCCGGACGCGTATTTTCAATCCTTAACCATTGACGAAAAATCGGATATTTATAATTACGGTGCGATCGTCAGCAGATACGAACTCATGCGGAAGAACCCGTTTTATACAATGGAACTCCATACATTGCGATTGGGAGATTCGGTCTTGACGACGAACCCATTTGAATTATTTACAGACTACGGCATTCAGATAAAAGCAAGAAGCGCTGCAAAACAAACATTCGTGGTGCAGTTGTCGAATGGGGTTGGCGGGTATTTGCCTACAGCTGGAGCAATCGCTTCCGGGGGGTACAGCACCCGAATCTTCTCGGGAGTCGTGGGAGATGACGGCGGCCAACTATTGGTCGAGCATACGATCAGCTCTATACAAGAATTGTGGGAAAATACGATCCGTTAATTCAACGAGGAGGTACCATTAAATGAATACAACCCATCATATTCCTTATCCATTTTATTGGGACGATGCGCCAATCGATCTTTCTTTCATCTACCAAGATGAAAAGCCGGCGGGGAAGCATGGCTTTCTACAGGTCAAAGAGGGTGAATTTGTTTTTGAGGATGGAACGGCCCCTAAATTTTGGGGAACTAATTTAAATAGCGGCAGTAATTTTCCACCGCATGACTTTAGTGAAAAGTTGGCCAAAAGATTAGCGAAAATTGGCGTGAATCTGATCCGTTTTCATCAAATGGATGCGGAATGGTCGACGCCCAACATCTTCCAGTTTGCAAAAGGAAAACGCAAGGGAAATACGCTGAGCTTCGATCCCGAAAGTATGGACAGATTGGATTATCTCATTTTTTGTTTAAAGCAAGAAGGCATCTACATGTATATGGATATGCTGACTTATCGCAAATTTAAAGTCGGGGATGGAGTGGAACAGGCTCCTTTACTACAGGATGCGGCTCGACCCTACAGCAATTTTGATAGTCAATTAATCCGGCTGCAGAAAAAATTTAACGATGATCTATGGACACATTTGAATCCGTACACCGGACTTGCCTATAAAGATGATCCGGCCATTGTGCTTACGGAAGTATCCAACGAATCGGATATGTTCAGCCGAACGGTAAGCATTCCATCCTTCAAAACCGATTTGGAGCTCAAGTTTCGCCATTGGCTGGAACTGAATCATATTGACTATGAGCATAAAGAACAAGAAATCGATTTTTCGAGTGAAGACAAGATTATACTGGATTTTCTAAGCAAGATACAGGAAGACTATTATGTTGAAATGATCGGGCATTTGCGAAGCATTGGAGTGAAGATCCCCATTGCCGGGACGAATTGGGCGATTAATGCGGGGAATCGACGTGCGCAGCTAGTAACGGACTTTACGGATGGCCATGCCTACTGGTATAACTGGCAGTGGTCCGAAAAGCTGAGGAAATTCAACAATCATCCAATGGTAGCAAAGGCCGATACGATTTTACATGATCTTACCTTCTGCAGGCTGCTGGATCGACCTTACTTTATTTCGGAATGGGATGATCCTTGGCCCAATGAATGGCGTGCAGAAAGCCCGCTGTTTTTAGCGGCAATTGGATCGCTGCAAGGGTGGTCAGGATTTGCCATTCATACCTATGCCTATACCACAAGGACAGATATCGATCGGGTAGGTAAGGAAATATCATCCGAAGCGATAGGGAATGTAGCTTATCGGGAAGGAGTCTTCACGACCTGGAACGACCCTGCTAAATTTGGCCTGTTCTATCATGCGGCTTTGATGTTCCGTAGAGGAGATATCAAACAGGCTGAGAAAAGTGTCGGCATTAGAATAAATGATTTGTCATTGCGCTCAGCAATCGATTCTACTCCAGCACTGAGTTTGATTTCAGAAAAACACAGGGTTGGCATGGAATTTACAGACCAGAACAATAAAGCAGACCAATATATTGAATGGAATGGTGAAAATGGAGTAGATAAGAGTTCAGGAGAAATCTTATCCGATACGGGTGAGCTTTATCGTAATTGGCATAAGAGATTTGGTTGGATCGATACCGATAAAACGAAAGTAATTTACGGTTTCCTTGGCGAGATTGGCGAAATAACCATTAAGGGCCTGAAAGTTCATGCCCAAACAGATTTTGCCACCATTGCTTTAAGTTCATTGACTGAGAAGTCGATAGTAGAAACGGACAATATGCTGCTTACGATGATTGGCAGATCAGAAAATACAGAGATGAAATTTAATGCAGATCATACAGAGTTGCTTGATGTTGGAAAAGCCCCTATATTAGTAGAAGTTATCGAAGCGGAAATAAAAATGAATACCAACATTCCCAATTTAAGAGTTTGGTCAGTCAATCCCGAAGGTTTTTTTGCGGGGGTTGTACCTTCAGAATATGAGAACGGAGTATTAAGCTTCAAAACGGGGGCTAAATTTCCTTCGATGTATTACCTTATACAAGCTGAATAATGTGATTGATGGCAGTTGCATGGGCTCTTGACAGGAGTGATCGTCCCAATGCATGATTAAAGCGGATACCTTGAAGTTTGGCTGTTAGTTTCAGCTCTTTTCTTCTTGTTGAAAGCGTTTTAGTAAAAAGTAGTGGATGGCAAAGAGATCATGTTAAATTAAACGGAGGTCTGATTGTAATGGAAAATTTATTGCTCAAGGGGGTAATACTCGATAATAAGATTCGCTCGATGGTTCAGGATGCAAGGTTAACCGATGTTTATCATCACAACTATGCATTCGATTTACCTCCTTATGAGCAACTTAGCGATTGGTCAGCCAGACGCGATCAATTAAGGGAAGACATATTGATAAGTGCGGGATTATGGCCTCTTCCGGACAAGTGCGAATTAAGGCCAAAAGTTTTTGATAAGATTGAATACGATGGTTTTACCGTAGAAAAAGTGTTATTTGAAAGTATCCCCGGCTTTTATGTGACAGGTAATTTATATCGTCCAAAGGGCAGGAAGGGGCCATTCCCGGCTATTTTAAATCCACATGGGCATTGGGAAAATGGCAGACTGGAAATGACTGAACTGGCGGAAATCCCTACAAGATGTGCTAATTTTTCCAAGATGGGCTTTATCGCTTTTTCGTACGATATGGTAGGCTTTCTGGATAGCCAGCAGTTTGATCATGGGTTCGGCGGCCCGGAGAAGGAGCTTTGGGGAGAGGGATTACTAGGCCTTCAGCTATGGAACAGTATTCGTTCTCTCGACTTTTTGCTGACTCTTCCGGATGCAGATCCTGAGAAAATTGGATGCACAGGGGCTTCAGGCGGGGGGAGCCAAACTTTTTTACTTGGTGCGGTTGATGAACGATTAAAGGTATGCGCCCCTGTTAATATGATATCCGCCGATATGCAAGGTGGATGCAAATGCGAGAATGCGCCTTATCTGCGAATCAATCAAACGACAAATGTTGAATTTTCAGCTATGTTTGCTCCGCGACCGATGTTAATGGTCGGATGTACGGGAGATTGGACGAAAAATATACCAAACCGCGAGTTTCCCTATATCCAAACGATATACGAACTATATGGAGCTTCGGAAATGGTCGACTATTATTATATGAAGGCGGATCATAACTATAATAAATCAACAAGAGAAGCAGTTTATAAGTGGTTTAGATTGCATTTTCATGGAGTTTCCAAACAATGGGACGAAGAAAAAATTGATTTTGGCGATTTGGATAGGTTTAGAATCTTTCCTTGGACGGAACCGGCGACCGTACATCTTACGGGCGAGCAAGTTTTCTCTCAAGTAAAACAAGAAAAAATAAATAGGTTGAAATTAGCGAGGAGTTCCGGACAACGTGTGCAGTTGGAACCGTATTTTAAAGCATTGAAGTTCATCATGGGCCAGAATGCGGTTCCACATACTATGCAGGCGAGTATTGAGGAGTTTTATTATGGGAATGAGCTTAAGCCTAAAGACTCCGATCAGATCGCGATTGATCAGTACGTGATCACGTCTGTAGCAAATAGTGTTAATATCCCGGTATCCATTCTTAAGAATAAGTCCTTTTCTGTAAAGAGTGATGTCGTCTTGTTTGTTCATCCTAAGGGTACTAATGGTCTCATAGACGATCCATATAGTATGAAAGCAGCGAACGACTGGCTGCAGATGGGGTATCAAATTGCAACCGCGGATGTTTTTCTGACCGGAGCATACATGCACTCTTACGCCCAGTCAGGGAGGAACACTACACTCGATCAATACTTCACGACATACAATTATTCGGATGCGGTGTGCAAGGTTCAGGATATCGTCCACATTTATAAATTTTTACTTGCTGGCGGGTATGACAAGGTCCACGTTGTCGGCCTCTATGAGGCTGGATTATGGGTATTAGGTGCTTTGCCTTTTATGGAGAGCATTCACTGTGCTGTGGTGGATTTAAACAATTTTAACTTCGATTCCGACGAACAATATGCGACCCGCTTCTTTGTTCCACATTTTAAGGCAATTGGCGGTTTTGAAATTTGCTTTAATATGCTAGAGCCAAAGGTTTTAAAGTTATTTCAGGTGCCCCGCCTTGCTAAGGACTCGATTCTCGGTCATGTAAACCTAGACAAAACCGAAGTGCAAATATATGAGACATTGCTCGACTCAATTGATCTGAGTTATGAATATGCGGGGTAAATTAATAATCGGCGCGCCGATTAACCGGCAGTTCGTCGTCATGATTTTACTTTTATCTATGCTTAGTTTGTTTATGCTGGGGTATCAATATTCTAAAATGGCTAACCAACTTGAGCAGAATGATTTGGAATTCGCCCAAGCAATGGTTAGCCAGATTGCAAAGCAAATAGAGGAAAACAGTATTCAATTGCAAAAAACTCTATTAAATATTTCCTTTAACAAAGTTGTTCAGGAATTCGTAATGGAGGTGGATATTGCTGCAAGATTTGAAGAGGAGCGCTTAGTTAATAATTTTCTAGGGAATATAACTGAACTGCAAAGCGGGATTCTGGACATCGCCATTATTGGAGAAAATAAATATTCCCTTCAGGGTCTCTCCGATGAAAAGCTTGCTTTGATCAATGAAATACCAGAGGAGAGAGGATTTTATTTTTCTTCTATGAAGCCCTATATGGCTAAGCAAGACAGTAAAATCCAGAATTGCTTTCTGGTTTCATTTCCTTTTGTTTCCACCAACAGTAATAACCGGCTTCAATATGACAATAAATATGCCATGATAGTTTTATTTGTAGATGTTTCAACTTTTTTAGGAAATGCACCCAATGAAATTGAAAATTCAAAGATGGGATACTACATTTTGGATTCCGAGAAGAAGATCGTGCACGCTAATCGGAAAAGCACCTCCGACGAATTGCTTGAAGCTTTTCGAGATGACGGCGAGATTCAGCCTTCTTTTGGAATTGACAATAGTAATACGGTTAAAACAATTTATCAAACTATACCATCGGCTGGATTGGAGCTTTTTTGCACGATTCCTAATTCATATAGTTTTTTGAAGGCAGTGTTAAGCTATAGGAGTTACTTAATTTGGGTTGCCATGTATATTGGTATTTTTATCTTGTTTACAGGACTTATTTCGAGAAGTATTATCCGGCCTCTCAAAAGATTAAGTGCTTTATTCCGCAGAGTAGGAGGCAGTGATATTGGGGCACATAAAAAAAGAGTCATTATAGATGGCTGCGAGGAAATTACACATTTATCTACTAATGTTAATTTGATGTTTGAACAAATCGACAGGCTTACACATGATATTATTGAAACCAGCGCCCGTCTTTATGAAGCTCAATTTGCTCAAAAAGAAGCGGAATATGAATATTTAAAAAGTCAAATTAATCCACACTTTCTATACAACACTTTGGAAACAATTAAGGGAATGGCGATTGAAGACGCCTCTCATCGTATTGCAGAAGTTACTGAGGCGCTAGGGCAGATGTTTCGTTATTGTGTCAAGGGAGGTAACTTTATACCTATTCATGAAGAACTGAATATTGTGAAGTCTTACCTAACTATTCAGCAGTCACGCTTTTATAACAAATTCGAAACGTCCTTTAAATTACAGCCAGCAGTGATGAATTGCGAAATACCAAAAATGATTTTACAGCCTTTGGTAGAAAATGCTTTTGTTCATGGCCTCGAAATGAGAAAAAGTGGCGCTGTGATCACTGTTAGTGTAGTATGCCTCTCTGATGACATTGTAATAAGCGTTGAAGACAATGGTGAAGGTTTCGATGAGGTCATACTTGAAGATATAAAAAAGAGTCTTAATGGTGTTTCTCAAAGTTCTTTTTCAAGTAATTCTGACAAGATAGGAATTATCAATGTTCACCGGCGCATTCAATATACATTTGGCGAGGGCTATGGCTTAGAAATAAAGAGCACTTTCGGTCATGGCGCCGTCGTTTCAATTAAATTGCCACGGAGGTGGGCAAACGGTGTACAAGCTGATTTTAGTGGATGATGAGCATTTTGTAATTAAAAGTCTGGAATCTTTGCTTGAATATGAAAAACTTGGATTTGAAATTGTAGGAAGAGCGCAAGATGGCGAAGAAGCACTCGCGCTTATTCAGAATGCAAAACCCGATCTGGTAATCACTGATATTCGCATGCCAATGATGTCAGGCATCGAGTTGATGGAAAGGTCAGCCGAGATGGGAGCCTCTGCGCTGTTTATAGTGCTGACAGGATATGCTGATTTTAGTTACGCTCAAAAAGCCATCAAGGCGGGGGCAATTGAGTATTGCCTAAAACCTTTCGACAAGAAGGAAATTGGAAATGCAGTTATGAACTCAATCAGTAAAATTGATAAGCATCGCAGCTATTTGGAATCGCTTCCTCCCATAGATGATTTAAAATATGAGTCAACAGTAAATAAGGTCAAAAAGTATATGGATGAGCATTATGCCGAAGACGTAAGTCTATCGATGTTATCCGCCAAGTTTTCGTTTAACCCCAGTTATTTAAGCAACAAATTCAGGAGAGAAACGGGTATGTCAATCACTGATTATCTTATTAAGTCCAGAGTACAAAAAGCTTGCAATCTGCTAGCCGCATCATCTTTGACGATCGTGGAGATTGCGAGAGTAGTAGGCTTTGAAGATTATCATTATTTTGCCAGGGTTTTTAAAAAAATTGTTAATATCACTGCCACGGAGTATAGAGGAAACAGGAAAAAGCAATAGTATTAATCCACATTATTCAACAAATCGTATATATGAAAGATGGATGACCGCACAGTATAATTGCTGTACGGTCATTTATTATTAATGAGAGGAGGGAAGCTTTCGATGAAAAAGGCAGGTTTATTAAAAAGAACGATACAGCATAAATATTTTTATCTTATGTTGGCTCCGTGCTTGTTATACTACTTTGCTTTTTCCTATGTACCTATGTATGGGATTCAGGTTGCATTTCGCGATTTTAGTTATGTGAATCCATTTGGGGGCGCTTGGGCTGGACTAAAGTACTTCAATGAAGCACTAAATGACTACATGCTTATGCAGACAATTGGCAATACGCTTGTAATATCCGTTATGAAGCTTATCACTGGATTCCCTGCTCCCGTTATCATTGCGCTACTGCTTAATGAAATTATTGGGCGCAAGTCCAAACGTATTTATCAGACAGTGTTTACATTCCCACATTTCATATCATGGGTTGTCGCCTCGGGTCTTATCCTCAATATCCTTGCGAGTTCGGGAATATTAAATCAAGTATTGCATTTTTTCGGACTTCCTTCTCAGGATATTCTGACTAGCGAGACAGCATTCCGACCCATGCTGTATGTCACGGATATATGGAAGGAGGCAGGCTGGGGAAGTATTATATACCTTGCGACAATTGCAAGTATTGACCCTGAAATATTTGAGGCAGCTCGTGTCGATGGTGCAAATCGTTTTCAACAAATGAGATTTATTACTATTCCCTCCTTGTATTCAGTAATGGCTATTCTCTTTATTTTATCAATAGCGCGAATTATGGACGCTGGCTTTGATCAGATCTTCAACCTTTACAATCCTTCGGTCAGCGGTGTGGCCGAGATTATTGACACTTATTTGTATAAACGCACCTTTATTAACGGTATGAGCTTCAGTTCATCGGCAGCTTTAGGCCTTGCCAAATCAGTCGTCAATACAATCCTTTTGCTTAGTGCGAACTATATTTTTAAAAGATTACGCGGATCCGGAATTTATTCATAAAGGGGTGAGGAAATAGGATGCTCGAAAAAAGGAAATCGCAAATAAGCCCTTTTACGGTTATTAATCATACGATCATGATCTTGTTAGCGATCGTTACCATATTCCCGTTTTACAATATTGTAATCGTTTCCTTAGCCGATTATAAGGTATTGGCAAAAAGTCCTTTATACTTATTCCCTACATCCTTTGATTTTGAAGCCTATCGACTTGTTTTTATGAACAAAAATATATTTAATTCCTTCTTTGTTTCATTTTTTATAACTGCATTTGGAACATTTTTGAGCTTGTTAATGACTACTGCTGCAGCATACGCTTTTTCAAAAAAGACGTTACCGGGCAGAAGTGCTATGTTTCTCATTGTAATTTTGACCATGTATTTTTCCGGAGGCCTTATTCCTACTTACTTAACAATCAAGGCATATGGTCTGATTGACAACATATTTGTGTTGATTTTACCTAATCTTATCTCAGCATTTAACATTATTCTAATGGCAAACTACTTTGGATCACTTCCTCACGGGCTGGAGGAGTCGGCAAAAATTGAAGGCGCAAATGATTTGTATATTCTTGCACGCATAGTTATACCAATCTCGATGCCAATCATCGCGACCATAGGATTATTCTATTCGGTGGGCTATTGGAATGAATGGTGGTTGGCAAAGCTATATCTGTCCGATAAATCTTTTTGGCCATTGCAAATGGCATTGCGCGAAGTGCTTTTTAATTTTAATCAAATGGCAGGAAGTGAAGCGGCCAAGGAAATAGCAGCCAAGAATGCTGCTGTTTATACGCGCTCTGTACAGTCGGCGGTTGTGGTCATTACAGTCGTTCCTATTTTGTTTGTATATCCATTTATTCAAAGATATTTTACAAAGGGTATCCTATTAGGCGCTGAAAAAGGGTGAAAGCCCTATTTCATATAGCAATACAAATACATTATATGGAGGAATTATTTTGAGACAGAAGAAGAGTATCGCAATCTGCTTAGCCATGTTTTTACTTTTCCTTACAGCATGTGGAACTGGTACTCCATCATCGACCCAGCAGCCATCATCAACCCCGCAGTCATCACCGAAGTCTTCGGAGAAAGCATCAGTCGGGGAGAGTTCCGAACCCGAATCAGAACTGAAGCCGATTGAAGTATCGGTTGCAACATGGGATATTGCTTTGGGTTTCCCTGATGATGGCACGACGGATCCTTTGTACGATTTCATCAAAAAGAAGTTTAATATTACGATTGTTCCCAAGAACGTAACTTGGGACGATTATTCAGAGAAAATTCAATTGTGGGCAGCAGGCGGCCAACTGCCAGATGTATTCACGATCGATGCACAAGGTCGGCCTTTTTTAAGTACATGGATCAAGGAAGGACTTGTTCGTCCCATTCCTGACGACCTTTCCGCTTTCCCCACTCTGAATGCTCTTATGCAAACAGAAGTATACACTACTTATAAGCATGATGGTCATTACTATGGCCTGCCCAAGCCCAATTTCAATGCCGATCTTGACCGATCGGCTGATAAAGCAATTTATTATCGCAAAGACTGGATGGAAGCGGTAGGCATTACCAAGATCCCTGATAGCACGGAAGAGTTTATCACTCTTGTAAACGCTTTTAATGAGAAAGATCCTGAAGGCACAAAGCCTGTCGGTGCAACTGCTTATAGCATTGGGCATTTGCTTACCATGATGTTTTCTTATCTTCCTGGAATGGGTGCGGGTGGTAATTCATGGATTTTAGAGGACGGTAAATGGACGTTGTCATTATTTCAAAAAGATGCGCTTCCCGCAATTAAAGAAGCTAAAAAGCTTTTTGATGCAGGTGCCATTGATCGGGACGTTACAATTGTTAAAGGCAATGAAGGAATAGACAAGTTTGCTTCTGGGCGCTCCGGAGTGCTTTTCTATGGTGGAACTCCTGATTATGCTAAGAGATTGATGGATGTTTTTAATAAAACCTATCCCGGCAAGAACTTTTATGATATCGTCACGGTCACACATCCTTGGAAAAGTCTTGATGGTAATTATTATGTAGCAGGCACCGATGGCCCAGTGACTGAAAACTATTTTAACGCCAAGACAGTTGATGACGAAAAGATGGAACGTATGTTAATGCTCTCGGAGTATCTGCTCTCTCCGGAGGGGTCAGATCTGATAAGTTACGGGCTGCCTAATGTTGATTTCACTAGGGATGGCGACAAGGTGACCATTACCAGAGAGAAAGATGATAACGGGGAATATGTTAATCTATGGAAGAAGTACCCATCCTTGAATCTCTTTGGTTGGTATGCAACATGGAACGCCACCTTTAACTATTATGACCCGGGTTTACCGGAAAAAGGGCGTGAACAAGCGCTGGCCATTCGTGATTGGGCCAAAACAAACGCAAAACCAGCGCCACAATCACCTGCAATGAATGCTCTGGAGTTCGAAGGTATGGATACTATGGCTATCAGCGGTGGTGATGAGCTAATTAAATTAATGCTTAGCAAGGATGTAGACAAGGCTTATAACGATATGCTCGGTAAGTTTAACAAAGCTGGATTGCAAAAGTATCTTGATAATGCGAATGAGGCTGCTAAAGCTGCAGGTATTACAAGCCAGCGGACTAACTGGTAGTAAATCTGTTATAGGAGTGATACATGATGTTAAAACGTTATCGGCGAATATCTTTAATTATCATGTTATTTACGATCCTGCTGTCAATTATACATTTACCAGGTGCGACAGTGGTTACTTCTGCAGCAGGTGTGAATCTGGTCACCGATCCAGGATTTGAAGAGATTCCATCTGAGTGGTCACTGCATCAAAGCCCTGTAATTTCCTCGGAAGCAGCTCGAAACGGGGACTTGGGACTCAAGTTGCCGGCGGCCATTGAAAGCTGGGCTAGCATTGGGATTGAAGGTTGGGAAGAAGGGAAAACCTATAGGCTAATATCTCATAGTAAGTATTCAAATATTAATGCCACTACGAAAGCCGAGACCAGTATATCTGTGTATTCCTCTGCAGGGAAGAGTGATTTGTTCAACGATCATGCAGACATTACAACAGATTGGAAAGAAAGCGTAAATACTTTTACAATACCTGCGGGTACGACAGCAGTGGTACTTAGCACTTATAGAGACGCAGGCGGGGTGGGCGATTACTATTGCGATGATTTTGTGCTGGAGGAAGTTCCAAGTTCCAATCTGGTCTCTGATCCGGGATTTGAGAAGATTCCAACTGAGTGGTCACTGCATCAAAGTCCTGAAATTTCCTCGGAAGCAGCTCGAAACGGGGACTTGGGACTCAAGTTGCCGGCGGCCATTGAAAGCTGGGCTAGCATTGGGATTGAAGGTTGGGAAGAGGGGAAAACCTATAGGCTAATATCTCATAGTAAGTATTCAAATATTAATGCCACTACGAAAGCCGAGACTAGCATATCTGTGTATTCGTCTGCAGGGAAGAGTGATTTGTTCAACGATCATGCAGATATTACAACAGATTGGAAGGAAAGCGTAAATACTTTTACAATACCTGCAGGTACGACAGCAGTGGTACTTAGCGCTTATAGAGACGCAGGCGGGGTGGGCGATTATTATTGCGATGATTTTGTGCTTGAGGAAGTTCCAAGTTCCAATCTGGTCTCTGATCCGGGATTTGAGAAGATTCCATCTGAGTGGTCGCTGCATCAAAGCCCTGTAATTTCCTCAGAAGCAGCTCGAAACGGGGACTTGGGACTCAAGTTGCCGGCAGCCATTGAAAGCTGGGCTACCATTACTATTGTAGGCTGGGAAGAAGGGAAAACCTATAAGCTAACATCTCACAGTAAATATTCAAATATTAATGCCACTACGAAAGCCGAGACCAGCATATCTGTGTATTCGTCTGCAGGGAAGATAGATTTGTTCAACGATCATGCAGATATTACAACAGATTGGCAGGAAAGCGTAAATACTTTTACAATACCTGTAGGTACGACAGCAGTGGTACTTAGCACTTATAGAGACGCAGGTGGGGTAGGCGATTACTATTGCGATGATTTCTCAATAGAAGAGTTCCATATTGCAGGTCCTATTGTACCCGATCCAGGTTTTGAGAATAATCTTTGGGCACTGTATGGAGATGCTATCGTCAGTGCGGCGGCAAAAAGAGATGGAGACAAGGGCTTAAACTTACCAGCGTCAAGTAATGAAAGCTATGCAACCATCGAACTTCAGGGATGGGAGGTGGGGAAAACGTATGATTTGACTTATTATAGCCAATATTCTACTGGCTCTGCAACCAAAAAAGCTGAGGTTGCCATTACGTTATACGACGCCAATGGTAAAGTGACACCAGACTTAGTTAAACATTTCCCTGCTGTTACGATCGATTGGCTAAAAAGTACAAATCGGTTTACCATCCCTGAGGGAACAACAAGGGTAATACTCAGCACGTACAGAGACTCGGGTGGTATCGGAGACTACTACAGCGATGATTTTAAAATTGTGGAATCGAACCTCATTACCAATGGTAATTTTGAAGATGGAAGAAGTAACTGGGACTTGAGAGGAACCTATAACGTTGGTTCTGCCTATAAATATAGTGGTATCAATGGAGTAATGATCGGCATCAATAGCATGGGTGTAGTCAAGCAATTCTTTGATGTGGGCCAGGATAAAGAAATAAAGCCAGGCGATAATCTCAAATTTTCCGCCATGGCGAAAGTATTGGGTCCGAGAAAACCGTTTACCCTTATGATTGTTACTTATGATGTATATGGTTATAAAACAGTAGGGACTAGGACTTTCAACAATACCGAATGGGCATCTTGTGAATTATTCGTAACCGTTCCCTCCAATGCTGTCGAGATGGAAGCCATTCTTTACGTGGAACAAGCTTCTGATGGGGCTTATGTAGATGATGTGCAATTGGTAGTTACCGATGAAGAGGAAGTTGAAGAAGTTGAGGATCCTAATTGGGGGACGGATGTTTGGGCTGAGGATCAAATTAATGGAAGAGGCGGGACAATCAACAGCAGTGCTTCCCACTCAAACGGTACTTTTACCGTGACTAACACAACTTATGATTCTATTTGGGCAGGCACTGATAAGATGACTTATCTTTCCAAGCAAGAACGAGGCAATTTTAGTATTACCGCAAAGCTTGTCTCAATGGGGACAGATGGTGATTGGAATAAAGCTGGTTTAATGATCAGGGATACACTGCAACCTGATAGTAAAAATTTCTTCGCTGGTGCCATGACTTGGGAAAATCAAACGATTAGTCCCTATTTATCTGTTAGAAAGGACAACAATGGATCAACCTCTCCTGATAGTAAGGTTATGATGGAAACCCAATCTTCAGGCTATGTGATGTATATCAGAATCGATAAGTATGATAATTATTATACCGCATATTATTCCAATGACGGAGTTTCATGGCTTCAGTGGAGAGATACCCAAGAGGTTAAGATGGGCCAAAACGTCTACATTGGCTTTACAGGTACCAATGATGATTCTCCAGGGAATTTGCCGATTGTTTTCTCAGACTTTACACTTTCTACAAATGTTACTGCGCCGGCAAATGAAAATCTCAACTATGAGAAACTTAATAAGCCAGTATGGGACGTAGATATTGCAGATATACCTGCTTTTTCGGGCGCACAGGGAGGTGGCGCAGGCGCCTTCGGCGGACGTGGCGGAGAAGTCTATTATGTTACTAATCTCAATGATAGTGGTGATGGTTCATTACGTAAGGCTTTGACTGGAGATACGCCTAGAATTGTGCTCTTCAAGGTTGGCGGTGTAATTAAGCTCAACTCGCCGATTAATAGCGGATCGTACAAAACGGTAGCCGGTCATACAGCGCCAGGCGGTGGAATTACCTTAACAGCAGAGGGATTCACCGAGACAGGCGCCTTGATTAAAGTGGCGGAGAAGCATGATATTGTAATTCGTTATCTAACCTTCCGCCATGGTGTGACCGCATATACTCCGCCGGGGCTGCAGGGTATTCCAAATGGGGATAATGACATTTCCATAGAACAGAGCTACAACGTCATCATTGACCACTGCTCATTAAGCTGGGGTAATCAGAACAATGCTGGCGTTTGGTCAAATGGCACCTTCCCGACAAAGAATATTACATTTTCCTACAACATCATTGCCGAGGCCCCCCTTGTGAACCAGAGCACCGGCATTAATCTGGGGTCGGATGACAGAATGGTAGATGTGGATGTGCATCACAATTTATTCACAGCCAACGGGCATAGAAATCCAGAAGTAAAAACTAAATCGACACGTGTGGTAAACAATATTATTGCAAACTGGGAGAACTATGGCAGCGGCTTTGTTGCGGGTGTTCATCTGGACATTGTGGGCAACCTATACAAGCCATCTTCAGGTTCCAATTTAGACCGTATTGTCATTTACGATGGATTTGAAGCTGACAATACCGAACTGACAGGGTATCCATCGGTTTATATTACTGATAATAAAGTAGCAGGGCATTCAGAGTTTGATTCGAACAACTGGGATATGATTCGCACCCCCGCCAGGTATACGGGTACGTTAGGTGCAATGGATTCGAAATTCCAGCGTGGAACAGCTTTGCCCGACTCAGCCTTTCCTATTGTTGTAGAAGCGGTAAGTGGTTTAGAGAACAGCCTGCTTCCCGTCGTCGGCAACTCTCAAATGCTAAATGCCGATGGGACTTTCTCGACAAGGCGCGATGGGAATGATCTAAGAATCATCGCAAATACGACCAACAATGTGTCATGGCAAATTACAAATCAAAGCGAAGTAGGGGGATACCCGACCATTGCAAGCGGAACAGCTTATGTAGACTCTGACGGCGACGGTTTACCCGACGTATGGGAGCTTGCCTATGGATACGATCCTGATGATTCCAGCGACGGAAAGTCCGAATATAATCAAACAGGGTATAGCGTTTTGGAGCATTTCCTCAATGGAAACTGATCCTGGTGCGCTTGTTGACGCTGTGCACAACCATTGAATGACTGAATTGTTAAATAACACGAACCCAGTCAAGATGCTGTTATTGCTGCATCTTGACTGGGCAAGAAATGATGCGATGTGGGGGGGAACCTCATTGAGTGAAGCGAAAAGCGATATAGGAAATTTATATAATTTTATTAGAGAATACAATACCGCAAATGAAAAAGCATTTTCTTATTTATCGGGAAGCTGGCCGGATTTCGAGGCTTGGAGATTGCTGGCAAGAGATAAAGTGATTCAGTCCTTGCATTATTTCCCGGAAAAAGCCCCGCTCGATCCCATCACACTTGAAGTTATTCAAAAGGATGGGTATAGACAGGAAGAAGTAGAGTTTTCATCAGGCAGGAATGTCAGAATCAGAGGCACAATCCTGATTCCTGAAGATGGAAAAGAAATACATGCGGCAGTTGTCGCGCTTCATGATCACGGAGGATTTTATTATTATGGCAAGGATAAGATTCTGGAAATGGATAATCAGCCTAAGATCCTAAGCGAATTTAAAGATTCGAATTATAGCGGCAGGTCCTGGGCAAATGATTTGGTGCAGAGAGGCTATGTTGTTTTAGCTATTGATAGTTTTTATTTTGGATCCAGAAAGCTGGATATTTCCAGTGTGTCAGACGAAATGTTCGGCAAGATCACCTTCAGGAGTCTTGATGGGCTAGAAAAGGGTACAGATGAATATATCCAAAGACATAACGGAATTTGTTATGACTTTGAGGTCTTATTAATGAAACATATATTAACAGCAGGTACGAGTTGGGCTGGTATCTTATCTTATGATGACCGCACAAGTGTGGACTATTTACTTAGCAGAAAAGAAGTTGACAAAGAAAGAATCGGCTGCTGCGGATTGTCGATCGGCGGGTTCCGTTCTGCGATGTTGGCGGGGACCGACCCAAGAATCAAAGCGTCTGTCATAACGGGTTGGATGCCGACGATGGATTCATTGTTATTCGACCGATTAAGAAATCACACTTTCATGGTTTATATTATGGGATTAGCCAAGTATATGGATTATCCGGATATGTTAAGTACGACTTGTCCAAATCCGTTATTTATTCAGCAATGTATCCAGGATTCGCTCTATCATATGAATGGGATGCAAGCTGCCTGCGACAAAATCAAGGAAATTTATCAAAAAGAAAATGTAACAGGGAATTTCAGGTCTGAATTTTATGATAATGGACATCAGTTTAATTTAACGATGCAACAAGACGCATTCGATTGGCTTGATAGATTTTTATAAAAGGGTACTCCAAGGGAATGAGGTCTAATCATTAAAAGGATTAATATTGCTATCGTTGGTCTCAATTTTGGTGAAAAAATGCTAACAGAATTTACTGAAGGATCGGCTAAGATGTGGTTTGAGCTATCCGCAGTTTGTGATTTGGATGCGGTTAAAGTATCGAAATTAGCTGACAAGTTTGGGGTAAAGGGATACTTCGATCTTGATGAATTATTGCTTGACGAAGAGATATCAGCGATTGGACTTTATACCCCGCCCAAAGGAAGATCCGCATTAATCGATAAGATCATATCAGCCGGCAAGGATGTAATAACGACTAAACCCTTCGAGCTTGATGCAGAACAGGGACTTAAGCTCTTATTAAAAGCCAAGGAGCTTGGCCGTGTTATTCACTTGAATTCTCCATCGCCTATTGCCTCCCCGGAGATGCAATTAATAGAGGATTGGCGTAACCAGTACAAGCTTGGGCGACCGATCGGCTGCAGGGCTGATGTATGGTGCAATTATCGCGAGAAAGAGGACGGCAGTTGGTATGACGACCCACAGAAATGTCCTGTTGCGCCTATCTTTCGTATTGGTATTTATGTGATCAATGATATGGTGAGGCTTTTTGGAGAAGCTGAAGAAGTGCAAGTGATGCATTCAAGAATCTTTACGGAGCGGCCAACGCCCGATAATGCGCAGCTCGGGATTAAGTTTAAGAATGGGGCCATTTGCAATATTTTCGCTTCCTTTTGTGTGAATGACGGGCAGTACTATAAAAATTCGCTAGTCGTCAATTTTCAAAACGGTACTATTTACAAGAACATGGATCCTTTAAAATTTGAACACATTTATTCGACAAGCGATATGATGTTGGCCACTCTCGAAAATGATACTTTTATTGTCAAAAGAAAGAGCTTGGAAGGATCCAGTGGACAGTATCAATGGGAAACGTTCTATAAGTCTTTAAATGGTGAAAAGCTGGTGAATGAAGTTTCACCGCATGAAATTATAGAAGGTATTAAAATCATTAATGCCATGGAAAGAGCTGAGATATCTGGGAATACCGAAAAAGTATACACCAGTAATCGATTACATGGTCATAAAAACTAGAAATGGGGTGTATGTGATTTTATGAAAAATAAAAGCTTCTCCAAATATACACGGGTTTTCCCCCAACCAAGGGAAATGCGGGAGGGAAAAGAGACCTTCATCTTCGGTAATTCAACAACATTGGTTGTACCCCATGAGGGTATTCGTGAATTAGCAATTCTTCTACAGGAACTATTGTACGAGAGGATTGGTATAAAGCTTCCGATTGAGAATCGACAGGAGGACATTTCTCAACCGGAATGGCATTTGTTAATAACGAATGATGCGAAGACTGACCACGATATAGCGGCTATCGCCCAAGAGGATGCTTTTCGGCCGGAAAGCTATGCTCTTTCCATATCGAGTCAAGGCGCTTCGTTGTTGGGCAGTGACCGTGCAGGAACCATTTACGGGATGCAAACACTGCTGGCGCTTATGAATAAGAACGAGAAGAATGACTGGATCCTTCCTGGCATCACCATTCGCGACTGGCCGGAGTTTTCTCGCAGAGGCGTACATCTCTATTTGCCTCCCCGCGAATCCATTGAAGGATTTAAACGGATCATTCGAACGCTTGCCTTCTTAAAAATGAACTTGCTGATCATTGAAGTCGGAGGCGGAATGGAGCTTGAACATCACCCCGAGATCAACAGGGATTGGGAACGCTTCTGCCGTGAAGCTTATGCTTTCCCGGGAGGGCCCCAGGGGCTTCAAAGATCGCAAGCCTACTGGAAGGATAGCACACATCCCGAACTGGCCGGCGGGTCGTATCTCACCAAAGCTGAAGTAAGGGACATCGTTCAGTATGCGAAACGGCTTGGTATGGACGTTGTGCCGGAAATTCAGGCGCTAAGCCATACCTATTATTTATGTTATTCGCATAAAGAAATTGCGGAGCGGCCGCAAGAACCGTTTCCGGACACATTTTGTCCCTCCAGCCCGGATTCGTTCAAGCTGTACTTTGAAGTGGCGGCTGAAATCATTGAGGTTTTCGAGCCTTCAATGGTGTCCATTGGGCTCGATGAAGTTCGAATTCTGGGAGAATGCCCGAGGTGTCGGGATAAAACCGGGCATGAACTCTTGACTGCTGTCATTGTAAACTTGCATGACTTCTATACAACTCAAGGTATCCGCATCATGATGTGGGCGGAAAAACTGCAAAATTTCATCGGTTATGACGGAATAGCGCGGGGCGGCGTATTCGAGGAACGAACCGATATGGGCGGATATTGGCGGGTACCGGCCACCTATGAGGCGATTGACCGAATCCCCAAAGATATCTTGATGCTCGATTGGTATCATTCGCTTGGGCACGAAACGGAATCCGAATTTATCGAGAAAGGTTTTCCTGTGATGTTCGGTAATTTTGATGCCAGTCTCATTGCCGATTGGAAAAAAAGATCCCGTCATGACGGATTTCTCGGGGCGGAAGTTTCCACTTGGTGCCGCGCGGATGAGTATACCATCGGAAGAAACAACGAGATGTATCAGATTGTGTTCTCCGCCGGCGCATTGTGGACGGGGGGGAACGAAGATGCTGCATGGGACGAGGCCGATCAGACAACCATCTCCGTGATGCCTGTTGTGAAGTCCATGATGCAAAATGGCGAATCGGCATTGATTGCAGTAAATCCAACGGATTTTGTGAGTCTATATTTACCCGAACAAGCGGGCCAAGGGAGGACCCCGGAGCCGTTGAGCTTGCCGGTTCAAGAGGTGAAATGGATGCAAGGCAGCTTGCTGAAAGACATCTTCACCGGCAGTGATGAGATAACGAGAATTCCTCCATCAAAGGAAGAAATCAAGGTAAAAGTGGAGGGGCGCATGGAGAGCCTGATTTTTATTCATGCGGCTGCCAAATCGATGGGATATTGCCCCAGTTGGTGTTTCCTCGATATGTCGAAGTATAAGTTGGGCAGATATGACATTCAATATGAAGATGATTCTTCCGTTGCTGTCAATATCCAATACGGGATTCACATAGGAAATATCGATATGGATTGGGGCAGGTACCGATCCATTGGAGACGATGTGCGGCAGGATGTGGAACAAGCGGGCGTACAGTCGGAGTCGGTCCCGGAGTCGCTCCCTCCTTATTACAAGATGGCAGATGATTGGCGCGGCTCTCTTATGTATTTCACGATACCCGTCAAACTGCGAACCGGGGAAGGCATGAAAACGGGCTATGCCTACGAATGGAGAAATCCGTATCCGGAGAAACGGATTCAATCCGTCCGTTGGGTCTCGAATGCTGAGGACAAGCTGCAATCTGTGATTATTATCAGTATAGCCGGAGCGCGAATACGGAGCTAGGTGGCTGGAAGAGAGGACAATATGAGCGGATCCACGATGAGGGCGCTGATTTATGAAGGACCCCAAACGATGATGATGAGGGAAGTGCCCGTTCCTGAACCCGAATCGGACGAAGTCATCATTCGCGTAAAGTGCGCAGGCATATGCGGCTCGGAACTAAGCGGATATCTCGGCCATAATTCGCTGCGCAAGCCGCCGCTCATTATGGGCCACGAGTTTTCCGGCGATATCGCCGGTACTGGAAGCGGGGCGTCTCGATTCAAGCCTGGCGACCGGGTCACGGTAAATCCCCTTGTTACGTGCGGGGTTTGTCGTTATTGCACGACCGGCTCGGCACAGCTATGCGCGAAGCGCAGCTTGCTCGGGGCTCACCGGCCTGGCGCATTCGCCGCCTATACGTCGGTCCCGGAGCGAAACGTGTACCTGCTGGAAGATCATGTGTCTTTTGACGAAGGCGCATTCGCTGAACCGTTCGCCGTAGCCGTACATATTTGCCGGCTTCTCAAGCTGGACCCTGCGGACCGTCTGCTGATTGTCGGCGCCGGACCGATCGGGCTGTTTACACTGCAAGCGGCGCAAGTATATGGACTGAAAAATATTGTCGTCTCGGATATCAACACGGAACGGCTGGAAATCGTGAAAGCGTTGGGCGGGATTGCGGCGGTTGGTTCAGGCGATCAATTGGAGGGATCCTTTGATGCAGCTGTAGATGCCGTGGGCATGGAAGCGACGCGCACCCAATGCATGGAATTGGTCAGGCCGGGGGGCAGTGCTGTATTCTCGGGTCTCCATCAGGCGGATTCGAAACTGCCTGTTAATGCGGCCATTCGCAACGAGATTCGCATGATCGGCGCATTCTCCAACACGCCTGTCGATTTCGAAACGGCCTTGCAATGGATCAGCGAAGGCAGGGTGAATTTGCTGCCCTGGACCGTCCACGCTCCGCTCGAAGAAGGCGGTGCTTGTTTCGAGAAGCTGATTTCAAACCCCGGCAAAGTCGCAAAAATTATGCTGAAGATGTAAGAAAGTTTCGCCCCACGAAATGATAGGAGGGGGATCGTCTTGTGAACAAAGTAAAGGAAGCCGTTCATCAATGGGTCGTGCATAACGAAAGCCGTATTTTAAAATTGCTTCAGGACCTCATTTCCTATCATACGGTCAATAACGCCGTAACGGGGACGGAGAAAGACGCGCAATTTTATGTTTCGAAATTGCTGCGGGAAATGGATTTGCAGGTCGATATGTTCACGCCCGAGGAAGTGCCGGGCCTGAAGGAACACCCGGGTTTTTTCCATTTCCCCGGCAAGGATTATGCCGAACGGCCGAATGTCGTGGCTACATGGCCGGGATCGGGGGAGGGGAGATCGCTCCTGTTCTCCAGCCATATGGACACGACGGTCGTCGCGCCGGGATGGAAGAGAGATCCTTGGACGCCGGCGATCGAAGACGGGAAGCTGTACGGTTTAGGCAGCTTCGACATGAAGGGCGGACTTGCCGCATCGATCATGGCGATTCGATGCATCCAGGAACTAGGAATTCGACTCAAGGGAGATCTGATGGTCGAGTCGGTCGTCGATGAGGAATTCGGCGGATCCAACGGCACATTGGCAAGTCGGCTTCGCGGCTATAATCCCGATGCGGCTATCGTGCCTGAGCCGACGAACTTGACGGTAAGTCCGGGTTCCCGCGGCGGAGCGTTATGGCGGGTTACGTTTACCGGCAGCACCGGTATGAGCTTCAGCGGAGAAACCTTCGTGAATCCGGCCAAGCTTGCCGCCAAATTCATCGTTTATTTAGAAGAATATGAGAAAGAACGTCAGCGGAAAGGCGGGCCGGCCCCTTATTTTCAGGAGGACTACGGCCTTCCCGTGATCGTGACGCGCCTTGAGGCGGGGGACATGAGTTTGCCGCTGTGCGATTCGGGTCCGACCGTATGTCACGTGGATATTTGGGTGGAGTGTCATCCGGGCGTGTCGGAAGAAGAACTGAAGAAGGAGATCATGGATGGGTTCCAAGCGAAATACGCAGACGAATATCCGAGCTGGGACGAGCCGCGATTCCAGAAAGTGATCCGCTTTCTGCCGGGTACGCAGATTGCCCCCTCGTTTCCGCTCATCGGCATGTTATCGGAAATTACCGGAGAAATAACGGGCCGGAAATATGGGAAGGTAGAGGGAGCCCGGTTTGCCTGCGACGCTTTTATGTTCAATCTCTTCACGGACACGCCGGCGATTATTATGGGTCCGACCGGGGCCAATGCGCACGCCCCGGAAGAATATGTGGACATCCCCGAGCTTCTGCAGCTCGTCGAAATTTACGCCATCGCCGCGCTGCAATGGTGCGAATATCACGAGAAGGAGGGGGACGTACAATGAGAAAAACGATTCGGACGCCCGATGCTTCACCCGGAAACGGACCGTATTCCCAAGGGATTGTCGCCGGCGATTTCGTCTATGTATCCGGACAAGGTCCGCTGGATCCCAAAACGGGCGAAATTGTCGGCGGCACGATTGAAGAAGAATCCAGGCTGACGATGGATAACATTCGGAACATTGTTCTGGCTGCCGGATGCACGATGGACGATGTCGTGAAAGTGAATGTTTATCTTGCGGACCTCAAGGATTTCGACCGTTTCAATTCCGTGTATGTGCAGTTTTTCAACCAGCCGATGCCGGCAAGAACGTGCGTGGAAGCAGGGCTTGACAACATTCTGGTTGAAATTGACGCCATCGTCTTGCTGCCGGAAGGTCGCCGATGAACAAGCGCGAATTGGACACCCCATACGTCTTGATCGACCTGAATAAGGTAGAGAACAACATCGCGATGATGCAGACGGCGGCCAATGAAGCAGGAGTTGCATTAAGGCCGCATGCCAAAACGCACAAGCTGCCGGAATTAGGCCGCATGCAAATCGAAGCCGGAGCGATCGGTCTTACGGTGGCCAAGCTTGGCGAAGCGGAGGTTATGGCCAGCGGCGGCATCCCGGATATTCTGATCGCCTACCCGATCGTGGGCGTGCAGAAGATTGAACGGCTATTCGCACTTGCCCAAAAATCACGCATCACGATTGCGGTTGATCGATTCGAAACGGCCGAGGCAATCTCCAATCGTATGCGCGAAGACCGGACGGCGTCGGTCGGCGTCCTCGTGGAAATCGACTCCGGATTCAAGCGGGTCGGCGTGCGGCCGGAAGACGCTTTGGCATTGGCCCAAAAAATCGATGCGCTGCCTGGCTTAACGTTTCGCGGGCTTATGACCTTCGCCGGCCAATCTTACGATGCTGTCGATCTGGATGGCATTCGCAGCATTGCGAATGAAGAAGGGGTCATCGCGGCTCAGACGGCGGCATGGATGCGCAGTCACGGCTTGCCGGCGGAAATCGTAAGCGTCGGATCGACGCCCACTTCCAAATTCGTCGCTCGCGTTCCGGGCATATCGGAGATCAGACCGGGCACCTATATATTCGGAGATTTGACCCAAGTCAGCCTTGGGGTCCACGAGCTGGAACATTGCGCCTTGACGGTGAAGGTGACGATTATCAGCCGGCCATCGCCCGAACGGGCCGTTATTGACGCGGGTACGAAAGTTTTTACGATGGATGGAGCGGATTCCCCTATCGGAACGGGAAGAGGCTATGTCGCCCGGTATCCCGGAATTACTGTCTCTTGGTTTACGGAAGAGCACGGCATGCTGAATCTTCCGCCGGAGGCGCAGCATCTCGAAGTTGGCGACACGCTGGAGATCGTACCCGTTCATTGCTGTGCGGTCGTCAACATGTTTGACGAAGTCGCTGCGGTGCGGGACGAAGAAGTCGAATCGATCTGGCCGGTTCAAGGCAGAGGGAAAGTTCGATAATTCAAATCATTTTATACATCATAGGAGGAATTGCAATGACAATCAAAGGAAATATTCCGGTCATCCCAACTCCGTTTTTGGATGGCAAGCTGCATCTCGGCGATTTTGACAAATTGATTGATGCTACCGCAGATCATTTGGACGGCTATGTCGTAAGCGGAAGCACAGGCGAAGCGCCCGCACTGTCGAAAGAGGAAAGAATCGGGACGGTCGATTATTTTATGAAACGAGTGCCGAGCGGGAAAAGCGTCGTCGTCGGACTGGGACATACGAATTTGAACGAAGCGGTAGAGATCGGGAATCGCGCGGCGGATGCCGGCGTGAAAGCCGCCCTCATTCCGAGTCCTTACTATTTCCCGAACGCTCTCGAAATGGTCATCGAATATATCGGGACAATCGCCGAACGCACGGGATTGGACATCGTATTCTACGACAATCCCGTTACGACGAATACGAAGTTTACGGCACATGACTTGATGACGCTGGCGGCGTCCGTTCCAAGCGTGAAATCCATCAAAATGACGGATCATTCCTTCTCCAAAATTCGTACGTTGAAAGAAAAGACGGATCTGATCGTGTTCGGGGGAGACGACATTATTTGCTTCCGGGCATTCGAGGCCGGCGTAGATGGCAATATGATCATTGCACCGTCCGTTTTCCCCAAGCCATTCCGTCAATGCTGGGACGCTTACCAGAACGGCGATCGCGAGCAAAGCTTCGAAATCTATTCGCAAGTGCTGCTGCCGTTCATTTCGATGTTCGGGCCGGGCGATGAAATCCGTACGACGAAAGCTTTGTTCCATCATCTCGGCATCTTCTCGAGCAGAGAGACGAGACTCCCCTTGCTGACTGCGGACGACGTCCGATTCAAAGAAGTCATTTTGGGTTATCAAACCGGGCTTAAAAATAGCCAATAAGGGGAGGGCGTGAGGATGCGGAGATTTGCAAACCAGGTCGCTTTCGTAACGGGAGCGAGTCGCGGAATCGGGAAGGCGGTAGCCGAGCGCTTTGCTGCCGAAGGAGCCAGAACGGCCTTAATCTCCAATCAATGGGAAGATTTGCAGTTGACGGAGCAACAATTCATGGCCGAGGGATACGAGGTTCTGGCGATTCTGGCCGACGTATCCGACGCTGCGCAAGTGGAAAGCGCAGTCGAACGCGTCGTTGCACAGTGGGGGACAATCGACATTCTGGCCAACAACGCCGGGATCGCATGGGAAGAAGACTTCCTCGAGCTCAAAGACGAGAACTGGCGCAAAATACTGGACGTCAATTTGAATGGGATGTTCTATACCGCGCAGCGGGTGTCTCGACAAATGGTGAAGCAGGGCGGAGGCGTCATCGTAAACATGGCCTCAACGAACGGCATCGTCGGAGAGGCCAAATACGCGCACTATAATGCGTCGAAAGGCGGCATCGTGCTGTTGACCAAAACGATGGCGCTGGAGTTGGGACGTTACCATATACGGGTCAACTCCGTCTGTCCGGGCTACATCCAGACGCCGATGTCCGAAACAATCGACGATGCGGCGTTCGTCGAAGAATACGTGCGGACGAAAATTCCGCTTGGCAAAGTAGGGAAGCCGAATGATATCGCGGGTGTGTTCGCGTTTCTCGCTTCCGAGGATGCGGCGTTTATTACCGGTACCGAGATTATCGTAGACGGCGGACAACTGGCGTTCTAATTTCAGTTGCATGGCTGCGGGCATGACTTGTCATCGGTACAATCGTGATCAAGTCAGCATGTACAGAGACCGGAAATGAGTTCGGCGTCCCTGTCGCCGGAGGCGGCGATGTCTTAGCATGAATGTCGAGATGACATTCATGGAAGACATGGAGGGTACGGCATGGTGAAGACAGTTCGAATCATGCTCTTGTTCGCGCTCGCGGCGAGCTTATTTTCGTCCGCCGCCCCATTGCGGGCGGTGGCAAGCGGCCAAAATTCATACGTGTGGTACGAAGATGGATTGGGCAGCGGAATTTACGATTACAGTTGGGCGGATCGTGACCTGCACGATCGTTCGATCGCGCATGCGGGCGATTCTTCGATCAGGCTCAGTCCGAGCCGGGAAGGCGCCCTGTATCTGTACAGCAACCGGTATTTTCTGACGCATGATTACAACACCCTGGAATTTTGGATTCATGGCGGGACGAGCGGCGGGCAACAGTTGAATGTTCTGCTGCAAGCGGGCGGCAAGACGGTCGCGAAGGTCGATCTGGCGCATTATTTGCCGGAAGGTCAGCTTCAGGCGGGCGTATGGCAGCTCGTGCAGATCAACCTGCTGCCGCTGCGCATGCCCAGCGGGCTGTTCGACGGTATCCTGCTGCAAGACAAGACGCAAGCCGACCAGCGCGACGTCTATGTGGACGACATCCGGCTCGTGCAGTATGACCAACCGGTGCCGAATACGCCGCCGAAGCCGGTCGAAGAACATATCGATGTGTACACGGACGCGCTCGGCTCGGCTTTTCAGGGCTTTACGCATGGCGCGCAAGCGTGGGACGAGACGGCCACCGTACTTTCGGGCTCCTATTCTGTCCGATTGGACCCGAGCGAAGACGGCTTCTTGAAAATCTACAAGGATCGTATCGTAGAAGCTTCGGAGTATCACCAGCTCGTATTCTGGATCAACGGCGGCGCGGCCGGAGGCCAACTCGTCGATCTGACGCTCGATGCCGGAGGGGAGCCGCTCGCGACGCTGTCGGTGAACGATTACTTGCCGGATAGGCAATTGAAGGCGAACGCCTGGCAAGAGGTGAAGATCCGATTGGACGAGCTGGAGCTCGGCGACGGGGTGATCGACGGCTTTGTCTTCCATGGATATGATTCGAGCGCAAGCCAGCCGCCGCTATATCTCGACGATATCCGGATTCTGCGCAAGACGTACGAGCAGCCGAAGCTGGCCGGGATCGCATTTGCCGGCGAATCGCTGCTGATGTATGCCGGCAACGCAGAAATGCCGGTGCTGACGGCGCATTTCGACAATGGCTACACGGAGACGGTGACGCGCAGCGTCTACTGGGCGTCGAGCGCGCCTGACGTCATCGCCGTTCAGGACGGCACTTTCACCGCGCTGAAGACAGGAAGCGCGACCGTCATGGCGGAATACGAGAATCAGATCGCAACATTGGACGTGAAAGCAATCGAGGCGATCGCAGAGCCGGTCTACGCCGACGACCTGGAGGAGCTGTGGGACGACTGGAGCTGGGGCATTCGCGACCTGAACGCGACGGGCCCCGTGCACGGCGGCACTCGCGCGATCCGGTTCGAGCCGCGCTGGTGGCAAGGCGTCTATTTCAACCGCGAGGACAGTTATCCGGTTGACGATTATTACGGCTTCGAATTCTGGATTCACGGAGGCGGCGAAGGCCGGCAGAAAATCCGGTTTGTCGTGCAGGACATGAACGCGATTGTCGGCTCCGTCGTGTTGGACGAGGTGCTGCCGGAAGGCGTCAAAGCAGGCGAATGGCAGAAGGTGACCGTCCGGCTGCAGGACCTCGGCATCACGGAAGGGTATTTCAACGCGATCGTCTTCCAGGCTTGGGACTCGCAAGGGCAAGCGCCCGTCTATATCGACGATGTGAACGTGCTGCGCTACAAAGACAGGATCGAAAATCCGAAGCCGCCGATCACGCAAGTATCCGTCGCGATCGATGCGGCGGCGGACCGCAGCCCCGTCAGTCCGGACATCTATGGCGTCAACTACGAGGAGATCGAGCCGGACGGCGTGTCGCGGATGGACGAATATTCGGTTATGCGCTGGGGCGGCAATGCGGCAACCCGGTACAATTGGGAGTTGAACGTGCAGAACCACGCCTCCGACTGGTTTTACATGAATTTGCCAAAGGAAAATGCGGCAGGGGAGAAGTTGCCGAGCGGCTCGCGGACGGACCAACTGATGGATGAGTGGCTGGCTGGAGGCAGCAAGGTGCTGCTGCAAGTGCCGACGATCGGCTGGACGCCCAAGGACCGCAGCGTCAGCGTCGGCTATTCCGTGAAGAAATACGGCCCGCAGCAGATGACGGAATGCTCGTACGGAGAATCGTGGTGCAATCCGGATGCGGGCAACGGGGTTCGCCCGGACGGTTCGCTCATCACGAACAACGACCCGCGCGATACGTCCAAGAAGATCGGCCCCGATTTCGTCGCGCGCTGGATTGAACATATTCAACAGCGTTACGGAGATCAAGTGCACGATTATGCGCTTGACAACGAGCCGATGCTCTGGCCGTACACACACCGCGATGTGCATCCGGAGATGACGACTTCCACCGAAATATGGGAGTATACGAAATCCTACGGCAGTGCGATCAAGGAGGCCGATCCCAAGGCCCGGATCTTCGGCCCGGTCGTATGGGGCTGGTGCGCGTATCTGTACTCTGCAGCGGACGGATGCTCGCCTGGCGCGGATTACAAGCTGCAAGGCAACAAGCCGTTCCTGCAGTGGTACCTGGAGCAGGTCCGGCAATATGAGCAGGACAGCGGCGTGCGCCTGATCGATTACCTGGACATCCATTACTATCCGACCGAAGCGGGTGTCGCCATCTCGAGCGACGAATCGAAGGCGACATCGGCAAGACGGCTCAAGTCGCTCAAGGCGCTGTACGATCCGGCGTTCCGTGACAGCTCGTCCTGGATCTGGGAGCCGGTGAACCTGATCCCGCGGATGAAGAAGATGATCGCGGACAGCGCTCCCGGCACGAAGCTGGCAATTACCGAGTACAACTTCGGCAACGGCAGGGGCATCAGCAGCGGCTTGGCCCAAGCCGAGGCGCTCGCGATCTTCGGCCGGGAAGGCGTCGACCTGGCTACCCGTTGGGGGCAGCCGCTCGCCGGCACGCCGCTCGAAGACGCGTTCAAGCTGTATCTGAACTATGATGGCAAGGGCGGCAAGATCAGCGGCGACAGCGTGCGCGCGGCCAGCTCGAATGTAGATCTCGTCGGATCGTATGCGATCTCGGGCGAGGATGGCAAGCTGTACATTTTGCTGTTCAACAAAGACACCGCAGCGAAGCAAATCGATCTGACGATTGCCGGACAAGCGGTGTCAGGCGCGGACGTCTATCAATTCGACGCCGACCGGCGGCTCGGATTCGTCCAATCGATCGCGCTGGACGGCGTATCGATGCTGGAAGTGCCGGCCCGGTCCGCGACGTTGGTCGTGGCGCAGCCATGAGAGAAGCGGGCGGAGGTACAGGCGCAATGAGGAGATCGGCAGGACGCGGCATAGCGTTGGCGATAATGACGCTGCTGCTGCTCGGAGATACGGTTGCCGGAGCGCAGGCGGTCAAGCGGTTCGCCGACGTGAAGCCGGGCGCATGGTATGAATCGAGCGTCGCGTGGGCGCTGTCGCAAGGCATCGTCTCGGGCTATCCGGACGGCACGTTCCGGCCCGGCGCAACGCTCACGGAAGCGGAGTTCCTGACGATGCTGCTGAGGCAGGCCGGACTGTCTCTGCGGGCGAAGCAGCCGGGAGAACCGTGGCACGCGCCGGTCTACGAGCAAGCGGCGGCGTGGCTGCATCGTGAGGTTCCCGCGGAGGATGCGGGCAAGCTGCAAACGCGGGGCAAGGCGGCGGTGCTGATCGCCGCATCGCTTGGCCGTGCGCTGGACGAGAGCGCGGCCGTGCGCTTCCTGCTCGTCGAAGGCATCGCGAAGGGGCGGTCTGCCGCCGTCCCTGACGATTTCGCGCCGGCTGCGACGATGACGCGGGCCGAGGCGGTCAGCTTCATGCTGCGAATCGCCGATTACGCGGCCAAGACGGCGGCAGTCCGTCCGCCCAAGCACGAGCCGGATCGGCCAGCAACGGACAAGCCTCCCGTAATCGGCAATGCCGGCGGTGCTTCCGGTTCGGGCAACCCATCCGGCGGGAACGGCGGCAATAGTGGGAACGGCGGCAATAGTGGGAACGGCGGTAATAGTGGAAACGGCGGTAATAGCGGAAATGAACGGCCGAGCTCTCCGCCTTCGAATGCGGACAATTTGGCGGAGCGGACGGCGCAATTGACGCAGCGGATGAATGCGCTGGGATTGACTTTCAAGGAGCAAGGCCAGACGCTGTCGGTCGCCCATCCGTCCGGCCAGGGCAACGGCGCGCTGCTGATTCCCGCTTCGGATGGCACAGGGGCGGTGCAGCTTCTGGACGATACCGAAGCCGGATGTCTCGCGGCAGCGCATGCGCTCTTGCAATTTGCCGGAATTGCGCTGGACGGCAGCACGTTTGCGAACACGCTCGCGTCCGTCAAGGATACCGGCAATAACGCAGCGCTCAAGATCGGCAGCCAGCTCGTCACGTTCATGCGGACGCACACACCGGGACAGATTACGATCCACTATACGAAGATGTGACGAGCAGAAGGATCCTGAATTAACGTGGCCAACTGGCCGTCATCCTGGCGTAATCCGGTTAGGGGCCGCATGCGCTGAGGGAGAGGTGCTGCAACCGGGTTTCGCCGGGTTAGAGGCCGCATGCGCTGAGGGAGAGGCGCTGCAACCGGGTTTCGCCGGGTTAGAGGCCGCATGCGCTGAGGGAGAGGTGCTGCAACCGGGTTTCGCCGGGTTAGGGGCCGCATGCGCTGAGGGAGAGGTGCTGCAACCGGGTTTCGTCGGGTTAGAGGCCGCATGCGCTGAGGGAGAGGTGCTGTACCCGGGTTTCGCCGGGTTAGAGGCCGCGTGCGCTGGGGGAGAGGTGCTGTAACCGGGTTTCGCCGGGTTAGGCAACAAACGTTGCGGTTGAGATTGACTACACAGACAGCAAGGCGAAGCGCGTGCGCGACTCCAAGGAGATCGCGGTACGCGCTTCGCTTCGTTTTCATAATTCTTTCATTACGATCTGTTAATGTAAAGGATGGATCGCCAGTTCCGTTCTTTGAAATATGGTTGACATATTCAGATGCTATACTAAGCCATACTGACCAGCATACGAATGAAAGGAATGCAAGCCGTGCATGAGCAAACAACCAGCTACCCGCTGATCGATCAACTGCCCCCGGAGGATTTGACGGCAATCATTCCGTATTTGCAAGAGAACGAATACAAGAACGGCGACGTGATCCTGAAGCAGGGACAGGCCGGCGCGCAATTTCATATTGTCTTGTCCGGCGTACTGGATATTCGCTTGACGCAGGAAGTGGAGGTCAGCGTCGCGAAGCTGGAACGAGGGCAATTCGTCGGGGAAATGTCCTGCTTGACCGGCGAGCCCGTCAGTGCGAACGTGGTGGCGGAGGGACCGGTTCGGACCGTGTCCATGCCTCGCGAGGGCGTCCTGGCATTGATGAACAAGAGCGAGCCGTTCCGAAATCAAATGGTCGAGGCGATGATCAGTCGCATCGCGAGGTCCAATGAGCGTGTCATGGAGGAGCATGCGCGCAGCGTCGTCGTGACGGAGCAGTTGGAGCGGGAAAGGCAATCTCGGCGCGGCGAGCTGGTGGGCAACAGTCCTTTCATGCAGCAACTGAGAGCAGAGGTCGACCGGCTGGCGGAATCGGACGAACCGGTGTGCATCGTAGGCGAGAAGGGTGTCGGGAAGTTCCATGCGGCTTGCGAAATTCACGAACGTTCGAGCCGCAGCCGGCATCCGATCCTGAAGATGGACGGGGCGGAATTGGAAGTGGAAGATTGGGAGTGGAAGATCAGGGCGAACAAGGGAGGCACCGTCATTCTGGAGCATGCGGACCTGCTGTCGGAGGGCGCGCTTCACCGCTTGATCGGATCGATCGGACGCACCCGCTTGATCCTGACCGCGCGCCGTGCGCCTGCGGTTTCCATGCCGATCTTATCCATTGTCCCGCTGCGCGAGCGGACCGAGGACATCCCGGAGCTCGTGCATGCCTTTCTGGGCAAAGCGGGCGCGCCGTGCCCTGCGGACGCGATCTCGCAGGAAGCGATGCGGATGATCGGACTCTATCCCTTTCTAAGAGATAATATCAAAGGGCTCAAACGGATCGTGCAGCGGGCATATCTGCTGAGCGGCGGCAAGTTGATTCTGGGGCGGCACATCCGGTTCGACGAAGCCCGCAAGCCCGGCAGCAGACCCAAGATCGGGGTCGCGCTGGGCAGCGGCTCCGTACGCGGCGCGGCGCATGTCGGTGTGCTGAAAGTGCTGGAAGAGGCGGGCATCCCCGTCGATATCGTAGCCGGCACCAGCGTGGGGGCCTTCATCGGGGCGCTCTATGTCGGAGGCCAACCGATCTCGGCATTCGAGCGCGTGCTGCCTACGGTCAAGTGGCGACAACTGGTTCAGTTCGTGATGCCGCCCAAGGCTTTCGCGGACAATCATCCGATGATCCGCTTTGTGGAGAAGTATATCGGACCCGTGAACTTCGAGGAGTTGCCGATTCCGTTCGCTGCCGTCGCTTCGGATGCCGCGACAGGCGAAGCCTACATCATGAACAAGGGCCGTGTGTCTCATGCGATCTGCGCATCCACCGCGATCCCGGGGATCATGAAGCCTGTGAAATATCGGAACCGGACGCTGATCGACGGTGCGGTCGCTCACCCGGTGCCCGTGGCGCTGGCCAAAAGCATGGGCGCCGACATCGTGATTGCCGTCGATGTCAGCGCGCCGTCTTCCGGCAAGAAGATGCCTGCCAATTTCGTATCCTCAATTCTGAATACGATCGAAATCATGAGCACAAGGCTCGTTCAGGAAGAAATGCAGCTTGCCGACGTCGTGCTGAATCCGCACCCGGGGATCGCACCGTTCACGTTCAAGTCGTCCTCGGCTTTCATCGCGGCCGGCGAGAAGGCGGCGCAGGAAGCGCTCTCCACGATTCAGCGGAAAATCTCCGCATTCGGCACGGCATGAAGATCACTTTGGGAGAAGCCGAATCATTCGAATATATGAATGCCGCGTACTCCGACCTGCAGAGTTCGGAGTACGCGGCATAACGTGCTGCTCAAAATGGCCTGTCAAACTCCGGGTTCCCCGCGTGTCCGAGCGTCCGCAATGGCATGTTCACGAAGGCCGGAGAGCGCGATCTTGACGATAGGCGCCGGGCGTCATACCAACGGCAGCCTTGAATGCATTCGAGAGGTGGCTGGCATCCGTAAAGCCGCAGTTGTCCGCGATTTCCGCGAGCGAATAAGTCGTTGTCGACAACAGCTCTTTGGCATGATTCAGTCGCAGGCGCATCAGGTACCGGTGGGGCGGCAGGCCGAAACGGGCGCGGAAGACGTCCCGGAAGCGCGAGGGGGAAAGGTGGGCGCGCCTGGCCATATCCGGAATGGACAGCGGTTCGGCCAAGTGCAGCGACAAATAAGCATCGACCCATGCCAGCGCCTGGGAAGCGCGTTCCGTACGGGCTTCTGCCGCCGCATGGTCCCGGATTATCTCATAAACGAGCTCCGTCCCGGCAGCCTGGGCTTCCAGCTTGCCAAACGGGTCGGGCGACAGCCAGCTCTCGATCATGCGGACCAGCAATTGGAGGCAGCGGGCAGGCTGGCGAAGCTCCAGCAGGACGGGCACATGAATCCCTTCCAGCTCGCTCAGCCGGGTCTGCATCAGGTGGGCATAAGCCGTCAGGTCGATCTGGCCGGGACGTGTCGGAAAGCTGTGCGCCCGCTCGGAATGATAGAAAATGTCCAGATGCGCGAACGGCGTTTCGTTGTAACCGAAAGCTTGCAAGCTATGCACGGTTCCGGGCTGCAGCAGGCAGAACCGCCCTTCTTCCAGCCGATGTCCGATTCCATCCGCAACGATCGACAGTTCTCCCTTCTGCGCGAAGATCAGCAAGTAATCGAGCAGCCTTCGCGGCGGGTAGTAGTAGGCTTCGCGAATCGGCAAATCGCACTCCCGTACGTAGGGCACGACCGGATGCAACTGGGTGAACGAAGCTAGATTCATCACCGCATCGCGCTCCTTGACAGTTATTTTTTACAATCGCAATCATCATGTCATACCATGACCTGCCTGTCAAAACCTTCTACAATGATGGCATGAAGCATGCATGATCAAGTAGAGGAGAGATCGACATGAGCGAACAAATTCAGGAATGGCCTGACTTGCGAGGGGACCATCCGTTGCCGCAAGATCAAGTCCAGGCCTATGAAAGAGACGGACACACGATTGTGAGAGGCTTGGCCAAGCCTGACGAAATTGGCATCTATCGCAATCGGATTCAGTCGATCGTGCAAGAACGCAACTACCAGACAAAGCCGATGGAGGAGCGCGATACGTATGGCAAAGCGTTCATCCAGATCGGCAACCTGTGGACGATGGATGAAGTTGTCCGCAAATTCGTGCTGGCGCGGAGGTTCGCCAAAGTCGCAGCCGATCTGATGGGCGTTCCGGCCGTGCGGCTCTATCACGATCAGGCGTTGTTCAAGGAACCGGGCGGCGGCCACACGCCGTGGCATCAGGATCAGATCTATTGGCCGCTGGATACCGACAAGACGATCACGATGTGGATGCCGCTCGTGCCGATACCGGAGGACGTCGGTTCCATGACGTTCGCTTCCACGTCGCACAAGCACGGCTACATTTCCAAACAGGTGATCTCCGATGAATCTCACCGAACACTGAAAGAATACGTGGAAAGCAAAGGATTGCCAACCGCAAATTACGGAGCGATGGCGGCAGGAGATGCGACCTTTCATGCCGGATGGACGCTGCATTGCGCGCCAGGCAATCCGACAAGCCGAATGCGCGAAGTGATGACGGTCATCTACATGGCGGATGGCTTGACGATCGCCGAACCGGACAGCAAGGCGCGGCAGAGCGATCTGCATAGCTGGTTCCCGGGCTTGAAGCCGGGTGATCCTGCCGCCAGCTCGCTCAACCCGGTCGTTTACCCGTAACGCAAGGATGGATATATTTGGCGATATGCCTGCTTGATGCCGGATAGACGGCATTCGAGCGGGGTATCGCTTTTTATTTGCGAAAAATATGTATGCACAGTCCGAAAGAAACGTCAACGATGCGCAATCCCCGATTGCTATAATAGAAGCATGGAACGGGAGGTTGATGGGGATGACCGTGAACGCCGACAGAATCCTGAACAGGCTGGGCGTGCTCACCGATGAAGTGTCCGACCGGTTCGAAGAGGCGCTGGATTGGGCGAAGGAACAAGGCCTGAAGCATGTGGAAGTCCGCGTCGTGAACGGGGCGAACGCCGCTTCGCTGACGGATGAACAAGCGGCGGAAATCCGGCGGGAGGTCGAAGTCCGCGGGCTGTTCGTCTCCGCTGTCGCGTCGCCGCTCTTCAAATGCGCGCTGGACCCGGACCGGCCGGTCGCATCCGGCGATACGTTCGGCCAGGCGGAAGAGACGGTAGAGGCGCACTTTGCCAAGCTTGACCGCATGATCCAACTGGCGAACGCGCTCGGGACGACCCGCATCCGTGTCTTCTCTTTCTGGCGGGAAGCCGACCCGCAGGCTCACCTGTCAGAGATCGTACGTCATCTGAAGGAGGCCGCCCGCATCGCGCAGCAAGCAGGCGTGCAACTGCTGCTCGAGAACGAGCCGTCCTGCAACGGCGGGTTCGCCGAGGAGGTGGGGACAATCGTCGCCGCCGTCGATTCTCCCGCGCTGCGCGGGTTGTGGGATCCCGGCAACGAGGCTTACGGCGGTCGAGAGGCTTATCCTGCGGGATATGCCTGCATGAAGGATAGGCTGTCCCATGTGCACTTGAAGGATGCGTATATGCAAGCGGACGGAACGCCGCGGTGCGTGCCGCTCGGCTCGGGCAGCGTGCCGGTCATCTCCCAGCTCAGGGCACTGTTGGCTGACGGATACACGGGATTGTTCACGATCGAGACGCATTATCGGCCGGAGGGCGGCAGCCGGATGACAGGTACGCGAATGTCGCTGGATGCGCTTCGGGCGATGTTAAGAGAGGTGTGAGCGGCGGATGGAGATTGCGAATTTCGGAATCATCGGCTGCGGTTCGGTAGCCGACTTCCATATTGAGGCTCTGCAAGAGATCGACGAAGCGCGGCTTGTCTACGTATCGAGTCGCGATGAGGAGAAAGCGAAGGCGACGGGCGAACGGGAAGGGTGCGCATGGACGACGGATTATTCGGAGCTGCTGCGCAGTCCGGAAGTAGAGATCGTCTGCGTGACGACGTCCAGCGGCAGCCATTACCGTATCGGAATGGACGTGCTGGAAGCAGGCAAGCACCTGATCGTCGAGAAACCGATCGCGATGAATGGCCGGGATGCCGCTCATCTCGTGCGGACAGCCAGCCAAAAGGGGCTGACGCTGTCCGTCATATCCCAGCGGCGCTTCGAAGCGCAGCACCAGGCAGTCAAGCGGGTGCTCGAAGAAGGAGCGCTCGGCAAGCTGCTGCTTGCGGAAGTGTCGCTGCCGTTCTATCGTACGCAAGCTTATTACGATTCGGCGGATTGGCGCGGCACGCTCGCCGAAGACGGCGGCGTCTTGATGAACCAGGGCATCCACAGCCTCGATCTGCTGCTATGGTTCGCGGGAGAGATCGATACGGTATTCGGCAAGACCGCAACACAGACGCATCGGATGGAAGCGGAAGACTTGGGCCTTGCGATCGTGCAATTCAAGAACGGATCGTTCGGCACGATTGCCGCTTCGACCAGCATTCAGCCCGGTTTTCCTGCGTCCTTGTGCCTGTTCGGCGACAAAGGTACGGTAAAGATGGAGGGTTCGTCCATCGTGCATTGGGAAGTGCCCGGCGTTCCGCAGCCGAAGTGGGATCACGAACAGGGTTACGGCGGCGTTGCGGACCCGCGCAGCATCGTGAGCGATTTCCATCAAAGCCAGATGATCGACATCATCAACGCCATCGAGACGGGGACGAAGCCATTGGTGACCGGAGAAGACGGCTATCGGGCCGTGCGGCTCGTCGAAGCGATCTACGAAAGCTCCCGCAGCGGGGTGCAAGTCCGGCTGGATTGAAGCAGCGATAAGGCTTTTGCCAATAGAGAGGAAGCGATGTGCACCATGCCAGCCATTCGGGAAATGACGATCGACCAGCTGAAAGTGGAAGTGTACGAGAGCCGTGCGGCGCTCGGAGCGGCTGCCGGTGCGGCAGTGGCGGCCAGGATGAAGCAGTTGCTTGAACGGCAAGACCGCATCCGCATGATTTTTGCCGCCGCGCCTTCGCAGAATGAACTGCTCGCCCAATTGGTTCAGGACCGATCGATCGATTGGACGCGGGTAACGGCTTTTCATATGGACGAGTATATCGGATTGCCGACCGATGCCCCGCAAGCGTTCAGCCGGTTTCTCCGCGATCGCTTGTTCGGGAAGGTCGACTTCCGCGAAGTATGCTTGATCGACCCGGCCGGCGACCCACAGGGCGAATGCCGCCGTTATGCCGGACTGCTGCAAGAGGCGCCGATCGATATCGTGTGCCTGGGCATCGGCGAGAACGGCCACTTGGCATTCAACGATCCGCCGATTGCCGATTTCCGGGACCCGGCATCCGTCAAGATCGTCGAACTGGATGAAACGTGCCGCAGACAGCAGGTGAACGACGGCTGCTTTGCGGCCTTGCCGGATGTGCCGACGCATGCGGTCACGCTCACGATTCCGACACTGCTGGCGGCAGCTCATCTCTACTGTGTCGTGCCCGGCCCAACGAAACGACAGGCGGTTGCCGCCACGCTCCACGATCCGATATCGGTCGCGTGTCCTTCGACGATCTTGCGCACGCACCCGGATTGCACATTATATGTAGATCGCGAGGCGTACGAACAAGCATGATTGACGCCGGACCGTCGGCAGATCAAGTTTGCGGGGAGGCGCTCACCTTATGAAAGTAGCTGCATTCAGCGGCGTATTGATCGACCATAGCCTGCAAGAGGCGATGCGGATCGCGAGGCGATTGGGCCTGGACGGAATCGAAATCGCCGTTCGAGAGCATCACTTGTCGCCGACGACGAGCAAGACCCGGCTCAAGGAATTGCGCGCCCTCGCAGAGGAGCTGCAACTGGCCATTCCCGTCCTGGCCACCTATACCGGACAATTCTCGACCGCGAGCGACCGGGAAGCTGCCGCGACCTTCGACGATTACCGGCGGTTGCTGGAAGCGGCCGAGCTTCTCGGCGCCTCCGCGCTTCGCGTGTTGGCGGGCGGACCGAATGCGTTCCTGGCGCACGATTATCATTACGCGAAAGCCGCGCACTGGTTGAAGCGTTGCGCGGAAGAGGCGGATGCGTACGGCATGGACGTGCTCGTCGAATTGCATAACGAATCCCTCGTCGAGTCGGCGGACGACGCGCTGAAATTGGCCGATTTGATTCGGCATGAACGAATCGGCTTCATTCACGATGCCGGCAATATGTACATTACGGGGACGGATTACGGCGGCGAATCGGTGAACAAGCTGGGCACGCTTCTGAAGCACGTACACGTAAAGGATGAACGGAGAACGGCAGACGGCAGCGAACAAGGAGCATTTACAAACAAAACCCGTCAAGGAGACGAGACGTTTGTGCATTGTCTGCTCGGCGAAGGAGAGGCGGATCACGGTCCGTTGCTGCAAGCGTTGCGCGATCGCAGTTATGAAGGCTGGCTGACGCTGGAATGCCACTTGCCTGCTCCCGGTTCAGACAGGCTGGAGCATGATCTTCGGGTCATTCGGAGCCTTATGGGAGGGCCCGGCGGATGAGCGGCTTTCCGGTCTTCCATAGTGACGCCCAGCAGGATCCGTCGTTCCCGTTCGCCATATTGCGATACACCAGCCAGCAATTGAACCAGCCCTTGCACGTTCATGAATATATCCAGATCGTGTACGTGCTTCGCGGCGTGCTGCATCATGAATTGCGCGGCAAGACGCTGAAGGCGAGCCGAGGCGACCTGTTCGTCATCCCCAGCCGAACGGAGCATCGCCTGTGCGCGATCGAGGGGACGGAGTTCGAGGCGGCGGTGATCGACTTCTTGCCGTCTCTTGTCGAAGGCTATATGAAGCCGTATTTGGACACGCTGCATCCGCTGCTGGAGCAATTGCACATCGATCAACCGCTTTCTGCCGAATACCAGCCTTGGATTCATCTGGGCAAAGACAAGCAGGCGTTCGTGGAGCAGATCCTGCAAGACACGCTGGAGGAATACGAGCTCCGGGAAGTCGGCTACAAGCCTTCCATCACGCTCAACCTGGCGAGATTGCTCATCCTGATCGACCGTCAAAGCCGGCGATCGAAGCGGAAGACAGTCAGTCAGGCGACCGATGCCGAAGGCAGCCCGATCGAAGCGGTCAAACGGTACATCTACGACAATTACAGCGGGGATATCCCGCTGGAGCAGGCGGCATATGTCGCCAACATGGCGCCGGCGTATTTCAGCCATCAATTCAAGAAGGAGACGGGGCAAAATTTCGTCGATTTCGTGAATGAAGTGCGCATCGAGCGGGCGATGGAGCTGATTCGCCGGGATTCGCATACGATTACGAGCATCGGTTTCCAGGTCGGGTTCCGCCATCTGAGCCATTTTATCAGAACGTTCAAGAAGCGCTGCGGGATTACGCCGACGGAATACAAGAAGACATTCGGGCGATAAGATGCCGCGAAGAGGCTTGGACGATAACAGGGAAATGAGGATGCGAGATGAGCGTGCAAAATCTGAAAGTAGGCATCATCGGCCAAGGCCGCAGCGGAAGGGATATTCATGGACAGCTATTGGCGAAAATTCCGGCGCATTACACGATTGCGGCTGTGGCGGATTCGATGCCGGAGCGTCAGCGCCGGGCGGAGCAAGAATACGGCTGCAAGGCGTATTCTTCTTGGGAAGACATGGTGAGTCGGGAGCAGCTCGACCTCGTTGTCAACGCCTCTCCGAGTCACCAGCACTATCCGATCACACTGGACCTGCTGCAGCGCGGATTCCATGTGCTGTGCGAGAAGCCGCTGGCGAAGACGCCCGAGGAAGTGGACGACTTGATCCGCGCTGCCGAGCAAGCGGGCAAGAAGCTGGCCGTATTCCAAAATTCGCGCTACCAGCCCGCTTACGTCCAGATCCGCAAAGTGATCGAATCCGGCGTGCTCGGCCGCATCGTGCAGATCGACCTGACGATGAGCGGCTTCTCCCGCCGGTGGGATTGGCAGACGTTGCAAAGCAACAACGGCGGCAGTCTGATGAACACCGGACCGCATCCGGTGGACCAGGCGCTGCAACTGCTGGGCACCGACGAGATGCCTGATGTCACATGCATCATGGACCGCGCGAACACGTTCGGCGATGCCGAAGATTACGTGAAGCTGCTGCTGCGCAAAGCCGGACATCCGACGATCGACCTGGAGATATCCTCCTGCGACGGTTATCCGCACGAGCAATTCAAGGTACAGGGCACGAACGGCGGGCTGCACGGGACGGCGGAGGCTTTGGAGTGGAAGTATTTCAAGCCTGAAGAAGCGCCCGTTCAGCAGTTGACGACCGAGCCGCTCTTCGACAGCAAAGGGATGCCGGCCTATTGCAGGGAAACGCTGACCTGGCATACCGGACAGTGGGCGAACACGGTACCCGCCGGCCGCACCGCATTCGAGTGCATGACGGAGAGCCTGTACCTGATGCTGCATCGCGCACTCTGCGGTCAAGGCGAGCTGGAGATTACCCCGCAGCAGGTGCGCAGGCAGCTCCGGGTCATGGAGGAATGCCGCCGTCAGAACCCGCATATTTACCAGTCGTAGCACCCGATAGCTGACAAACACAGAAAACGAGCCTCCGATCCGCGGATCAGGCTCGTTTTCTGTTTAAAGACCCCGACAGCCGCCAAACGATGTAAATCCGATGAAAATTCCAGAGTAAGTGTTGCAATGGAGTTATGTTGTCGCTATTATTGTAATAATTTCGAATAAACAAAACCGATTGTTATCTTCGTGTGGTGGAATTCACTTGAAGATGCTTGTATTCATGAGAAAAAGTTGAATCAGGCGATCTGGCGTCGGTTCGTCTAAGGGAATGAAAACAAATCGTAATAATTACTACTAGTATAACGATCCAGAAATAATGTAACTATGTTCCCAAAAAAGTTTGTGGTAATGTTCATAGAACATTTCGACCGGAGAGATATCATGCCCTCCAAATCCAAGAAAGACGACAAAACCCGGTTGCAGCACCTCAGCGACTGCAAACGTGGTCCCTAACCCGACAAAACCTGGTTGCAGCACCTCAGCGACTGCGAACGTGGTCCCTAACCCGACAAAACCCGGTTGCAGCACCTCAGCGACTGCAAACGTGGTCCCTAACCTGACAAAACCCGGTTGCAGCACCTCAGCGACTGCGAACGTGGTCCCTAACCTGACAAAACCCGGTTGCAGAGTTTGAGTAACGTTACTTAAGGATCGTTCTACTAGCTTCAAAGGAGGAGTACAGGAATTGAAACCCTACGACTGTCTGATTGTGGGAGGAGGCGCAGCGGGAATCGGAATGGGATGTGCGATGCAGGAACTGGGCGTCGAACGTTTCGTCATTCTCGAGCGCGGAGAGATCGGCTCTTCCTTCCTCATGTGGCCGCAGGAAATGCGCATGATTACCCCATCCTTTACGAGCAATGCTTACGGGATGATCGATCTTAACGCGATTGCCCTGAAAACATCCCCTGCGTACACGCTCGGGACGGAGCATCCTTCGGGTGAAGAGTATGCAAACTATTTGCATGCCGTGGCCGCGTATAAAGAGCTGCCGGTGCAAACCGGCGTGGATGTCACCGCGATTCAGCCGCTGCCGGAAGGCGGCTTCGAGCTGCACACGTCGCAAGGAACGCTGCGCAGCCGATACGTAATCTGGGCGGCCGGGGAATTTCAGTATCCGCGGCTGGACGGTTTTCCCGGAGCGGAATACGCGCTCCATAACAGCCTGATCCGCCAGTGGCGGGAGGTGGAAGGCGAAGAGATCGTCGTCATCGGCGGTTACGAAAGCGGCGCCGACGCAGCGATTCACCTGAGTCGATTGGGGAAAAAAGTGACGCTGATCGACCGCAACGGCCGCTGGACGGAAAAAGGCAGCAGCGACCCGAGCGTCGAACTGTCCCCATATACCAAGGATCGCTTGAAGGAAACCGGGGACGGGACCATCGAGCTGCTGGCCGGTTATGAAGTGCAATGGATTGAACCGACAGATGAGGGAGGATGCCTGATTTATTGCGAGGGCGCTTCCGGCGGCAGCCAATTCGTAAAGACAAGCCACCCGCCGATATTGGCCACAGGCTTCAAAGGCAGCCTGGGGATGGTTCAACATCTGTTCGAACAAGACGCCAGCGGCGTGACGTTGCTGAACGAGCATGACGAATCGACGATAACATCCGGGCTATTCGTTAGCGGTCCGAGCGTCACGCATGGCAACCTGTTGTTCTGCTTCATCTATAAATTCCGGCAACGGTTTGGCGTGGTGGCGGCAGCGATTGCGGAGCGGCTTGGGCTGGATACGCAGCCATTGGAGGAATACCGCAAACAGGGGATGATGCTGACCGATCTGAGCTGCTGCGGGGAGGACTGCACATGCTGACCCAAGCTCCGGAAATGTCACGCACGGCGGTGCTGATCGGTTTCGAGTCCTCCGGCAAATCGGCGCTGTTCCGCGGGCTTACCGGCGAGGAAACGGGGGAGGAAACGAACTTTCGCGGTTCGACGATCCGGTCGCGCACCGGGCATTTGACCGCTAAACTTGACCTTGCGGATCTTCCCGGCATCCGGGCCAAGGATGACAGCAGGACGACGCAGATGGCCATCGACGCTATCACCGATGCGGATACAGTCGTTCTTGTCGTGCGCGCCACACACGCCGCGGTGGAACTGCCGCTGCTGTTGGAGGCGGCGCGGATGGAAGACAAACGGGCGGTGCTCGTCCTGACATTTGCGGATAAAATATCCGCAAATCTGGCGGATCTGGCGCGCCATTACGGCGACTGGTTGGGCATTCCCGTTCGCACGGCGGATGCGCGTCGGTTGACGGAAGCGGGAAGAACGGAGCTGCTCCTGTCGCTGGCAATCGCCAGGTCGATTCGACCGAAGGCGAAGGAGGGGCTGAAGCCGATCTTTCCGGTCGTACAACCGCAATCGACCTGGTTCGAGCATCCCGTGTGGGGGCGGCCCTTGTCGCTCCTGATGACGTTGCTGCTTTTTGCCGTACCGGTGCTGCTCGCTTATCTGCTGTCGACGCGGTTGCAGCCAATTGTGGACAGCAGCGTGATCGATCCGGTTAAATCGCTGTTTGACGGCGCCCCCCCCGATTTTGCAGTCACTGCTCGTCGGAGATTACGGCATTGTCACGCTCGGCTGGTATTCCTTTCTGTGGGCGTTTCCGGTTGTGCTGCTGCTTGGCGTCAGCGTCGCACTGGCGGAGGAGAGCGGGATCAAAGACCGGATTACCGACTCGCTGGACGGTTGGATGCGCCGAATTGGCCTCAGCGGCCGCGACCTGATTCCTGTCTTGTCCGGGTTCGGCTGCAACGTCGTGGCGGTATTCCAAAGCCGGGCGTGCAGCGCTTGCACCCGCAAATCATGCGTATCCCTGATCACCTTCGGCTCTGCGTGCAGCTACCAGATTGGCGCCTCGTTGTCGGTGTTCGGCTCGGCCGGCCACCCGTGGCTGTTTGTCCCGTATATCGCCGTATTGGGCTTCGTCGGCGCCTTGCATACGCGGTTATGGAACGGAACAGCGGGCCAGCTTGCCGTGCCGGTGTACGAGACCAAAACCTTTTTGCAAAAGCCGTGCCTGCGCGCCGTCAGCTGGCGGGTTCGCACGGTGATCAAGCAATTTCTGCTTCAGGCGATGCCCATCTTTATCGCCATTTGTTTGACGGCCACTGTCCTGCAGCTGACCGGTATTCTGGGGTGGGTGTCCAAAGTCGCCGGGCCTGCCTTGCAGTGGTTTCACCTGCCGGCGGAAGCGGCAAGCGGCGTCATTTTCTCCATTCTGCGCAAGGACGGATTACTGACTTTGAATCAGGGGGAAGGCGGATTCCTGCAGTCGCTGCATGCGGGTCAAGTTTTTGTGCTGGTATACCTGGCTTCTACGTTGACGGCTTGTCTCGTGACATTATGGACCGTGAGAAAGGAACTCGGCTGGTCCTTTGCTTCTTCGCTGGCCGGTAAGCAAGCATTTACGTCTCTCGCTTCAACAGGAATCATCATGCTTGTGGCAGTCAGGTGAACATCCGACATGCAGAAGCAATATGACAAAGTGTTCTTTTCTTGTTAAGATACAAAGACGGAGCGCACATAAGAGTCGGTGATCATGGTCTTCAGGGGAAGGGGGCGCGATACGAGCCATGGAGGAAACTCGCAACAGAGTGAAGGATATGCTGGAAACCATGTCCCGGAACGGCTGGAGAGTAACCGAACAGCGAAGAACGCTGGCCAAAATTTTTGCCGAGCATGACGGATATTTGTCTCCCAAGGATGTCTATGATGAAATGACGGTTCAATATCCTAGTGTCAGCTTCGACACGGTTTACCGCAACCTTCGCATGTTAAGCGAAATGGGCGTTTTGGAGCATTTTTATTTTATGGACGGAGGGCTGAAATTCAGAGAAAACTGCACCTCCCACCATCACCACCATTTGATCTGCGTCAATTGCGAAAAGACGCTCAGCTTCGAATATTGTCCGATGGATCATGGGCTGGAGCTGCCCGGGAACTATAAGGTTTTGCAGCATCGGTTCGAGGTATATGGAATTTGCGAAGCTTGTCGGACGTGAACCTCCGCGTCTGACGCAGGCAACCGGCCATTCCGATCTCGCATGATCGTGCCTTTCAGCATTGACAGACTGTCCGCAAGGATATATGCTTATCTTATACGTAATTATTACTAATAATTTGAATGCTCGCTCTGCATATTATACGTAATTTTTACAGTATGTCCGAGATTACTCGGTTTTTTTATTGAATATAAATCGTAATCATTACGTATAAATGAAAACCTGCATCGTTTGAACCGGATGATGGAACAGAAAGGAAGATGAATGCCATGCTTATCGTTTCCCTGCAGGATGTGGAGTTCGGCTATCAGGATATTCCTTGCCTGGAGGATGCGAATATCGAAATTCATTCCGGCGAGTTTGTCGCGGTGACGGGACAGAACGGAGCGGCAAAAACAACGCTGCTGAAGCTGATGTTGGGACTGTTGGAGCCGTGGAAAGGAAACGTGCGGCTTGCTCCGCGCAGCGAAGAGGGAAAGAAGTTGACAGTTGGCTACGTTCCTCAGCAGATTGCCGCCTTTAACGGCGCATTTCCAAGCACGGTCATGGAATTTGTCCGTTCCGGCAGGCATACGAAGGGATCCTGGCTGCGCAGACTCCAAGCCGAGGATATCCGGATAACCGAACAATCGCTTCGGCAAGCAGGCATGTGGGAATTCCGTCATCGAAGGATTGGCGAGCTGTCGGGCGGTCAACGACAAAAAATATGCATTGCGCGCGCACTGGCGCAAGAGCCCGACTTGCTGGTGCTCGACGAACCGACTACCGGCATGGATGCGGAAAGCCGTCGGGGGTTTTATCAATTGCTGCATCGTCAAGTAAGCGAATATGGACGAACGGTCGTCATGGTCACGCACGGTTTGCCGGAGGTGGAGAACTACCTCAGTCGAATCATTTCGCTCGAGAGGAGGGAGGATGGCAGGTGGAAATGCTGCACTACGACTTCATGCAGCGGGCATTTTGTGCCGGCGGGATAATCGCTTTGCTGGCGTCTGCGCTGGGGGTTTACCTGATGCTGCGCAGACAGGCTTTGATGGCGGATATGCTGTCGCACGTTTCACTGGCCGGCGTTGCCGGCGGGGTGTATCTGCACATCGATCCGACCTTGGCAGGCTTTGCGATCGCCGTCGTCGGAGCCGTTGCGGTCGAATATCTCCGCAGATCCTATAAGACATATAGCGAAATATCGGTTGCGATTATTATGGTCGGCGGACTGTCGACGGCTGTCATTTTGATGAGCTTGAACAAAAGTCTTAACAAGAGCTTCTCTTCATACTTATTCGGATCGGTAGTAGCCGTGAACCGCACGGAACTGCTGGTCATGGCGATCGTGGCGTTGATCGGCGGCGTGTTTTTTTATCTCCTGCGGAGACCGCTCTACCAAATGACGTTCGATGAGGAGACGGCGAAGACGAACGGGCTGCCGGTCAAGTGGATTTCACTCGGCTTCAGCATACTTACGGGCATGATCGTCGCGGCGGCCATGCCGATTGTCGGCGTGCTCCTGGTTTCGTCTCTCATTGTGCTTCCTGCAGCGCTCGCTATCCGCATCGCCTCGGGGTTTACGGCTGCATTGTTTATTTCGATGGCCATCGGCTTGACGGGGGTTTTCTCCGGGCTCACGGCGTCCTACGCCTTCAGCACGCCGCCCGGCGGTACGATCGCTTTTGTATTGCTCGTCATGTTGGTGGCGGGAATCGGCGTCAGGAAGCTCGTGCTTGAAGTCAAGAAAAAAACCCGCAGCAAGGAGCATGAAGTGGAAATGCCGATTCACGGTCAGATGGCGGTCAAAGAAATGCCCAGGCATTAATGAAATGATGGATTTACAAACATTCATTATAGGAGGAAGTACAAGCATGCAGAAGTGGCTCAAGAAATCATTGTTCTTATCGGTAGGGTTGGTTGTTTTGTTGTCAGGATGCGGAGATAAGGGGGACAACGCCAACGCAAATGATGGCGACAAGTTGAATGTGGTGACCACGTTTTACCCGATGTATGAATTCAGCAGGCAAATCGGAGGCGAGCACGCCAATGTCATCGCGCTCATTCCGCCCGGAGCGGAGCCGCATGATTGGGAGCCGAGCGCGCAGGATATGGTGAAATTGAAAGAAGCGGACATTTTTGTGTACAACGGCATTGTAGAAGGATGGGTCGACAACGCGCTTTCCAGTGCCGCCAATGATAAGCGGATCGTTGTGGAAGCAAGCAATGGCATTTCGCTGATGGAAGGACTCGAACATGAGCAAGAGCACGAACACGAGGGCGAACATAAGGACGAACACGAGGGTGAAGACGAACACGAACACGAGGAAGAAGGGCATATTCTCGATCCGCACGTTTGGCTTGATCCGGTATTGGCCCAGCAGGAAGTCGCGTCGATTGCGGCCGCTTTTGAACAAGCAGATCCGGCAAACAAGGATAACTATAAGAAAAATGCGGATGCCTATATTGCCAAGCTCAAGGAGCTGGACGAGCTCTATAAATCCGGCCTGAAAGACGTCAAGCGCAAGGAATTCGTGACCCAGCATGCGGCATTCGGTTACTTGGCCAAGCAGTACGGACTCACGCAGGTTCCGATCTCGGGACTGTCTCCCGAGCAAGAGCCGTCCCCGGATAAATTGGTGGATATCGTCAAGTTTGCCAAGGAGCATCAAGTAGCAACTATTTTCTTCGAAACGCTTGTCGAGCCGAAGGTGGCCCAGGTGGTAGCGCAAGAAATCGGCGCCAAGACAGACGTGCTGAACCCGCTGGAAGGTCTGACCGACGAAGAGCGGAAGAACAATCTGGATTACATCGGCATTATGAAAAACAATCTTGAGGCATTGAAAAAAGCGCTGAATGAATAGTCGGGCAACGCAATGTGCGAGTTAAACAACTTTGTGAAGAAGGTGATGGAGTGACCTCCAATAAACTGCCTGTTACCGTGTTAAGCGGCTATCTGGGGTCCGGCAAAACGACTGTTCTCAATCATGTGCTGAACAATCGCAGCGGGCTCAGAGTTGCCGTGATCGTCAACGATCTGAGCGAAGTCAACATTGATGCCGGGCTTATCAAGGACGGCGGGGGACTGTCCCGTACCGACGAGAAACTGGTGGAGATGTCGAACGGCTGTATTTGCTGCACCTTGCGGGAAGATCTGCTCCGCGAGGTGGCGAAGCTTGCGAAGGAGGAGCGGTTCGATTACATCCTGATCGAATCTACGGGCGTAGGCGAACCGGTGCCGGTGGCACAGACATTTACGTACATCGATGAGGAGCAGGGCATCGATTTGTCGCAATTTTGCCGGTTGGACTGCATGGTCACGGTCGTCGATGCGTACCGGTTCTGGCATGACTTTTCATCCGGAGAGACGCTGCTTGAACGCAGCCAGGCGATAGGAGAAGATGACGCGCGGGAAGTGGTCGATTTGCTCATCGATCAGATCGAGTTTTGCGATGTGCTTGTTCTCAACAAATGCGACTTGGTGGATGAAGACGAACTTCTGGAGCTGGAGGGCGTCCTCGGGAAACTCCAGCCGCGTGCGAAGATCATTCGGACGGAGCATGGCCGGGTGGAACCGTCCGAGATTCTGAATACCGGCTTGTTCGATTTCGAAGAAGCCAGCGCATCGACAGGCTGGATCAAAGAAATGGAGAAGCCGGTTCATACGCCGGAGACGGAAGAATACGGCATCTCGTCTTTCGTGTACGAACGCCGGAAGCCGTTTCACCCCGGGAGATTGATGCAATGGATGGAACAGTGGCCGGCAGAGGTGGTGCGGACCAAAGGAACGGTATGGCTGGCCACTCGAGATTTGTTCGGGCAGAGCTTGAGTCAGGCCGGTCCTTCCATCCAGTTCGGACCGTCCGGCTATTGGATCGCCGCATTGCCTGACGAGGAACGGATGACGGTGCTGCAGGAAGAGCCTGAGCTGGCGGCCGGTTGGCATTCACTCTACGGCGACCGGATTAACAAGCTGGTGTTTATCGGGATCGGGATCGATCGGGCCAATCTTACGGCCAGCCTGGACGCATGCTTGTTGACCGATGACGAGATGAATCGGGACTGGAACGGTTTTCCGGATGAATTGCCGAACGTAGTTGCACTGCTGGAGTAGAGTTCCGACTCCAGTACATTACATATTTATACGAGGTGAACGGGCAGGATGGGGAATGTCATGAAAAAGTCGATGATCGCACTGTTGCCAATCGTAATTATTACGATGACAGGCTGCGCCACGAATTCGAACAAGGCGAGCGACGCAACGAAACAAGCCAATGGGGAAGCGGCCGTGACCGCAGCTCCGAGCAATTCGACCGGAGAGAACAAGCAAGAACTCGTTGTGGTCAGTCAAGAGATTGCAGCCAGCCTCGATCCGGTCAAACCGATAACGTCCAGCTATCTGCGTCTCATCGGCGCCGGGGAAGCGCTTTTTAAAGTGAATGCCGAAGGCAAGGTCGAGCCCGAGCTGGCGGAAAGCGCCACAGAGGTGGACGCGACCACATGGGAGATCGTCCTGAGACCGGAGGTTCGCTTCTGGAGCGGCAAGCAGATCGATGCCGATGCGGTGATCGCCTCTCTGGAGCGTTCCAGATCGCTCGATTTGCAAGCCTTGCCTTTCCTGAAGGAATTGACTTTCAGCAAAGTGGACGATCATCGGATACAGGTCAGAACAAGTCGGGAGCATCTGCCGGTGCCGCTGAATCTTTCCTACTACCAGACGCTTATTCATAATGCGGAGGCGGCGCACGATGCGGAAGCGACGATGGATCTGTCCGGGATGTACAAGGTCGTCGAGTTCGCTCCGAAACAGAAGATGGTGCTGGAATTGAATGATAACTATTGGAGGGAGAAACCGTCGATACGGCGGGTCGTGTTCGAGGAAATTACCGACGAACAGACGAGAGTGTTGTCCGGCCTGGGAGGACGCAGCCATGTAGTCTTGAATGTTCCGGTGACGAGTCTGGCTCAATTCAACAGCAACTCCGAACTGGCCCTGGAGGCTGCGCCGGCAGCGAACACGCAAACCGTATATCTGAACTTGAAACAAGAGCAACTCGCGGATATCAAGGTAAGGCAAGCATTGTCGTGGGCGGTGAACCGGGAAGAGCTTGTCGTCCTGGCCGCAGAAGGGCAGAGCTTCCCGGTCGCAACCTGGCTAAGCTCCAATCCTGCCTACGCCCAAGCGCGCACCGCAGTCTATGACAAGTTCGATCCGGACAAAGCCGCCGAGCTGTTGGACGAGGCAGGCTGGAGCCTGGGCCCGGACGGTATCCGATACAAGGACGGCAATGCGCTGACTTTACGATTAATGACCTGGGGAGGGGACAAAGCTCTTGGCGAAGCCTTGCAGAACCAGTGGTCGCTCATTGGCGTGAAGGCGGAGGTGCGGCATGGAGACTACAGCCTGATCGAAACGGCTCGCCAATCCGGCGATTGGGACGCTTCCATTGAGGCATGGAGCACGTTCGGAGACGAATATGCCTTATTGGCGGGACAATACGCGCCGTCAGGAAGCGCCAATTACGGAGGCTTCGACGATGCCCAAACCAATGAGATGCTGTCCAAGCTGGAGAAAGCGTCCGACGACGCAACGCGAAGCGAGATTTCCTATCGGATCAACGAACGGGTGGCGCAGCAAGCGCCGGTTATCAGCTTGTTCCCAAGGCCGCAAATTACGGCCGTAAACAAGTCGCTGAAGGGCTTTGAAGCCCATTTCCGCCAGTTCGAGAACGTCGTGAACGGGCATCTTGCATTGGATTCGGAGTAGGACGCCGTCATGTACAAGAACCTTATGCGGAAGATGCTGTGGGCCTGTCTCACTTTATTTTGCGCAACGCTGATTCTTTTTGTCCTGATACGCTTGGCTCCGGGCGATCCGATCAGGTTGCTGCTGGGTCCCCCCGCGGATGTCGCGATGATCGATACCGAAGCCTATGACCGGAAAGTAAACGAATTGCGCGCGCATCACGGACTGGATCAGCCGATCGTCGTCCAATACGTATCCTGGATGAAGCGTCTGCTGCAATTCGAATTGGGCGCATCCATTCATACGGGCAGGGATGTGGGGGCGGAAATGATGGATCGGCTTCCTGTGACCATGCTTCTCTCCATCGCCGCGCTGGCGCTCCAGATTGTGCTGGGACTGTTCTTCGGAACGGTCTCGGCGCTTAGAGCGGGCAAAGTGCAGGATCAGGCCATACGACTGGCTTGCGTAACGATCGCGTCGACGCCGTCATTCGCGCTTGGACTTGTGCTGCTGTCTTTCTTCGCGGTGACCTTGGGCGCTTACGAAATTAGCAGCGATGCCGGCATAACGAGACTATGGCTTCCTGCCGCAACCCTTGGTCTTATGGGCGCTCCGCCGTTTATTCGCATCATTCGCGCCAATCTGCTATCCGAGCTTGGCCGGACTTATGTGCTTTCTGCGCTGTCCAGAGGGCTCGACCGCAAGCGGGTCGTGAGACATGCGCTGCGCAATGCGCTGCTTCCCTTGATCACGCTGGTCGCCCTCTCCCTGACCATGCTCGTCAGCGGAGCCGTCGTGATCGAGAGCATCTTCTCCTGGCCGGGGATAGGCAAATATGCGCTCGACAGCATACTGCTGAAGGATTATCCGGTCATTCAAGGGTATGCGCTGGTGATGATATCGGTCGCGATCCTGATTCATCTGCTCGTCGATGTCGTGTATGCGATCATGGATCCCCGGATCGGCCGGAATCGTGAGGCGGACCTGCATGAGTACGCTTAACGCGAAACGACCGGTCGGTCTGGCGGTTGGCGTCGTGATTCTCGGGTTCTTGGCGATCGCGATTTTGGGCGCGTCATGGCTTTCGCCGTACGATCCGTTGAAGCAGCAAGTATCCGAACGGCTGCAGAAGCCGAGCGTCGAGCATCCTCTCGGCACGGATCGCTTCGGCAGGGACGTGCTCTCCCGCACGCTTCACGGCGGGAAAAACACGCTTCTTGCCTCCATCTCCGCGCTTGGCGCCGCGCTCGCCATCGGACTTGTCATCGGACTTGTAGCCGGGATGTATCACGGCTCCATTCTCGATACGCTGCTGATGCGCCTAATTGACGTGCTGCTCGCCTTTCCCTTCATGGTGCTGGCGATGATTCTCGCGGCATTGTTCGGAACAAGTCTCCTTCATCTGCTCATTGCCGTTGTCTCGGTATGGTGGGTCAGCTTTGCGCGTTTGACGCGCAGCGTGGTCCTGCATGCGAAGAGCGAAGTGTCCTTCGCCGCGGCGAGAGTTCTCGGGGCCTCGAACGGAACGATCATTTGCAGGGAGCTGCTGCCGAAGGCGATCAGCCCGGTATTGATTATGGCGACATTCGAGCTGGGCAGCCTGATTCTGTCCATTGCGGCGCTTTCTTTCCTGGGATTGGGCGCGCAGCCGCCGTCTCCCGAGTGGGGCAGCATGCTGTCGGACGGGAGAGACCACTTCATGCAAGCCCCGCACATATTGCTCGGTCCCGCGCTGTTTATCGTGCTGACGGTGCTGGCGTTCAATCTGATCGGGGAAGGGCTGCGCGACAAGCTGGACCCGTATGAAAAATCGGAGCTGTAGGAGGTTGGGAGATGCCGAGACAGGCGAGCGGGGCTATGCTGCAGCTGGAGGACCTCCATGTGGACTATAGTCAGAACGGCACAGTCGTCCCTGTCCTGAATCACCTGTCGTTCGAATTGGGAAAGGGAGAAATCGTATCGCTGCTGGGAGAGAGCGGTTCGGGGAAATCGACGATCGCCAGGGCGCTGACCGGGCTGCTTCCGCCATCCGCCAATGTCGGCAGCGGAAGCATGACAATCGGCTCGGAACCGCCTGTTGATTTGTCCGGCAAGCGCGTGCCATGGAGACGAATTCGGGGAAGGCAGGTTGCGATGCTGTTTCAGGATGCGCAGCAGGCGCTTAATCCTGTCGTTAAAATCAAGGACCATTTCAAGGAAAGTCTGTTGTATCATCGCCTGGCATCGCCGAATGAAGTGCTGGACGCAAGCGCTCGGCTGCTCGCGGCGCTCAACTTCTCTAATCCGCTCGACGTGTTGGAACGCTACCCGTTTCAGCTCAGCGGCGGGATGTGCCAGAGAATCTGTCTGGCCCTTGCGCTATGTCTCAAGCCTGCAGTGCTGGTAGCCGATGAGCCGACCTCTGCGCTCGATACCGTCAGTCAGAAGGAAGTGCTCGATTTGATCGCGAGCAAGCAGCGGGAGCTGGGCTTGACGGTTCTGTTGATTACCCACGATATTGCCGTGGCGAATGCGATCAGCGATCGCGTCATTGTGCTGAATGAAGGCGTCATCGAGGAAGAAGGAGACGCCAGACGCGTCCTTTCGAAGCCGATTGCCGCCTATACGCGGCAGCTGCTTGCCGCCCGCGCGCAGTTGTCCGCTCCGACCCGCGACCGCGAACCGTCCCGGGAGGATGAACCGTTGCTTCATATTATTGGGCTCGAGAAGACGTTCAGCCGGAAGAAGCGCGTCTTGCAAGCGGTCGATCTGACGCTGCACCGGCAGGAGATTATAGGGATATTGGGGCAAAGCGGATGCGGCAAGTCGACGTTGGCCAAGTGCATCGCGGGTTTGGAGCTTCCCAGCGGAGGGCGCATCCTGTTTCGCGGCCGTGACATCGGACGCTTGCGAGGCAGGTCGAGGCGCGAAGTATGCCAGCGGATTCAACTGGTCTTCCAGGACGCGCGGGCGAGTCTGAACCCGGGTCGAACCGCTCTGCAGCTCGTGCAGGAGCCGCTTCGTTACATGAATATCGCTGACAAGAAAGAACGGGAGAATCTGTCCGCGTTCTATCTCAATGAAGTGGGCATTGTCGGAGATTTGCAGAAGAGGAGGCCGCCCCAACTCAGCACGGGCCAATGCCAACGGATTGCGATCGCCAGGGCGTTGGTGCTGCAGCCGGAAGTGGTGATCTGCGACGAGGCGGTGTCGGCGTTGGACATGAGCGTGCAAGCGCAAATACTGGCGCTGCTGCAGCGTCTTCATCGCCAGCATGGATTCGCCGTCGTGATGATCTCTCACGACATTCGCGTGCTTCGATCCTTCTGCCATCATATCGCCATCATGAAGGAAGGGAGCTTCTGCGAAATCGTTCGGGCACACGATCTGCCGGAACAAAGTCGGCAAGCCTACACGCATTTGTTGCTCAAATGCGCGGGCGACATGGAAGTCGGTCTATGAACGGGGATGTGGGGAATGAGGGCCGGCCAAGCTCTTTCAGCGCCGTTTGTGCGCTTGTACGCCTTAGCTTTATTGTTCTTCAGCGCCAACGCGATCCTGAATATTATTATTCCGTTGCGAAGCGAGTCGCTTGGGGCAAGCAACAGTCACATCGGCTTCATTATGGGCACTTATATGTTTGCCTGCATGTTTTTTCGGCCCTGGGCCGGGCATCTGATCGGCAAGCACGGCCCCCTTGTCGTACTCCGGGTTCTGTTGATTGTGAACGGACTGGCTCTCGTCTCGTATTCCTTTATGGGACTGGAAGGGTACTTAGCCGCGCGTGTGCTGCAGGGCATTTGCACGGCCTTCTTTTCCATGGCGCTTCAGACGGGGATCATCGATGCGCTGCCGGATGAACAGCGTTCCCAGGGCTTGTCGCTGTATTCGTTGTTTACGTACATGCCGACGATTTTGGGTCCGCTCTTGGCCGTAGGTATATGGGATTGGGGAGGGATGAGCGCCTTTGCGATCGCCATGATCGGCATTGCTTTGGCGACAGGGCTCTTCGGCTTCTCCGTTCCTCTGCATACGGTTCGTCCGCAAGCGGGCGCCGATGCGGACAAACAGAGCATGCGCAGTGCGCTGATCGCGTTCGCGGGTCAGCGCCCGCTCCTCGTCTGCGGTTCGCTGATGCTGATTGCATCTGTCGTATTCGGAGCGGTCACCACGTTCATCCCCCTGTATGCCCGGCAAATTTCCGCCGGACATGCCGGCATTTTTTTGATGGTCCAGGCTTCTGTTATTGTAATCGGCCGATTCGTCTTTAGCCGGCGCATTCCTTCCGACGGAAAGTGGCATACCCGATTTGTCGGCGGGGTTTGTCTGTTGGCGGCGGCGGGTTCCTTGCTGCTGTCGCTGTCGGCTGCATGGGGACCGGTCGTTTTTTATGCTGCCGCAGTTCTTATCGGGATTTCGCAAGCGCTCCTGTACCCGACGCTCGTCTCCTACCTGACCTTCGTGCTGCCGAGCCATTCCCGGAATGTAGGTATCGGCGTGTTTATTGCAACGGCCGACCTGGGCGTCTCGCTTGGAGGGATGGCGATGGGACCCGTGGCGGACCGATTCTCCTATAGCGCGATGTATTCGGCAGCCGCCGGATTGGCCGTTGTCGCCGCGTTCATCGTCGCGATGGGCCGGTTGAAGGGCAGCAGGAATCAAGCTGAATCTGCATAAATAAATAATGGAGGAAACGCATGTGAAGCAAACAAGCGATTACCGTATTCTGACCGCGACCGCAGACCGGCAAGCGGAAATCAAAAAATTTGTCATGACGATGATGAGCGGTTTGTATCCGAAAGGTTCTTATCACGAAGATCCCTATGACCTGGCTTATTTTGATGACGTTTACGTTCAACCTGAGAATGCCCGTTTCTTCATCGCCGTAAGCGCCGATGGCGCCACGATCGGTACGGCTTCGGTCAAGCCTTACGATAGTAGATTTCCCGAGGTAGAGTCCTCTATCGGAACTTGGCCGGTCTGCGAAGTGGGCAAGTTCTATATTCACCCGAGCCAGCGGAGGCAGGGAGTCGGCAGCCGGCTGTACCGGCACGCCGAACAGTTCGCGCGAGCAGCGGGCTACAGGGAAAGCTATTTGCATACTTCCTTATATTTGCCCGGCGGCTACCCCTTCTGGCAGTCACGCGGTTACATCGAACGCCATTGGGAATCGGAACAAGTCGTACATATGAGCAAGAGATGGACGGAAGCGGAGGCAAGCGAAGATCTCGTACGCGCAGATCGGCCTTCTAATGAATTGACTTGATAGAAATGATATGGATATTGTATGATTAAACGTAGCAATTACTATTAAGGCGTGAGGCCATCTTGAACTTGCTTAGCGCGGAGGGACTGGGCACCTTCAAGACGATGTTCATCAGCATCGTGCTGGAGGCGCTGCCGTTCCTTCTGTTGGGAGTATTCGTATCGTCGATCATGCAAGCGTTCATTCCCGAGTCATGGATCCGGCGGATCATTCCCCGGAATGCGCTGCTGGGCGTTGCGGTGGCAAGCTTGCTCGGCATCGTGTTCCCGGTCTGCGAATGCGGGATGATTCCTGTCGTGCGCAGGCTCGTATCCAAAGGAATGCCTTTATATGCCGGCGTCACCTTCATTCTGGCAGGACCGATCGTGAATCCGGTCGTGTATTCTTCTACGTTTGCCGCCTTCCAATCGCTGCCGCAACTGGTTTACGCGCGGATGGGACTGGCCGTAGCGGTCAGCGCGGTCGTTGGCCTGATCGTTCTTCTCGTCACGAAGGACAATCCGATGAAGCAAGCGAATTTCGCTCATGCCGGTCACTCCCATGGCGAGGCATCCCATCCCGCCGGTCCGGGCCATCGGATCGAGGAGATGTTGAAGCATGCCGGCGGCGAATTGTTCGACATGGGCAAATACCTGATACTCGGCTCGCTGATTACCGCCGCCATCCAAGCGTTCATCCCCCGTTCGGAGCTGATCGGCATCGGCCAAGGAGAATTCGGGTCCCACTTGTTCATGATGGGGTTTGCGTTCATTTTGTCCATCTGTTCGACGTCCGACGCGTTCGTCGCATCCTCGTTCCTGGGTACCTTTTCGGTCGGCTCGCTCTTGACGTTTCTGGTTTTCGGCCCCATGCTCGACTTCAAAGGCACGCTGATGCTGCTGTCCGTATTCAAAGCCAGATTTGTGCTCTTTCTCTTCGTCGTCGTTGCTCTCTGCGTACTGGCAGGTTCGATCGTGACAGGAAAATTGTGGTTGTAGCCGTGCGCTTCAAGCGATTCGTTCAGGAGGTGGTCTTGTGCACGAACATCGGGGCAGGGCTCTGCATGATTTCATTCGCGCCGTTCTCCTCGCCGGATTCTCGATCTATATCGCCCGTCTGGTGAGCATCGACAAGCTCCATTATTACATAGCGCCGAAGATGATCCTGTATGTCAAACTTTCCGCGCTGGGTCTGTACGTGTTGGCGGGCTATTTGCTGTATTCGGCCATTAAACAGGCATTTGCAAAAAAACGCCAGAACGACTGCGATTGCGGGCACGAACCGCCGAAGTCTCTTTTCATGAACGTCGCCGTTTATGGCTTGTTCGCGCTCCCCCTGCTGCTGGGCTTCGCGATGCCGGATCAGATCATGGGCAGCAGCATGGCCTCGGTCAAAGGGATGAATCTGAACGCGGCAAGCGCCCAGCAAACGAAAGGGCCGTCGTCGCTGCCTCCGCCGTCGCCGTCTCCTTCAGAGTCTGCCGCGCTCCCGGAAGCGTCGCCGCCGGATGTCGCGGAGACAAGCGGGCCGGAAGAAGATCCGTCCTCTTCCGCGGACGCGTCCAAGTCTCCCGATTCCGGCGGTGCAGTCGCTGCAGAGGATGAGGAATCTCTGGACCAACTGTTTCCCGCAGACGAATTCAGCTTGAACCTGGCGAAGCTCGGCAAAAAATTGTATCGGAAGGACGAGGTCCAGGTTCAAGAGGAAGGCTTCCTCGAGATGTTAACGGTTCTTGATATGTATCGATACAATTATATCGGCAAAACCGTCGTCATCAGCGGGTTTGTTTACCGGGAAGACGATATGGGGGACGATCAATTCGTCGTTGCGCGGATAGCGATGCAGTGCTGCTCCGCGGATGCGATGCCATACGGTTTTCTCGTCAAGTGGGGCAAGGGGGCGGACTATGCCGACGATACCTGGATTACCCTGACCGGAGTGCTGGGATTAACCGACTACAACGGCAACGAAATTATCGAATTGAATGCCCGCAAAATTACGATTATCAACCCGCCTGACGATCCGTATGTCTATCCGTATTTCGATAATTTCGACAAGCTTGCCGGAGAAGCGTGAGAAGCCGACTCCGGGATTGAAGCCTTGACGAGCCCGTTCAAGACCTGCTTGACGTAAGGATTGGAGCCGCTTGCCGGACGAATTTTCGATTATGCGGGGAGAATCAGCCCGCACGTCCGTCCCTACTCGCACGCAACTCCGTCCCCGTCCCGGTCCAGCTTCCGGCTGTAGCCGGGATCGCCCTTCTTCAACGGGGCTTTGCCGGCCGCTCTGACGGCGCTGCAGTTCTGATAGACCGTGCCTTCATTGTCGCGTTCCGCGTTCAGTCGTTCCTGTTCCTCCGTATATTTTCCGAACTTCAATTCAGGCTTCTCGACTACAAACAGCACGCGGGTGCCGTCGGGATAATCCGTCAGCCGGTTCCCGACCCAACTGCCGGCGCCGCGGTTGTCGGAGGCGTCGATGTAGGCGACGCTCGCGCCCGCTCCGCCTTCCTCGCACATCGCCATCGGCCATTCGTCGCGATCGTAGCCGTTCTTCGTGTCCACGCCCGCGAGTGACGCTTTGCGATTGTCCGCTGCACCCTCGCGGTCGATCGTGCAAATGGCGGAAGCCCCCTGTTCGATCGCGCCGTAGATGTGCAATGCCGTCTCGGGGTAGTTATTGCTCGGAAACAACAGCGTAACGTCGTAGTCCGCTGCCTGTTCCGCCGCAACCTGCGCAGGCGCCGGAGCCAGCGCTTCGGTAGCGGAGCAGCCTGCAGCGATCCAAGCTGTCAGCAGCAGTCCGTACAGGATTCGTAATTTGATTCCGCGTCTCATCTTCGTTGTCCTCACCTGTCCTGCGATCATTTTGCCATCGTTATTGTATCATGTAAGACGGAATCCGTCTTGCCTAGAACCTGCGCCGGATATGTCACGGAATGTTCACATTTTATTAATATTGTCTTTAGGTAGGCATGGTAGATTAGGAACAAATTCTAACGGTCCGAGGTGATCCGTAATGGATTCGATTGTGAAGAAAGTGTACATTGATTTCCACGACCATCAAATTCCCGTCTATTGGAAGGACGAGCGGCGCGGCGTGATCGACATGCTGGTGAAGGTGCTGGAGAGGAAAATGGTAAGCGGCAGGGAACTCGTCCAACGCTTCCTGAGTCATCTGGACAGCATCGAAATCGAAGGCTCCGAGGCGATCCTGTATTCGACGCGCGAGCGCGGGACGCTGGCGCTGTCATTGTATTAATCCATAAGCCGTCATCACCGGGCAGTTAGAGGTGACAGCGGCTTATTTTCGTCTGTATCGTTTGACATTGGATGTCAATCTGGTTAGCATGTAATGCATCATTACGGAATGTCGTTCCATTCAGATCATCAGAGGACGGCGGCGAGGAGAGCGGCAAGATGAACCAGCAAGTCGAACAGCTCAAGCTGATCAAAGACCAGATTGTCCGATTCATGATGATGTACCAATTCGCGCTCAGCGAGCTCGAAACGAAGATCGAAATTTTAAAGGAAGAATTCCATCTGCTGCACGATTATAATCCGATCGAACATACGAAGACGCGCCTGAAATCGCCGGAGAGCATCATGAACAAGCTGCTGCGCAAGGGCGGCGGGGGATCGCTGGACAACATCAAGGAGAAAGTGAAGGATATCGCGGGCATGCGCATCACGTGCTCGTTCATCTCGGATATTTATTGGATTCGCGATATGCTCAAGAGCCAAAGCGATCTGAACATCGTTGAGGTCAAAGATTATATCGCGAGCCCGAAGCCCAACGGCTACAAGAGCCTGCACTTGTTGATCGAAGTGCCGGTCTATACGTCGGACAGGCGTGAACTGGTCTATGTGGAAGTGCAGATCCGGACGATCGCGATGGATTTCTGGGCGAGCCTGGAGCATAAGATCTTCTACAAATATAACGGATCGGTGCCGGACCGCATGCTCGCAGATCTGAAGGGCGCCGCCGATGTCGCGAATGCGCTCGACGTCAAGATGGAAAACTTGCACAGGGAAGTGACGGCGATCAAGTCCGCGCAGCAGGATGACACCGAAGCCGAGCTCGCGAGACTCGTCTCCGGCGCCAGGGAGCTGCCGATTCCCCGCGCGCTGCTGGAGTTGATCGGCGGGGAAGGCCGGGATTAGCCGTTATGAGTTATGACCGGATCATTCAGATTTGCAATCTTGAATGATTCGATCAGCGACGAATTCAGGCGTCAAGCCATCCGTCATAATCGAAAGATGACTCGTTTTGTACACTTCCCTGCGCGCATCGAACAAGCTGCGGATTTCTTCCATCGACTTCGTCTGCAGCAGCGGGCGCGTATCCTTGAGCAAATGATGCCGCTCGTGCCAGGCGTCCCATCCGATGTCGAGAAAGACGACGAAGGCGGTGGACAGGCAGGCATCGCGAATGGCATCCTGCATGAACGCGCCGCCGCCGAGCGATACGACGGCCCGATGTTCGCCGCGGCATAGCGCAAGCAGAAAGTCGCGTTCCATTTGCCGGAATTTCGCCTCCCCCATCGATTGGAATATTTCCGTGATCGGCATGCCGTGCTGCCGCTCGATCTCCTGATCGGCGTCGAGGAATGTCCGGTCCATTCTGTCTGCCAGCAGACGGCCGACGGTCGATTTGCCGGATCCCATGAACCCGGTCAGCATGATGTTCTTGTTGATGACGCTTCCCCCATTTCGTACAGCTTCATCCTCCCATTATAAAACCATTCCGCACACGGCTCAATCGCAACGATTTGACAGGGGGCTGACGAAACGCAATAATAGTTAAATAGTTTAAATATTAAATGATGAAACGAATGGAAGAGGTGTCGGGGACATGAACGAGGAAGCGCTGCGATTCGAGAAGGCGCTTCAGCAGGTGAACCGTTGTCTGGGATCGGAGTTGATGCAGAAGATGTCGGCTCCCGTTACGTTTCCCCAGATTTTGATGCTGCACTTTATCGACGAGGAAGGCTTGGGCAACTTGAAGCAGTTGGCCGATAAGCTCGAAGTGAAGCCGAGCGCGGTTACCGTCATGATCGACCGTTTGGAGAAGTCAGGCTATGTGGAGCGGTCGAACGACCCGCATGATCGCAGGGCGATCCGGGCCGCGATCACTCCTCTCGGCCAGGAGGTGCTGGAGCAGGTCACACAAGACCGGATGGCCATCGTCGGCCATTACTTGTCCAGGCTTGAACCGCAGGAAGTCGTCATCGTGACGGAACTGCTGGAAAAAATGACGCGCGGACGCGATGTCGACGCATTCGGATGCGGGGCCGCGGAAATTGCGAATGAAACGGAAAAGGGTGGTTCATTTTGAAAAGCATTATTCGATTTTCGCTCAACAATAAGTTTGCCGTCTGGATTCTGACGCTGATCATCACGGCAGCGGGCTTGTATGCGGGTCTCAATATGAAGCAGGAGACGCTGCCGAATTTGCAAATCCCGATCTTGACGGTTACGACCGTATATCCGGGTGCGGCGCCTGACGAAGTTCTGCAGCAGATAACCAAGCCGCTGGAGCAGCGGCTCGGCAATCTCGAAGGCGTCAAGTCGCTCAACTCCACGTCCCGGGAAAACGTGTCGATGCTCATTGTGGAGTACGATTACGGACAGGATATGGACAAGGCGGTGGCGGGCGTTCGCGATGCGGCCGACAGCATGGCGATGCCGGCGCAGGCGCAGAAATCCCAGATTTCCCGGATCAGCCTGAACACGTTCCCCGTTCTGGCAGTCAGCGTCGCAAACAAGGACTTGTCGCTGGAACAATTGACGGCGCTCGTCGACGACCAATTGAAGCCAGCGCTCGAAGGCGTGACCGGCGTAGCCAGCGTGACGGTGTCCGGCCAATACGTCAAGCAAGTCGAGCTGGTATTCGATCAGGACAAGATGAAGTCGATGGGCTTGTCCGAGGACACCGTCAAGGGCATCATTCAAGGCTCCGCCCTCAAGGCGCCGCTCGGATTGTTCGAGATGGGGCAGAGCGAGAAATCCATCGTCATCGATGGCAATATTATGAATTTGGATGACCTGAAGAAGCTGGCGATCCCGGTCATTCCGACTGCAAGCGCAGGCATGCCCGGCGCTGCAGCCGGTGCGGGCGGCGGAGCAGGCGCAGGTGCAGGTGCAGCAGGCGGTGCAGGGGCAGGCAACAACGGTGCGGGCGCTGCGGGCATTCCGACGGTTCAACTGCAAGACATCGCCACGCTGGAGCTTGTCGGCCATGCCGAGTCGATCTCCCGGACGAATGGCGCCGAATCGATCGGCATTCAGATCGTCAAGGCGCCGGAGGCGAATACGGTAGATGTCGTCAATGGGGTCAAGGATCAGGTAGACGCATTTGCATCGGCCAATCCGGGCTTGCAGAGCATCTATATCATGGACCAGGGGGAGCCGATCGAGGAATCGGTGTCCACGATGCTGGACAAAGCGCTGTTCGGCGCGTTGTTCGCCGTCATCGTGATCCTGCTGTTCCTGCGCAATTTCCGTACGACGATCATCTCGATCATTTCCATCCCTCTGTCGCTGCTCATCGGCATCCTGTTGCTGAACCGGATGGGCATCTCGCTCAACATGATGACACTGGGCGCGATGACCGTCGCGATCGGGCGGGTCGTCGACGATTCCATCGTCGTCATCGAGAACATCTATCGACGAATGTCGCTGCGAGGGGAGACGCTCAAAGGCAAAGAGCTGATTCTGGCCGCAACCCGGGAGATGTCGACGCCGATCCTGTCGTCCACGCTGGTGACGATCGCCGTATTCCTGCCGCTGGCGCTGGTCAGCGGAATGGTCGGCGAGCTGTTCCTGCCGTTCGCGCTGACGATGGTGTTCGCCTTGCTCGCTTCCTTGCTTGTGGCGATTACGCTCGTGCCGATGATCGGACATTCCTTGTTCCGCAATGGTGTGAAGAGCAATCGTCATCATGACGAGGGCAATCCCGGCGCGCTGGCGAGATCCTATAAGCGGTTGCTGAAATGGTCGCTCAACCATAAGCTGGCGACATTCCTCGGGGCCGTCGTGCTGCTGGCGGGCAGCCTTGTACTCGTGCCGATGATCGGAGCGAGCTTCCTGCCGGATGAAGAGCAGAAATACGCGATGCTGACCTACAGCCCGGCGCCGGGCGAATTGCTCGAGGAAGTCGAGCAGACGGCACTCAAGGCGGAATCGCTCGTTCTGTCGCAAGAAGGCGTAGCGGATTTGCAATATTCCGTCGGAGGATCGAACCCGCTCAGCCCCGGTCCGTCCAAGTCGGCACTGTTCTATGTGCTGTATCGGGACGACGTCGAAAATTTCGAGCAGGTGAAGGAGAAGCTGCTGGAGGATATCCAGCAAGCGGCTCCGGGCAAAGGCCGTTGGGGCACGATGGATATGGGAGCGGGAATGGCCGGAGGCAGCGGGCTTAGTCTCGAAGTGTACGGGGACAGTATGGAGGAGATCGCTCCGGTCGTGGAGCAAATCAAGCAGCTTACGGAAGCGAACCCCGATTTCGCAAAGGTGAAGACCAGCATCAGCGAAGCTTATGATCAATATACGTTCGTGGCGGACCAGGCCAAGCTGAGCTCGCTCGGCTTGACGGCAGGGCAGATCGCGATGGCGCTCAGCCCCCGGAGAGAACAGCCGGCGCTGACGAACATTGCGGTGGACGGCAAAACCTATCAAGTGACGATACCGGTCGAGACATCGAAGTACGCCTCGATTGAAGAGATGGAAAATACGAAGATCGCCTCGCCGCTCGGCTTCAGCGTGCCGATCAAGGAAGTGGCGACAGTCCGCGAAGGGAAGTCGCCGAATACGATTTCGACGCGCGACGGGCGTATGTTCGCCGAAGTAACGGCTGACGTGAAAGCCAAGGACGTTGCCGCCGCATCCGCCAATTTGCAGAAGGAAATCGACAAGCTGCAAAAGCCGCCGCGCGTCGAGGTGAAGTTTGGCGGCGTCACCGAGCAGATCCAGGAAACGTTCACGCAGTTGGGCCTTGCCATGGCAGCCGCCATCGCGATTGTCTACCTGGTCATGGTCATCACGTTCGGCGGCGCGCTCGCTCCGTTCGTCATTCTGTTCTCCCTGCCGTTCGCCGTGATCGGCGTGCTGGTCGCCTTGTGGCTCTCGGGCGAGACGCTGAGCGTATCGGCGCTGATGGGCGCTCTCATGCTGATCGGCATCGTCGTCACGAACGCGATCGTCCTGATCGACCGGGTCATCAAGAAGGAGAAGGAAGGGCTCAGCACGCGGGAAGCGCTGCTTGACGCCGGCGTAACCCGGCTGCGTCCGATTCTGATGACGGCGCTCGCCACGATCGGGGCGCTGCTGCCGCTCGCATTCGGCTTCGAGAGCGCGGGCATGATTTCCAAAGGGCTCGGCATCACGGTCATCGGCGGGCTCGCCAGCTCCACGCTGCTCACGCTCGTTATCGTGCCGGTCATATACGAGTTCCTGATGAAGTTCCGCAAGCGCAAGCCGGAGCCATTGGTATAAAGCCGTCTTGCCCGATTAGGGCTTGATACACGCAGTTAAACATTGGAGGGGTGTGCGGTGGCGTTTTTTCAGTGCAATCACTTTTCGAACCGCTTGGGCTTGTCGACGGCGATGAACGTCATTTTGCCGAATGGGCCGGCGGGCGACGGCTATCCTGTCCTGTATTTGCTGCATGGCCTGTCCGACGACCATACGATCTGGATGCGCCGCACTTCGATCGAACGGTATGCGGACGCGTACGGAATTGCCGTCGTGATGCCGAATGTGCATCGGAGCTTCTATACCGACATGGCTGCGGGGCTGTCGTACTGGCAGTACATCAGCGAAGAAGTGCCAGAGCTCGTCCGCTCGTGGTTCCCGATCACGCGGGAGCGGGCGCACACGTTCGCGGCAGGGCTGTCGATGGGCGGTTACGGCGCCTTCAAGCTTGCGCTGCGTTGTCCGGATCGATTCGCGGCGGGAGCCAGCCTGTCGGGGGCGCTGGATATGGCGCATCCTTGGGACAATCCGTCGGAGCAGGAGAATGCCGAATATCGCTGGACGTTCGGGAGCCTGGAGGAGATGCGGGGAAGCGGCAACGATCTGTTCTATTTGGCGGACGAGCTGGCGGCTTCCAACAGGGAGAAGCCCAAGCTGTTCCAATGCTGCGGCACCGAAGATTTCCTGTACGGCATGAATACAAAGTTCCGGGATCATGCGAATCGCCTCGGATTCGATCTGACGTACGAAGAGGGCCCTGGGACGCATGAATGGGGCTACTGGGACAGCAACATTCAGCGAGTGCTGGCATGGCTGCCGCTTCGCAAGGATTGACGGAAAATAATGGTTGACGGGTTCGGGAAATCGTGATACGATTCAAGCACAAATTGTCAATGCTCGAACGCGGAAGCACCGCAAATACCGACAGATGTCGGTGTTTGCGGTTTTTTTGTTTTCCGCCCGGCTTGACCGAAGGAGGGGGAGAATGACGCGCAAGATCGTACTGGCGATTCCGAATCGGGCCTATGCCGCGGGACTTGCCGCCTATTTGCGGGAGACCGAACCGGGCTGGGAGACATCCGCGTTCACGCATGAGGCGGCATTGCGCCATCGGCTGCAGGATCCGGGCGGGATCGATGCGCTTGTCGGCGATCCGGTTCTGCTCAAACAGGCGGAATCCTGGCTGGCCGGCGTGTCGCGCATTACCGCATTGGTAGAAGAGCAGGGCCAAACGGACGGAGCATGGCCGGAAATTATGATCTATCAGCCGTTGCCCAGCGTAGCGGCCAGCATTCGCGGGCTGCTGGCGGACACGGTGCCTGTCGCCCGCGGGCACTGCCGTCTGCTGACGGTTTTCTCGGCGGCAGGGGGGATCGGCAAGACGACGATGGCGCTGAATTTCACAAGGCTTGCCGGCGAGAGAGGCCTGCGTACGCTGTATTTGAATTTGGAACCGATCAATGCGACGTCCAAGCTGCTTGGTGTCTGCGAACCGGACAGTTTATCGAGATTGCTGTATGTTCTGCAGACGGAACCGGAGGCATTTCCCGGGCAATTGGAGCGATCGGTTCGACATCAAGCCTATTTGCGTGCGGATATTATCGATGCGCCGGATCATCCCGGCGAACGGTTAGCCATGGCGCCGGAAATGCTCGAGCGATTGATCGGCAGCATCCGCGCAACGGGGCGATACGACCTGATCGTGGCGGATCCGGATAGCGGGATCGGTCCGTGGCATGCGATGCTGCTCGGTCTGAGCGACAAGGTGGCTTGGCTCGTGACCGATGATTGGCAATGCATGGCGAAGACGTCCAGGCTAATTGCGTATTGGCGGGAAGAGTGGGCGGGCTGGGGGAAGCGCATATCTTTCTTGCGCAACAAGAGCCAAGGGGCATCGTTCGGCGGATGGCCGCTCCCGGCGCCTCCGGCGGCAGTATTGCCTTATGTTCCCCAATGGAAGGAAGCGGAGGATCCGGCCAAGGTGTTCGGCTCTGCCGCTTATTGCGGCGTGCTGGAGAAGCTGCTCGATGCTTGGGGCTGACAGGCGAAGGTCGGCGCAGACCGGGCCGCAGGCTTCCCTTCGGAAGCGAACCCGTTATCCGGACTTCGCCCGGGAGGACATCAAGCTGGCTTTGGACACGAGTTCCCTGAATGACAGGCGGTAAAATTCCGGCTCCGTCGAATCATTCAACCATCCGACGGAAGCCGTCAGCGAAGCCGGCCCGACCGATATCGGGTTCGACAAGCAGTCGATGATCTTCCTGACGTCGTCGTCCGTCCGCGTGGTAATAGCGGCAAATTCGTCTCCGGCATATCGGCACACGTAATCGTCGTCTCCGAATAGCGCTTTCAGCTTCTGGGCGTAGCCGCGGATCATATCGTCTCCGACCGGGTGACCGTAGCGCTTGTTCACTTCGCCGAAGCGGTTCAAATCCAGAAACAGCAACTGGAAAGGAAGCCGCTTATGCAGCCGTTCTTCCCCGATGGCATGGATGTAGGGGGAGCGGTACATCTGCGTCATGCTGTCCTTCCATTCTGCCAGGTGGGAGACGATCGCTTCCCGGGTTACCATGCCGATCGCCTGCCCGACGTCCATCACGATGAGGCGTTCAATATTGCCGTTCTCCATGACGGAGAGCGCCTCCCAAGCGAAGCAATCGGCAGCGACGACGATCGGGTCCGGCGTCATCGCATCGGCGACGATGCGATTCGGATGGGCTGCGCGCACGTCCCTGGACGTGATGATGCCGACGATTCGGCCATTGTCCATAACCGCCAGGGAGCCGATGCGATGCTCAGCCATCAAGGCGGACGCATGCAGCACGCTTTTGCCGGACGACACCGAGCGAAGCGGCGAGTTCATCAATTCTGCGACTTTCAAGACATATCCACCTCGCGTTGCACGGATATCGCAATTCGGAGCTCGGACCGCAGCACGGTCGTTTCGCTGATCAGCTTTTCCGCTTCTTCCATCACGATTCGGACCAGGTGCTGCTCGTCCATCAAGTCCAGCAGCGAATTGCGGACGAGCACGGCTTCGATCTTCGGATGGTCCATTCGGATGAGCGAGAATTGTTCCGGACTGAGCGCCTCCGCCATCCGGCGGACCGCCTCAGGACCGATCGGCGCTTTTCTCCCGATGATGAGCAGGTCCTGCATGGGAGGCATTTCGAATTCCGAGATTTTAAGAGAGAGCAATGCTTTTCTGGAATAATTCGTCTTCGCGTTCAACTTCGAATGCTCCTTTAATCGGGCGTAATGGGGCGGAACGTCATGATCGGCGTATCAGGTAGAGGTCCGGGTTTGGCCAGGCCGTACCCTTGTCCCAACGGGACGCCGAGATGAATAGCCAACTGCACGTCATCGGGATCTTCCAGTCCTTCCAGGATGCACTTTGTTCCGTCAGAGCAATAATCGACGAAAAATTTGACGATGTGCTGTTTCTTTTGGTTGGAAATCAATTGCTTTCCGAAAAAACGATCGATCTTGATGAAATCCGGGGTGAATTCCACGATGCGTTTAAGGGTTGTCGCACCCTCGCCGACATCGTCGAATGCAATCTGAAAACCGTTCTTCCGCAGCATGCCCATGTTCTGAGCGAACTTGTCGCGGTCCCATTCGACGGTTTCCGCCATCGATTCGTTGATTTCGAACACCATGCGCCGGACGCCGTCTTTGAACGTTCTCGCGATCTTCGCGCATATGCGCGCGAAAGCATCCTCGGCCAGCGTAGAAGGAAAAACGTTGATGAACAACAGTTCCGTCGAATCGCGAAATTTGGCCGAGGTGAAAAATAACGAGATCGCATTGTAAATCGACAAAATGTCCAGTTCACAGAGCCGTTGCTGACTGGCAGCGAGCTGCAGCAACCGGTCCGGCTGGCGGATCGATTGGCTGCGGAGCAGCGCCTCATATCCGAGTGGCTGCCGCGAATTCAAGATAAAGACGGGTTGGAACATGTGGTAGTGATCCTGGTACGAAAGAAGAGTGTCTTCCATGAATAAAATGTTCCTTTCCTCAAGAACGGCAATTTCGGCAACCCGGCCGCCTTAGACTTGCGTCCTTAGGCCCGTAGGTTTTGCGTCCTTCTTTTTCAAGAAGTTTGCGATTCTCGTATTGTTGGATAGTCCGAGAGGATCAAAAAAATGAGACTATTTTCCGCCATCTAGTATTTCATTCGACATAAAGTGTCCCAATCCTACAGAACGTATGTTTTGGCGAAGAAAATGTTGGCAGAAGACCGGAGGCGATACGATGCAGGCTGTCGAACTCACGTCCGAAGAGCTGGCGGACATCAAGGAAGCCGTCCGATCCCGGTTGGCGTGGGACGAAGAAATATCGGACGATGCGCTTCGCAAGCGGATCGAGACGGAATTGTTCGTCCGGGAGCGCAGTCGGAGCATGACTGCGGCACAACGCAAAGCCGCGGTGGAGCGATTGTTCCATTCGTTCCGAGGCTTGGATGCGCTGCACCCGCTGCTGGAAGATCCGGAAATTACGGAGATCATGATCAATCGGTACGACGAGATTTATTACGAGAAGCAAGGAGCCTTGATGATGTCCGACATCGGTTTTGCGTCCCCTGAACGGCTGGAGGATCTGATTCAGGGCATCGTGGGCCGCGTGAACCGAATGGTGAACGAATCGTCCCCCATTGTCGATGCGCGCTTGCCGGACGGGTCCAGGGTTCATGTCGTATTGCCGCCAATCGCGTTGAAGGGACCGTGCGTTACGATTCGCCGATTTCCGAGCCAGCCGATGAGCATGCGCGAACTGCTCGCGGCAGGGGCGCTCACGGAAGAAGCCGCCAGGCTGCTGCAATTACTCGTGGCCGCCAAGTACAACCTGTTCATTAGCGGAGGCACGGGCTCGGGCAAGACGACCTTTCTCGGTGCGCTGTCGGAATGGATTCCGACAGGCGAACGCATTGTGACGATCGAAGATGCGGCGGAATTGCGGCTTTGCGGCGCGGCGAACCTCGTATCGCTGGAAACCCGCAACGCCAACAGCGAGGGCAAAGGGAGGATCACGACGGCCGATCTGATCCGGGCGTCGCTGCGCATGCGGCCGAACCGCATCATCGTCGGGGAAGTGAGAGGCGCGGAAGCGCTCGATATGCTGCAGGCGATGAACACCGGGCATGAAGGCAGCTTGTCGACGGGCCATGCGAACAGCCCGAAGGACATGCTTTCGCGTCTGGAGACGATGGTGCTGAGCGGCGCCGACCTGCCTGTTCATGTCGTGCGCAAGCAGATGGCGTCTGCGCTGGACGTGATCGTGCACGTCAGCCGGTTTCGCGACGGGAGCCGCAAGGTGGCCGAAATATGCGAAGTGGCAGGAATGGAGGAGGGGGAAGTGATGCTCAGGCCCTTGTTTCAATTCGAGGAGGCGCGGTCTTCGGACGGTCGTGTACGCGGTGCGCTCACGAAGGTCGGCGAGCTCGCGGACACCCGCAAGCTTCGATTCGCGGGAATGCGGGAGGATGCCGTCGGATGATCGATTATTCCCGTTATCCGCTAAGTCGAAGACAGCGCATTGGCGCGGCGCTCTTCGGGTGCGCGGCATGTTATGCTGCGGCTTGGCTCGTCTGCAGGCATCCGGCGGTATCGGTTGCGGCTGCGCCGGTTGGCTTATGGTATCCGCGGTTAAGGAGCGCGCAGCTGCGGGCAAGACGCGCGGATCGGTTTCGCCTGCATTTCAAGGAGATGCTTCAATCGCTCAATTCCTTGCTCGCGGCCGGGCGGTCGGTGGAGAACGCGTTTCTGGCGCTGGAGAACGAGCTGGCCCTGCTGCTTGCCGACACGCGTTCGGACTTGCTGACAGAGCTGCGCGCCATGGCCAACCGGCTGCGCAACGGGGAACCGCTGGAAGGGCTGCTGCAAGATTTGGCGAATCGCACGGGCCTGGAGGAGGTGCGCTATTTCGCGGAGGCGATCGCCGTATGCAAACGGGCGGGCGGCGACTTGGTCGACATCGTGCGAAGCACATCGCAACTGCTGGCAGAGAAGCTGGAGGTCGAGCTGGAATTGTCGGTGTTGATGGCGCAGAAGCGGTTCGAGTCCCGCGTACTGATGGGGATGCCGTTCGCGCTGATCGGCTTTCTCGGGTTTTTCGCTCCGGATTACATGGAGCCGCTTAGGCAGGGAGTCGGCTGGTTGGTGCTCGCGGTCTGTCTGGCATTGCTCGGGCTGGTCTGCTTGTGGATGGCCCGGATCATGAGGATCGAGGTGTAAATCATGATCGGCGGCGTATTGTGCGCGATATTCGGCTTGGCCTATTCGGTTGCGTGGCTGCAAGGCAAGGCCGGATCGCGGGGGCGGGGAAAGTCGGGAACGGCAGTAGCGATAGCAACCGCAGCAACCGCAGATGACTTCATCGGTCCATTCGCGACGATGTTGGGCTGGGGCGGTTTGTATGAACGCGTGCAGCCGCTTGTGCAGCGCTCCGGCATGAAGCTTGCCGTACTGGAAGGAGGCTGTACGCGGGAGAGGCTGCTCCGCTGGACAGCGGAAGGGGTGGCGAGATCGTATGCGTGCACGATTGCCGGGTGGGCGTTAGCGGGGATTTCCGGCAATGTTCTGATCGGCTGGATCGGGATGGTCGTCGGGGGCTTGCTGCTGACCCTGCGCGCAAGGGAATTGCATCGTCAGGTGGAGCGGCGCCGGACGACGATGCTGATGGAGTTGCCTGTCCTGTTAAGCCGGCTGCTCGTCCTCGTGAACGCCGGTGAGAACGTACGACGGGCGCTTGTCCGCACGGCGGAACGACGACCGGCGAGCAAGCATCCGCTGTACGAAGAACTGGCAGCCGCTTTGGCTGCAATGGATCGCGGGGAGAACATGAATCAGGCGATGGAGCAATTCGGCCGGCGCTGCGCAGTGCCGGAAGTCAAGCAATTCGCTTCGATGCTGCTTATGAATGCGCGGCGGGGCGGGGATTCATTCGTTCCGGCGCTGCGGGAGCTTACCCGCCAGATGTGGGAGAAGCGCAAAGCGGCGGCGAGGACGCTCGGAGAGCAGGCATCGTCGCGGCTGGCGTTCCCGCTTGCCGTTATTTTGCTCTTAATCATCGTCCTGGTCGGCGCGCCTGCCATGATGATCATGAATGGATGATGAATACTCCCACCACTTACTTTTGCTGATGCTCCAGTTGAAGTGGGGGTTTCTGGTGTGTCAATCGCACAAATGTCCGAATGATTAACACCAGAGGGGTTGACACATTGACGGACTGATTACCATCCAACCCCGCTATCCCATCGGACATACCTTTGGGACTACTTTTGAGCCTGCTGTAAGATTTCTAAGAATTATTTGCGCATCTTCGGCGCTGTCGGTGGCTTGAACATTTTACGTAGCAGAGCCAAGTTGTACCTGCTACAACCGCATATGTTCAGTTATCAAAGAACGTATGTTCTCATTGATATTTTACCATAATTTCCTTTAAGGTCAACACTTTTTGCGGGAGATCAAAGAAGAGCCGATTCATCTCACCACTTGTAGAAGTGGGAGTCCTCTCGGCTGATTATGATAGACCAATCGTTCATGGAGGGATGAAACATGCTGCTGATATGGGATCGGGCAAGAGGCCGCATACGGCATTGGGGACAGCGCTGCGGGGCAAGACTGTGGCGCGAAGAGGAAGGGATCGGCACGCTGGAAATCGTCTTGATCGCGGCGATTTTGATTATCGTTGCTCTGCTGTTCAAGGACTGGATCTTCAAGTTCCTAAACAGCCTGATGGGCAAAGCGGAGACGAAAGCGGGCTCCATCTTCGACTGAATGGCGGGAAGTGCGGATGTGAAACGCGGCGGGAAAGGATGAAATGGCGGGAGGTGAGGGTGTGACATGCGGTAGGAAAGGCGAAATGGCGGGAGGTGCGAATGTGAAAAGCGATAGGAAAGGATGGAATGGCGGCTTGCGTGAGGAGGGCGGATCGATGACGCTGGAAGCTTCCTTGGTTCTGCCCGGGGTATTGATCGTCACTTTTGCTTTGATCTTACTTTCAGTCACGATGGCCGACCGCGTTGCCCATTACTATTCCATATCGATTGCCGGAGAGCGCGCGGCGTTCGGCTGGTCGCATTCATCGGCGGATATTCGGACGGGCGGATATTCGCCCGGCCATTACGATGGCTTGTATTGGCGGTTGAAGGACGACGCGCTGCTGGCGGGGCTGTTCGGAGGGTCCGAAGCGAAACCGGATCATGGTACTACGGTTCGAATCGGCGCTGTCGGAGGGGGAGGAGAAGGGGAGGAAGGCGGCGGAGATTCGCTGGCCCGGCAGAAGCTCCGTAAATCCGCTTCTGCCATGCCTGACGGCGCGGACGGAACGATTGCGTACCGGAACCGGGTCTGGCTGCGGGAGGTGGAAGTGGCTGCGGACGACGCTGCTGCGCCCGATCCGCTGCGCCGGTTATGGCCGAAGCTGTCGCCTTCCGTTTCCGCATCCGTAACGGCAGTCGTGATCGAACCGGCGGAATGGATACGGACCTTCGAGCTGGTCCGGTATTACAAAGCTAGAATAGAGAAAAAAGGACAGGAGTCCGATGATTACCGGCGCCAGGCGGCATCTGTATTGGAGAGCAGGCGATGAAGCGCCGGAATCGACGCTTAAGTCGGCAGTTGGACGGATTTCGGCATCTGCGGTTGGAAGGATGTCCGGATCGGCAGTCGGGCAGCAATCGGGATCAGCTATCGAATCGACGGCATAACGCTAGAGGAAGTGTATCGATTTATTTCATATCGGTGACGTCCGCGTTTGTGCTGTTAGCGGCTCTGTTGATCGATTTCTCGCGAATCGCGGCTTTCCGCAAGCAGGCGGAACTCGCGGTTCAAGCCGGCGTTCGGTCCGTACTTTCCTCCTATGATCCCGTCGTATTCGAGCGATATGGTCTATTCATCCGGGGAGGGGAAGACGGAGGCGCGCTGCTGCGGGAGACGCTGGAGGGCAACGGGAACGGGGGCGGCGAAGCGGGGTCATCGTCGTCATCGGAGTTTGCCTATCTGGACATGACCTGGTCCGAAGCCGAAGTGACCGAAAGCCGCCCGCTCGCCGATCATGCTATCTTTCGCCGTCAGGTGCTGGAAGAGATGAAATACAAGGCGCCGATCGATCTGACGCTGGAATTGGCCGAACGGTTCAAGGGGATGGATTCCGCGATCCGGGCTGCGGCGGGTACGGTCGATGTGCTGGAACGGATGCGCAAAGCGTATGACCGCCGAGAAGCCGCATTGGATCGCGTGCTGGAACGGCAAGCGCAGGCGGGAGAGCAGGCGATCCAGGCTTTGCGCGAATTGACGCCGTACCCGTCTGTGCCCGCAAGCGGCAGCAAGTCAGCCGGCAGCTTCGCCCATTTGGCCGATGCGGCCATGCGCTATGACGATTATGTGGCTAAGCGACTCGCCGACGATGCGTCTGAACGCGCGTATTGGGAAGCCGTAGCAGCCGGGACCCTAGTGCTTCCGATCCATATCAGGCCCCATGAGGCCGCCGTCGCCGCTTATGCGTCCAGCGCCGCCGCGCTGGCGACGCGGCTGGGCGGGTCGGCGAACCGAATACGGCAGGATGTCGGGACCGTATTAGCCGCTGCGGAACAATCGCTCCGGCAGGCGGAAGCCGCGAATGAAGAGATGCGTCTCATTGCGCAGCAAGCCGCGGTTTCGTCCGCCGGCAGCGAGCCCGAGCAGGCCGGTCAGATGACGGCGGGAAGCGGCAGTGCGAATTCGGATGCGGATCCGGCTTCCGATTTTGGCAGCTCGGCCGATTCGCTTGGGGAGATTCGCACAACTGCTGCCCGAATGGTGCTTCCCCTCGCATTCTTTGATGCCTACGATGCTGAGCTTCTGACCCAGCAAGATGGGATGAATCGACTGGTGCAATCGGCCGAAAACGGCTCGGCGCTGTTGGCATCCGTATCCGGAGCCGGTACAACATCCGGCGGATTGCGGACGGCCGCGGTTCGATTGGCGGATGAGCTTAGCGATTATGCGGGATCGTACGAGGCGGAAGGCGAAGTGATTCGGAACCGCCGGACCGCGTTCGCGCAGCATCGGTCTCAAGATGCAGAGCGCCAAGCGCTGGAGCAGGAAGCACAGTCGGAGTGGACGGGATGGACGAGCCTCTTGGGAGGATTCCGCCATGCGCAGGGCACGCCGGAAGACGAAGCCGCGTTCCGCAAGGCTGACGGGTTGGCGAGGGACAACCTGGCATGGAACGGGGAGCAGGATGAGCTGTCGGTCGGCAGGATGGAGGAAGACAATCCATCCGCCGGAAGGGATGCAGCCATGGCCGCATCGACCGGCGCGCTCGGCGCATTGACCGGAGCTCTGTCCGGCGCGCGCGATACGCTGTATCTCGCGGAATACGTGCATGCCCGGTACGCACGATTCGCTCCCGCCCAGGCCAAGCAAGTGCTGGAGGGCAAATCCGTCCCGCTTGCATTGGACCGTCAGCAGACCGAATACGTACTGTACGGATTTGCGAGCCCGACCGGCAATCTTGCGGCCGCATACGGTGAAATCTTCGCGCTGCGCCTGGCGATTCGAACGCTCGAAGGCTTGATTGCATCCCGCAATGCCGGCCATCCGCTGCTCGTGCTGGCGGCTGCGCTTGTCAACGGCGTCCGCTATGCCGTACAGGACATGCAAGCATTGATGGCGCGGGATGCCGTGCCGTTGTCCAAATACGTGAAGGTGGATACGTCCTACGAGGATTACCTCCGGTTGTTTATGCTGCTGCACGGCGGCTCCGCGAGTGCGATGTCCCGCTGCATCGCCGTATTCGAATCGGCTACGGGGCTGGATGCCACGCAGACATATACGTATGCGCGAGCGGAAGGGACTGCAGCGCTAAAGCTGTGGTTTTTTCCCGGGCTGCTCAAGATGCTGCTCCGAGCGGGGAGCTTGGGGGGAACGCTGAAGGGGAGCCGTTATGAAGCGATTTATTCCGCGGAAATGGGTTATCAATAGGCGGCATGCGGTGCGGGAGCGAGGCAGCGTGACGCTCGAAACGGCGCTCGTCATGCCGATGTTTCTCCTGTTCGTGTTTTTTCTGCTGTTTCTCGTTCAGACTTCGGCCACGATGATGGCGCTGCACGGCGCCTTGTCGCAGACGGTCCGAATGACGGCAGCCGCCTGGTATCCGATATCGCTCATTCAGACGGAGGGCAGCGAGGAGCGTGAGGAAGGCGAGGCAGCCGGCGCGAAACGATCCGTCGGCGCGTTCGCGAGATGGTTGCCCGCGCCGTTAAACGATTGGGCGGAGGCTCTGTCGAAGGGCGAATGGTCCCCGGAGGCGGAAGCCGCGAAGCTGCCGCTTCGCCAACTGGTTGTGCAATTGTCCGATCCGCGGCAGCTTGACGCCGATCGGCTGCGGATCACGGGCGTCAAGCTGCCGGATTACCGCAACGAAGCGGGCGCTTACTTGACGATGGAGGCTGCGTATCGGTTGCCGGTGCGCGTCCCCTGGACCGGCAAGCCGCTGATCGTTCGCGTTTTCGTCAAGGAGCGGGCATGGGTGGGCGGTTCGCCGTCAAGGGCCACCCTTCCGGACGAGACTGCCGCACCGCTGGACATTGCTTTCATTTCCTTGGAACCCAGTCCCGTTCGCCCAGGACGCAAGGCGACGCTGGTGCTGGAGACCCGACCCGGCGCGTCGCTGGATCTGTCCGTGCTCTACAAGAGCGGGCAGAGTCAGGCCAAGCATCTGGGTACGGCCGTTGCGGACGAATCCGGAAGGATCGCTTGGACGTGGCACATATCGGGAAATACGACTTCGGGCGAATGGACGTGGGCGGTTCGCGGAGAGGGCGGTGCAAGCTATTCGCAGACATTTCGTGTCGAGCGTACAACGGATAAGTGAGGGTGCAAATTTGACAGACAATAAGCAAGTCAGGTCGTACACGGGGAGATGTTCTCTTTAAGCGAAGGAGCAATCCCGGCAGGGAAGATGCTCTTTTGCAGAGAGGGGGGACTGGCATTGGGAGATTGGATCGCGATCAGTACCTTGATTCTGCTCGTCATCGGCAGTTGGACCGACTTGCGGAAGATGCGGATTCCGAATCGGTTGACGGCCGGATTCGCCGCAGGCGGACTTGTATTTCATGCGATCGGGTCGGGCTGGAGCGGCTTGTTGGAATCGCTTGTCGGCGGAGTCGCGGGCATGCTGCCGTTTCTCCTGTTGTATCGGTTCGGAGGGATCGGAGCAGGCGACATCAAATGGTTCGCCGCGTACGGTACTTGGGCTGGCGCCGTGTCCGCCTTGCAATTGATGATCGATTCCGTGCTTGTCGCGGGCGCGTTGTCCATACTGCTCCTGTCGCTGCGGCTGCCGGGGATTCGCCGCCTGGGCGGCAAGCTGCCATGGCCTTGGGGGAAGCATCCGGCTTCGCCGGGCAGAGGCGCCGTGTTTCCGTTCATGCTGGCGGTCGTCCCCGGCTATGCATGGCTATGGTTGCATGGCGGCAGTTTGATTTGAAAATATAGACTGTGTTCAGCGTGCCCACTTTCTATATAGACGGTATTAAGGTTGCCGTTAACGTTTCATGCACAGACGGTCAATGACTTTCATAGGATTCTTACTGATTGCTTCGATAAAACCTTGAACGGCTGAACGTATCTCGTCTACGGTATCGAAGAATACATTGTAAACTCGCCGCTGGCTCGGAATTAAACGAAATAATCGACTAATTCTCTCACAAACGCGCCGCTGGCTCGGAATTAAACGAAATAATCGACTAATTCTCTCACAAACGCGCCGACGGCCCGGAATTAAACGAAATAATCGACTAATTCTCTCACAAACGCGCCGACGGCCCGGAATTAAACGAAATAATCGACTAATTCTCTCACAAACGCGCCGACGGCCCGGAATTAAACGAAATAATCGACTAATTCTCTCACAAACGCGCCGACGGCCCGGAATTAAACGAAATAATCGACTA
>Ga0222429_100142_pt1 | contig 110123 bp, 103 predicted proteins | sample 1B50Ametagenome_FD_182475 | JGI IMG/M metagenome (GOLD analysis project Ga0222429, IMG submission 182475) | Enriched microbial communities from leaf-cutter ant dump, University of Wisconsin, Madison, United States - 1B50A (version 2) | ecosystem: Environmental > Terrestrial > Nest > Insects...
TTTGCCAATAACCCCAATGCCGACCGTATGCGGGCCCAGTTTGGTAACATGGCCGAACAGGCCCGGAAACCTGTGATTTATACATTGATGGTTAAAAACCGGGAGTCGGTTTTTAAGATAGATCCTAACCAGGACCCGGGAGAAAATACGGTGGTAATCAACGGCGAAAGACGAAGTTTCCAGAGGCGTTTACCCAAAGATGAAACCCTGTATAACCTGGAGGCCAATACCTTCAAAAAGTATGAAGAGTATGCACAGCAGCCGTTCCAGGTATCAGGGAATACCACTAAGATCCGCTGGAAAGTAGACCCCACCCAAACCCGGTCTGTGCTGGGTTATGAATGTATGATGGCTACCGCTTCGGAAACGGAAAACCGTACCATGCCCGTTTTTGATGAATCAGGGAATATGACCATCAAAGACACTGTGATCACGAACCAGATCACTGCCTGGTTTACAGACGCTCTTTCTTCTGCGGCAGGTCCGGATAAATATAACGGTTTGCCCGGCCTTATCCTGGCCCTGGACCTGAATGACGGCGTAACCACCTATGTGGCTACCAAAGTAGATGCCGTGGCGGTTTCGGAAGAAGATCTGAAAATTAATTCAAAAGGGAAGAAGGTAAGTCAGGAACAGCTGGATAAAATCAAGAAAGACCACCAGGCAGAGCAGATGAAGAACTTCAGAGGCCGTGGGACGGTAGGAGGCAGAATGATGATTATAGGAGGATAAGATGAAAAAAAGCCAGAATACCACTGCATTGCTTTTAATGGTAGCCAGCATCCTGTTGCTGGCTACCTCACAGTATTTCTGGCTCAGAAGTGAATATAAAGAACACAAGCGCGCCTTTTACAGCAATGCGGATCTCCTGTTTAAGGAAACCGTGCGGGGCATTGAAGATTCACTGGTTTCCCGCACGGTAACTCACGGGTTCTTCATCTCTTCGGATGAAAGACCCGATGCCTCTCCCAGGAGAAGAGCTCAGGGCCAGGAGGAAAAACCCGTGAGGGAAATCCACATGATTACCAGGCCTCCCCTTCAGAATGATACCCTGGTGAGAGTGGAAGGAATTGATCTGAGTACTATCCGGACAGATTCAGCCGGAGCTCTTATTCTGAACGATTCCGGGGTGGTCAGGCTGATCCTCCGGTCACAACAGCAGGCAGATAGCTTAAACCGTCTGAAAAGGCTGATTTCCCAGATTCCCCGGATGACCATTACGTCGGGTTTTGTGCCGGGAGTTGAACGGGAAGAAAACCGGCATCAGCCGTCACCCAGGAAGCGCCTGGTATTTATGAGTGCTCCTTTAGACTCGGTAGAAAGAAAATACAATCAGCGTATACGTGAAATGGGCTATAAGGTAGAATTTTCTATTCAGAAAGATTCTATTTCCCCGGATACCTCAGTTCAGGGCTTCAGGCGGGGTTTAAGGGCTTATTCGCAGCTACAGAGGAAATTACGGAATTCGAAGGATTCTGTGGTGGTCAACGGGGTACCTGTTCTTAACCCGGAGAGTGTATCTTCCCTATCCATTATCCCCACGGTTATTTTTAAGGCTTACCCCGAAGATCTGAACAGTTACCTCCTGGGAAAACTCAGAAATAATATTTTATTTTCTGTTTTCCTTCTTTTGGTGACTTCTCTTACCTTTTGGCTGATATTCAGAAACCTGCGTAAGCAGGCGCGCCTGAATACACTCAAAAATGACCTGATCAGTAACGTTACCCATGAGCTGAAGACACCACTGGCCACCCTGAGTGTGGCGCTGGAAGCGCTGCAGCAGTTCGGGGGAAATACCAACCCGCAAACTACCCGCGAGTACCTGGAAATCTCCCAGAACGAAGTGAACCGCCTTTCGCTGATGGTAGATAATATTCTGAAGGCTTCATTGCTGGAAAAGCAGGGAGTGGAAATCTACCCTTCACCGGTAGATCTTCAGCTACTTTCAGCTACGGCGGTGAAGTCGTGGCAGCCCCGCTTTGCACAGGCCGGCGGAAGTATCCGGCTGAGCACGAAAGGAACCGACTTTGTAATAGAAGCAGATGAGGTACAGGTCAGCAGTATTCTGAATAACCTGGTAGATAACGCACTGAAATATTCAGGGACTTCTCCTGATGTACATATAGCGATCTCTGCCGAACCTCACCTGCTTACCCTGAAAGTAGAAGATAAGGGGATAGGTATTCCCCGGGAATACCAGGGCCAGGTTTTTGAGAAATTTTTCCGGGTTCCTACCGGCGACCGCCACAATGTGAAAGGGTATGGCCTGGGATTAAATTATGTAAAACATATTATGGATCTGCACCAGGGTTTAGTAACTTTAGAAAGTGGAAATGACGGCACCACATTTATTCTTACTTTCAAAAGAAAATTATGAGACTGCTGTATGTGGAAGACGAGATCTTTTTGGGGAAAATTGTAAAAGAGACCCTGGAAAGCCGGGGTTTTGAGATCAGTATGGTCACTGACGGCGACCTGGCGGTAGAAGAGTTTAAAAGCTATCAGCCGGAGGTATGTGTACTGGATGTGATGCTACCCAACAAGAGCGGGTTTGAGATTGCGCAGGAGATCAGGAAAGCCGATCCTGGCGTGCCTATCCTTTTTTTAACGGCCAGGAGCCAGGTGGAAGATGTTCTGAAAGGTTTTGGCTCAGGCGGGAACGACTACCTCAAAAAACCCTTCAGCATGGAAGAGCTGATTGCCCGGATTCATAACCTGAAGAATATGTCAGGCAGAAAAAAAGAGAATACGGATACTGTAAGCCTGGGCAGGCTGACCTTTTACCCGGCTAAACAGGAACTGGTTCTCCCGGATAAAGAAACCATCAAATTGTCTTTCCGTGAAGCAGAGCTGTTGAAGGTACTTACTGAAAACCTGAACAGCAAGGTGCTCCGTAAAGATATCCTGCTGCGGGTCTGGAATGACGACTCCTATTTTAACTCGCGTAACCTGGATGTTTATATTACCCGTCTGCGCGATTATTTCAAGGCGGATCCCGGAGTGGAAATCATCACTCTGAAAGGAGTAGGCTACCTGTTTAAATCAGGCTCCTGATTACTGCCGCACTGAAAGCCCCAGGTTAATGCCCAGCATGCTGGGCCGGAAAGTGGCATCTGAACCCTTTTGCAGGCCTGAAGTTATGAAATGCTGGTACATGCCCCCCAGGTTAATATCAAGTACGGCAGTGACCGGGTAGCTCAGGCGTATTCCTCCTGCACCTGCTATGCTTACCGGGCGGAAATTGGAGTTGCCGGAAGTAAAGCTATGCTCCTGCTGTTTGGAATTAACCACCGTTCCGGAAATCAGGAACTCAGTGCTTAACCCGCCCACGGCGTTTACATCCAGTTTCCCTACCTGCAGCAATTCATAATTCAGAAGCAGTGGAACTGACAGGAAATTATAAGAGTAACGGGAAGTGCCGTTCACTGAAATCAGCACATCAGACATCTTGTTGGAAGAGCTCAGGTAATTGGCATGAGAGAAACTTTCCGTCTCCCCGGTTATTTTATTCACGGCATAAACATTGGAATTATGCGTGGCTGTGGCCCGTGTAAATTTTACGCCGCTTTCCAGTGATAAGCGCTTCTTCAATCTTCTCCCAAAACTCAGGCCAAATGTCATTGACTGTCCTGATTTAAAGATACTTTGCGCATCAGTACGGCTGGAATTGCTGTAGAAATTACCTCCCATTCCCACATGTGATCCTTTATTGTCAAGAGACAGCAGCGCATCAGAACTCTGCACGGCACTCAGGGCCTGCTGCTGAAAGCCCGGAGCAGAAAAATTAGGATGGAAGGGTGCATTAGCCGCCAGTAACCCCATCCAGGTTTTTTTGCGTTCTTTCCGGGTTACGCGGCTGTATTCTACCGGAATCTCCAGGCGAGGGTAAGGTGCATACACCTGCAGTTCACGCAAGGGCAGCGGAGTCAGCGGGCTGTAGGAAGCATTAACGGTAGCAGGGTGTTGTTCCTGCTTTTCCCGGTTTACCGTTAAGGGCAGCGTTTCTTTTTCTTTCACTTGTAAAGCAAGGCTCTGTACTTCAGGAGCCTTCACCGTTCTGCTTATGGCAGGGGTATTGTCAGTGATCACCGGTGGAATATCCAGGATGACAGCAGGTGACAGCTCCTGCATTTCCGTTCCCGGCTCTCCCGGCTTTCCGGCCGGGTCTGCTTTCCGGGAAACCGGGTATTCCGAAACCGGTAAATTTACAAAAAACAGGGTACCCAGCACCAGTAATACCGCTGCCGCCACACCTGATAGCATGACCGGGTTGATCCGCATATTACTCCTTCCAAGAGGAATATTCCACAGGATAAACCGGGATTTCTTTCTGTCCAGCTCAGCTTCCACCCGTTCCCATATTTCAGGCGGGGGAGTCTGGGAAGCGTCGCCCAGAGCATCTTTCCACTGATCCTCAAATGACTTGTTCATTTATCTTCCAGTTTACTGTTTTCCATTTCAATTTTTTCTATCAAAATACTTCTCGCACGCGAGAACTGGGACTTCGAAGTCCCCTCTGAAATACCCAGCATGCCGGCTATTTCCTGGTGTTTATAACCTTCTATCGCAAAAAGGTTAAATACGGTTTTGCAGCCTTCCGGCAGGCAATTGACCATCCGGAGCAGCGTCTCGTAATTCAGTGATTCCAGTCCGAGATTCTCATCTGCTCCTAAAAATTCAAAGTCTTCAAGGTTGTAGTTAATTTTTCTTCGTCCCAGGGCTGTGAGGGCCGTGTTAATGACTATTCTTCTGAGCCAGAGCTCCAGCGGGCAATCAAACCGGAAGGAATTCAGCGCGTCGAATATTTTAATGAACGAATCCTGTAGTATATCGGCGGCTTCTTCTTTAGACTTCATGTAACGGAGAGAAACGGCATAAAGCTTTCCTGCAAACTTTTCGTAAAGTTGCTTCTGGGCTAAACGCTCTCCTCTTACACAGGCCTGTATCAGTTCCTTTTCATTGTACATACACAGGGTATAAACCCCTTAGGGCAGGGTATACTATAGACCAGATTGATGTTTAAAAGGTTGGAATGTTCCTGTAAAAAAATACCTGGTCGTTAAGAATACGAATATTCTTTTCCAAAAGTATGCCGGCAGGGAGTGCCGGAGCAGAAATTCCATCGTTCAGTACCTGTGTACTTTTGATCACCCGGATTTCATCAAAGAGGTGTTGACGTATAAAGGATTCATGCACTTTTCTGCCGCCTTCTACCAGTATGCTGTTAATCCCTCTTTCCCTGAGTGAGCGCAGAATGTCTATCAATCCCGAAGCCTGAATATATTCCGTATTATCCTCTTTTTGGGAAACCCGGAGATTATAGATAAGCGTCTTTTGGGTATTGTCAAAAATATGCCTTCCCGGAGCGGCTTCCAGTGCCGAGGCCAGCACCACCCTGACGGGTTGCTTCAGGTCTGTCCAGTGTCTTACATTGAGTCGGGGGTTATCGGTGAGTACCGTGTTTTTCCCTACCAGGATGGCATCTTCTTCCGCCCGCCAGCGGTGAACGGTAAGGTCGGTTACCGGGTTGGATATTTTTACCGGTGCACCGCCCGGGCCCGAAATAAACCCGTCGGCCGTTTCAGCCCATTTCAGAATAATATAGGGCAGGCCCGTGCGGTGGGCCTTAAAAAAACGTTTGTTCAGCTCTTCGCCTTTCGGGGCCAGAAGTCCCGTTTCCACGCGTATGCCAGCGGCCTCTAACCGGGCAATTCCCCGCCCTGAAACCTGCGGGAAAGGGTCTTCGTTACAGACGACCACTCTTTTTACCCGGTGTTTTATAAGCAGATCCGCACAGGGCGGGGTTTTGCCGTGATGCGCGCACGGCTCCAGGGTAACATAGACGGTTGACTCCGGAAGCAGGCCTTTATCGGCTACGTTTTGGATAGCATTGACCTCGGCATGAGCCTCTCCGTATTTCCGGTGAAAACCTTCGCCGATAACCCTGTCTTCATGAACAATGACGCACCCTACCATGGGGTTCGGGCTGACCCACTCACATCCTAAAGCGGCCAGCTCCAGGGCCCGTTCCATGTAGATGGCGTTATTCATGGTTTTTAATGCAGAAAATGCCTTACACCCGTCATGACCATGGCCAGTCCGTGTGTGTTGCAATAGTCAATAGAAAGCTGGTCTTTGATAGAACCGCCGGGTTGAACCACGGCTTTGATGCCTGCATTACCGGCGATCTCCACACAGTCGGGGAAGGGGAAAAAAGCTTCGGAGGCCATGACGGCTCCGTTCAGGTCAAACCCGAACTCCGCCGCCTTCTCGATAGCCTGCTTTAAGGCATCTACCCTTGAGGTCTGCCCTACTCCCGAGGCCAGCAGCTGGCCGTCTCTGGCCAGAACCACATTGTTGGATTTCAGATGCTTGCAGATCTTCAGGGCAAACTCCAGGGCTTTGTTCTGTGCTTCAGTAGGCGCCACTTCGGTCACTACTCTGAAATCAGCAGCTTTCTCGGTAGAAAGGTCTTTGTCCTGTTCCAGAACACCGTTTAACAGGGTTCTGAACTGTGAGCGCGATGTTTTCACCTCTTTTCTCAGCAGCAGTCTTCTGTCTTTTTTCTTTTTCAGGATTTCCAGCGCTTCCTCTTCAAACTCAGGAGCAATCAGGATCTCAAAGAACAGGTTATGCAGCTCTTCAGCGGTGGCTTTATCCACTTTCCTGTTAGTGATGATCACTCCCCCGAAGGCTGAAACCGGGTCACAGGCCAGGGCATTCAGGTACGCCTGTGCAGGAGTGGAGGCCGTGGCCACGCCACAGGCATTATTATGTTTTACAATCACATATGTCAGCTCTTCAAACTCATCGATCAGGCGCACGCAGGAGTCCACGTCCATGAGGTTATTATAAGACAGCTCTTTCCCGTGAAGCTGGGTGAACATCTTGTCCAGGTCGCCGTAAAAGCGGGCCGACTGATGCGGGTTCTCACCGTAGCGCAGGGGAGTAACTTTTCCGGCGCGGAAATTGCCGCCGTTATCAAATCCGGCAAACCAGGCATGAATGGCGCTGTCATAATGAGAGCTGGTAGCAAAGGCCAGTCGGGCAAAACGTTTCCGGTCTTCCAGGTCCGTGGCACAGCCTTTTTCTGACAGGATGCTGAAAACGTGTTCGTACTGGTCACGCGAAGAAACAATCAGTACATCTTCAAAGTTCTTGGCCGCCCCCCGGATCAGCGAAATACCACCGATATCTATTTTTTCGATAATATCTTCTTCTGAAGCGCCTGACGCTACGGTTTCCTCAAACGGGTACAGGTCTACAATCACGAGGTCAATAGCAGGAATCTCGTACCGGGCCGCCGTGGCCACATCGTCTTCCAGGCCTCTGCGGTGTAAAATTCCGCCAAATATTTTGGGATGAAGCGTCTTTACCCTTCCACCAAAGATCGAAGGGTAAGCAGTGAGGTCTTCCACTGCGGTAACCGGTATGCCCAGGTTTTCTATGAAGGTTTGGGTGCCGCCTGTAGAATAGAGGGTTACTCCGTTTTCATGAAGTAATTTTACTATTTTATCGAGGCCGTCTTTATAAAAAACGGAGATAAGCGCAGAAGAGATTTTCTTGGACATGAATTGGCTTTTGAAATTTTTCCGCAAAAATACGGAATTCGAACAACAACAAAGAATTAAATGAAAAATGAAAAACTAAAAATGAAAAATGAACCGGCATATTTTTCATTTTTAGTTTTTCATTTTTCATTTAAAATGATATGCTCTTTCAGCAGCTCCGCATGACTCCTGCTGATCCTGTGCCCCGCTTCCGGGATAAAAATGTAGGTCATGTGCTCACCGTCTCCCATTTTTCTTTTGGCAAACTCAAAATTCTCAGGCGTAACTACCCAGTCGCGCCCCCCGTACATCACTACCGTCGGGATTTTGATGGCTTCCCAGATAGGCTCTATTCTGCGGAGCTCTTCAATGTGATCGTATTTCTCAAAAGAGGCAGTTACAAAACGGTTAGGAAGGAACCAGCGTAAAACAGGCCATTTACCGTATTTGGAGAACTTAAAGAATTTTTCATTATCCGGGTCAATAGCCGGGGCCATCATAATCAGCTTTTCGTATTTTTCCGGATTCCTGTGGACCATGTAGGCGGCAACGGGTGCACCGTAAGACCGGCTGACCAGGATGGCCTTTTTTCCTGAACGGTTCAGCTCCAGCGATTTTTCAATCAACTCTGCCTGCTGCTCAATATCTACTTTCCGGTGTTTTTTCCGGTAGTAGGAAAACCCGTAACCCGGCCGGTCGGAGGCCAGAAGGTGAAACCGCTTATGCAGGGAGGTGTCGTCCAGCTGTTTGGTGAAACCTTCCCATCTTCCCGGCGCCCCGTGAATGAAAATCACGGGCGGAAGGGTGTCTGCTCCGAATGTAGCGGTATAAAGCCGGAAATTCTTTCCTTTCTGTATTTTATAATCAGGCTGAAAGCTCAGGGTGTCATAATGCCTTTTTATCTCTTTTTCAGTAACAATATACTTCTGAAAGCATGCAGTGGAGGAAACTGTAACCAGGAAAATCAGAACAAACCTAAAAATTTTCATAAAGAGATTTATCAGACACGTGTTTACTTAAACAAACAAAAAAATACAAACCAACAGTTCTTGATATCCAAACTAAAGTTTGGTATTAACACACACTCCCGCAATTTCCTTTTGTAGGAAGCGGGTTTGTTGCTTACTTTTACAAGATATTATTATTAAAACCCTAAGAATATTGCATGGCAAACGGTTTATTTCAGAGAAAAAATATTGATCAGGCGGTAAAAGACGCATCTGATGAAGGCCACGGCCCCAGCCTGGAGCGGGTTCTTTCCGTAAAAGACCTGACGTTCTTCGGTCTTGCCGCCATTGTAGGCGCCGGGATATTCAGTACTATCGGGAAGGCCACTTTTGCAGGCGGCCCGGCGGTGTCCCTTCTTTTTATATTCGTAGCCGTAGCGTGCGTATTTACCGCTTTAAGCTATGCCCAGTTTGCGTCTACCGTGCCGGTGAGCGGAAGTGCCTATACCTATGCGTATGTGGCTTTCGGTGAGCTCTTCGCCTGGATCATCGGGTGGGCACTGGTACTGGAGTATGCCGTTTCCAACATTGTGGTGGCCATCTCCTGGTCAGAATATTTTGTGACCATGCTGGAGAATGTTTTCCGGATCCACTGGCCCCGCTGGCTGGCCATTGATTCTTTTACAGCCTCCAAAGCGTACAATGAGGTGGTTCAGGCCACGGCTGCAGGTACCCTGTCAGAGCTGCCCGGCCATTCTCTTCAGATGGCGAAAGTCTATGAAAGCGCTCCCATGCTGGGCGGCTTTAAAATACTGATGAACCTGCCGGCTGCCATTATCACCGTGCTGATTACCTGGCTGATCTACATCGGGATAAAGGAGTCGCGGAATGTATCTAACCTGCTGGTATATATTAAGGTGGGCATTGTGCTGATGGTGATTATCGGGGGGGTATTTTATGTGGATACGGCCAACTGGACGCCTTTTGCGCCTAACGGAGCTAAAGGGGTGATGCTGAGTGTAGCGGCCGTTTTCTTTTCGTTTATCGGCTTTGATGCGATTTCGACCACGGCAGAAGAAACCAAAAACCCGCAGCGAGACCTGCCCCGGGCCATGATCTACGCTCTCATCGTTACCACGGTTTTATATGTACTGATCACCCTGGTTTTAACCGGAATGGTGAATTACAAAGAGCTGGGCGTAAATGACCCCCTGGCATTTGTTTTTGAGAAAATAGGGATAAAATGGATGGCCGGTGTGATCTCCGTAAGTGCGGTGATTGCCATCAGCAGCGCTTTACTGGCCTTTCAGGTGGCGCAGCCCCGGATCTGGATGGTGATGAGCCGCGACGGGCTCCTGCCGAAAGTATTTGGGGATATTCATCAAAAGTATAAAACCCCCTGGTTTTCCACACTGGTGACCGGTGTGCTGGTGGCAGTGCCTGCCATGTTCCTGAATATGGAGTTTGTGATTGACCTCACCGCGGTGGGTACTTTGTTCGCGTTTATCCTGGTATGCGGTGGAATCCTGTATATGGATCATACCGGCCTGAGCAAACGGGCTAAATTCAAGGTGCCTTATATTAACGGTAAGTTCCTGATTATTCCTTTACTGGCAATAGCGGTTTGGGTGGTGTATACCCGGTTTGGTTCGGAATATCTCAATTTTATGGAGCACCCGCTCTATGGAATTTTCTGGCTGACCTGGGCAGTACTGGGCGTACTGGCTTTCCGGTATAATTTCTCCTTATTGCCGGTGATCGGTATCCTGGTAAACCTTTATCTGATGGCAGAGCTGGGTACCAGTAACTGGACCATGTTCCTGATATGGCTGGTGATTGGTATGGTGATCTACTTTACGTATGGTTATAAGCACAGCAAGCTGAGAAAAAGCTGAATGGCACGCAGATGACGCAGATTTTTATGATTTTCTTTTGTTAAATCATAAAAATCTGCGTCATCTGCGTTCTATTCCTCATGCGTGCCATTCATCATCTGCCGAAGTCATCCTGTACCCGTACGATATCTTCTTCGTCAGACGGGTTATTTTTATCGGTATGCTGCCAGATTTCAGCTACAATTCCCCATCCGTTGGTGCCAAGAAGCCGGTGTCTTTCACCACATTTGAGGTTAATGACCTGCCCTACACTCAGAGGGATGGCCGGGGTTTCTTCATCGGTAGAAGAGATCACCACCCCGGCTACTCCGTGAATCAGCTTCCAGATCTCGGCTCTGCGGTGGTGATATTGCCAGGAGAGTCTTTTGTCGGGAGCTACAATCAGGATCTTCGGACTGAGCTTCTCAAAACCCGAAAAATCATCCATAGTGAGGTGGGAAAAGAATTTGCCCGCAAATTCAGGAGCCTGGCTTTCATCCAGGACAAAAAAACCTCCCCAGGGGCGTGACATGTCTTTGTTTACGATACGCAATTGTTCCTTTTCCAGGAAAGCTTCCACTTCGCTGAAAACTTCTTCTTTGGTACTTCCTAAGTGTATATTCATAGTCTGTAATTTTTTCACAATCAATAGCCAAAGCCCTGCAGCTTGGCTTTTTTCTGGCGCCAGTCAGGTTCTACCTTGATGTATTGTTCCAGGAAAACCTTTTTCCCGAAAAACTTTTCCATCTCTTCCCTGGCTTCAATCCCTACTTTCTTGATACGTTCCCCTTTGTGACCCAGCAGGATGGCACGTTGGGTGGCCCTTTCTACATAGATTTCGCTGGAAACCCGGATAAGATCATCCGATTCTTTAAAGGCGGTGATCACCACCTCGCAGCTGTAAGGAACTTCTTTTTTGTAGTTCAGGAATATCTTTTCCCGCACGATTTCCGCCGCGAAGAAACGCTCGGGCTTATCGGTCAGCTCATCTTTCGGGAAATAGGGCGGATGAACGGGCAGGTAGGCGAGGATGCTGTCCATGAGCTCGCTTACGCCTGTTCCGTTCAGTGCGGAGAGAGTAAGAATTTCTGCCGGTTCAAAAACACTCTTCCAGTGCGCCACCTTTTCCTCTATGTCTTCTGCGGTGGCCAGGTCGGTTTTGTTGATGATCAGTAGTATGGGGCATTCTGTTTTTTTCAGACGCTCAATCACGTCTTCCTCATCGTATTTTTCGTAGATATCGGTCACAAACAGGATCACATCCCCGTCTTCTATGGATCCGTGCACAAACTCCATCATGGATTTATGGAGCTCGTATACCGGTTTGATAATACCCGGAGTGTCACTATACACCAGCTGGAAGTCATAATCCGGAGTTTCTCCGTTTACAATTCCCATGATCCGGTGGCGGGTGGTTTGTGCTTTGGAGGTGATGATGGAAAGCTTTTCGCCCACCAGTTGATTCATCAGTGTGGATTTTCCCACATTGGGTTTCCCTACTATGCTGATAAAACCGGCTCTGTGTTCTTTCATAGGTATATATTTTAGCTGTTAGTATTTAGCCGTTAGATTTCTAAAAGCTAATAGCTAACTGCTTATGGCTTGTTATCTGCCGTAAACCGGTCATCAATCATCCGGTTCTGGAACTGCTGGATATAAGCCTTAAAATTCTTTTCCAGTAATTCTGCAGTCTGCCGGTCGGTATCCAGCAGGTTTTTCTCCAGGAGTTTGTCTGTTTTATAACGATAAAGCCCTACTCCCTTATTGTCAGCATCCATTTTAAGCAGAAAATCCCCGTAAATGTACTGATAGTTTTCGTATTTGTTTACTGCAAAATCTTTGGTTTTGCCGGAAAGCAGGTTTTTCCCGAAAGACACAAAAGGCTGGTCGTATTGCATGATCTGTAAGACCGTAGGCATAATATCGGCCTGCTGGAATACCCGGTCTGATTTGCCGGCCAGGTCCATCCCCGGAACATAGAAAAATACGGGTATACGGAATACCCCCACACTGTTTCTGAATTCCGGAAGATCACACTTGGGAGAGGTGTGATCGGCCGAAATAACAAAAAGGGTGTTAGGAAACCAGGGCTCATTTTTAATACTTTCAAAAAACCTGCGCACGCCGTCATCCGTATAGGAAAAAGCCTTGAAGATGGGGTGCGGGCCGGAAGGGTATTTGTTCTCTACTTCTTTGGGCACCTTAAACGGGTCATGTGAGCTCACGGTAAACACCGTGCTGAAGAAGGGCTGGGGGAACGTTTTGAGGGTTTTGCTGTAAAAGGCCAGGAAGGGCTGGTCCCAGATGCCCCAGATGCCGTCAAACTGCGAATTATCCCCGAATTCGTCTTTCCCGTAGTAATGGTCTATTCCCATCAGGTGGGCAAACGACTGAAAACCCATAGAGCCGTTAGGCGCCCCGTGAAAGAAAGAGGTATGGTAACCTTTGTCTCTCAGGATATGCGGAAGCCCGTAGATTTTATTGGACGAATATTTCGACAGTACATAGGGCTGTGTATAGCTGGGGATGCTCCCCCAGATGGCAGGCAGGGCTTCAATGGATTTTTTACCGTTGGCAAAGCTGTATTCGGTGTAAAATGATTTCCTGCGGAGAGAATCCACAAAGGGCATGAAGCGGTTGGTGGTGGTATCGGTATTGGAAATGGAAGAAGCCTCTTCACTGAAGCTTTCCAGCACCAGGATGATCACGTTCATCTTCCGGAAGTCGCCTTCTCCTTCTGCCCTTTGAACCGGGTTATAATACTCTTCCAGCTCTTTTTCGTCTGAAAAGTAGGTATACTTATGCAGCTTGGTCTCGGCTATCGTCCTGAAAATGCTGAAGGGAGTGCTGAAGACCAGGGCCACGTTCTGGGGCGACTGCACATATTTGCCGGCATCATTGAGGCCCAGCGGGCGGGTAGAATAGCGGAGGTTCCCCCGGAAACCGAACATGCAGAGAATGAACGTAAGCAGGAATACGTCTACATAGGTATGTGTGCCGTATTTCCGGTTTGACGACCGGACGTTCCGGGTGATCAGTACCAGGGCGGCGATGAATAAAAACCAGATGGCCCATACATACCAGTAGCGGATCAGGAAGCTCGACAACAGCTCTGTGGCATTGTTAAATCCCTGCAGCTCTCCCAGGGAGGTCCAGGTGATTCTTTTGAGGTTAAAGGCATAATAGGCCGAATCAATACAGTTCAACAGAAGTCCCGCCGCATTAGTGATCACAAACAAGGCGTCAAATGCCCGGGCAGCAACCGTATTTCTGCCGGTAGGCAGCAGGGTAAAGAGAATATACAGCAGGTTAATATACAAAACGGCCACCACGTCAAACCGCAGGCCGCCTGCCAGCACCCAAAACCATTCTCCCGGGTTCAGCGCACCGAAAATTTCCCGGTTCTGAAGATAAAACAGGACACGTGAAACGGAAAACAGGAAAAGGACCAGGCTGATCCGTAAGATCACTGTTATCCAGGGCGAGTACCGGTAAGGATTATTTCTTAGAAAGGCCATGTCACTTCAGTGCGAAGGTTTACTGAGCTCAGTGCTTAAACTAAAAAGCCCAAAGAATCGGGATGATTTTTGGGCTTTTTATCGTGGGAGCAAAGGGATTCGAACCCCTGACCCTCTGCTTGTAAGGCAGATGCTCTGAACCAGCTGAGCTATGCTCCCTTCTGTTATTTTTATGAAACGTTGCGGAACGTATTTTGTTTGTGGGAGCAAAGGGATTCGAACCCCTGACCCTCTGCTTGTAAGGCAGATGCTCTGAACCAGCTGAGCTATGCTCCCCTGAAAAGGTTTGCAAAAATGCAGGCCTTTTCGGTTTTAAACAAGTTTTTTGACTACTTTTTTTTGCGTTTTTTTGTAGCCGCCTCAAAATCAGCAATTTCTTTCATTACGTCCCGGAAGGTCCTGGACCCTTCATTAGAGAACATCAGCGTCTCCTGGTATTCCAGGTCAGAGAGGGTTTGTGACGCCAGGGCATAACCCAGGTAGTTTTCTATTTCCTCCAGCAGCGGCAGTTCTTCTTTACTGCAGAAAGATACGGCTCTGCCTTTATGGGTGCCCCGCCCGGTACGGCCTATGCGGTGCACATAATTTTCGGCCACTTCCGGCAGGTCATAATTGATCACGTACTCTACTTCAGGGATATCCACTCCCCGGGCGCTTACATCGGTAGCGATCAGGATGCTTGCTTTCCCTTTTCTGAAAGCGTCCATTGCGGCTTTTCTTTCCTGGTGGGTTTTCCCGCTGTGCAGGGTGACCGTTTCAATATTCACCCTTGACATAGCCGAAAACACACGTTCCGCCCTTACTTTGGTGCGGACAAACACCACCATTTTCTGCCCCGGGTTTTCCAGGATCATCCTTTCCAGGAAAAAACGCTTGTCGTCCATTTCCACCATCACCACCGAATGGTCAATGTTTTTGGAAACAGGGTCATCCGGGGAGATCTGGATACGAATGGCGTTAGTGACTGTGGAGTAGGCCAGTTTCTTGATCTTGTCGTCTATGGTAGCAGAGAAAAACAGGGTCTGATGCTTGCGGGGGAGTAGCTTTTTAACATCTTCAATGTCTTTGTAAAACCCGAGGTCCAGCATGCGGTCGGCCTCGTCCAGTACCAGGAACTTCACCTGGTCAAAACGGATGTGACCCTGGGCATTGAGGTCAAACATTCTGCCGGGGGTAGTCACCAGGATATCCACACCCTGCTGCAAAGCCTTTATCTGCGGATCCTGATCGGTGCTTCCGAAGAGCGCCAGGATCTTCAGCCGGGTGTGTTTGCCCAGGTTCTTAAATACGTCGGCAATCTGCTGGGCCAGCTCATGGGTGGGCACCATCACCAGGCATCGCAGGGTCTTGAATTTTTTTTCAGAAGCCAGGAGGTGAAGTATGGGGATAACAAAAGCAGCGGTTTTGCCGGTACCTGTCTGGGCTATGCCCAGGATGTCTTCACCGGCCAGCACTTTGGGAAGAACTTTATACTGTATATCGGTAGGTTTGCGAAAACCCTGTTCGGCGATAGCCCTTTTGATTTCGGGTAATATTCTGTACTGCTCAAACTTCATCCCCAGGTGATCACATTGGTTTTCTTCTTGCCTTTATTCCAGTCCCGGGGCCTTTTGTTTACTGACTCACCGTCTTTATTCTTTTTAGCTTCCGAAACCAGGATGGCCCGGCCCATCTGGTCCGATCCGTTGAGCTCTTTAATGGCTTTCAGACCGTCTTTCCTTTCCTTCATTTCCACAAATCCGAAGCCTTTGTTCTGGCGGGTCGCCTTGTCAATGATGATTTTTACCGAAACCACTTCTCCAAAGGGAGTGAAGAGGTCTTCCAGGTCTTTTTCCTTAAATTTAAAAGGGATGCTTCCTACAAAGATGTCCATGGCCTATTGCGTTAATTCTCTGAATGTCTTTTCTAAACTCTGATTCCTTGATTTTAGTTCGTCAAGGGAGGCGTCAGCTACCAGATTTCCTTTTTTTATGATCAGGGCCCGGTGACAAAGCACTTCCACCTCCTGCATGATATGGCTGCTGAGAATGATGGTCTTATTCTTCCCGATTTCTTTGATCAGGGCTCTTATTTCGGTGAGCTGGTTAGGGTCCAGGCCGGTGGTGGGCTCATCCAGGATCAGGATATCCGGGTCATGGATCAGCGCCTGGGCCAGTCCCACTCTCTGGCGGTATCCTTTGGATAGCTGTTCTATTTTTTTATGTTTTTCAGGAGAGAGGCCTACCAGGCCGGTCACTTCTTTTACCCGGTCTTTCAGGGCTGCGCCGCTGAGGCCGTTCAGGCTTCCCGCAAAATGCAGGTATTCACTTACGTACATGTCGGGATACAGCGGGTTATTTTCCGGCAAATAGCCGATATGCGATTTCAGTGCTACGGTATCCGGGCCGAATGGTTTTCCATGAATCCGGACGTTGCCTTCCGTGGCTGAAATAAAGCCCGTGATGATCTTCATGGTAGTGGACTTCCCGGCACCGTTAGGGCCTAAAAAACCCACGATCTCTCCGGTGTTTACAGAAAAGGAGATCCCGTTTACCGCCACCTGGGTGCCATACACTTTTTTCAGATCGCTTACCTCTACAGACATAGTACAAAAAACATAAGGAAATAACAAAAACGCCCTGCTCATTTGAACAGGGCGCCTTAATAAGATTTATATGCTTACTGAGCAGCTATGAAATCAATAACGGCGTTGTAGTTTTTAAGATCTACACCGCTTCTCTCCAGTGCCGCACCGATAGTCTTGGTAGTCAGGACCACGTCAAAATCCAGGTCTTTGGTTGGCGCAAGGATAGGATCGTTTCCTCCAAATAACTGGGTGTCAAGACGGTACTGTATTTCAATAGTTCCTGTTTTATAACCGTAGTTCAGACGCTCATACGCACCGCTCATGCCAATGCTGTAAGTGGTAGGCAGAGCCTGAAGATAACCGTCATTGGTTTTAAGGAAAACTACTGCGTATTTCTCAGTGGTGATAGCAGCATCTGTCAGTTCAGCCACACCCCAGGTGCTGGTAGCGCCTGTGCCGGCTCCGGCGATCTCCTTGTTTTTCCACTCATTGGCTTTCACGGTAAAAGCAAGTCTCTGCACGTTGGCGTTACCTGTTTCACCTTGTTCTCCCTGATCACCTTTCTCTCCCTTGTCACCTTTGTCTCCCTTGTCACCTTTGTCTCCTTTAGCACCCGTAGCGCCGGTTTCACCTTTGTCGCCTTTCGGGCCGGTCTCACCTGTATCTCCTTTACATGACCAGAAGGTAGTACTTGCTGCCAGAGCAACAATGGCTAAAAGTTTTGTAATTTTGTTCATAACTTTAAGAATTAATAATATTTTACAACCAGAATTGGAGCAAAAATATTTAATCGGGAAGAACTTTGCAACATTCTTGTACCTATTATTTATTTTACGGTCATATTTTTAATAATAAGCTAATAATTTATAGATGGAACAACTGAATTGCCTTAGCCAGGTCGCTGAATTTCACAGAACATTTCACCACCCCATAGAGCCGGATCCGGTTATCCCCGCACCCGGCCGCTGCGAGCTGAGGGTATCGCTGATTGCCGAAGAACTGAAAGAACTGGAAGAGGCTATCCGGAATAAGGATATAGTGGAGGTAGCCGATGCCCTTTGTGATATTCAATACGTGCTTTCAGGGGCTATACTGGAGTTTGGACTGGGGGAGAAATTCAAGGCCCTTTTTGATGAAGTGCAAAGGTCTAATATGAGCAAGGCCTGCAAGACCCTGGAGGAGGCGGAAGAAACCGTGAAATATTATAAGGAAGAACGGGGTACGGATTGTTATTATGAAAAAGACGGAGACGTGTATCTGGTCTACAGGACAGGAGATAATAAGACCCTGAAAAATATTTATTACTCACCGGCTGATCTTAAACAGGTACTTTCAGCATGATCGCCTCCCGGATAAAACTACTGCGCAGCCAGCTGCCGGAAGGAGTGTGCCTGGTAGCCGTTTCCAAATTTAAGCCTGCTGCCGATATCAGGGAAGCCTATGAGGCCGGGCAGCGTGATTTCGGAGAAAACTACGTGCAGGAGATGGTGAGCAAGGCAGAAGAGCTTCCGGCCGATACCCGCTGGCACTTTATAGGGCACCTGCAGACCAACAAAGTGAAGTATATAGCGCCGTTTGTGCACCTGGTTCACTCTGTAGACAGCTTCAGGCTGCTGAAAGAGATCAATAAGCAGGCGGGTAATCACCAGCGGGTGATTAGCTGCCTCCTGCAGATTCATATTGCCAGGGAAGAAACCAAAACCGGGCTCACTGAAGAGGAGTTCCTCGGGCTTCTGGCAGATCCCGGCTTAAAGGAGCTGAACCATGTGAGGCTTGCAGGGGTGATGGGCATGAGCACGTTTACGGATGACCCCGCCACGGTGCGTGCCGAATTCAGGGAGCTGAAAAATATTTTTGACAAGGGGAAACGCTTTTGGCCGGGAATGACGGAGATTTCTATGGGTATGAGCGGCGACTGGCCCCTGGCTGTGGAAGAAGGAAGCACGATGGTACGGATTGGAAGTACTATCTTTGGGGCGAGAAGTTAGCGATTAGAAATTAGCGATTAGATATCAGCTAACTTCTAACGGCTAATCTCTAAAATCTTATTATATAATATGAACAAATTCTTTATTTTAGCCGGAGCAGTCTCCGGTTTTCTGGGGGTAAGCCTCGGGGCTTTCGGTGCCCATGCGCTGAAAGATTTTTTAGCGGCATCGCAGCGTACAGACACGTTTGAAACGGCGGTGAAGTATATGTTTTACCACGGCCTGGCCCTGATTCTTACCGGGGTGCTTCAGAAAGAGTTTCCTGTTTCCGCCATTAATAACGCCGGCTGGGCCTTTTTGATCGGTATAATTATCTTTTCAGGGAGCCTGTTTCTCTTGTGTGCTACCGGTGTCAAAATACTGGGAGCGATCACTCCTATTGGCGGAGTAGCCATGATAGTGGGATGGGTGCTGCTTTTCTGGGGGGTATATAAAGGGTAAATGGCGTGAGCGATTAGCAATTAGATATTAGAAGTTAGACCCGGGAGATTTACCGGTTATGAATAAAAATCTAATATCTAATTGCTAACAGCTAACCGCTCAAATTTTATACACATGAAAATAATCAACATATGAGTTCTATAGCCTGGGAAACCGTAAAGGAATACGAAGATATTACCTATAAAAAATATAAAGGCGTGGCGCGCATTGCCTTTAACCGGCCGGAGATTCGTAATGCGTTCCGGCCTAAAACCACTTTTGAGCTCTATGATGCGTTTGAAGACGCTTCCCATGACCCTAAGACAGGAGTGGTGCTGCTTTCGGCAGAAGGGCCGTCTCCCAAAGACGGAATCTGGTCTTTTTGCTCCGGCGGTGATCAGAATGCCCGTAACCGGGGCGGATACCGTGCTGAAGACGGCCGCGACCGGCTGAATATCCTGGAAGTGCAGCGTCTGATCCGGTTCATGACCAAGCCGGTAATAGCCGTGGTGCCCGGCTGGGCGGTAGGTGGCGGGCATAGCCTTCATGTGGTATGTGACCTCACCCTGGCCAGTAAAGAGCACGCTATCTTCAAGCAGACCGATGCCGATGTGGCCAGCTATGATGCCGGTTACGGCTCGGCTTACCTGGCCCGGCAGATAGGTCAGAAAAGAGCCCGGGAGATCTTTTTCCTGGGCCGGAACTACTCGGCGCAGGAGGCCTGTGAAATGGGGATGGTCAATGCCGTGGTGCCTCATGATGAGCTGGAAGAAACCGCATTTCAGTGGGCACAGGATATCCTGAAAAAGAGCCCGATGGCCATACGTATGCTGAAATTTGCCTTTAACCTTATTGATGACGGCCTGGTGGGGCAGCAGATTTTTGCCGGAGAAGCCACCCGCCTGGGCTATATGACGGAAGAAGCGCAGGAAGGACGCGATGCTTTCCTGGAGAAGCGGCCACCGGATTGGGAGAAATTTGAAAGATACTCGTAAGAACTAAAAATGAAAAACTAAAAGCGGTCCGCCGCCGCGGTGAAAAATAAATTTAGCGCTCCCAGGTTCTATATGGCGGTAGTCATACACAGAGGTGCAATGACGTTTCCTTATTAGAGAGGAATGTGCCTTAATTTTTCACCGCGGCGGCGGACCGCTTTTAGTTTTTCATTTTTCATTTAAGAATTACACCTCACAACTTCGCACCTGCTTATAATCAAGCTATTTATTCAGGAAAAAGTTTTGTCCGGAATATTTTTTCCTTAACTTTGCAGCCCCAAACACCGTGTGGAAATGCTGCCCGCGTTTCCATGCCTAAGCCAATTATAAGAAAAGTACGGATTCCGACGGACTTTAAGCGTTTAAAATTAGCGCCTTATAATTCACAAGCAGGAAGCTGTCTCTGAAAAGCTATTTGGGTAATGCAGGAAGAGAGAGTCTCCGGATTTTTTTAAACAAAACGTAAAAAACTAGTAAACGTGGATCAACTAAGTTATAGGACGGTCTCAGCTAACCGTCAGACTGTAGAAAAAAACTGGGTAGTAATTGATGCCAGTAACCAGGTGTTGGGTCGTTTTTCAAGCCAGGTAGTAAATATCCTGACCGGCAAAAACAAGACCTCATATACTCCCAATGTGGATTGCGGAGATAACGTGATCGTGATTAACGCTGAGAAAGTACGTTTGACGGGCAAAAAACTAACCGATAAAGTCTATACCCGTCATACAGGACATCCGGGAGGGCAGCGTTTTGCTACCCCTAAGGAGCTTTTTGCAAAAGACGGTAGAAAAGTAGTGGAAATGGCGATCAAAGGGATGCTTCCTAAAAACAGACTGGGCAGCAAACTTTACAGAAACCTGTACGTGTATGAAGGCGCTGAGCACCCTCATCAGGCACAAAACCCTACTAAAGTAGAACTTTAATTATTTAGAACGTTAAAAATTTTTAATATAACATGCAGGTAATCAATACCGTAGGTAGAAGAAAAACAGCTGTGGCCCGGATCTATCTTACTTCGGGTAACGGCGAGATGACTGTAAACGGCCGTAAATCATCGGATTATTTTCCTACAGAAGTTCTTCAGATCATCCTGAACCAGCCTTTCGGACTGGTAAATGGTGAAGGTAAGTTTGATGTGAAAGTAAACGTAAGAGGCGGAGGTATTGCCGGTCAGGCAGAAGCCGTACGCATGGCTATCTCCAGAGCGCTTTGCGAAGTAGATACCGAGAACCGTCCTCCATTGAAAAAAGAAGGATTCCTTACGCGTGACTCCAGAATGGTGGAACGTAAGAAATACGGTAGAGCCAAAGCCCGTAAGAGATTCCAGTTCTCAAAACGTTAATATTTGTCCAGACAGGGCTTATCGTGCCCGATGCCCTGTGCTGCTTATTTTATATATTGTTATACATTTTAAACTTAACAAATGGCACAAATTCAATACAAAGACCTGCTGGATGCAGGCGTACACTTTGGTCACCTTACCCGTAAGTGGGACCCGAGAATGGCTCCATACATCTTTATGGAGAAAAATGGTATTCACATCATTGACCTTAACCAGTCGTTAGAATCTCTTCAGACAGCCCAGGCTTTCCTGAAAGGTGTGGTACGTTCAGGCCGTAAGGTGATGTTTGTAGCTACCAAGAAACAGGCACAGGAGATCGTTTCAGAAGAAGCTAACCGTCTTAAAATGCCTTTCGTAACCGAAAGATGGCTGGGCGGTATGCTGACTAACTTTTCTACCATTAAGAAGTCGCTGAAAAAACTTTCTAACATTGAAAGAATGCTGAGCGATGAAGAAACAGCCAAAAACATAGCCAAAAGAGAGAAGCTGATGCTGGGAAGAGAAAAGGCTAAGCTGGAAAGACTGTTAGGCGGTGTAGCTGACCTGAGCAGACTTCCTGCCGCACTTTTCGTGGTAGATATTAAAAGAGAGCACCTGGCTATAGCGGAAGCTAAAAGACTGGGTATTCCTGTGGTAGCCATGTGTGATACCAACTCTAACCCTGAGCTGGTAGATTACGCTATCCCTGCCAATGATGATGCCTATAAGTCGATCTCCCTGATCACTCTTGCTATTGGTAAAGCCATTGAAGAGGGTATCCTGGAAAGAAAGACCGATAAAGAAAATGCTGCTCTGCAGGAAGAGGAAGAAGCGAAGAAAGCGGTAGATACCGCCAAAGAAGTGGTGAGCAGAGAAGATAACAGCGGTAAAAGAAAGCGACTGAAAACAGCTGATGAGGCTTCAGGTGAAGAGGCGGAACCTGCCGCAGAGTCTTCATCAGAAGAAGAGGCTGAAGCATAAAATACTTTGCTTCGCATCTGACAGCCCGAAGCATCGCTTTGGGCTGTCGTATTTAATACTATTAAGATTGATTTTTTAACAAAAAAATAATAAAAGATGAATATTACAGCTGCTGACGTAAATAAGCTGCGTCAATTAACCGGAGCCGGAATGATGGATTGTAAAAAAGCTCTGACAGAAGCAGAAGGAGATTTTGACAAAGCCGTAGAAATATTAAGAAAAGCAGGTCAGAAAGTAGCCGCCAAACGTGCGGATAACGAAACTTCTGAAGGCCTGGTGCTGGTAGAAACAGCGGCCGACGGTAAAAGTGCCAAAGTAGTGGCCCTGGCTTGTGAAACCGAACCGGTATCGAATGTAGAAGATTTTAAAAACCTGGCAGCAGGAATTATCAAGGCGGCCGTAGCCGGTGATATCAAAGATACAGATGCTCTTTTGGCCGCTCCGCTGGAGAACGGACAATCGGTACAGGAAAACATTACTGAACTGGTAGGTAAGATCGGTGAGAAGATTGTGATCAGCGCATTTGCTCATGTAGAAGGTGACCAGGTGGTTTCTTACGTTCATTCTAACAAAAAAGCAGCGGGTGTGGTAGCATTTGAAAGCACAGGCGGAGCAGACGTGGCTGAGCTGGGTAAAGACGTGGGTATGCAGATCGTGGCCATGAAGCCGGTAGGTCTGGATAAGGATGATGTAGATCCCGCTATCGTAGAAAAAGAAATTGAGATCGGTAAAGAGCAGGCCAGAGCAGAAGGTAAGCCCGAAGCTATGCTGGAGAAAATTGCTATGGGTAAACTGAATAAGTTTTACAAAGAGCAGACTCTTCTGAACCAGGAGTTTGTGAAAGATCCTTCCCTGACTATTGCCCAGCTGCTGGACAAAACTGTGAAAGGACTTAAAATAGCTTCTTTCAGGAGAATTGCGATCGGTTAATCCGGTTTTATATTCATAAGAAAGTCCGGGAGGTGTATACTTCCCGGACTTTTTTATTATCACCGATAAGTTAGCCGGAAGCGCTGAAACTAAAACAACTCTCCTGTACGGTATTTAGGTACAATATTCAGGTGCTTATAGGCCTTTTCCGTAGCTTCCCGGCCCCGGGCCGTGCGTTTCAGGAAGCCTTCCTGGATCAGGAAAGGCTCATACACTTCTTCGATGGTCTCGGCTTCTTCGCTAACAGCCGTGGCGATGGTGCTCAGCCCTACCGGGCCTCCTTTAAATTTCTCAATAATGGTGCTGAGTATACGGTTATCCATCTCGTCGAGGCCGTCCTGGTCCACGTCCAGGGCCGACAGCGCCAGCCGTGCAATTTCCACGGTAATGGTTCCTTTGCCTTTGATCTGGGCAAAGTCACGGGTACGCCTCAGCAGGTTATTGGCAATACGCGGCGTACCCCTGCTCCGGCGGGCGATCTCGTAGGCTCCGTCCGGGTCAATAGGGGTATTGAGTATCCCTGCCGAACGGACGAGTATTCCGCTCAGCAGCTCTGCATCATAATATTCCAGGCGGGAGTTAATGCCAAAGCGCGCACGTAACGGAGAGGTCAGCAGGCCTGACCGGGTAGTGGCTCCGATCAGCGTAAACGGGTTAAGACCGATCTGCACACTGCGGGCATTCGGGCCGCTGTCAAGCATAATATCGATCTTATAGTCTTCCATGGCCGAATAGAGATACTCCTCCACAATGGGGTTCAGACGGTGAATCTCGTCAATAAAAAGCACATCATTCGACTCCAGTGAGGTGAGCAGGCCGGCCAGGTCGCTGGGCTTGTCCAGCACCGGCCCGGAAGTGATCTTTAAGCTGGCTCCCAGCTCATTGGCAATGATATGGGATAAGGTGGTTTTTCCCAGGCCGGGAGGGCCGTGCAGCAGTACATGATCCAGGGCCTCTTTCCGCAGGCGGGCGGCAGCCACAAAAACCTTCAGGTTCTCCAGAATCTTATCCTGGCCTGCAAAATCATCAAAGCTGAGCGGACGCAACGCCTTCTCTACCTCCCTGTCGCGGGAGGAGAGCTGCTCGCTGTTTCCTGAAAGAAAATCCTGTCTCATTTAAAACATATAAGTTCTGTATGGAAAATTCCACCGTAATCCTACTGTAAAGATATTCTCCTGTGCGTCTTTTACAAAAGAATCTTTCCGCATTCTGTAAATGACGTCAGCACTTATATTATGCCACAGCATATAAGAAACCCGGGTTTCAAGAAAAGAAATCCGGTTACTAAAGCCCTGTCCCTGCTCCACGCCATAGTCACTTGGCCTGTTGATAATATTGATTTTTTTGATATCACCACCATAATTGGTGCTGTCCGTGTCCATTCCTTTGGTGGCTATAGACCCCATAATCTTTAACTGAAGCTTTTGGGTGGGCTGGTACCGTATTATCGCAATATTTTCTTTGAAATTAGCCCCCAGCGGGTGAGCTACGGGCAGGTTATAATTGACAAAACTGGAATAAGTAGTGAAGTGGGAATAAGTGTAAGGCCGTACCTGGTTATGCTCAAATTGCAGGTCAAGCCCGTTCACTCCCAGGGCATCTATATACTTTGCCCCTAACTGCCAGCCGTATTTCCGGGCCCACCATTTATCTTTTTTAAATTCTTTCTTATTGAACTCATCCAGTATATACTGCCCGTAGAGGCTTACCTTTTTCAGGAGATTCCATTTGAAATCAGCCCCTACAATGGCGTTGTCGGAGCTGCCTAAATACCCTTCAATAAAGCGGTAAAAAATAACCGGGTTCATATAGTTCGGATCAAAGCCGATCTTCCGGTTACCAAACATCACACTTTCAAAAATACCGATATTCAGGTTCTGCGTAACATTGGCGTTCAGGTGGTGAAAGGCCATGTATTTCGGCCGGTGGGTTTCCTGGCTGAAAGGCACGGTTTCAATCTGCCGGTTGGTCATTTGTCCGAAAATATTCTGATACTGGAACCGGCCCAGCCTCAGGTCCATCCTGAGCTGAAGGTACGGGGCGCTGAAATCACTCAGGATAAGTGAGCGGACGCCGCTGCCGATGAAGTTTTTATCGTGCCCAAAGGTCAGCTGCAGGCTTTTTACGGGTTTAAAGGTGAAATAACCCAGCGCCTGGAAATAATTGAGCCGCAGCTGCGTGCTGTCGTCATTCCTGATCTTGATAAACGATTCGTAAGGAAACGCCAGGTATTGATGGAAGTAGTCCACCCGGTAATTGTCAGGAGATGTGATGTTATCGGTCAGAAGGGTGTAAAAACCGATCTTATTATTAATCCTGGCCCTGATCTCCACTCCCCGGGTGTTATTGAAGACCTGGCGTTTTTCATAGTCGCCATACGCTGAGCCCGAACCCTGCCCCAGGAAAAGGATAGGGGAGGCATGGACGTCAAAATCCTCGTTTTTGAAATGTAAAAAATCAGATTTCTGACGAAACAGGTATTTCAGAAGTGGCCGGGAAGGAAGAGAATCTTCTTCAAAAAATTCCCAGTTGTCCTGTTTAATAAAATCAATATTTCGCCGGTCGGCGTAAGAAAGGCCGTAGTATTCGCCCGAATTAAGGCTTGACAGGTATTTGCTGACGGCCTCGCGGGAGAAGGGCCGTACGGTGCTGTGAAACTCGTTGGAGAGACGGCCTGTTTTGACTTCTATCCTGTCCAGGAAGTGCTCTGAATCATGATTCAGGGGGATAAATGAACTTTGAGAAAATCCATAATTTATTCCGAAAACCAAAAAAGATAAAAGCAGTCTTCTGACCATTAAATGTCGGCGTATTTACTGATGAAATGCGAAATTAAGCATAAATGGGATGCTCCGCTGAGAATATTTCCATAATTTTGGAACAAAGCCTGAAACTGCCGGGTTTTGAAAATAAGTAGTTATCTAATGAAGACGTTTGATATTCCGGTTAAGTATAAAAGCCCGGTAATTTCAGTAATCAAGGAAACCCGCAGAGCCAAGGATAAGCTTAAGCGGAACTTTAAACCCACCGTACTGGAATTCGAAAAGCTGACTATCCTGATTGCCCGCCATTTCGGTTTTTGTTACGGTGTGGAAAACGCCGTGGAAATTGCTTACCGTACGTTGAATGAGAACAGGGGGAAGCGGGTATTCCTGCTAAGTGAAATGATTCATAACCCGGATGTTAACGCAGACCTCCTTTCAGAAGGAGTACAGTTCCTGATGGACACCAAAGGCAACCGGCTGATAAACTTTGAAACGTTAAATGCTGAGGACATTGTCATTGTACCGGCTTTTGGCACTACCCTGGAGATACAGGCCGAGCTTTCTTCCCGCGGAATAGATCCTTACGGTTATGATACCACCTGCCCCTTTGTGGAGAAGGTATGGAACCGGGCTAACCAGATCGGTGAAAGGGGGTATACGGTGGTGGTGCATGGTAAGCCCAGGCATGAGGAGACCCGGGCTACTTTCTCGCACAGTACTTCCCGGGCCAATACCATCGTGATCAAAGATATTGAGGAGGCCCGTGAGCTGGCCGCCTATATCCGGAAAGAAAAACCGGAAGAAGAGTTTTACCGGCGCTTTGAAGGCCGTTATTCCGAAGGTTTTGACCCCGGAGAACACCTGGTGAAGCTGGGAGTGGTGAATCAGACTACCATGCTGGCTTCAGAAACCCAGGAGATCGCCAATTATCTGAAAGAAGAGCTGATCAGGTTTTACGGGCTGGATGACAGCACCGTTTCACTGCATTTTGCCAGCACCAAAGATACCCTGTGCTATGCTACTAACGATAACCAGGACGCCACTTATGCGTTAATGGAGGAGAATGCAGACCTGGCCATTGTGGTAGGGGGCTATAACAGCTCCAATACCACCCACCTGGTAGAGCTGCTGGAGCAGAAAACACCCACGTATTTTATAAAATCAGCGGCCGGCATTCTTTCTGACCATGAGATCATTCATTTTGATATTCACCAGGGCAAAGAGGTGCTTTCACATGACTACCTGCCTGAAATCAGTAAGCCGAAAATCATCCTGACCTGTGGTGCTTCGTGCCCGGATGCGGTAGTAGAGGAAGTGCTCGCCCGGCTGTTAGAGCTCTTTCAGGAGAAAAAAAACCTGGATGACGTTCTTGAAAAAAGTCTGATCAATTTTTGATAGATTTTTAATATTTTTTTGTGTATTTTCGTTATCATGTTAAACGCTTAAATACTCTATAATTATGTTAGAATACATCAAAGTAATTTTAGAAAAAGTAAGTTTTGACAAGGTGCTGTTTGAGAAAGAGTTACGCAAAGGAATTAAAGAACTATTACCCAATGAAATCAGGGATCTCAAGATGTGGTGTTATGACCAGTTCGGACAGATTTACTTTAAGGTATTGAACCGGGTATTTGCCCGGATGTCTGTGGCGTAGGACTTTCCCCGACACGAGTCTGCGAAAAGCAATTTCCTGGTAACGGAAGTTGCTTTTCTGCTTTTATGAAAGGCGGGGCTTCTTAAATAATTTAGATTTTTTAGAGGCAACTCTTGACTGGTATTAAAAATCACTCTACCTTTGCACCACCATTTCAGAGAGGTCTTCCTCCTGACGGAATTCCCGAATAGCTCAGTCGGTTAGAGCATCTGACTGTTAATCAGAGGGTCGCTGGTTCGAGCCCAGCTTCGGGAGCTTGAAAATGAAAGAGTTACATGGGAATGTAACTCTTTTTTGGTTTTAAGAGGCATATTATGTGCGTACTTTTTATTCAAAATTTCAGCGATTTAGCTGCACGGTTAAAACATTTTATTCAACCACCGGCCAGCCCTGCTGATCCCAGTCTATTTTTTTGATATGGAGTTTTGAACGCCCGTTATCATTTCCATCATATCCGTGAAAAATAAGATAGTCGTTACCATTGGAACTAATCACCGCATTATGGCCAACACCGTGCCAGCGATCATCACCTTTTAAAACCAGCCGGCCACCTGATTCAGCCATATCAATACCCATATCATCCACATATGGGCCCGTTACTTTTTCAGACCGGCCCACGATTATTTTATAGGTGCTATTTACGCCTTTGCAACAATAATCAATAGAAGCAAAAAGGTAGTAATACCCGTTCTTTTTAAAAATAAACGGTGCTTCTATGGCATTTCCCCCGGCATCTTTGGGATTATCACCTATTGCAGGCGGATTGGAGCCTCCGGGTACTGATTTCCGGCTGGCAATAGTCGGGATTTTACTGGTGTTCTCTGCTATGGAAAGCCTGTCTTTACTTAGTTTTACCAATTTCAAGCCATCCCAGAAGGAACCGAAACACATATAGGCATTGCCTTTTTCATCATCAATAATATTAGGATCAATAGCATTCCAGTTCGTAATACCGGGGTAAGATTGGATCACACGCCCATGATCGGTCCACTTAAAACCAGGCGAACCAGGGTTCAATGTTTTATTGGTGGCTACGCCAATAGCCGAAGTGTTCTTGCCAAATGCCGATACAGAATAATACAGGTAATACAGTCCGTTGTGAAAATAAATATCAGGTGCCCATATATGTCCTTTAAATTGGGGAATGGTGTCTACCGCCCACTGCGGTGCTTCATCAAAAACCGGTTTTTCCCGGCTCCAGTGCAGCAGGTCTTTAGATGACCATACAGATACACCAAAACCCGTTGTAAAAAGATAGTAGGTATCTCCTTCTTTCATCATCACGGGATCATGTGCTCCTACATCATTTGTTTTGATAAGCTCCTGGGCTTCCAGGCCGGTTACCTGCCAAAGTAAAGCTGCGAGTAAGAAAATCTTTTTCATTAAATTTCAGACGGTTTTAAAATGTTCTGAATATAAGCAATTTATCTGCAAGGTTAACCAGGGTCAATCGTAAAATCTGCGGAAGGTTTAAGTTTTACGATTGACCCTGAATATGGCCTGACAATGCAGGCTGAAAACTAAACTCACCAGGTGAATTTGAGAAGAGAAACCCCCTGCTGAGGCATTGAGAGCTGAAGGCTTAGTTTTCCGTTTACGGTAGGCACCCAATAGGGTGAAGTAAGCAACTGCAGCTGACCTGCCCGTTCCAGTTCGTGTATCTGGGCACCGGAAGGCTGCTGAGGTGAGCCCATTTTCTTCCACACTTCGTAAGCATTGCTGTGCTCCTGGTCAATCCGGTAGTGATGAACGTACACTTTCCCCCGGGGTAAGCCCGTAACATCCAGGTTTACCGGGTTGTCTTTCCCGATGATATTGTCATCGTGGTAATTCCATACCATTACAGCGGCCTCTGAAGCATTGACGGAAGCCAGTGCATTGATATCCCGCTGAGGGCCTCTTACCCCTTCCGCAATAATTTTAGCGGCGTCATAGTTCCTGTTTCCGCTTACTTCCGCCAGCTGCCCGGACATCATCCCGAACATCCGGAATACATTTAACACGGGCTTATCCACCCCGTTGGTGGCCATATCCCGGAAACCGGCAAACCAGGGCTGATCTTCAAACTCAAATGACCAGCTCACTGCGCCCAGGAGATTGGCGTTATTGGCTGCGGCCAGCTCCAGCTTCCGGGCAAATGACGCAGCCGTATAGCTGGAATACATGGTGCCGTTACGATACGCATAGTGCGGGTAATTGGCTTCTGAGCAGGCTGCACACCCCTCCGGGTCTGACTCGCCTATCACAATCGGGAGATCCCTGAATTTAGGATAGGAACGGACAATTTTAAACCCGCTTTCGATATCCTTCAGCTGGTTGCCCATTCCCATTCTTACCACGCCGTCAATCACCTTGGGAGATCCTTTGGCGTGAAAGGTTATAAAATCCAGCGGGCTGCCCTTCTTCCCTGTGGCGTAGTTAGTGCCTGAGTCTGCATGATCCAGGAAAGCCTTCATAAATTTAGCGGCCCCGTCCCAGGAAGGCCCCGTCACCTCCGGCCCTCCGATCTTAGCAGTAGGCAACGCCCGTTTAACGGCATCGGCCGTATAATCATACAGTTTGATATACTCTTCCGTAGTTCCTTTCCAATAACCTATGTTGGGTTCATTCCAGAGTTCCCAATACCAGGATTCTACTTCTTCCTTTCCATAGCGTTCTACCGAGTGTTTAACCCATTCATAGACCAGGGCGGCAAATTTTCCGTAGTCTTTCGGAGGATACGCCCAGCCGGTATAAATATCATTATAATCATCCCCCGGTTTCCAGAAATGCCGGTAGGGCTGGGGTTTGGATGACAGCGCCTCGGGCATAAACCCTATCTGGGGCATAGGCTTCATACCTCTTTCCAGGAAGGTATCAAAAATGCGGTCGATGATGGTCCAGTCATACACCGGGTTACCGTTTTTGTCTTCGGTATAGGCATTCGTAGAGCCCCATTTCAGCGCGGGGGTACCGTCACCGGTCACAAGAAGGCTGTGTACACGCACATGAACGGTGGAAGAATTGGCCCGGGCCAGCTCACTTAAAAGCTTTTTCCCGTCTTTCATGTACGTATAGTTAGGTTCATCGTAGCCCACCCAGCTCCAGATAGGATTTACCGGCCCTTTCTTTTTGGCCAGGTCTACGTGAATACGAACGGAATCGCTCTTAATTCCGGAAATGGCCCCGGCCGTTGTCTCCGGTAACGGGCTGAAAAACAAAATGATTGCAATAATTGATTTCATATCCTGTAAGTTTGATAAATATTACTCCCGTCTCCGGCTTATTGCCATGTCAGGGTTACCAATGAAACACCCTGGCCCGGCAGCACGAAGTCAATCTGAGCCTGTCCTTCTTTCACCTCTATCCATTCCGGTGATTCCCATAACGTCAGACCCGAGGTTTTTTCCAGCTCCCGGTATTGATCTCTTGTTACCTGCTGCGGAGCGCCCATTTTCCTCCAGGTGGTGTAGGCATTGCTGGTTTCCTCATCTATCCGGTAATGATGGAGCAATACCCGCGAGGCCGGGATGCCTTTTAAGTCGAGGGAAACCTTCGCCGGCTCAAAATACGTATCTTCGTCATTATAATTCCAGACCATCACCGCCGCGCTTTTCGAATCACGGGAAGCCATCCCATTGATATCGGAAGTGCCGCTGATGCCGCTTTCCATGATTTTATCCAGGGTATAGGGCGACGGGCCTTTTACTTCTACGCGGTCGCCGGTCATCAGCCCCAGCATCCGGAGCACATTCAGTACGGGTTTGGCTATTCCGTGAGTGGCGAACGACCGGAAGCCATCGAACCAGGGCTGCCCAGGGAAGGTGAAGGTCCAGCTCACTGCCCCCTCCAGGTTAATATTGTGCCGGGCGGCCAGCTCATATTTTTTGGCAAATGATTCTGCAAAATAACTGGAGAAGAGCGTTCCGTTCCGGTAGGCCATATTAGAATAGCCGGAGTTAGAGGAACATGCCGCGCAACCTTCCGGGTCTGATTCTCCGATAATCACGGGTAATTGTGCAAATTCGGGGAATGACTTGATGATCCGGAAGGCGGCATCTATCTGCTTCAGGTGGGTAGACAGCCCCATCTGAACATGGCCCTCATCTGTCACCCGGGGTGCACCTTTGGCATGGAAACCCAGGAAATCAATGGCCGTTCCCTGTTTTCCCGTGGCATAATTCTTCCCGCTCCGGCAGTGCTCAAGGAAATCGGTCAGGAATTTGGCCTGGCTTTTAGACAGGGCTCCCGTTACATTGGGGCCTCCGACCCTTGCGGTAGGCAACGCTCTTTTTACGGCCTTCACCGTGTAATCATACAGCTTAAAATACTCTTCGTTGGTTCCCGCCCAGTAACCGGCATCGGGCTCATTCCAGAGCTGCCACCACCAGCTTTCCACTTCTTTGGCACCGTAACGCTTCACTGAGTGGGTCACCCATTCGTAAATCAGGGCCTCCCACTTATCATAGTTATCCGGCGGATAAGCCCATCCTGTCCAGATATCGCTATACGGATCGCCGGGCTTCCAGTGGTGCCGGTAAGGATCGGGCTTGGCGGAAAGGGCTTTGGGCATAAAACCGATCTCCATTAAAGGCTTGATGCCCAGGTTTACCCAGGTGTCTACTATTTTGTCTACCAGGGTCCAGTTATATACGGGTTTACCGTCTTTATCTTCCGTATAGGCATTGGTAGAACCCCATTTTAAGGCCATAGGAGAGCCTTCATGCGTATTCAGCAGGTTATGTGCCCTTACATATACCGGCCCCTGGCTGAGCTTAACCAGGTCTTTCATCAGCTTTTTACTTTCGGGCAGGTAGGTGTAATTTCCTTCATCATACCCTACATATGCCCACATGGGATTCATCTTGCCTGATTTCTTAGTAAAATCCACGGTAAGCACCCGCGTGCTGTCGCCCGGTGGCTCAGACCCCTTCGGAGAGGATGGCATGCCGGTAAAACCGGTCCCTGCCAGGGCCATTAAAATTATCAGGCTATGCATAAAAAGCCCTTTTGTCTTATTTCTCATGTTTGTCAGAGTTTTCATCAGTTAAATCAGACCAATGCACTTATTTAAGTTCAAGTTTTACTACGGGTGAAAAGATCATCTCATTTACCCCTGAAACCCGTATGCCCAGGCGCGCAAAAATATAGTCCCTGGAGGATAAAGACGCAGGAAGCGTTACTTCCAGGCTGACAGGGCCCCCTGTTTGTCCTATGGTGGCAGCCGTTACTTCTGTTCTTTGTTTGTTATTAATATTATCCAGGATGGCGGTAGTTCCCACATACAATCCCACATTCTGTAAAGTACGCGAATTATCAATTCTCTCTATGGTCATGGCTGCCGAAACCTTTCCGTTTTGTACGGAAATCTTTTCTTCTTTAGGGATAAAAAAAGGTTTTACCGGCACACTCACCTGCGTATCTCCTTTTACGTCCAGGAGGATCGTGTCCTGAGAAACTATCCAGGGGCCGTTTCCTGAAACGAAGGTCAGCTTGTACGTTCCGTCAAAAAGAGCGGCAGAGAAGCTGCCGTCCTGGTCAATATACACCGGGATCTTCCTGTTTAGGGCAAAGCCCGGCTGCCAGAGCTCCAGCTGCACCCCACCGCTTCTTAACCCTATGGGCTGGTTATTGTATACCACACTCCCTCTCAGCTGCGAAGCGGGCGGAGCATAGTTATCCTTTTCGCAGGCCATGCATAAGGCCAGCAGGAAAAAACCGAAGATGAATGATTGTATTTTCATGATAATTAAGGATGAATTAATGGAAAGGATTTCTTACAATTTTGGGATTATTGTCTATCACCGACTGCGGTATTTCGGAATAGTAATTCCCGGACCGGAAGTACCTGGGGCGGGTATTGCGGGTAGATTTGAATTTATCAAATACATACTTTCCATGGTCAGGATGGCCCGGCCGAACTATACGGTAGGGAAACAGCGCAAAAATATTGGCATCCGGATTTCCTGCTGTCCCATCCCATACTTCATGGGCAATACGCCATCTTTTCAAATCCCATACCCGGTGATCTTCAAAAGCCAGCTCTACCTTCCTTTCATTGCGGATGCGCTCCAGGGAAAGTGAGGCCAGGCTACCTGCACCAAACCCGGCCCTTTCCCTTAGGGTATTGATGTAGCTTACAGCGTCTGCCTGGCCCAGCTCAAAGGCGGCTTCTGCTGCATTGAGGTAGACTTCACCAAGCCTGAACTGGACCCACCATACTTCACTCCTTACGGCACTGGTTTCAGCGCCGGGAGAAGAATCGAGGTATTTTTTGAGGTAAAAACCGGTAGAAGAAACATAGTTTTCATTGTGAAGGGGGCCGTCTCCTCCTGTAAGCCTGCCGCCGTCGCTGTATTGGGTATTCAACCCTCCTTCCACCCGGTCGTATTTACCGGCCGTGGCATTCCATACATACACACCGGCCTGCAGGTCGAGTGCCTGGCCGGCAAATGAGCTGCCCGGGTAAAGAATGGTGCCTGCCAGACGGGGGTCCTTATTCCTGAAAATATCTTCGGGCTTATCATAAAATATCCAGTTTTTCTGGCCTTCTGCCGTATTGCTTCCTGTTCCCACCCCTTTCAGGATACCGGGCGAGCCATCGGTATATTCAAAAGATTCCACCAGGTTTAACGAAGGGGATAAAGCAGATGAGCCGCTTACATTCTCCACATCCTTGCGCAGAGATCTCGGAATATTCTCCAGTGTAAACAGGTGTCTCTTTCCCTGGCTGACCGAGTAGTCTACCGCCATGATCACCTCGTTATTGTTATTTTTTGTACTTATCATTTCATAAAAGTTCTGTGCGGGATCCGGGTTATTTTTATATAGCTGGTAGACCCCGCTGCTGATGATCTCCCGGGAAGCCTTCAATGAGGATTCAAAAAAGTAGGCGGCGCGGGAGGCCGGGATTCCCACTTCTCCTTTAGGCAGGCTGATGGGGGCCGGCATCAGGCTGTTATACCGGGCAATAGACCCGGCATACAGCATAGCCCTGCTTTTCAGCGCCAGGGCGGTATATTTATTAGCCCTTGTTTTGCTGCCTTGATTTCCGAGTGAATTAGCAATGTCATTGATCTCTGCTTCAATGAAGAGATAGACTTCCTCTTCGGTGTTCCGGGCTTGCTGCAGATAGGAAGGATCTCCCTCAAAGTCATAGATCAGCTGGGTGGTAATGATCGGCACACCGCCCATTCTTTTTACGAGCTCAAAGTAATTAAATGCCCGCAGATACCGGAGTTCGGCAATATACTCTGCCTTAATAGCCTCTGTCATTTTCGGCGAATTCACCTTTTCTATCTGGTCTATGGCCAGGTTAATATCCCGGATAAGGTCATAGTTCCATAGTCTCCATTTTGAGAACGGATAGTCTATCAGGCTGTTTCTGAATTCAAAATCAAAATTGCTTACTCCTGACCACATGGCTTCGTCATAGGAAGCATAATCTTTCCAGCCGCAATACACAATGGTAGGTCCGCAGTTATAAGGCCCCTCAAAGTCTGTATGGTAAGGAAGCCGGCTGTAGTAATCGGCAATCACACTCTTTACCAGCTGCGGGTTGGTCCAAAGCTGTTGATCGGTCAGGATCTGTTCAGGTTCACGCTCCAGCCAGTTTTTGGTACATCCTGTACCTATGCTGAACAAAAATATCGCCAGTAATCTTATTAAATTTCTCATTTCCTGTTTTCAGTTAGAAAGTTAAATTGAACCCTACATTAATCACTTTTTGTGCGGGGTACCGGAGGCCGGAATCCATAGCCAGCTCCGGATCAAGTTCAATGTGCCTTAGGTTATCGAATGTAAATAAGTTGGTGCCACTGGTATAAATCCTGGCCGCTTTAAACCGGATTTTATTCATCAGCTTTTCGGGTAGCTGATAGCCCAGCTCTATTCTCCTCACCCGGAGGTAGGTAACATTGGTTCGCCAGTAGTCGCTCTCCTTATAGTTCGAGTGGCTTGAGTTTTCGCGGATAGGGGGGTATCGGCCCGGAATCCACTCGCTGTCCGGGTTATAGACATCGGCCCTGTGCCACCGGTCTTCCAGCATCCAGCGGGGAGAATTATGCCCTCCCTGAAACGGGAACTTCAGCTCCAGGTTCTGGCTGAAAGCCAGCATGGTGCCACCGGCCAGGTCTACCTGCAGGGAAAAGGCCTTATAGCCGAAGTTACTGGTCAGGCCAAAGCCCATAATGGGGTTGTCGTACAGGGCGTAAGATATGGGCCTTTGGTCCAAATCATTGATGATGCCGTCACCGTTTACATCTTTATAGATCAGGTCACCGGGCAGCAGGGTGGTATTCCCCTGTCCGTCATTGTTAATGGTATAATTTTCAATTTCCTCCATCGACTTAAACTGGCCGATCACCTGGTAACCAAAGCTAACGCCTGACCACCTGTTTTCCGTACCGTTTCTGTATTCATCCCATGAGTTTCCAAACCGCGGCTTGTACCTGTCCAGTATTTTCCTTCTTGAGAGCGTAGCATTTACCCCGATAGTATAGGTAAACGCATTGCTTCTGCCATTATAGCTGATCATTCCTTCTATGCCCCGGTTAGCTTCTGATTCCAGGTTCTCTGCCGGAAGAGTATAACCCACTTCACTGGGCAGGAGAACATCATAACGGGAAGCCGGCAGCCCGGTGAGTTTTCTTTCAAAGATGTCGAACTGGGCATTCAGCTTGTTTTTCAGCAATACCAGGTCGATCCCGATGTTTTTTGAGGTGCTGGTCACCCAGCTCAGGTTGGTAATAGGCAGGCCGCGGGGGCGGGTGCCCACCACCACATTACCGTCCAGCAGGTATTGGCTGATTCCATAGGTAGCACCGCCAATGTACCCCCAGGGGGCTACTCCCTGCTCACGCCCGGCCTGACCCCACGATGCCCTTAGCTTGATGTCATCTACAAAAGGGAGCTTATCTTTCATAAAAGATTCCTGCATAAGCCGCCATCCCACGGAAACGCCGGGAAACAAACCCCAGCGCCTGTCGGGTGCGTAGAGATAGGATCCGTCATACCGGCCCAGAACCTCCACCAGGTATTTCCCCCGGAAATCATAGTTTACCTTACCAATGACCGAGGCCCTGGCGCTGGTGGCCCAGGTAGTGGTTACCTGGTTCACATCCACAAAATCGATCAGGTTGTTGTCATTAATAGGGGGAACAGACTGTACAGTGGTATAGGTGTCATCACTGTCCGAGCGTTCATAGGCCAGCACGGCTGCCAGGTAATGGTCACGGATAGTTTTGTCATAATTTAACTGCAGCTGAAGGAACCTTTCCTGGACCTCCCGGCGGTTGCGATTGCGGAGGGGGCTGTAAAATCCGCCATATACTTCATAGGTGTCCGTATCGGCATTGTATTTATAGGCGTCATAGCTGAACCGCTGACGATCAAACCTGTTTTGCTTATATGAATGGGAATAGGTAGCTTTTGCTTTCAGGCCGAAGGGAAGCTGGTACTGTGCAAAAAAGTTCCCGGTAGCGTTGTTCCAGGTATCCTCCTGCCAGCCTGCAATCTCTTTTGTATAGGTGGAGGCCAGCCGGGTGAGGTATCTTACATTTCCATTGATGTAATCCGGGTTACCGTTCGCATACGGATTATCCATGGGCCATGAGCTGTTGGTTCCTAAAAATGCATTCCATATCGGGTCTTCCCTTCCGGGTATGGCTACGTTCGACCGGTCTTCTATCCTGTAGCTCAGCTGTGTGCCGATGGTCAGGTTTTTCAGAATGGTGCTCTGAAGGTTGGTTTGCAGGTTGGTACGGTTAAAATTATGCCCTTTCATGACGTAGTCCTGGCTTACATGCCCTGCAGAAAAGTAATAGGTGGTTTTGTCTGACCCTCCTGATACGCTTGCATTAAAATTATACTGGGCGGCATTGGGGTTGTTAACCACGTAGTCATACTGGTTGTAGCTCTGATACCCGGGTTCTGTTCCCAATCTCCATTTCTCCAGCTCTGCTGCGCTCATGGTAACAGGCAGTCCCCTGTTTTGCTGGGATTCGGCTCTTGCCAGGTGAAACAGGTAAGCATCAGCCGGCGTTTCAAATGGGAAGCGGGTAAGATTCTGCCAGCCGTAGTATCCGTTTATATTCACCTGTGGCGTTTGATTGCTGCCCTTCTTGGTGGTTACCAGGATCACCCCGTTTGCTGCCCTGAACCCGTAAACCGATGCTGAGGCATCTTTCAGAACAGAGATATTTTCAATATCGTTTACATTGAGGTTATTAAACTGTCCGCTTGATTGCGGTATACCGTCAATAATAAAAAGGGGTTCTCCCATATTCCTGATCTGGAGTATGGCAGACGAGCCGGGCCGGGAGTCTCCTTCATAGCTGTTTGTGGCACGGGTAGTGAGCCCCTGGAGTTTTCCTACCAGGGCATCCGCTGTGGTAGTGGCTGAAGTTTGCAACAACTTATCCGCAGTAATGGCGCTGACGGCCCCGGTTACCGAGGCTTTTTTCTGGGTTCCGTAGCCTACCACCACTACTTCGTCCAGGGCTTCCTGGCTTACTTCCAGCTCTATGTCCAGCACCGAAATGCCGGCCTGAACCACCACTTCCCGGGTAGTATAGCCGATGTAGGAGAAAACAATGACTTCTCCGGCAGCGGCCTGAACCGAATATTTGCCCTCTCCGTTGGTGGCCGTGGTTTTTCCGCTGGTTTTGGTTTTGATCAGAACACCGGGCAGCTCAGACTTATCTCTGGCGTCACGTACCACCCCGGAGACTTCATTAAGCTGCTGGGCAGACAGTGATGTGCAGAGAAACATCAGCAACCCCGCCGTATACAGCCACCAGACTGCATTCATCTTGAATCGTATATGATTTTCCATTAGAATAATGTTTTTAAATTGTAAAAATTAGGTTGAATACTCATACAGGGTTTTATTTCGGGTAAGGGGGCCCAACAGGAAGATCGTGATCAGTAAGCCGGTTAAGCCGGCCAGGCCAAAGCCTATAAAGAGGATGTCGTACGCCACCATATAATTGAATTTGGCAGCATAGCGGGTTAATGCTATTCCTGACAGTGACTGGAAGAGGGCACCTCCCAGGCCTGTACCTATGCACGCCAGCCCCCATAGAGAGGCCGTGGCATTTTTAGGGCCTACATCTGCCGGAAATGCCAGGGCATTTGCTGTGTAAGCCGTATAACCAAAACCCGATATACCAAAAACAATGAGCGCAGACATGGGAGAGACCACGATAAGCGGAGCGGCCAAAAGCGGAACACACATAAACAAACCGGCCAGTGCTACGGCTACTTTCCGGGCCCTGGGGATAGGCACCCCTTTTTTGATGATGTATTGGGTGAAATAGCCTCCTGCCAGGTTCCCCACGTCAGCAATGAGGAAAGGAATGACGGCAAACCACCCGATCTTAGCCATATCCCAGCCATGAACGTCTACCAGGTATCTCCCGATCCAGAAGGTGATAAAATACCAGATAGGGTCTATAAAAAACTTGGAAAGGGTAAACATCCTCAGAAACCGGGTTTTAAAGAGAACAGACACCGGGATGGTAGCGCTTCGTGTTTCCTTGCCGGCCTGCTCCGGCGTATAATACACAAACCAATACACGGCCAGCCAGAGATATCCCAAAACTCCCAGGATAATAAATGTATATTGCCAGCCATATCTTAAACCCAGGAAGGCAATCAGGGGCGGGGCAATAACGGCACCCAAAGCTGAACCACTGTTAAATATACCGGAAGCCGTAGACCGCTCGTTGGCCGGGAACCACTCACTGATCAGCTTGATAGCTGCCGGCCAGTTACCCGCTTCGCCAATACCCAGGAAGAAACGCACCACTCCGAACTGAAAAGGGGTGATCACAAAGGCGTGTACCAGCGCTGCGGTGGTCCAGAAGGCCATGCAGAGAGAGTAGCCTATGCGGGTGCCCAGCCGGTCTATTACAAACCCGGAAAAAGCATTGGAGAGCATGTATGCCACGAAAAACGCTGTTCCGATGTAACCGAATGCCTCATTGGGAATGAGCTCCCTTAATTCTCCGTCAGCGCTGAGATAGTTAAAGGAAAGCCGGTGTACATAATTCAGTACAGTGGCCAGGAAGGCAAAAATAATCATGATCCACCGCAGCTTATGCGGCTCTCCGGAAATAGTGTTAGGATGGTTCATAGTTAACCCGGATAGCGTATTTTATTTTAAGACATTCACACACTGCAACTTCTCAGAGGTACTTTCTGACTTCAGATAATTCCGGAGTGGTCTGCCCAGTCCTTCCCAGTAAACCTGCATTATATCAGAATCTTCCAGTACTACCTGGTTTCCGAAGCTAAACGAATCAGCCCCCAGGAAATGAATATGAGCCTGAAGCGGAATCCGGTGAGCAGCATATTTGAAATGATGATGCTCTAGGTTCCGGAGGTTATGGGCCATATGGTTTTCTCCCGAACGGATCTCTGCCTCCCAGAAAGGTTTCCCCCCTTTTTCTATACTTACTTTTCCGTTCAATGCCGAGAAATCAGGAGTGATCACCAGCTCGGGACCTATAGCACACTGCCGTAGTTTTGACGGGGCCAGGTAGAGATAGTTTTTCTTTTCCATCACATGGTCTGAAAATTCATTTCCCGGGCAAAGGCCTACACGCCAGGGCGTACCTGTCTTATCTACAAGGTATGCCGCAGCTACTTCCGGCTCTTCTCCCCCGTCGTCAGCATAGGTGGGAGCTTCCAGTGGCTCACCATGGGCACGTAGTGAAGAGCCGTTGCCTTTGTAGAACCACTCCGGTTGTATACCTATTTCTCCGTCAGCAGGAGAACCTTTTTCCAGCCCCCAACGGTACATCAGCATACTGTCAGTGGGCTTTTCTGAACCGGACGCGTGCATCATCTCGCGGTTTAGTGCACTGCTGAGATGGGTGAGGCCTGTGCCCGATACCAGGCACCCGAAAGGATTACGCGGATGATCAAAGGCCGGTAGCAGCTTCCAGGAGCTTTTCATTTCGTACACCTCATTGTAGGGGATGCGTACTCCGCTCAGGCGTATTTCTACAAGGTCAGCTAAACTTATGCTTCTTTCTATTGCCTCTAAAGCCAGGTCATAAACGGATTGAACATCCTCCAGGAGCACCAGGTCAGGTTCCTGTACCAGCGCCACCCTCCGAAGCCCGTTCGTTAATTGTACCAATCGTAAAGGTTTCATAAATAGTCAGGTTAAGGTTTTTAAGGTATTCTATTGAGCAATCCAGCCTCCGTCTACAATAAAGCAGGCGCCGGTTACAAAGCTTGAGGCCCCGCTGGCCAGGTAAATGGCTGCCCCGCCTATTTCATGCAGCTCCCCCCATCTGCCCATAGGCACTCTTGCCACAAACGCCTGGTATTTTTCAGGTTCATTCAGCAGGGGCAGGTTAAGCTCAGTAGCAAACGGCCCGGGCAGGATGGCATTGACAGTGATCCCCTCTTTTACTACTTCCATGGCCAGAGAGCGGGTCAGCTGCAGTACTGCGCCTTTACTGGTAGCATAGGGCGTTCTTTCCGGTATAGCGGTGACCGCCAGCATCGAGGCGATATTTATGATACGCCCGTATTGCTGTCTTTTCATAACAGGGATCACCTCACGGCTGGCCAGCCAGGCTCCCGTAACATTTACATCCTGTACTGTCCTGAACTCATCCAGCGACAGATTTTCAATGGCTCCACGGATATTGATGCCTGCAGAGTTGATCAGGATATCTATTCTTCCGAAGGTATCTACCGTATATTGTACGGCTTTGCGCACGCTTTCTTCCCGGGTAACATCACAAAAACAGGAGCCGCAGCGGGTATTAAAATCAGCAGCTATAGCTTCTGCCGTTTTTTTATTCAGTTCATCATCCCGGGCGGCTATCACAATAGAGGCGCCGGCTTCGGCCAGGGCATTGGCCATAGCCTGACCCAGCCCCCGGTTTCCCCCGATAACCAGGGCTGTCTGGCCCTCAAGGCTAAAAAGATTCAGTATCCGTTTATTTTGCGAAGGGTTTTCCATAAATTTTGTTATTATAATATGATATTAAAATGGGTTGTATCCTCCTTTAGGGTAAGGCCAACACCCGATTTCCGGTCATCCAGGTAGAGCTTTCCATCGTCAGCTATGGCCTCTCCATCAAAAATATACCAGAACATTTCATTCCCTACCTCAATTTCGGTTTGAGGGAAATACTCTGCCATCGGGCAGGCAAAAGAGCTCATTACCACATGTAAATTATGCATCTGGCCACCATGAGGAATAACTTCTATTCCATGATTATGTGCCATAGCACAAATCTTTTGCGCTTCGGTGAAACCACCCACCCGGTTGGTGTCAAACTGGAAGATATCCAGGGCGCCGGCTTCTATAAGGTCATGAAAACCGTAGCGGGTATATTCATGCTCTCCGCCTGATAAGGGAATACCTGTATAGTTTTTCAGCCGGGCAAAATTGTGGATCTCATCCGGCAGGAGCAGCTCTTCCACCCAGCGGAGGTCAAACGGCTCCAGGAGCTGCAAAAACCTTTGAGCATAAGCAAAATTGAACCCCATATAGGCCTCCAGCATAATATCCACATCATCTCCTACCGTTTCGCGTACCACCCTTACCATCTCCACATTCTTTCTCATTCCCGCAAGCCCTTCGGTAAGCGGGTAGCCGCACCTGAGCTTCATTCCTTTGAAGCCCTGCTCCTTATAATAAGCAGCCTCCTCCTGCAGGTTGTCCAGGTTGCGGGTATAAAGCCGGCTGTAGTAAGATTCTATGTATGGACGGGTGCGGCCACCCATCAGCATAAACACCGGCTGGTTAAGAAATAAGCCCTTAATATCCCATAATGCAATATCCAGGGCACTTATGGCAGCTACAGTCACTCCTTTCCGCCCGAATGCCACGGTAGAGCGGTACATTTTTTCAAAGAGATATTCTGTATTCAATGGATTCTCCCCCACCAGCAGAGCCGCCAGTTTGGTGTCTATAATCTGCTTCGTAATGTTAGGGGCCAGGCCGGCATTTCCAATGCCTGTAATCCCGTTATCGGTAGTGATTTCCACTACCAGCCAGCTGAAGAAACGAAATGCCTGCTGGGAGTCGTTTTGAAAATGTAGCGGACTCAGGGGAGTGGCAAACACGGTATCGCCGGTTTTCACCGGGCCTTCCCATTGATAGAGCTTTGTTTGTACAGAGATAATTTTCATAAATGCTTCATAAAAGTTTTGTAAAACCGGCGGTTATGCCGGCAAAATCCGGGCAGTACAATGCCCTTGTATATCTTTGATTATCCGGATATACCTTTTAAATGATCAGAAAAGACAAGAAAATAGCAGCACTCATTGAAAAATGAGCTTTTACACTGCACAGTAGAGCGGCTTCTACTTATACAAAAATATCCAGGTAAGCTACTTCTTCAGAGACCGGCTGAATACCGTGTTTCAGAGAAGAATTAAAATACAGGGCATCGCCTTCTTTAAGCTGGTACTCCACTTCCCCCACCTGCATTTTCATCTGGCCTCTCAGAACATAGATGAATTCATCTCCCTGATGCGATAACCGGTGCGGTTTTACTTCTCCCTTTTTTCCCACAAAAAGGAAAGGCTGCATCTTTTTTTCATGGTATTCCGAAGCGTAAGGGTAGATGGAATATCCCTTATCGGTTAAGGTAAGACTTTCTTCCGCTTTTTGCCTTGAGGTAACAATGGCATTCACCCAGACATTATTCTCCAGAAGCTGGGAAATAGTGGTGCCCAGGGCGCCTGCAATTTTTACCAGTGCGGCTACGGATGGTACCGTCTTATTATTTTCAATCTTGGAAATCATACTTTTTGATAATTCACAAGCATCGGCTACTTCCTGAAGTGTTCTGTTCTGGTTTTTCCTCAGGGTTTTTATTCGGTCACCAATTTTCAGTGAAGTTTCGTCATTGATAGAAATCATGGTACTTAGTTTAACAATGTTCTATTTTATTGAGCAAAAGTAAACAAATTTTAACCAGAACATGAATAAGATTGAATATTGCTGACGGATATTCTTTCCTTTAAGTATTTTAATTTCAATCAAAGACAAGCATTGATTCTCCGCTACAGAATACTTTTGTTCATTCTTTAAATTTTACCATAATTAAATATTGTTTATTTGTATTCAACTTTGTTGAATACAAATGTAGACAACATTTTTAAGAAGTCAAGAAGATTTTCACTATTTTTTTAAAAATATGGATTATTCTTTTTCCGGTGCCTGTTTACCCGGGTTCCGTGACATTCAGTTCTCACCGCTCTTCAGAGAATGAGATTCCGCTTTATGGCTTATGAAGGTCCTGATTCCCGTAAATTATATATGACTCTCTTCCCGCCTTTACAGCGTATTTTTTTTATATTTTGTTGCCCCGGTATCATTTTATTTAATTTTATTATTATTTTTAGGTGTTTTGGTACAAAACCTATAGGGGGTTGCCCTTGTAGTTAGCGAGAACCTATTAATATTTAATGAATTATGTCTGGTATCAGATTAAAAAGAGAACAGGAGGAGACCATTAAGATCACCAAACGCGAAACCCTGAAGCCCATTCTCTTTGAAGTAGCATGGGAAGTCTGTAACCAGGTAGGAGGTATTTATACCGTTATTCGTTCCAAAGTGCCGTCTATGGTAGAAGAATGGGGCGATAATTACTGTCTGATCGGGCCTTACATTCCTCAAACGGCGAGTATTGAGTTTGAGAGACTGGATCATGACAACTCCCTTTTCGCACGCGTTGCGGCTGACCTTCGTTCCAAAGGAGTAGAAGCGTATTACGGCCGCTGGCTGGTGACCGGGAACCCCAATATCATATTGGTGGATTTCAACCAGGCGCTGGCAAAGATTGATGCGCTGAAGTATGACTTATGGGAAAGACACCGGGTTTCTACCCTGAACAGCGAACCACTGGTGAGCAGTGTGATCGCATTTGGCAGTATGGTCAGAGAATACATCACTGCATTTTCAGAGGCCAGATCGAGGAGCCAGGAATGTATCGTACATTTTCACGAATGGATGGCATCTACGGCGCTGCTGGATCTGAAAAAAGACAATGTAAACGTGGCTACGGTTTTTACCACCCATGCTACCATGCTGGGAAGGTACATTGCAGGGAACGTGGATAACTTTTACGAGAATCTGCCTAATTACGACTGGGAGAAGGAAGCGCGGCATTACGGGATAGAGGCGCAGGCGACCATCGAAAGGCTTTCGGCCCAGTATAGCAATGTCTTAACCACCGTATCCGAAGTTACCGCGCGGGAATGCGAAGTGTTTTTCGGAAGAACATGCGACCTGATCCTTCCTAACGGACTGAACATTACGCGTTTTGCGGCTACCCATGAGTTTCAGAACCTGCACCTGAAGTACAAGCAGAAGATCAACCAGTTTGTGATGGGGCATTTCTTCCAGAGTTACTCCTGGGATCTTGATAATACCCTTTATTTTTTCACTTCAGGGCGCTATGAATTTAAGAACAAAGGGTATGACCTGACACTTGAGGCACTGAAACGCTTAAACTTTAAGATTGTGCAGTCAGGCCTGGATATTACGGTAGTGATGTTTATCATTACCCGGAATCCTGTTTTTTCAATAGACCCGCAGGTGCTGCAGTCGCGCGCGGTAATGGAAGAAATAGAAGAAACCTGCCGCTCTATTGAGAAGGAAGTGGGTGAGCACCTGTTCCATGCTTCTGCTTCTAATGAAGATACTACCATGCCTGACCTCAACCAGTTTGTGAGTGAGTACTGGCGGCTTCGTTTACGCAGAACCATCCAGACCTGGAAAACTAAGACGCTTCCCCGTACGGTCACGCATATTTTAAAGGAGAAGGATGATATTGTCAGGTTTTTTGAGCAGACCAATCTTCAGAATCATCAGCAGGACCGGGTGAAATTTGTTTACCATCCTGATTTTATTTCCTCTACTAACCCGCTGTTTGGCCTGGAATACAGTCAGTTTGTAAGAGGGTGCCACCTGGGAGTTTTTCCCAGCTATTACGAACCCTGGGGGTATACTCCTCTGGAGTGTATTGTAAGGGGCATTCCTACGATTACCAGCGACCTTTCAGGCTTTGGTGACTATATTCAGGGCATTATGGAAGACCATGAAAACGTGGGAATCTACGTGGCTAACCGGAAGGAGTATAATTTTGACAAAGCAGCTGACCAGCTGGCAGATATGATGTTCAAATTTGCCACGTTAAGCCGGCGCGAAAGAATCATGCAACGGAACCGCGTAGAGAATATTTCTGATGTTTTTGACTGGACAAACCTGCGGTCGTATTACGACACCGCCCATGATCTGGCCATTAAGAAAAAAGGAAAGTGATGTATAGCACGCAGATGACGCAGATTTTTATGATTTTCTTTTGTTAAGTTAAAAAAATCATAAAAATCTGCGTCATCTGCGTGCTATGTATCATCCATGTCCCGTATTCAGCCGAAGATTTTCTGTAGTATAGCCACCGTATTGTCAATATCTTCTTCCTTTGTAAACTTACTGAAAGAGAAACGTACATTGGCCCGGCCATTGTCAAGGTTCAGGGCATTCAGCACATGAGAACCCTGGTTGGTGCCGCTGGAGCAGGCGCTGCCGCCCGAGCAGGAAATCCCCTCAATATCCAGGTTAAACAGCAGCATTTCATTATCTGCATGCTCCGGGAAACTTACGTTCAGAACCGTGTATAGGCTGTTTTCTACTTCTCCTGACATTCCGTTAAAGGAAACCCCGGGTATATTTTCCTGCAATAGGCGGATCATTCGGGATTTTAAGCCCTTTACATACTTTTGGTGTTCTTCCAGGCCTGAATTCGCTATTTCAAGCGCCCTGGCCAGCCCCACAATACCGTACAGGTTTTCCGTGCCGCCCCGCATATTGCGCTCCTGGGCTCCTCCATGAATGAAAGGAGCTATTTTGTTCTTCGCATTAATATAAAGAAAACCCACTCCTTTGGGTCCATGAAACTTATGGGCTGCCCCTACTATAAAATCGATGGGCAGCTTCTGCAGATCAAAGGCATAATGGCCCATGGTCTGCACGGTATCCGAATGAAAAACGGCTCCGTGGGAAAGGGCTGTTTCACTTACTTTCTGAATATCCAGCAGGTTCGCAATTTCATTATTGCCGTGCATAAGAGATATCATGCTGTGAGGCCGGCTTTCCAGGAGGGAAGGCAGGCTGTCTATATCCAGTACGCCTTTTTCATCGTTCTCCAGGTAGGTAACACTCACTTTTCCTGATTTTTCCAGGTGATCCAGGGTGTGCAGTACGGCATGATGCTCTAACCTGCTGGAGATAATATGCTTTACCCCCAGGGTTTCCACACTTTGGGTAATGGCGGTATTATCAGCTTCCGTGCCGCCTGAAGTAAAGAAAATTTCTCCCGGAGAGGTATTTAAAACAGAAGCTACCGTCTTTCGGGCATTTTCAATAGCAGATTTAACTTTTCTTCCGTGAGAATGAATGGAAGACGGGTTGCCGAAGAAATCGGTAAGATAAGGCATCATCACTTCCAGTACTGCAGGGTCTATGGGAGTGGTGGCCGCATTGTCAAGGTATATTTTTGTCGCCATGATTTTATTTCAATGGACCGCAAAATTACAAAAAAATATACCATGAACTCTGATAATACGGTAAGGTTATTTGCGGAGGCCTCCCGGGGTAAGCCAGTCTTCCTCATCGTTTTCCCGGATGGAGATCTGGCCGAGGATTTTATTGGCTTTGGCGTCGGAATAAATGCCGTACCCGTTGACAAATACACCCATAGCACCGTCATGGGTATTGCGCATGGCATAAAGAGTGGCCTCATCATCCAGGTCGTTTAGACCCGTAAAACGGTAAACCTTATCAATGATGATATCAGAGATATTTACTTTCTCTCCGCCTTCTTTGTAAGAAATATGTTCTTCCAGGAGGTTGAAATCTTCCGTATAGCCCCTTTTACGGAGCACTTCCATTACTTCAGATAGTGTTTTTTCAGTGAAAATCACGGGCTCGTTTTGGATAGGTCTCTTCTTATATAACGCTGAAAAAAGAAAAAGCTTGCAGAAAAACCTCTGCAAGCTTACTTTCCGTATAAGGGTTAATCAGTATTTGGCTGCCTGCCCCTCTTTCGGGGTAGATATTTTAATAAATTCTCTCAGGTCCTCATTGCCCTGGATCAGGTCTTCCTTCCGGAGATACATCATATGGCCTGAACGGTATCCCTTCCAGTGGAACCGCTCCTGCAGCTTTCCGGCGGGATCTGCCTGCCATACGTTATATTTAGCGTTAAAGTAATCACAGGCTCCGTCATAATATCCTGACTGGGTGAGCACATGCAGGTAAGGGTTAGCTGCCATGGCTCTGCGCAGGTTCTCCGCCAGGTTGGTCCTGTCCTGTGTCCAGGGATGAACCGGTCCGAACATATTGTATTTCAGGTCGGTTTTAAACTTCAGCTCTTCTCTCAGGTACATGTTAATAGGTGGCGTAAACGAGTGCAGCCAGGAAGTCAGCTCGGAATTGAAATCCGGCCTTTCGCCCCCGTCTTTCAGGTCAATGCCCAGATACCGGGAGTCCAGCCGGCCCACGGTATATCCCTTATCACGCAGCAGCTCTTTCCAGAAAAAGCTGGTGCTGATCCGGAGGTTATTCTGCAACACCACCTCTTCTTTCAGGCCGGAGTAACGGGCCACTTTTGCGGCAATAGCTTTGCGTTTCTCAGGACTCATGCTTCCGCCTTCGTTTAAGGCCGGAAGGTATTCCTCCATGGTAAATTTCTCCACCTCCGGAAGAACAGCCAGCAGGTCTTTTGACTGCAGGGAGTTCTCCAGTACCTTATGATACCAGGCAGTAGCGGCATAATACGGCAGCATGAGACCCGCAGAGTTAACGGCATCCCGGTCAATGCCCAGCCCGGTAGGCGATACCAGCACCACTCCGTTCAGGTACATCCAGTGATTATTCTGCAGCTCATAGGCCAGGCCTGAAACCCGGTTGGTTCCGTAGCTTTCGCCGATCAGGTATTTGGGAGAAGCCCAGCGGTTAACGCGGCTTACAAAGGTATTTAACCACTCGGCCAGGTACTTCACGTCAGCATTTACCCCAAAGAAAGTGCTCTTGGGTGTACTGGTGTCAATAATCCGGCTGAAGCCGGTGTTTACCGGGTCAATAAAGATAATGTCGGCCACATCCAGGATAGAGTAGGGGTTATCTTTATAGCCGTAAGGCTGCACAGGGTAGCCTTCATCATCGATATTCAGGATTTTAGGACCGGTATAAGCCAGGTGCATCCATACGGATGCCGAGCCCGGACCACCGTTAAAAGAGAAAACCAGCGGTCTTTTACCTTTGTCTTTTACATCGGTTCTTTCATAATACGTATAAAAACAGGAGGCGATAATCTTCCCGTTGTCGTCCCACACAGGCTGGGTGCCCGCTGTGGCTTTATAGGGAACCCGCTGCCCCTTGATGGTAACCGAAGATTCGGTCACTACGCTCATGTCAGGATCCAGTATTCTTGATTTTGAAACCGGGGCGTCACTTTTAGGTTTGGCTTCGGCCGCTGCAGGAGCTGATGCCTGAGCCGCCGCCTGCCGGGGGCCTCCCTGGGAGAAGCCGGCAGTACTTAGTATCATCAGACTGAGAAAGAATAGATTTTTTTTCATAGAAAAGGTTATTTATTGTACTTGATGGCATCTAAAAGGCTTTCCATGCTGCTGTCACTAACAGGAATCTCAAATTTCCCGATACTGATCCGGTGATTGCGGATCGACTCTATTTTATCGAGATTCACAATATAGGATTTCTGAACCCTCAGGAATTTCCCTGCCGGAAGCTTTTCTTCAATTCCTTTCAGGGTAGACTTGGTAAGAATAGGATGGGTAGCCGTGGTTACAAATATTTTGATATAATCTTTCAGTCCTTCAATATGGGTAATGGTGTCAAAATTAACTTTTACCAGCGAATATTCCACATTGACAAACATATAGTCCAGCTCGGTACTCCTTTCCTCTTTCCCCACCAGGTTAAATCTTTCGTAAGCTTTATTGGCGGCTTTGGTGAAACGCTCCACACTCACCGGTTTCATCAGGTAATCTATCACTTCCAGGTTATAGCTTTCCACTGCAAATTCTTCATAGGCCGTTACAAAGATAATCATCGGCTTTTGCGTGAGGCTTTCCACAAACTTGGTTCCTGTCATACCGGGCATCTGGATGTCCAGGAAGATGAGGTCAATGGTATGGGACTCCATCAGCTCCATGGCTTCAAATGCATTTTTCGCAGTTCCTACCAGCTCCAGGAACGGAATCAGATGAATGTTTTCCACCATTAAATTCCTGCCTAGGGGTTCGTCATCCACAACTATGCACCTGAGTTTCATTTTTCTGATCTTTTTAGGATTAATCTCAAATATACATCAAATATCCCGTTTTCTTCCCGAAGTCGCAATTCATGTGTATCAGGGTAAAGCAATTCAATCCGTCTTTTTACATTTTTGATCCCTATTCCGGAATCCCGGTCTTTGACATCCTCCTCTTTTGAGTTGCATTTATTCGTTACCGAAAACTCCATGACCTTCTCCTCCGAGATTTTCAGGTGAATATTGATGAAGGGGTCTTTTAAGAGACCTACACCGTGCTTAAATGCATTTTCCACAAAAGGAATGAGCAGCATGGGTTCCAGGCTGAGTCCGGCCGGATTTCCCTCAATGCGGATCCGGATGTCAACATCTTCCCCGAACCTGACCTTCTGCAGACCGGCGTAGTTTTCAAGGTATTCCATCTCCTTCTCGAGCAGTACGTATTTATTCTCTGACTCATAAAGCATATACCGGATCAGCTTGGAGAGCTCTATGGTAACTTTTTCCGCATTTTCCGACTTGATCCGGATCAGGTAAACAATGCTGTTCAGAATGTTAAAGATAAAGTGCGGACTGATCTGGGAGCGAAGAAAAGCCAGTTCGGCACGCATCCGTTCCGCTTTTTCTTCATTGGCTTTCCGGGATTGGGATAAGACCAGGGTAATCAGCCCGTACAGGGTGCTCATACCCGTGACAAAAATGACCGGGAAAAGAGTGCGGGCATCATAAAATCTTACCGTATGGCTGTCTACCAGGAAATCTTTCAGGTAGACATAGCAGGTCAGGTATACCACAAAGAGTGCGGCCAAACTAAAAAAATAGCGGGCATTCCTGCCTTTGTGAAGGTATTTTGGCGCCAGGAATTCGGCATTAAGATAGAAAAAAGGAATACCCAGCAGGTTAGCAGGAAGGGTTAACATCTGGTATTCCAGTCGCTTTTCCGCCCCGTCAAGGATAGCATTCAGGATGGGCAGAACCACCCAGAGAAACCAGAAGGCTACCGAGAATATTCCCCTGAAAATGATATCGTTTCTGAAATTTTTCAATTGTTTTTTAAGTAGCTACGCCTGCAATGTTAGATATAAATCATATACCTGGGGCAAGAATAAGACAAAAATGCGTAATCTATAGATTTAATCCCCTATTTCTGACGATTTACCGGGAGGTTTTTTTTCAGAGGAGTTTTCTTTGTTATTTTATTTTGATAATCAATGGATTATGGTGGAGGAGTCCTGCCGGTTAAAACAGGTTTTTTTACCTTTTATCCTCTTTATCCTGCCATTGGTCTAAATTAGAATCTGTCCAGCTGATATATGCCGTAATTTTGTGCCCGGAAATTTAAATTGTAATAATGCTTAAAAATTTGTTTACGGCTGTGTTACTTATGGTGACCAGCCTTTCTTTTGCACAAACCGGCACTTTGAAAGGAGATGCGCGTATTACGGGAGTTCTGGTAGACAGTACCACCAACACGCCGGTAGAGTTTGCCACACTGAGCCTGTTCCGGGTTCCTAACCTGGCCCAGCCGGTAGACGGCACCATGACAGATGATAAAGGAAAGTTCGAGCTGAAAGACCTGGCTTACGGAGATTATGTTATTCGTTTTTCATTCATAGGCTATACCGATAAAACTTCAGAGATAATTACATTATCCGTCACCGGCAAGGTGGCTAACCTGGGTAATTTTTCCCTTGCGCCGTCAGCACGGATGTTAAAAGAAGTGTCTGTTACGGGGCAGGCACCTGTTATTGAAGAGCGGGTAGACCGCCTGGTGTATAATGCTGACAGAGACATTACCTCAAAAGGAGGGGACGCTACGGAAGTATTAAGGAAAGTTCCCCTTCTCTCAGTAGACCTTGACGGAAACGTACAGTTAAGAGGAAGTTCAAGTATCCGTGTATTAATCAATAACAAGCCTTCTACCATCATGGCTACCAGCGTGGCAGATGCCCTGCGGCAGATTCCGGCAGACCAGGTGAAGACAGTGGAAGTGATCACATCTCCATCTGCTAAATACGATGCGGAAGGTGCTACCGGGATTATCAACATCATTACCAAGAAAAATAACCTGGAAGGATACTCCCTGGGAGTAGATCTGGGCGGCGGAAACCGGGGCGGAAACCTGGGACTGAACGGAAACCTGAAAATGGGAAAGCTGGGCTTTACGCTGGGCGGCTGGGGCCGGGGGAATTTTAACCCTACCAAAACCGACTTCTTCCAGGAAGGACTGGGGAAATCAGCCCTGGATACCACTTACATTACCCGCCAGTACGGCGATGGCAAAGACAGGATGTTCTTTGGCCGGTACTCACTGGGGATGGACTATGACATCAGTGCTTCAAAATCCATTTCAGCAGGGGCACGGTTCGGGAGCTTTTCGTTTAACCGTGACCAGGATCTGATCATCAATGAATTCTCTAAGGTGAACGGCACAGAGTCTGCTTTGAGAAACTCGCGCCTCGACGTAACCAACAAAATGCCTAACTACAGCTGGGATTTTAACCTCGATTACCTGCACGTGATCAAACCGCAAAAAGAGTTCAGCATCTCCACGCTTTACTCCCGCACCAATTCCAATGCAGGGTTTTCAAGGGTGCCGTTTGCCGGAAGCGGGGGGATGGCCTTTGAGAATATCAATGACAGCAGGAACCAGGAGTTTACCGTTCAGGCTGACTACACCACGCCTTTCAAAACCAACCAGCTTTTTGAAGTGGGGGTGAAAGGAATTATGAGAATAGTGGATTCCGAGTTTGAGAACATCAGCCGTATAGCTTCGGGCAATATCTCCAGTATAGGAGACCTGGTCTACAACCAGAATATCGGTGCCGCTTACCTGGGATATACCTACTCTACCAAAGACAAGTATACTTTTAAACTGGGTGGGCGTTATGAATTTACCGATATATCGGCCAGCACCATGGGGCAGCTGGTAGATGTTCGTAACCAGCTGAATATCCCGTCGTACGGAAACTTTATTCCAAGTGTGAATATTTCGAAAATGTTTGCGCAGAAATACACGGTAAAGCTGGCGTATAACCAGCGTATCCAGCGGCCGGGAATGCAGCACCTGAATCCGAACGAGAACCAGTCGAACCCGTTGCGGATCTCCCGGGGTAACCCTGAGCTGGATCCGGAGATCAGCAATAATATTGAGGCCAGCTTAAGTGCCGGCATTAAGAAGCTGTATTTCAACTTCTCGGTATTTACCCGATTTACCGATAATGCCATCTCTTCTCTGACCACTAAATTTGAAGAAAGAGGCGAGGGAGTAACGCTGACCACCTTTGAAAATGTGGGGAAAAGCCAGACTACCGGTATTAACTTCTTTGGTAACTACCAGATCACACCGAAGTGGTCGTTTAACGGGGGCCTGGAAGCGTTTTATATGGTGTTTGACGGCCTTGCTCCCAACCTGGACGGCCTGAGCATGGACTTCAGCTCAAAAGGATGGAACCTGAACGGGCGTGTAATGAGCCAGATCTCCCTGAACAAGGGCTGGCAGATCCAGGGCTTTGGCTTCATGCGGGGTAACAGTGTGGTTGCACAGGGAGTTCAGAGCGGCTGGGGACATTACGCCCTGGGTTTCAGAAAGGAATTTGCCAACAAGAAAGGAAGCATAGGCCTGAATGCCCAGAACTTCTTCAAAGATCATATGAAGTTTACCTCTACCCTCCATACGTTCCAGAATACCCAGGAGTCAGTAGACTACCGGTATAACCGGGGTTTCAATGTGACCTTTAATTACAAGATAGGTAAGATGGGGCCGGAAGCGCTGAAACCTAAAAAACGCGCTAAGGGAGTCAAAAATGACGACCTGAAAGATGCGGGCGGGGAGCAGCAACAACAGCAGTAGATAGACGTTTCCGCAGAGTCTCCCGTCATGGGGACTCTGCGGCATTTTAAGCCATTACTTCCCGGGCAGAATTCAGCTGCCTCAGAATCTCCCTGAACCACACCGTATACTTCTCCGGTGACGCTTCCGCATCTGACAGGAGCTCATCCATACCTACCCAACGGTAATCAGATACCTCTTCCGGATCAGGAGAAATACTCCCTTCGTAAGTTCCGGAATACACGTGATCAATCTCATTTTCATAAAGGCCGTTCGGGAAGTCTGCCCGGTAATGGAAGGTAAAGCGGTGGGTAAGGCTGCAATGGAACCCCATTTCTTCCTCCAGTCTTCTTTCGGCCGCTTCCCGGATTTCTTCACCGCGATTGGGATGCCCGCAGCAGGTGTTGGTCCAGAGGGCGGGAGAATGGTATTTTTCATCCGCCCGTTTCTGCAGCAGTATTTCACCTTTGGAATTAAAAATCAGAACGGAAAAAGCCAGGTGTAGCAAACCTTTCCTGTGCACCTCCATTTTCTCTTCGTAACCGGTAATGTTTCCTGATGTGTCGGATAAGGGGATAATAATTTTCATGAAGCTTTTCACTTTTAATTCAAAACGTCTCTGAAGGGTTTTAAGGTTCACTATGAAGGTGGAATAACCGGGAAATAAGAGCTTTTTGTAAAAAAATAAGAGAAGAGAGAATATATTTTGTTTAAATATGCTAACTTTGCACCGCAAATAATAACCTGTATTGTTTGCACCATGATAGACTCCTCCAAGCTTCTTTTTGAAGCACTCACCTACGACGACGTACTCCTTGTTCCGGCCTACTCTGAAGTTCTTCCGAAAGATACCGACACCCGTACCCGGCTAACCCGTAATATCTGGTTAAATCTTCCTCTGGTATCTGCCGCCATGGATACCGTTACAGAACATGAAATGGCAATTGCCCTTGCCCAGGAAGGCGGTATAGGGATCATCCATAAAAACATGAGCATTGAGCAGCAGGCCGATGAGGTCAGAAGGGTGAAACGCTCGGAAAGCGGTATGATCATTGATCCCATCACCCTGGATGAGAGTGCCGTGGTAGGAGATGCCCTCCGGATCATGCACGAGTTTAAAGTGGGCGGTATACCGGTGATTGACAGTGAAAACCGCTTAAAGGGAATAGTAACTAACCGGGACCTGCGTTTCCAGACCGACAGGAGCCTGCCTATCCGCCAGATCATGACAGTGGAAAACCTGGTGACGGCTAATGAAGGCATCAGCCTGGAAGATGCCGAGGGAATCCTGATGACCCGCAAAATCGAAAAATTACCCATTGTAGATAAAGATTATAAGCTGGTAGGCCTGATTACCTATCGTGATATCCTCAAAAAGCTGAATAAGCCCAATGCTGCCAAAGACAAGCTGGGCCGGCTGCTGGTGGGAGCGGCTGTAGGTGTTACAGGTGACCTGGTAGAAAGGGTAACTGCACTGGTGAAAGCCGGAGTGGATGTGATCAGTATTGACACGGCTCATGGTCATTCCAAAGGAGTAATAGATGCCCTCTCCAATATCAAAAAGCTTTTCCCTAACCTGGAAGTAATCTGCGGGAACATTGCTACCGGAGAAGCTGCCCTTGCCCTGGCAGAGGCCGGTGCTGATGCCGTAAAAGTGGGTGTGGGGCCAGGAAGTATCTGTACCACGCGGATCATTGCCGGTATAGGGATGCCGCAACTTTCTGCCGTGAACCTGTGTGCGGAAGCGCTGAAAGGTACGGGAATCCCGGTGATTGCCGATGGGGGGATTCGCTTTTCGGGTGATATCGCCAAGGCCATTGCCGGCGGTGCCAGTACCGTAATGATGGGTTCTCTACTGGCCGGAACAGAAGAAGCACCGGGTGAAGTGGTGATCTTTGAAGGAAGAAAATTCAAATCGTACCGGGGAATGGGATCACTGGAAGCTATGGAAGACGGATCGAAAGACCGCTACTTCCAGGATTCTACCGTAGATGCCAAAAAACTGGTACCGGAAGGCATTGTGGGCCGGGTGCCGTATAAAGGCGCGGCCCGCGAGATCATCTACCAGATGACCGGTGGCCTGAAAGCGGGAATGGGGTATTGCGGAGCCAAAGACATTGAGGCATTGCAAAATGCCAGGTTTATTAAAATAACGTCTTCGGGTATGCGGGAGTCGCATCCGCACGATGTGCAGATCACGAAGGAGGCACCGAATTATTCTACGAAGTAATGGGATAGGAAAGGGGGACTTGAATGCACTTGGTTCTCGACTACGCTCGGTTCTCGACTACGCTTGGTTCTCGACTACGCTTGGTTCTCGACTACGCTTGGTTCTCGACTACGCTTGGTTCTCGACTACGCTTGGTTCTCGACTACGCTCGGTTCTCGACTACGCTCGAACTGACAAATAGCAGCCGCCACGTGTCAGTTCGAGCGTAGTCGAGAACCAAGCGTAGTCGAGAATCACTGATCAAAACAACAGCCCCGCAAAGGTAGCTGACATATAACTGGCCAGCGTACCCGCTATCAGCGCTTTCACCGCCACCTGTGTCAGGTCTTTTCTCCTGGAAGGCTCCAGGGCCGAAATCCCCCCGATCTGTATCCCCAGAGAGCCTAAATTGGCAAAGCCGCAGAGGGCAAAGCTCACAATGGCAATGGTTTTGGGAGAAAGCGTACCGTCAGCAATAAAGTCTTTCAGATGGAGGTAGGCCACAAATTCATTAGCAGCCAGTTTGGTGCCCATCAGAGAGCCCGCTTGTATGACCTCATTGGCAGGTATCCCCATGGCCCAGGCAAAGCCTGCGAAAAGATAACCCAGAATAAGATCAATGCTCAGATCAGGAATGCTCAGCAGGCCGCCTACTTTTCCGAGGATAAAGTTAAGCAGGGCAATCAGTGCAAGAAAACCGATCAGCATGGCCAGTACATTCATGCCCACTTTCAGGCCGTCAGAACATCCGGCAGAGATGGCATCAATTACATTGGTATGTTCTTTGGCTACTTTCAGCTTTACTTCCCCGCTGGTTTCGGAGGTTTCTGTTTCAGGAAACATCAGCTTGGCAATGGCCAGCGCTCCCGGTGCCGCCATGATGCTGGCCGCAATCAGGTATTCGGCCTTTACGCCAAACTGGATATAGGTAGCCATCACGCCCCCCGCTATACAGGCGTAGCTTCCGGCCATAGAGGCCATCAGCTCTGATTTTGTCATCCCTTTCAGGTAGGGCTTGATCATGATCTGTGCCTCTACCTGGCCCACAAACGTACTGGCGATATTGGAAAGCGCTTCCGCACCACTAACATGCATCAGCCACTTCATGCCTTTGGCCAGCCATTTGATAATAAACTGGATGATGCCGAAGTGGTAAAATATATTCACCAGAACGGCTACAAAAATGATGGTGGGAATGATCTTGAAAAAGAAAATAAAGCCGCCGTCACCAAAAGCCTTGTTTACCGCGTCTACTTTAGCCAGCGGACCGAAAACAAACTCTCCGCCGGCATTGGCGAAGTCGATCACCCGGGTAACCCAGGCGCCCAATGTTCCGAAAATAGCTTTCCCCGTACTGGTTTTCAGGATAAAAAGGGCCAGAAGAAACTGAAGCCCGATCCCTACACCTACTGTGCGGAAATTAATGGCTTTTCTGTTGTTGGAAAGTGCATAGGCTACGCCCAGGATGAGGATAATGCCTAAAATGCCGGTAAAATTTTGCATCAGATAGAGTTTCAAATAGGTTAGGGCTGCTATTTAAGCAATTAAATGAAAAACTAAAAATGAATAATGAAAAATGAATGTACTGTAAGTGTGATGTTACGACTATTTTTCATTTTTAGTTTTTCATTTAATTTTATTCTTCCCACGCCCAGTCTATCTTATGCTTCATATCTTTAATCACCATGTGATTGGCTTTAAAGTAGGAGCGGATCTCATCTACTTTGTCGTATTGCTGGGCAGCTTTATACTCTTTGTAAAGCTCCAGCATTCCCCTGATCACCGACTCATCGTTTCCTAAAGATTCTTCTTCCAGCCCCAGGATCTCCGTAGTGAACTGCAGGAAATATTTTTTCAGATCTTCAAAATTCTGCTCTCCCAGAGCGGCCGGCTGAAGCTGGTTCATATACAACATATTGATGAACTTCAGAAGCGTGAAAAGCTGGGCTACTGCCACAGCTGTATTCAGGTCGTCGTTCAGGGCATCGTAAAAGGAAGATATGGCTTTCTGAAGCTCATTTACCTTCTTTTCATCTACCTCTACGGTATCGTCATGCGTGTATTCCAGCTGACGGGCCGTTTTCATCCCGTTCAGGATCCGGCGATATCCTTTTTGAGCTGCTTTCAGGGCATCATTGGAGAAGTCGAGGGTTGAACGGTAGTGTGACTGGAGCATAAAGAAGCGCACGGTCATCGGGCTGTAGGCCTGCTCCAGCAGCGGGTGACTGCCGGTGATCAACTCCCCCGGAAGGAAGCTGTTGCCCAGTGATTTAGACATTTTCTGCCCGTTTACAGTCAGCATATTGGAATGCATCCAGTACCGCACGGGGTCTACCCCGGTCAGCCCCACACCCTGGGCTATCTCGCATTCGTGATGTGGAAACTTCAGATCCATGCCGCCGCCGTGAATGTCAAACTGGTTTCCCAGGTATTTTACGCTCATGCAGGTACATTCAATATGCCAGCCCGGGAATCCCCTGCCCCAGGGACTGTTCCACTGCATGATATGCTCAGGAGCTGCTTTCTTCCAGATGGCAAAATCCAGGGGATTGCGTTTCTCGGCCTGCCCGTCGAGTGTACGGGTTTCGTTCAGCAGGTCTTCCAGAATCCGGCCCGAAAGCTTTCCGTAATTATTTCCCTGCTCATTATACCGGCTGATATCAAAATATACCGAGCCGTTTGATTCGTACGCCAGTCCTTTGCTGATCAGGTCCTGTACGGCTTCGATCTGCTCTACAATATGCCCTGTGGCAGAAGGTTCAATGCTCGGGTTTAAGAAATTAAACATCCGGAGCACATCATGGAAATCGTTGGTATAGCGCTGGGCTACTTCCATGGGCTCCAGCTTTTCCAGCTTGGCTATTTTTCCTATTTTGTCTTCCCCATCGTCTCCGTCGCCCACCAGGTGCCCCACATCGGTGATGTTACGCACATACCTGACCTTATAGCCGGTATGGAGCAGGTAGCGATAAAGTACATCAAACGTAAGAAATGTACGCACATTTCCGAGATGAACGTTATTATATACGGTAGGACCGCAGACATACATGCCCACATGCCCTTCATTGATAGGTTCAAAAACTTCTTTTTTCCTTGTAAGCGAATTGTAAAGTTTTAACGGTTGCATTCGATGCTTTACTAAAATGTTTTGCAAAATTACCGTTTTAAATACAGGATTGTTTATTTAATTGCGATTAATATGCCATTTTCTTTAGTTCAGCCGTATTTTTATGCCTTGAGATAAAAGAAAATTAACAAATAGCTGTGAGCTATGAGTTATCAGTTTTCAGAAATGGGCACACCAATCAACCCATGAATAAGCGGTCTGCTGCTGATAGCTGAAGGCTCAAAGCTCAAAGCCCAAATTTAAAAATATGAAAAACGTAATTTTAGCAGCTCTTCTCTTCGTATTGTACTCCTGTTCACCGGCAAAGAAATATGTGGAATCTTCCAAACATTGGGAAAAAGAAATTTCTGAGCTGGTAAAGCAGGATGAAACACGGGTATATCCGGATAATTCTATCCTGTTTATAGGTAGCAGCAGTATCCGTCTATGGGATAATATAGAAAAAGACATGGCGCCGTACCCGGTGATTCAACGGGGTTTTGGCGGGTCAAACCTCCGGGATGTGCTCGTATATGAAGACCGCCTTGTTAACCCCCATAAGTTCCGGGCCATTGTGGTTTTTGTAGCCAATGATATCCATGGCGGCAAGGGCGATATTACCCCGGAAGAAGTATTTAAGCTATATAAGGAGCTGGTGAAAAGTATCCGGAAAGATCATAAGAAGGAACCCATTTTCTGGGTGCAGATCACTCCTACAGAATCAAGATGGCATGTATGGGATAAAATTCAGGAGGCCAATACGCTGATCAAAAATTACACGGAAAAGCATAAAAACCTGTATTACATTGAAACTGCTCCGGCATTTTTGGGAGCAGACGGTAAACCCATAAAAGAATACTTCAGAGAAGATAAGCTGCATCAGACCCAGAAAGGCTACGATGTGTGGGCCGGTCTGATCAAGAAATCACTAAACGAAAATCTGAAATGAAAATATTACTTTATTGGATGAGTATTCTGCTTACCCTGCCGGGCTGTACAAACGCACAGGAGGGATATAAAATCCTGATCGGCACCTATACACAGAAGGGCTCTGACGGAATTTATTATTACCAGCTGGATGCCGCTATGAAGAAGCCGGTAAAGGTTTCTTCTTCGAAAGGAGTTAAAAACCCGTCTTTCCTGGCCGTAGAAGGGGGAGTGGTGTATACCGTTAATGAAGAAGAGCAGGGGAAAGTGCAGGCCTACAGGCTGAATCAGAAAAGCGGTGCATTTAAGCTGATCAATGAGCAGGAAACCGGCGGAGCGCATCCGTGCCATATTTCAGCAGGGAGTGGCCTCTTATTTGCGGGCAATTACAGCGGGGGTAACCTGGTCGTTTATCCGTTGGAAAAAGACGGATCGGTGGGTATACGAAGCCAGCTGATCGCTAATTCGGGGAGCGGACCGGTCACTTCACGGCAGGAGAAGTCGCACGTGCATTCGGTAAATATCAGCCCTGACGGAGAAAGCCTGTGGGTAGCTGACCTGGGAACTGACGAGGTGTTGGTTTTCACTATCGGCAGCCAGGGGATCCATGAAAAAAGCAGAATCCGGATCACGCCGGGCGCCGGACCCCGGCATATTGCTTTTCATGCCACCCTTCCGGTAGCCTATGTGATTAATGAGCTGAATAATATGATGTCTGTGATCTCTACAGATGATTTTTCCACGCTGCAGGAGATCTCTACGCTCCCTGAGGGCTTTGAGGGAACCAGCTTCTGCGCCGATGTGCACCTTTCTCCCGACGGCAAATTCCTCTACGGATCTAACCGCTATTCGGATTCGATAGTAAGCTTTAAGGTGGATGAAAAATCAGGGAAGCTAAGCCTGGCGGGCCATGTGCCGGCAGGAGGAAAAGTGCCCCGGAATTTTGCAGTATCTCCTGATGGGAAATACGTTTTGGTGGCTAACCAGGATTCGGATAATGTGGTGGTGTTTGAACGGGATGCCGAGACAGGCTTGCTTCATAAAACCGGAACGGAGATTAAGGTTTCTATGCCGGTGTGTGTGAAATTTTTGTAGGGGGTATAATAATTTTGGAAGGGGTATAATAATCTCACGCGCCCTTCGACAAGCTCAGGGTGACAGTTGTTACGCATTGGTCACCACTGTCACCCTGAGCCTGTCGAAGGGCGCGTGAGATACTATCTTCCTCAATGATGATGCCCGCCCGGCCCATGCACATGCCCATGGTCCATTTCTTCCTGCGAAGCCTCCCGCACCGAAATAATTTTCCCTTCAAACTTCAATGTTTTCCCGGCTAAAGGATGGTTAAAGTCAATGATGACCTTGTCGGCAAGAACCTCCAGTACCCTGCCCTGAATCTTCGCGCCGTCATCATTGGTGAACGGAATGGGATTTCCGGGCTCCAGGAAACCTTCAGGTACCTTTCCGTCTTCAATTTTGAACATATCCAGGCTGAAATCCACAACATTATCTTCATAAAACTCTCCGAAAGCATCTTCCGGTGATATTTCGAAATTATAGGTATCACCGGCGGATAAACCGTTCAGATTTTCTTCAAACTTAGGCGGTAAACCGCTGTGACCGGCCAGGTAAACCATGGCTTCGTCGTCAGCTACTTCCTCTACCAGTTCAAATTCGTCGTCGGGCGACAAAGTATAGAGTGTATAAGCGGTAGAAACCACCTTTCCGTCAGAAATTTTCATTGCAATATCATTTATTTAAAACAAAGGTAGGATTTCTGACCGCATTAAAGATATGATCCGGGCAATTATCTTTCCGAATATAGTTCTACTTTTGCAAAAAAACAGGAACAGAATGGCTCTTTTAGAACCACTTTACCGGGTTTCGGAGATTTGCGCCTATCAGGGCATAGAAAATGTGGTGATCTGCCCGGGCTCCCGGAGTGCAGCCCTCACGCTGGCCTTTGTACGGAATAAAAAGTTCAGCACACGGGTGATTACAGATGAGCGCAGCGCGGCATTTGTGGCGTTGGGAATGGCACAGGCCAGTGGTAAAGCCACGGTGCTGATCTGTACTTCGGGTACGGCTGCGCTCAATTTCAGCCCGGCCGTAGCAGAGGCGTTTTTCCAGGGAATTCCGTTACTGGTATTGACCGCCGACCGCCCGCCGGAATGGATTAATCAGCACGATGGGCAGACCATTTTTCAGCAGAATATTTACGGAAAACACGTGGTCAAAAGCTACGACTTCCCGGTAGATTACAGCCATCCGGATGCCGTATGGATGATAGAGCGCCAGACCTGTGAAGCGCTGGCCTTTACCCGTCGCGGGCCGGTGCATATCAATATTCCGATCAGGGAGCCGTTCTACCCGGAGAAAGGGGAAGTGTATAGCGGAGAGTTCAGACCTCTTTCTTACCTGAGCGGTGTGCCCGTGCTGGAAGAAGAGGCCTGGGGCGGCCTGATGGAGACCTGGAACCGGGTGGAGAATATCCTGATCGCAGTAGGACAAAACCATGAAAACCTGGATGCCTCATTGGAAACGCTTGCCAGCGACTCACGGGTGAGTATCCTGGCAGACGTGATTTCCAATATCGGTATAAAGAATAAGATCAGTACGCATGATGTATTCCTGGGCAAAGTAAACGGGCTTACCCCGCCGGATCTCCTGATTACCTGCGGCCGGTCTTTTATCTCCAAGCCGCTTAAACAGTTTTTCAGGAAGAATAAGGTAGCGGTTCACTGGCATGTGGAAGATATGGAAGAGCTCATTGATCCCCTGCAGTCAGTGACGTCTAAAATTACTGTTCCTGCTGCGTATTTTATGCGGGAGCTGGCTGCCCGGAATTCCGGAAGCCATAGACCGGTCAGGAGAGAATGGCAGGAGGTGGAGGCCGGGGCAAAGGCTTACCTGTCAGGCTTTCTGAAGGAGAGCACATTTGGAGAGCTGAAGGCAACAGCGCTTCTTTTCGGGCATCTCCGGCCGGGAGATGTATTGCACCTGGGCAACAGCATGCCGGTAAGGTATGCCAACCTCCTGGGAGGCCTGCTTCCCGCTGGGGTACAGGTGTTTGCTAACCGGGGAACTTCCGGTATTGAAGGAGTAGTAAGCACCGCTGTCGGCCAGGCATTGAGCAGTACCGGCGAGGTGTATGTGATGGTAGGGGATATCTCGTTTTTTTATGACAGCAATGCCCTGTTTGCCGCACGACCCGGGAACCTGAACATCTGCCTTGTTCAGAACGGTGGCGGAAACATTTTCCGTATTATTGACGGCCCGGGCGGGCAGGAAGAGCTGGAAAGCTGCTTTATTACTGACCAGGACAGAACGGCCGAAGGACTTAGCCGGGAAGCCGGTTATCATTACACAGCAGTAAGATCAGAAGAAGACCTGGGAGAGGCTTTAAAAAACAAAGAGGGCGGCACGGGGCCCACCCTCTTTGAGATTTATACAGACGGAGTACAGGACTCCGGTTTATTTCGACAACTGAAAGCCGGGTTTATTTGGTAAAAGCAATTCCTTCTGCGGGCTTGTCAAAGGTCCATTTTGTGGTCACGTTGGTTTTGCGTTTATCTTTGGTATTGATATACGTATAGGCCACCGGCAGTTTCACCCCTATTGGTGTAGTGTCATATTTGGTATAGTCCATGGTATGGGTAATGCCGTTTTCAATGAGAACTTCACGAGTGACCAGCCCGGTGGTATTATCAAAATAATATTCTCTCTTTAGGCCACTTTTCTCAATAGACAGCTTAGTAACCGCCTTGCCGTCAACGGTAGTAGCTGATACGGGAGATGTTAGCTTATATCCTTTTTCTTCGTAGTTCACAAAAGGCAGCACGCCGTCTTTGACTTCCACGGCAAGCTCGGTCAGTTCTTTTCCGCTCAGGTCTTTGGTGCTGTAGGTTACTTTTTTGTCGGGGCTGCCCATTGGAATTTTTATCCACCCCTGGTTTCCGTTCAATACATAGTAAAAGTCCCTTTTCAGGAGAGTTTTCTTCCGGGAAAGCTGATTTTTGTCTCCTACTATTACCACTTCTTCGTCATAATCGGTAGTGGCGTTGGCCACATAAGAGCGATTATATTTAAAAGAGTTTACCTCTTCTATTTTGTCTTTGCCTCCGGTGGCATCCAGGTATTTCTCTATTACTGCGTCTGCATTCTGGCCGTTGGAAAGAAAAGGAAGCAGTGACAGCAGGAAAATTTTAGTGATTTTCATATTTGATTATTGATTTATTATTTAGACGTTAATGGCGGCCCGTATTTTCTCCCGGGCCGTGGTTTAACAAAATATTAACGAAGTAAAAGGCCGGCAAAATATTTTCCGGGCCTTAAAATCACATTAATGTTTCAGCCAGAAGAGCCGTGATCTGCTCCAGGTATTTTTGGTCGGTACTGTCAAAATCATCCAACCGGTCACTGTCAATGTCCAGTACGCCTATCACGTTTCCGTTACGGTCTTTCAGGGGCAGTACAATTTCCGAGCGGGAGGCAGAGCTGCAGGCAATATGCCCCGGAAACTGCTCCACATCAGGCACCAGCACGGTAGCGCCGGTGGTAAAGGCATGACCGCACACTCCCCGGTTATACCGGATACGCGTACAGGCAATTGGCCCCTGGAACGGCCCCAGCACCAGTTCCTCCTTCCGGTCATCAAAATAAAATCCTACCCAGAAGAAGTCAAAGGCCTGCTTCAGGGCTGCAGCGGTATTGGCGGTATTGGCCACCAGGTTTTCCTCCCCCGAAATCAGGTTCCGGATCTGCGGAATCAGCGCCTCGTAAACCTCCGCCTTTCCCGCCCCCATTGGTATATAAAGATTCTCTGCCATTATTAATATAATTTATGAACGCCCGTTTCCCGACAAGGGTTCCCGGCTAACAGCTAACAGCTAACAGCTAACAGCTAACAGCTCATAGCTTCTTCGCCTCATTCCAGAACACATCCATCTCCGCCAGCGTCATTTCCGAAAGGTTTTTCCCGGCTTCCCGGGCCTTGCTTTCGAGGTAAGTAAACCGTTTGATGAATTTCTTATTGGTTCTTTCCAGGGCGGTTTCCGGGTTAATGCCGGCAAACCGGGCGTAATTCACCAGGGAAAAGAGTACGTCGCCAAACTCATCTTCTTTCTCCTCTTCGGGAGAGCCGGCATCTACCTTTTCTTTGAATTCGGCCATCTCCTCTTCTACTTTTTCCCACACCTGGGCGGTCTCTTCCCAGTCGAAACCCACTCCCCGGGCTTTTTCCTGGATACGCATGGCCTTTACGAGGGCCGGTAAAGAAGCGGGTACGCCGCCCAGCACCGACTTGTTCCCTTCTTTCAGCTTGATCTGCTCCCAGTTTTTCTTCACTTCTTCCTCGTCTTTTACTTCGGTATCTCCGTAAATATGCGGATGCCGTATGATCAGCTTTTCGCAGATGCCGTTAATCATTTCGGCCACTGTGAAGTCATTTGTTTCCGAAGCTATTTTGCTGTAAAACACGATATGCAGCAGCAGGTCGCCCAGTTCCTTTTTGACTTCCTGCAGATCTCGTTCCAGGATGGCATCCGAGAGCTCATAGGTCTCCTCGATGGTCAGGTGCCGGAGGGTATCCATGGTTTGTTTTCTGTCCCATGGGCATTTTTCCCGCAGGTCATCCATGATGTCCAGCAGGCGGTTAAAGGCCAGCATTTCTTCTGAGCGGTTTTTGGTAAAAGGCAGCGGAAGTGTATTTGACATGAGTTTTTTGAAGGAAATTTAGATACAAAGGTAAAGGTTTTGTCTTTCAGACAGACTTACTTTTTTTTGAAAAAAAGTAGGTCTGTCTGAAAGACAAAAAAAAACATGTTTAAGGCGAAAGATATCGTTTTTGAGCAAATCATTTTACACTTTTTGAGTAATTTACTTTACAGATTTTGAGTAAATCATTGTGTGCCGCTGATGCTTAATGGCACGAATAGGCACTGCCCGGCTGCTTTCAGGATTCCTAAGATCACAGTGATATTAAAGAGCAATTGAAACGGATAAGACCCATAATTCTATCCCTAAAATCGGCATTCTGTCCCAGCATTTTTTTTACTAAAACCCGGCTTTCTACTTTTGGTTTAAACAAAATAGAATAACAAAATGAAACGAGTATTAATTTTTCTGTCAGGCATAGCAGTAGCGGCTTCCGTTAATGCCCAAACATTATCTTCCTGGGAGTATAATGAAGGGGAGGGTCTTGTGACACTTAAGAATGGCCAAAAGTCCAGAAGTAGCAATGGCGAAAGGCTGCCGTTAGTTTATGAATACGCGGTAGTACCGGCAAAGAATGACTCTAAGTGGAAGCCAGCACCTGTAGTAAACGGACAAGTAAACTATGGGAGTAATAGCAGTAGTATTCTTGATAAAAGTTTATATAATAAGTTTACCCATGTTGACTTTACCTATTTCAGAGCCTTTTTGGATTTAAGAAATGTTCCTCAAAATTTCAAACTCAATAATGTCACAGTTACTATTGGAGAAATAGATGACCAGGCCCGCATGTTAGTTTTTAATTCGGCTAACCCGAACGGCACAAACATGAATACTGCTGACGGCAAAAGAGGAGGAAAGGATATTACTATTGATTTTACGTCTGCACTACGTGTAGGAGAGATTAATACCTTCGTTATAATTCAAGTAGATGATAACCCGGGGGGCAATACACTTAAGGGTGGAGTAACCTTGAAATTGAATAATAACGAAGTTAAGCCTAGCAACTGGAAACCTGATCTTTCAGGCAAAGAATATGCTGAGAAAACGGTGGCACTTAAAGCCAAAAAGTTTAAGGTGAATGCCTTTTCCGTAAATAATGGACAAGGAAGAGGTTTGTATTTCTTTGGCGTGAAAAACGGTGACAATACTGGACGAATAGTCAAAACGGATGAAAAAAACATCAATATACTTCAAATTGAGAGTATGAATCTTGGAAATAACCAGTATGCATTTAAAATCTTGAATTACCCGGGTGCAAAGCAAGGAGAAAGTGCGTATTTGGTAGCAAAAAGCAATAGTACCGTAAGTGTGGAATTTTTGAAGAGTGTAACAGATGGAGCCAAATTTATAAGCCATCCTGCATTTACTCAAGCTGCAGGTTCTGAACAGTTTCTGTCTTTTGAATCAAAGCTAAAACCGGGATTTTATTTACGCCACTCCGGTTTTGTGTTAAGGTTAGACGAGAAACATCCGTCTGAGCTGTATAAGCAGGATGCCTCTTGGATGATACAGGAAATGTAAGATGTGGTAAAACCCGGATTGTGCATTAGATAGCTAATATATAATCCGGGTTTAATTTGGAAATTCATTTCCATCACATAGCTATGTGAAACATGTTTACATGTTCTGATAAAACCTCTTTAATCTATGTATCTATTGTGGTTTGGAAATAGTGCGTAACATGAATTAAATAAATAGAAATGATGAAAAAAGCAGGATTACTAATAGCCGGTTTCGTATTAGTGGCATGGACACTATCTCCCGATAAGGCGGATATTACCAGTTCGGAGGAAAGCTTCGGGCAGTTCAGTATCCCAAAAGTAGAATACCGGTAGGATAAAAGTGTCGGTGCTTTCGTTTTATTCCAACCTTTTTTAATATTAGGTCAAACTGTTTACTTTGTGGATTATGCGGCTTATTTGTTCATTTTTTCTGCTCCTTTTCGTTAGCCATTTTACAATGGCTCAGGATATTTCTATTAACAAAGAAATAAATAGAATCGACAGTTTGATAGAATATAAACAATTTGATGTTGCAGAAAAAGAAGCAGATAACTTGCATAAACTTCTCAATGAAAAATATCCCCGCAATCAATATCAGGAAGAAAAAGCCTTGGTGCATTTACTGCAAGGCCTGGTAAAGGACAGGCAATATCAGCATAATAAGGCTTTATCAATCTTTTTGGAGGTCTTGAAAGAGGCAGAAAAAAACAATCTATACAGGATTGCCTGCCGTGCAAAAATCTATGTTGCCCTAAATTACGAAAAAGCAGGTAATACGGATTTGGCTTACAAGTATCTGGAAGAAGCCAGAAAGATGTGCCGGGAACATCATTTTAATGATTTATACAGTACATTATTTATAAGATACGCACAGATGTACCGGTATTTTGGATTTGAAAACAACCCTGAACCGGCTGACAAAAAAAAGCGTATAGAAAAGCTGGGTTTTCAGGCAAGCAAAGACTCAGCTTTTTATTATGCCGCAAAAGCAATAGAATTTGCTGAAAAATATAACAATGAAAATGACGTGAATGATGGTTATGTGGTCATGGGGATTTTAAATTCTAAAATAGGAAAAACAGAGGAGTCTTCGGCATATTACCTAAAAAGTTTACCACATTGGAAAAAGACCAATAATTTTCAAACGGTGGCAAATATGTATCGCAATGTGGCATCTAATTACATAAAAGAAGGGAAATATAAAGAGGCGTTGGAGTACAATGCTATGGCTCTGCCTTACTATAAAAATATGTTTACTTATCACAAATATGGTATAAGCAAACAACGGGCAAGTATCTATAAAGAACTGGGCGTATTGGATTCTGCATATCATTATCTGATGCTGGCTTATGACGACAGGGAAAAATCTCATATTGAAGCAGAATTATCCACTACCAGGAGTCTTGCAGAACAATACGAAAACGACAAAAAAGAAGCCGTCATCAAAAGCAGGGAGCAGCAGCTGTATTTTATAGGCAGTCTGCTTGCCGTAATTGTTTTCGGGTCTGTGATGCTGTACCGTAAAAACAGGCAAATCAACAAGCAAAACAGGATTATCAATACACAGTTAGGAGAGCTGACCAAAACACTGGAACAGAAACAGGTGCTGTTGTCTGAACTGCAACACAGGGTAAAAAACAATCTGCAGCATGTTATCAGTATTCTCGAAATCCAGAAAGAATCGGTAAACTTTAATAATATTGACGAGCTGATCAGAGGCAATCAAAACCGTATCCATTCAATGGCCCTGTTGCATAAAAAGCTGAATGTTTCAGACCATGTGCATGAGGTAGATGTAAAAAGGTACGTTGCCGAACTCTCTGAATTAGTCAAAGATTCTTACGACAGCCACAACAAAAAAGTGAACCTACAGGTACACGTGGAGGTAGAAAAAATATCCTTGGAAAAAGCCCTGCCTTTGGGTTTGATAATAGTGGAGCTGGTCAGCAACAGCATGAAACACGCTTTCCAAAAACAAAATATCGGAATCATCAGCATAGAGCTTACCAAAGACTCCAATGGCCATACACTGTACTACTCCGACAACGGGAGCGGTTTTGATTTTAACGCACCAAGCGAAAAGGGGCTGGGTCAGGAAATCATCAAAGGGCTGATAGACCAGTTAGACGGTGTGACCGAAACCAAAAGCGATAACGGTTTTGAGCTTACCGTTAAGCTTTAGGCAATTTCTATCCCTAAAATCGCCATTCTGTCCCGGAAATTTCTTCTATATGCCAAAGAGAAAGAACTTTGGATAAATATAGTAGGTCGCCAAAAATACTTTATAGAGTAGGCAAAAAACATCATTATGTATTATGAGAAAATTATTTACAGCAAAAATCTGCACATTATTCGTTGCAGCACTATTATTGGCAGGATGTGAAGGCAAAGAAGGCCCGCAGGGACCAGCCGGGGAAAAAGGAGATACGGGAGCTACGGGTACAACCGGAGCTACAGGTGCCACGGGAGCGACTGGAGCTACAGGTACAGCCAATGTGATTTATAGCGATTGGTTAGCTATTTCTGCAACGCCCAGCTATAAAGGCAGTAACTACAAGGAATATTCTTTTTCTGCTCCTAAAGTGACTCAAGAGGTATTTAACAGTGGTATTGTATATGCTTATGCAAGGTCTGGGGGTAGTGCTTCTATTTATCCGTTACCACATACTTTTACAAATTCATATACTTGCCAAATTAGAGTACAGGTAGGTTGGATCCACTATGGAGAAGATTGGGTATCAGGAACGGTTAATTCAACATGGGCAAACACTGACAAGACTAATTATTTCTCTCATATACGTTATGTAATCATTCCTGGTGGTGTAAAAGCACGTGTAGCCGGTTTGGATTACTCAAACTATGAAGCGGTGAAGGCTCATTACGGACTGGAGGATTGATTTTAGTCAACAATTAAAAAGGGGGATAATTCAGTATCCCCCTTTTTTAATACAGGCAAAACTGTTTTGATTTTAACGCACCAAGCGAAAAAGGGCTGGGCCAGGAAATCATCAAAGGGCTGATAGACCAGTTAGACGGTGTAACCGAAACCAAAAGCGATAACGGATTTGAGCTTACCGTTTGGTTTTTGGCAATTTCTATCCCTAAAATCGCCATTCTGTCCCAGAAATTCAAAAAATAAAAAGTCGTTTGTCATTCTTGTATGGGATAATAGAACATCATTGCAATCGAAGCTAAGATGTAAAAAAATATTTTAAACAAATAATCAATTTTGTCATGAAAAGTTATTTTTATCTTATTGTAACAGCTTTATTTTTTTGCTGTGCAAGCCAGTCAACTGCTCAAAATTTGCACAAAAAAGAGTATTTAGACCAACTTAAATCCTACGATTCTAAATCTTCCTTAGCTCCGGCTGAAATGAAAAAAGCAAGAGAATTAATGCTTGCTATAATGAATGAGGGTAGATCTAATCCTAATTACAGAAAATTATCAGGTTGTAAAGGCGACTTGAATTTAGCTTCTGGTTTAAACCCCTTAGCACTTGACGATCGTTTAAATGCAATGGCCCAAGAACAAGCAGATTATATGGCTGCAAATGATATCTTAACTCACGACAATAAAAATTATAAAGATTTTGGTGTCAGGAAAAACAAACACTTAGGCAATGGTTATGGGCCTGAAGGTTGCGGCCAAAGTACAACACTTGCGGATTTTCCAATTAATTTTATGAAGAGCGAGACCCATTATAGGGAAGTATGGAACTTAGGTGCTGAACCTACAACAACCGTTGGTTTCGGAATGGCAAAAAGTAAAACGGGATATTGGTATATAGCAACGGTTTGGGGCAATTTTCCAGTAAGTAATAATAACACAGCAAATACAAAATCTGTACCAGCCAACGCTACATTATGTGGAATTACTACAAAATTTCAGGGGTCAATGACACCTGGCAGCAGCCTTTCGGAAAAAGAAGCTCTCGTATCGGCCAATGGACGTTATCGGCTTAGATACGACAGAAGCGTAGGCCATGTAATTGAAGAGGTTTTGAACAGCAGCAATTGCCAGTTCAAACAGGTTTATAGTTTTGCCGGTATTATAGCGGGGCAATACATTGATGGTAAGGCTCCAAATCAGGCTATAACGTTTAATTATGAATCCAATGGTGATATTTTCCTTACCTACCCGCGATCCTCAGGCAGATTTAGCAAAAATGCGGCGAGTCCGGATAAGCACCGGGATGCACCCCAAGTGAATGTAGTAGGGAAAAGCACAAGACTTGAACTCACCAATGACGGAAAATTGAGATTAGTCAATAACAGCGGGCAGGATGTATGGGGTACCACACCCGACACTCCGGCCTGTGGAATTACTATAAAATATAATGGTTTTATGACACCAGGAAGCATGATGTTAGAAAATGAAGCCTTAGTTTCAGCTAATGGCCGTTATTGGTTTCGAAATAAAGATGGGAGTTATGTTATTGAAGAGGTCTTAAATCGCAACACTTGCCAATTTAAACAAGTTTATAATTTTACACTTGTTGTAACACTTTCTCCTTATGCTAGTACTTTTAATGGAGGCAAGAGAGCTTTTAGCTATACAAAAGAGGGAGATATTTTATATATACCAAATATCTCATTGGGTAAGTTTAGTGATAATCCTAAAAATCCAAGTAAGCACCGGGACTCACCTAAAACCAATGTGGTAGGAAAAAGTACTAAACTTGAACTTACCAATGAGGGAATTTTGAGATTAGTCAATAACAACGGGCAGGTTATATGGACTACAACAGGTCATGATAAATAAAAGGTAAGAGATTGACTAAAATTTCTATCGTGTAAGCATTTTTTGAATTCAAAAGGTCGTACCCGTTGCGGCCTTTTGTTTTAATACTTTTGTACTTTCAATATATATACTGTTTGAAGAGAGGTGTTTTATAGTATCTGAATATGGCAAAAATGAACATGAAAACAATATTACTCGTAGAAGACGATTTTTTAAACAGGCGATTATCAAAAAAAATCCTGACCGAAAACGGCTATCGTGTTTTGGAAGCTAAAAACGCTAAAGAAACCCTCGAAACGCTGAGAAAAGAACAGATAAGCCTTGCCATTCTTGACATTAACCTTGGAGAAGACGAGCAGGACGGTATAAGCATTGGGCAGCAAATAAAAGACAGGTATGCGGTTCCTTTTATTTACGTAACGGCTTATGACAACTCCGAAGTGATTAACCGGGCTGTGGCCACCACGCCTTATTCTTATTTAACCAAGCCGTTTAAAAATGTAGACCTGATCGCTTCGGTAGAAGTGGCCATACGGCAATCCGGCAAAAAACACATTCCAAAAATTTCGGTTAAGGACGGAGATTATACTACAGAGCTTCCAATAAATGAAATCAACTATATAGAATCAGACGGAAATTACCTCCTGTTCCATACAGATAAACAAACCTACACGTCCCGCTCTACCCTCAGGCAGGTGCTGGAAGAACTTTCTGAAAGTACTTTTGTGCAGGTACACCGGGCCTATGTGGTTAACAAAACCAAAATCGAAAAATTTGACCGGAAGACGGTAATCATCCAAAACACGGAAATACCGGTATCCAAAAATTATATTGAAGGAATTACAAAGGGACTGTCCGGTCAGCTATAAGGTAAATTTGCTTCTATGCACACTTAAACTTTGCGGGTGTCAGGGTAAAAACTATATTTGACTTCAAATGACCTTACTTATGAAGAAACTTACGCTGTTTTGCCTTTTTGTGACCTCTGCCCTGTTGGCCCAGACAGAAACGCCTGAGCAGAAAAAAGACCGGCTGGCCTGGTGGACACACGACCGCTTCGGTATGTTCATCCACTGGGGGCTTTATGCGGTTCCGGCCCGGCACGAGTGGATTCAGAACTATGAACGCATTCCGGCAGAGCAATATAAAGAGCGTTATTTTGATAAGTTTAACCCGGATTTGTATGATCCGAAAGAATGGGCGGCGCAGGCCCGGAAAGCCGGCATGAAGTATGTGGTGCTCACCGCCCGCCACCATGAGGGTTTTGCTCTTTGGGATACAAAATACAGTGATTTTAAGGCACCGAATACACCTGCAGGGAAAGACCTGCTGAAGCCTTTCGTGGAGGCCTGCCGGGCAGAAGGCCTGAAAGTGGGATTTTATTTCTCATTGATCGACTGGCATCACCCTGATTTTACCATTGACCGGGTGCACCCGCTGAGTAGCAATAAGGCCGCCCGGGAAGCTAACGCAAAAAAAGACATGAACCGGTTCAGGAAATTCCTGAAAGACCAGTTGACAGAACTGTTGACCGGCTACGGGAAGATCGATCTGCTTTTCTTTGATTTTTCTTATCCGGGAGAAGATGGTAAAGGACGGAACGAATGGGATAGTCAGGGGTTGCTGGAGCTGACCCGCAAACTGCAGCCCGGCATTATCATCAATGACCGGCTGGACCTGAATAATGTGCCCGGCGGGTATGATTACGTAACGCCGGAGCAGTTCATGCCGGCTCGCTGGCCGGAGAGAAACGGGGTACGTGTGCCCTGGGAAACCTGCCAGACCTTTTCGGGCTCATGGGGGTATCACCGGGATGAAAACACCTGGAAGTCGCCGAATCAGCTGATTGCCATGCTGATAGAGGTGGTGTCAAAAGGAGGTAACCTGCTGCTGAATGTGGGGCCCACCGCCCGCGGAAACTTTGACGCCCGTGCCACCGGCCGCCTGGATGCGCTGGGCGAGTGGATGCACTACCATAGCCGCTCTGTTTATGGCTGTACCGCTGCTCCGGAAGACTTTCAACGGCCGGAGAATACCTTCCTGACGTATAACCCGGAAACCCGGCGCCTGTACGTGCATGTGCTGCAATGGCCTTTTAAAACGCTTTATCTGCCTGGGTTTAAAGGAAAGATCAAGTATGCCCAGTTTTTACACGACGGCTCCGAGATCAAATATACCGTTTCGGCCAAAGCCGATGACGCCAGCCATATGGCCATTACCGCCGGCGAGCAGGACCTTATCCTGCAGATGCCGGTGGAGAAGCCGGGAGTGGAGATTCCGGTGATAGAGCTGTTCCTGGAATAAGATCCGGCCGGCGGCTGACCTTATTGTATCTCGCGTATAGAAATACAGCCGAGACGCTTAGCCCCAGCAATAGCCCGTACCAGACACCTGCCGAGCCCATTTTTGCAGGGAACGCCAAGAGGTAACCCACCGGCAGGGCAATCACCCAATAGGCCATAAAGGTGATGTAAGTGGGGATTTTGATGTCAGCCAGCCCCCGGAGAAGGCCCAGGCCCACCGACTGAGCACCGTCAGACAGCTGGAAAAAGGCGGCAATCATCAGTAAAGGGAGAGCCGCTGCCAGTACTTCGCTGTCTTCAATATAAATTTGGATGATCCATTGCCCGAACAGCAGGATCACCAGGCTGCAGAGCCCCATAAAGCCGATCACCCAGGTATAGGCTGCACGGCCGGAAAGCCGGATGCCGGCGCCGTCCTGCCGGCCCCAGGCCTGCCCGATCCGGATGCTGCCTGCATGGGCAAAGCCGGTGGCCATCATATAGGTGGTGGAGGCCACATTAATGGCAATCTGGTGGGCGGCAAGTTCGGTTTCGCTCAGCCAGCCCATCATGATTACGGCAAAGGAAAAAGCGGCAATTTCAAAAAACGACTGGAAGCCTGCAGGTATGCTTCGCCTCAATATTTCGGAAAGAAGGGCTTTATCGGCCTTCCAGTTCTGAAAGTGAAACAGCAGGCGGAAGGCCGGCTTGGTCCTGAGGTAAATCAGCAGAATGCCCAGCATCAGCAGGCGGGAAAAAATAGTGCCTATGGCGGCACCGTTAAGGCCCAGCTCGGGGAAGAACCATAACCCGCGGATCAGCACCACATTACCGGTGATATCAAACACTAAGCCAAGAAGGGTGATATACATCACAATAGCGGGTTTGGAAAACCCGTCGGAGAATTGTTTCACCGCCAGGAAAAAGATCATGGGGATATTAGAGAGTACAATCAGGAGAAAAAAGGGTGCCCCCAGGCTTTCTATGGTCTCCGTCTGACCCAGCACTGAGAAGTTGCGGTAAACCAGGAAGCTGATGGCCGAAAGGATGATGCTGTATAACAGGGCTGCCAGCAGCGAATTGAAAAACAAACCGCTGAGCCTGGAAGAGTTTTGCTCTGCCAGAAGCTTGGAAACCATAGGAGCTACCACGGCCATACCGCCTACGGCCAGCGAAGCAATCAGGAAAGCAATGGAGTTGGCTATACCTGCTGCCCCCAGGCTCACGGAACCCAGTAGTCGCCCCACAATTACGTTATCAGAAGTGCCCATCAGGATCACCCCCAGCTGGCTGATGATGATCGGGAGAGCTAATTTATAGGTTTTGTAAAGTTCTGCTCGTAAATTTTTTTGTGTCATTTGCTTTGATTTAACAATGGTAGTCAGGAATTTTGTTTCTCACATCCGTTTTATCCATGTTGAAATACTTTTGTCATATTCTCGCTCTCCTTTTTGTTTTATCCTGTAAACAGCCGGATAAGGAAATCACTTTCAAAGGAGTTTGGGTAGAGAAATCGGTTTTGGAAAACAAAGATAAGGCGGAAACCGTAGATTCTCTTGCCCGGTTCCCTTTAATCCTTTTTGAGAAGGAAGGGGGGGATTCCGTGCTTTTCTATTATGACCGGTCAAAACGGAATGTTTACCCGGCAGAATATGCCTACCATTCGTATTTTGTGCATTTTGATAAGCATAATGAGTATTTCCTGACACCCGATTATACCACGGGTGAGCTGGTTTTTTCTAACCTGAAAGACGATGAGTTCTACCGCTTTGTAAGAGTAAAGCCGGGTCTGACACGTGATGAAGTGCTGAACCCGGCCTTTGATATTGATACGTTTATACAGCTTGCAGAGTAAAAATGGTGATCTCGGGCAGGATACCTACCCGGCCCGGATAGCCCAGGAAACCAAAGCCCCGGTTTACATACAGGCGTTGATCATTTTCTTCGTACATACCTGCCCATTCTTTGTAGCGGTATTGTGCCGGGCTCCACCTGAACCCGGGAATTTCCACCCCGAACTGCATGCCATGAGTGTGGCCCGCAAAGGCAACGTCAATGTCAGTCTGACCCAGTACCTGTGCCCGCCAGTGGCTGGGGTCGTGAGATAGCAGTAGCTTATTGGTAAATTCTTCTGAGCCCTGCAGTGCTTTCTGCAGATCTCCTTTCTGAACAAACCCGGCCCCCCAGTTCTGGATACCGATGATGCCCAGCTTTTCACCACCCAGGGTAATGGCCCGGTTTTCGTCCATAAGCAGGTCCCAGCCCATCAGGCGGTGGCCCTCCATGAGGTTAAGCAGGTTCTGCTGCTTGGCCTGGGCGGAAGGCCAGCTGGCATAGTCGCCGTAATCGTGGTTTCCTAAGGTAGAATATACTCCCAGGGGGGCTTTTACCCGTTTGAACGTGTCAAAATACTCCTGCAGTTCTGTGGCCTTATCATTCACCAGGTCGCCGGTAAAAAATACGATGTCCGGTTTTTCATTCAGCAGCATTTCGATGCCCCCGTTTACCGCTTTTTTATTGTAAAAGCTACCTGAATGGATATCGGAAAGCTGGGCCAGGGTCATGCCGTGAAACTGCTTCGGTAGGCCTTTCAGGGGCAGGGTTACGCGCCTGACCCGGTAGTCATACGCACCAGACAGGATACCGTAAGTCAGTACTCCAAACTGCGTGGCCCCCAATGCCAGGGCCGTTTTGGCGATAAACTCCGAACGGGTTAGTATGGGCTCGGCAGAAGAAGGTTTGAGAATCTTCTGGCCCGTATTTTTGAGGATATTGAGCCCGTTACCCAATAAATAAACCACCGCCCCGATCATCTTGGACGTATAAACCATAAAAACCGCCACCCCGAAAATCCGCCTGATCTTAGGCGATGCCGTGTCGGGAGCGAGGTAAAAGAGGTAAACAAACGCCAGGAGTAAAATCACCGGGATAGCCCAGTAACCCAGGGTGATCCAGCGCTGGGTAGTGATAGAGAGGTTCCGGATACTGTCTTTTAGTGCTTTGAAAAATACGTAATCTACTACAAGAAAAATACTCAGTATCAGAACGCTGAAAACAGGTCTGTTCATTTTTAAATTATTTTGAGGCAACTTTTACGAAATCTGAAGGGCAATTTATGTTCTGCTTATTTCAGGCAGAATCCCATCTGTCAGTAACGTAAAATCTTTGTTTACAATAACCTGTAGTGCATAGACCGGGAGTCCCTCATCAATTTTTTCAAATAGTATCAGGAATCAGCAAATTACTTTTCTAAACATGAAGAAATTAAGATTTATTAAGGAAAATACTGAAAACAAGGTTTCTTATCCTATTATCTTAATTACTCTTAACTTCTTCATGTTTGATATACAACAATTTACTAAAGATCCCTTTTTATTTTATAATGCACTACGGGTTTTACAATAATAAACCTGCAGAACCTTTTTTTAGTTTAAGACGGGCCGCGATTTTTACTCAAACGGACATATCGGGAGATGAATGGGCGGAGGGAAATATTTTTTTGGGAAATGTACCGGTAGGCCGGTACATTTGTATTATGAAATCTGCACTGCACTATAAAGCCTATGAGGGCGACTATTATTGTATAGAATTCTATTTTGATGAAAAAGGTAGAAGTCAGGCAGGAGATTATATGACAGAAAGCCTTACATCATAGGAAGTTAGGAAGTTTATGCAACTTTTGGTAATGATTGGAGACATGGGCCAGATCCGTAATAAGGAGAAATTTAGAAATGAAGGTGATAAAATTTACGCTTTCAAACCCAAACCTCATCGTTTTCTATGCTTTTTTGTTGAGGGAAGGAAGATTATTATAACCAATGCATTTACGAAGAACCAGCAAAAGCTTCCTTCCGGCGAAAAAAGCAAGGCATTGAAATGTATGCAGGATTATCAGGATAGAATTAAGAAAGGAACGTATTATGGAACAGAGAGTTAAAGATAAATTTGGGCCTGCTTTTCACCAATGGCTTAATAAAGAAAAGTTTGAAAGAGAATTCGACAAAGAAATGAAAGAATTTTCATTGTCAGAACTGCTTTTGGCCATTATGGATGAAGACCAGAAAAGTGTAAGGAAATTAGCGGAAATGGCAGGCATCTCAGCAAGTTCTGTTCAGGATCTGAGAAGCGGAAAATCAAAAGACGTGAAACTCAGTAATTTTCTAAATATTATAGATGCCTGCGGGTATGGTATTGAGCTGGTTAAGGGGGAAAAGCGCATAGCATTTCATGCCTTTGAAAAAGTACAATTAATCTCTTCTTAATAAGCTTTCCACCAGTTTATTCTGGATCTCCAGTAACTTGGTGATTTGTTCCTGGTTTTTCAATACGCTTTCCAATAGTTCAGGAGACTGCATGTGGATGGTGGAGTGAACATTCGTTTGTATTTTCTCTTCACATTCTTAGAGTTTTTCAAACAGTCTATCAACTCGTCAAAAAACTCTTCGTTCATTTTTCCCCATATTTGATAATGTACATTCTCTCTTTGAAATAAAAAGGCGTAAAGTAAAGAATATTTCTCTTTTGTAACTATTCAGGTTGTCTTAGATCTATACAAAACATTGATAATTAGTTGATTAACTGATGTTGCGTACTGTTATCAAACCACAGTAGATACATAGATAAAAAAGATTTCATTAGGACATGTAAACCTATTTCACATAACTATGTGATGGAAATGAATTTTCCTATTCTCTTCTTTTCTATATAAAATCTATGTGGTTAAATATATTTTACGAAATGCGTAACATCAGTTACTTAACTTATTTTAAACATGAAGAAATGAAGGGAATTAAGGTATTTTAAAGGGTAGAAACTCAATAATTCTCTTCTTAATGAAACTTAACTCCTTCATGTTTAAATTATAACAGTGTCCCGAGCAGTAATAGCAGGAGTCGTCATTCCAGAAGACAAAACCCATGGGGTTGCAGCCGGTATTCATGCCGTGGCAGGAGACTCTTTCGGAGCCTGGGTGTTATCGGAGAAGCAACTAAAATTTTGAAAACATCTGCAAATTGGTATTAATATTCGTGCCTTTGCGTGATGCTAGACACGCACAAACTAAACAAGCACAACAGAATGAAATATTCGGAATTGGAAAGAAAATTAAAAAGATGGGGTTTTATTTAGATGGAGAAATGAACGGACACCCCTTGTGGTATAGCCCCAAAACAGGAAAGTTCTTTAAAATGGACCATCACAAAAGCCAGGAAGTAGCAAAAGGGACACTTCAAAGTATTTTAAAGGATTCGGGGTTGAAATAAACCCCTGCTTAAAACAAATAAACTCATCAGAAATGAACAAAGTGAAAGCATTTATAGAAAGAGGTTCAGACGGGACGTACAGCGTGTACGTGGATTTGGATGACAATACCTTGAATTATGGCATTCACGGAGAAGGAAAGACCGTGAAAGAAGCAATTGCCGATTTTAAGTCGGCTTATGAAACAATGAAAGAGTTTTACCAGCAAAAGGGTATGCCTTTTGTGGAAGCTGAATTTGATTTTAAATATGATACGGCCTCTTTCCTGGAGTACTATAGTAAAATAATTTCATTGGCAGGATTAGAAAGGTTAACCGGAGTTAATCAGGGACAGTTAAGCCACTATGTAAACGGTTTAAAAAAGCCCAGCAAAAGAACCAAAGAAAAAATACAGGTTAAATTACATGAATTTGCTGATGAACTCAAGCATTTGGAATTAGCTTGATTAGTCCTGTTCAGTCCAAAAGTGCTTCTAAACTCATGGTTTATTTATCTCCCATTTACACCTCAAAAACCTCCCCCACTTCCGCCAGGTACAATGACTTCCCGGCATCGGCAAAAGCCTTTTTCGCCTGGGTATGATCAATATTGATCGGAGGGAAGGAGTCGTAATGACAGCCTACGATGTTATTGCATTCAATAAAATCCGAGGCCAGGATGGCGTCTTCGTAACCCATGGTGAAGTAGTCACCTACAGATAGGATGGCGAAATCCAGCTTAGGGCAGATCATGGGAATCAGCTTCATGTCCAGGGTCAGCGCAGTGTCTCCCGAGTAATAAAAGCAGGATTCTTCATTCCAGAAAACAAAACCCATGGGGTTGCCACCGTAGCTGTTATCCGGCAGCATGCTGGAATGTACTGCCGTTACCAGCTTGAAGGTGAAGCCGTCCAGGGTGAGCTTTCCGCCGGTATTCATGCCGTGGCCGGAGATTCCCAGGGGTTCAATGAATTTGGTCATGATGTCAAAGCTGGTGATGACGGGTGCGCCCGACTGTTTGGCAATCTGCTCCAGGTCTTTCACATGATCGGCATGCCCGTGCGAAAGGAAGATATAATCCGGGTGAATTTCCTCCGTTTTGATGTGCTGTGCTATGGGGTTTCCGCTGATGAAGGGGTCCAGGAGGATTTTCTTTCCTGCAAAATGGATCATGAAGCAGGAGTGGCCGAAATACTGTAGTTTCATAGTTTTTGTTCGTCTTGAACTCCGAACTTCGTTCAGGAGTTTTTTAAGTTGGACTCTTACAGAGTCAAATTGTTCTTCCCATTTTTGGGTCGGTAAATTAATTTCTACAAAAATAGAAAAGTTTCTGCTGAAGTGCCAATAATGTAAAGCAGGGTACTGCTTATTGAAAGCTTTTATGTAAGTTTGATATAAATTTCTGCAAATAATAGATATGGAGAGTATTAAGAGAAAGAAAGCTGAAAGAATACCTGTAGCAGGTAACAGGCATCTTGTGCGTAAGAAAGAAACGCAGCTGAATAGTGGCGAAGCTGATTTCTGGGATGAGCTAACTCCGGAGCAGAAGCTTGAAATTAAGGCTGGTTTGAGGGAATTAGATCAGGGGAAACGGATTTTACTAAAAGACTTAATGACCAAAACAATGACATGAAAGTATATTTGTCTCCCACAGCGGAGCGAAAATTCACAGAGCTTTTGAACTTTCTGAAAGAAAAATGGCTGGCCTCTACAAATGTGTAGTGACCAGCCAGACTACCTTCTTTTACAGGGTTCATCATAGCGAAATTGAGATCGTAACCCTCTTTGATACGAGGCAGGATCCGGAGAAGGTCAGTCAAAAGTTATAAAGCCCTTCCCATTTTCGGGTCGGTAAAGCTTTCTTTTCCGGTTTCTACGTGCCCGGCATAGTGCCATTCGAAATCAGGGTAACTGTTTGCGGTAAGCTTGAAATCATACCAGTTATGGCTTTTTTTGAGGTCAGCCGTAATCGTTTTTACGGCATCTTTCTTCAGCTTTATACGGGTAATTCCATTATGATAGGAAGCGTCGGTGAGCTGGAGCTCCAGGTCTGCACCGGAGGTGTTGCGAATATGAAATTCAATATCGCCGAGCGGGCGCCCCTGCCGGTTTTTGGGGTAGGACACGGTTACCTCTACCGGGATCTCCCGGGCTTTAAAACCACGGTAAAAGCCGTTGGGGCCGTGTACTTTTACGTCTACCTGTCCATCAAAGCGCTCCATGATATCATGGAGCTGATCTCCCTTCTTAAGGGTATAGTGGCGCGACTGGAACTCTCCTTTCCCGATCCGGAGGTTAGCAAAGAAAGGGGCACCGCCGGTCTTGAATGTGTTTCCTACGGCCAGCTTCAACTCAGGGTTACCGCCTTCTGTCAGCGCTATGTCTGCCGAGAGCTCATATGGGATAGGCAGGGCTTTTTTTATACCCTTCTCCTGCTGAGGCATCCAGGGTGATTTTTCAGGACTGATGTTGATCTGCTGTATTTCTGCGGCAGTTAATGCCTTGTAGTTGGTAGGGAGAGCTTTGTCTTTGGCGCTCCGGATAGACTTCATGAATTCATTTTTTTGTACAAATTCATTGAACTGCCCGGATTGGAAAGGGGTGAATACCGAGCTCAGGTCGCCGCAAATGGTTCTGCGCCATTCCGTGATATTCTCTTCTTTGATCTCCTTGTTATAGCGTTTCGCGATAAATTTCTCCAGGAACATCAGTATCGAAGTATGGTCAAATACCTCTGAACATACTTTTCCTCCGCGGCTCCAGGGGGAAGCTATCACCAAAGGTACGCGGTAACCCAGGCCAATGGGGCCATCTACCACCCGGTCATAAGGCCGCTGCTTTTCATGCTCCAGGTTTACCTGCTCTTCCCACAAGTCAATGCCTTCAGAAGCCTTGCCGGTTTCAGGCTTTTCAGGATGCGGGGCTACAAAAGGCGGCACATGGTCATAGTACCCGTCATTCTCATCATAGCACAGAATAAAGACGGTTTTCTTCCACACTTCCGGGTTTTGGGTCAGGATATCCAGTGCTTCGGAAACATACCAGGCGCCGTACCAGGGGGCACTGGGGTGGTCAGAGAAATTTTGCGGGGCTACCAGCCAGGAAACAGGCGGAAGTTTTCCTGATTCTACGTCTTTCCGAAACTGGTACAGTACATCGCCTTTCGGGACGACCATTTTTTCGGTATCGTTAACCGCTACTTCGACCACTTCGTGGTATTCGGGGTGGTTCCGGTTAGTAGCAAAGGCTTTCCGGTGGATATTTTTTTGAAACTCCGGTAGTTTTTCGAAGTTTTCCGCACTGTATTTTTCAAGATCATGCAGCGCGGTTTGGTACTGTGCTTCCATCCTTTTCAACTGGGCCTTTGCTCTTTTCAGCTCTTCGCCCGAAAGATCTTTCAGCTTTTGTTCCAGGGCTTCTTTTTCTTTGGGGTAGGCTTCCACTGCCTGCTTCAGGTAGCGCTGGTATTCCGGATGGAAACGTACGTGGTAGTTTTCAAACCATTCGATGGGGTTATCGGTAAAGTTACTTAACCAGCTATACTCTTCCCCTTTAAAACCTACCGGTAAGCTGATTTCGTTCTGGTAAATCCGCCAGTCTATACCGTTTTCTTCCAACCGCTCGGGAAACGACTTCCACCGGGCCAGCCGGTCGTATTCAATATCTTCGTTTTTTACGTTGGCTTTATTCTTAAAGTCATTGTCTTCCCGGATAGTACCGGTCCAGAGGTACAGGCGGTTAGGTGTGGTGCCGGTCAGTGACGAAGAAAAATTCTGATCACAAACGGTGAAGGCGTCGGCAAAGGCGTAATAGAAAGGAATATCTTCCCGGTTAAAGTACCCCAGGGTCAGCGGGATGTCTTTGTAATCCTTATTGCCGGATTGTTTTTCCGAAAGCCATTGGTCATATTTTCCGTCGTTACGGGCCCGTACCTGGTTTTCCCAGGAATGTGGCAGGTCACGCATCCAGGTGGCTTTGGTATCTTTGATGTTCAGACGGAAAGGTACAAAAGTTTCCTTTTTGGCATTGGTCTGCAGCCATACCTTGTGATTATTGGGCAGGGTAACCGCCCTGGGGTCATTAAAGCCTCTGACACCGCGGAGGGCGCCATAACTGTGGTCAAAAGACCGGTTTTCCTGCATAAGAATCACCACGTGGTCGGCATCCCATACGGTAGAGCCTTCAGCCGGGTGAATGCTGCCGGCCCTGATCACTGACTCCGGTAAAAGCACTCCTCCGGCAATCAGTCCCGCCTTTTTGATAAATTCGCGTCTTGAATCCATAGAATAATGTTAGGGATTCAAAATAACAAATTAAAGGGGAAAGATAAAAATAAAGGATTTGTTAAAATCTAGTTGTTTTTCAAATCCTCCTTCAGGTCTTTTACGTCTTCCTTCACCTCTTCCTTCAGATCTTTCAGGTCTTTTTTTAGATTTTTAGCCGCTGATTTGATCTTTTCGTCCAGCTCCTTCAGCTCTTTGTTCAGCTCATCTTTCCTGGCCTGCCATTTTTCTTTTTCTTCTTTGGTGCCTTTTTTGATTTTTTCATTCACCTCTTTCAGCTCTTCTTCCAGAGACTGCCTCTTTTTTTCCAGGTCTTTAGTGACATTTTCTTTCATTTCCCCGAAATCTTCCTGTGCTTCCCGGGCATTATCCCTGATTTCATCCTGAACCGCCTGGAGGTCATCTGCGGCTTCATGCTTTTCTTTAGAGGTACAGGAGGCCAGAATAGCGGCCATGGCGAAGATCATGGTTATCTTTTTCATAAGTCTGTCTATGGTTTATACTATAAATGCCTGAATCTTTCAAATAGTATGCGCGGAAGTTGATTTTAAGGAAATTTTAAGGTGTCTGAAAACAGCCTGATAATTTGGTAAAACAGAGGAATTGTCTGTATCTTTATATAAAAAAGGTATGATAACGGAGACACTTTCTTCTTCTGTTACTCCAATATTTTCCGCCCAAAAGGCGCATCAGTATAAAGTAGCCGCCGGTTCCTGTGCTGAAAGGAAGACCAAACTGCTTGCTTTAAAAAAGGCAGTGGAAGAAACTTTCCGGCAGGAAATCAGGGATGTCCTGTACGCCGACTTTAAGAAACCCCAGGCAGAAACTGACCTGACCGAGATATTTGCCGTAACTTCAGAGATCAATCATGCCATAAAGCACCTGGAGAAATGGATGAGCGATCATTATGTAAGAACGCCCCTTTCATTTTTCGGATCTTCTTCTTACGTCAGGTATGAGCCTAAAGGCGTCTGCCTGATTATTTCTCCCTGGAATTTCCCGGTGAACCTGAGCCTGGGCCCGCTGATTTCTGCAGTAGCGGCAGGGAATACCGCCATTATCAAACCTTCGGAGTACACGCCTCATACGTCAGCGGTGCTCAGGAAGATTGTGAATCATGTTTTTTCGCCGGAAGAAGCAGAGGTCATTGAGGGGGGAGTGGAAACCTCTACAGAACTGCTGGCCCTGCCGTTTAATCATATTTTTTTTACCGGCTCTCCCCAGGTGGGTAAGGTGGTGATGAAGGCTGCGGCAGAGCACCTGGCGTCGGTAACGCTGGAGCTGGGAGGGAAGTCTCCGGTGATTATTGATGAAACCGCTAATATCGGCCAGACGGCCCGCCGCCTGGCCTGGGGGAAGTTTATGAACAGCGGCCAGATCTGCATTGCGCCGGATTATGTTTTTGTGCAGCGGTCAAAGGAGGAGGCATTTATGAAAGAGCTGAAAGAGGTGCTGGCGGAGTTTTACGGAGAGGATGCACGGGATAGCTCTTCTTATTGCAGTATGGTAAATGCCAAACATGCCGCCCGGGTAGGAAGCTACCTGGAAGATGCCCTGGAGAAGGGTGCCCGTGTGGTTTTCGGAGGGGAAAAAGGGGAGTCGAGGATCAGTCCCACGGTGATCAGTAACGTTCCCTTAGAATCCCAACTGATGAAAGAAGAGATCTTCGGACCCCTACTGCCGGTTATTGCCTATGATGATCCGGAAGAAGTAGTGAAATATATTCAAACAGGTGAAAAGCCCCTGGCCTTATACATTTACAGTAACAGGCAGCGCAATATTGATTTCTTTTTGTCTAATACCCGGGCAGGCGGTACGTGTATCAATAATAATGATATGCATTTTCTGCAGCCGTACCTGCCTTTTGGCGGTGATAATAATTCGGGCATTGGTAAGGCGCACGGCGAATGGGGCTTTAAGGCATTCTCGAATGAAAGGAGCGTTTACCGTCAGCACCTGCCCAGTGTACTGGAAAAGCTCATGCCCCCCTATACCGCCGGTAAGAACCGGGTGATAGAATGGATCGTGAAGCTGTTCTGATTTTGTTTTTGGGGATTACTTCCTAATTTTGGGGCCGATTTAATAAACTCTCCCGATGACTAAGATCGACAGGTACCTTATCAAGCGTTTTCTGACCACGTATGTCTTCGCGGTGTTTATTATTGTGATGGTCATCCTGGTGATTGACTTTGTAGAGAAAAATGATGACTTCCTGGAAACCAAGCCCTCCAACAGGGCTATTTTCCTGGATTATTACATGAACCTGGCACCCTACTGGGCCAATTATATCAGCCCGCTGATGATCTTCATCTCTACCGTTTTTTTTACGGCCAAGATGGCATCACACACGGAGATCATCGCTATCCTGGGTTCGGGTACGAGCTTCCGGCGGCTGATGCTGCCTTATTTTATAGGTTCGGGTATTGTGGCGGTCTATTCTTTTGTGATGGTGGGCTGGGTGTTGCCCAAAGCCAATATTCCCCGGATAGATTTTCAGAATAAATACCTGGAAAGTGATTTCTATTTCACCGGGCGCGACATCCACATGGCGGTTCAGAAAAATGTATATGCCTATCTTTCCAGTTACGATAATAACAGTAACACGGCCTATGATTTTACCCTCGAAAAGATAGAAAATAACCGGCTGGTAGAGAAACTGTCAGCAAGGCGGGCTACCTATGACGACTCCCTGAAGAAATGGAAGCTGTATGATTACCAGATCAGGAAGCTGGGGATCACCAAAGACCAGATGACCTATTCTCCGGCTACTCCGCTGGATACCAGCATCAATATGTTTCCCAGTGATTTTGCCAACTCCAAAAACCGCCAGGAAACCCTGACCATTCCGCAGCTGCAGGATTATATTGAGCTGATTAACAGTCGCGGGGCAGAAGGGGTGGAGATTTATAAAATTGAATATTACCAGCGTTTTGCCACGCCCTTTGCCGTAGTGATTCTTTCTATCATGGGGCTGATTGTCTCCGCCCGTAAAGCCCGGGGCGGGGTAGGACTCCAGATAGCCATCGGCTTTGTACTGGCTTTCCTGTATATTATTTTTTATATTCTCTCCAAGGGCATTGCCGAGGCAGGGAGCATGAATCCCATACTGGCGGTCTGGCTCCCCAATATCGTGTTCAGCGCGATCTCCGTAGTGATGTATTTTACGGTTCCCCGGTAGGGCTTATTTCCATTTGATCTTCTGAGGGTTGGAAAAGAGGGTCACGATCCCGAATATCACCAGGTAAAGATTATAGAGAAGATCATACCAAGGGATTTTCCAGGAGCTGATGGTTTTCCCGAGCTTCCGGTTAACCCCGGCCAGCACCAGCCATTTGATCAGTAGATAAACCAGGAAAATGATGGTTACCAGCCGCATCCAGTTAGTATACGGATACCAGTGCGCAATGCCGTACCGGGCCAGGAAATCTGCCGGAACCTTTGACCATTCCGGGGCGATAAACCATTCAGGAGAAAGAAAAAACACCGGAGCCAGCAGCAGCCAGCTCAGAATACCACTGATCCAGAGCAATCCCAGGTTAATGCGATCGCGTGTTTTATACTTTTTGCCTACGGAGAGGTGTCTTTTCTTTTGCACATACCATTCTTTCCAGGTGGTTTTCGGGAAAGAAAGGGTGTGCCCGTCTTCTTCGGTACAAATGCTTACGTTGGTCCTGGAAGAGGCCTTGTTAACAAAGAGGTCGTCATCGCCACTCAGGAGCATATTATGACCGGAGAAGCCGCCGTTTTTCCAGAAGAGGTCTTTGCGGTACATCAGGTTCCGGCCAACCCCCATAAAGGGCATGCCCGACAGGGCAAAAGACAGGTATTGGAGAGCCGTCTGGAAGGTTTCGTAGCGGATAAGAGCGTTCAGCCTTCCCGGAAAATACCGGTATTTGGAGAAACCCAATACGATTTCCTTCCCTTCGGTGACCTGGGCCATCATCTGGCTGATCCACTGGTCAGATTCCGGCCGGCAGTCGGCGTCGGTAAACAGGAGCCACTGGTGCCTGGCTTTTTTTACAGCCAGGGTTACGGCATATTTTTTGGCCGTATAATGATCGGGCAAATCCTGTACCCGCAGGTAGCTGAGGTGCCGGATCCGGTCTTCATTATTAATGAGATAGTCATAGGTGCCGTCATGCGAACGGTCATCGGCTACCAGGATTTCAAAATCAGGATAATCCTGTTTGTCCAGCAAGGGAAGCAGCTCCCGCAGGTTCTCCAGCTCGTTGGAAGCAGCCAGGATAATCGTTACAGGTGGCTGATAATCCCCCGGTTCCTGGTCGTGATGGCCGGAGAGCTTGGTGAAGGTAAACAGGATATAAAACAGCTGTATAGCGATAGCCCCAAAAAATAAGATTGGGAGAATGGTTTCCAAAGGTTATTCCGGTTATATAGTGTACTCTTTCGCAAAAATAGCACCACTTTGAAGATTTCCTACTATGGTGAACTAAAAATGAATGGATTACGGTAACGTTTTGACCCGTCCGGAGGAGAATTTTGAGCTTTTCTGTTGAAAATGCTGAAAGGAAGCATGAACTTTGCCGCATGATTTTTGAAATTCACTCGAAAGACCCGGGTTCAAAAGCCCGGGCCGGGAAACTGGTAACGGATCATGGTGAGATCCTTACACCTATATTTATGCCGGTAGGTACGGCCGGAACCGTGAAAGGGGTTCATCAACGGGAGCTGGAAGACGATATTGCTGCACAGATCATCCTGGGGAATACGTATCATCTTTACCTGCGGCCGGGGCTGGAGATCCTGGAGAAGGCCGGGGGGCTGCATAAGTTTAATGGCTGGAACCGGCCTATCCTGACCGACTCAGGCGGGTACCAGGTGTTCAGCCTGAAAGAAATCCGGAAGATTACGGAGGAAGGCGTATTCTTTAATTCGCATATCGATGGCTCCCGGCATCTTTTTACGCCGGAGTATGTGATGGATATACAGCGGGTCATCGGCGGAGACATTATTATGGCTTTTGATGAATGCCCGCCTTATCCCTGTGACCACCGGTATGCGGAGAAGTCGATGCACCTCACCCACCGCTGGTTAAGCCGCTGTGTGGAGCGTATACGTACTACCGAACCGAAGTATGGTCATCACCAGAGCCTGTTCCCCATCGTGCAGGGAAGTGTGTACAAAGATCTGAGGGAGCAGTCGGCAGAGTATATTGCGGCGCAGGAGCAGGACGGGAACGCCATCGGTGGCTTATCAGTAGGTGAGCCGGCAGAAGATATGTACCGCATGATAGAGGTAGTGAATGCCATATTGCCTGAAAGCAAGCCGCGCTACCTTATGGGCGTGGGTACGCCGGAGAATATCCTGGAGGGCATAGCCTTAGGGATTGATATGTTTGACTGTGTGATGCCTACGCGTAATGCGCGAAACGGCATGCTTTTTACCACGCAGGGCATTATCAATATCCGGAATAAGAAATGGGAGGGCGATTTCAGCCCTATTGATGAAGAACTGGGCGGATACGTAAGTACATTTTATTCCAAAGCCTATCTGAAGCACCTGGTGAAGTGCCAGGAGTTGCTGGCGGCGCAGATTGCCAGCATCCATAACCTGCGGTTTTACCTGTGGCTGGTGGGAGAGGCCCGGAAGCACATTCTGGAAGGCGACTTTGCTGCCTGGAAAACCGGGGCGGTTAAAAAACTGATGACCCGCCTGTAATTAATTGACAATTGACAATTACTCCTTTTTCTCATTCACTATCCATTGATAATTGTCCATTGTCCATTGTCCATTGTCAATTAAATAGCTTATTTTTGCACGAATTTTTACAAACAAAAATAAAATAATGGCAGGTAACAGAACATTTTCCATGATCAAGCCGCATGCTGTGGCGGATAATCACATAGGAGGAATACTGAAACTTATTGAAGAAGGCGGATTCAGAATCGTAGCCCTTAAAAAGCTGCAGCTGACTGCAGCCCAGGCGGGTAAGTTTTATGAAGTTCACTCTGAGCGTCCTTTTTACGGGGAGCTTTGTGAAATGATGTCTGAAGGTCCGATTATTGCCTTCATCCTGGAAAAAGAAAATGCAGTTACTGATTTTCGTAAACTGATCGGTGCTACCGATCCGGCAGAAGCGGAAGCAGGAACCGTAAGAAGCATTTATGCGAAATCAAAATCAGAAAATGCGGTGCACGGATCAGACTCTGATGAAAATGCAGCGATAGAGAGCGCATTTTTCTTTAGTGCACTGGAGAGGTTTTAAGTTTTTTATTTAACCACATAGAAACATAGTTATTATAGAGAAGTGAATTCTCCAAACCGCTATGTGTCTATGTGGTTAAAAATAAGTTCCATCATTCGGCCTGCAGCTGCCCCACAAACGCTGCAAATTCCTTCACATATTCTTCATAATAAGAACCCGTTCCGGGCCCGGTGAAGCCCGTATGAATCTTGCGCACCTGACCGTTTTTATCTACAATGATAGAAGTAGGAAAAGCCATCACGTGGTTCAGCTGAGGAAGTTTCTCTCCCGCCTCCTGGATAGTTCCGGCCAGCAGCACCGGGTAATCTACTCCGAAGCGTTCAATGAAACGCGCTATTTTCGGGTAGGCAAAAGAAGGCTCGACGCTCCGTTCAAAAGCCAGCCCGATCACTTCCATTGCCGGATTCTCTTTTTTGTATTCCGTCAGGAATTTGGTTTCATCCAGACAGTTCGGACACCAGGTACCCAGGATCTGCACCACGGTTACTTTCCCTTTAAAACGGGGGTCAGAAAGGGATACTTCGCGGCCATTGATGTCTTTGAAGGTGAAATCCAGCCTTTCATGTCCTTCTTTCAGGAAAGTCAGCTTAGAGGCATCAGCCAGGGCGTAATTGTCATTTTTCACCCCTGAAAATCCCGAACCCTTTCCGAAAGGATTGTACGAGGTGCCGCCGGTAAGGCTGTCACCCTTGATCCGGGCTTTGTACAGCACGGCGGTAGAACCCAGAGCCGAAAGGTAGAGGCTGTCGCCCGCCACATTCCCCTGCAGGTAACGATAATCACCGGTATTGGTCAGGAAAGAGCCTTTAACCTGGCTGTTATTGATTTCAAAAACACCTATAGCAGGCGATTCTTTTCCGGAAGTGCCGTTTTTAAAGGTAATCTGGTATTTGGAGGCCAGGGCGGAAGATGAGCCGCCTGATGATTTTTTAAAGCGTTCGCTATCGCCTGCGGTGCCTGAAAAAGCTACCTGACGGTAAAGCATATCCGCACCGCGTTTGTTCATCAGCCCGTTGAGTTTCCCGTTTTTGATGGCCAGGATCAACTCCAGGTCATAGAGATCCATTCTCAGGTGGAGGGTGTCTTTTACTGTAAACACACGGTCAAATTCCAGCTTTTCATCGGCATTGACGGCAAAAGCCTTACCATCATCGGTCAGTAGAATGTGTACCGGAATGGCACCTCCCTCACTGGGTATTTCCAGGCGCCAGAGGGTTTCCTTTTGAGCAAAACTTAAAAGGGGAAGGAAGAGAAAAAGAAGCAGTCTTGTTTTCATTATTGGGTTTAACGATCGATTTATCTGGTTGGTTTCCTGTTTTCAAAGGTGACCTTCCCCTTTTCATCGTATTCAACGAGCGTGAAAGGTTCTGTTTCATCAAAATAATTTACCGGGTACTGAATCTCTTTTTTCCGGCGGTTGCCGCCTTCGTAGTATTCCACCCATTTTCCTATTTTCTTGCCGTCATCGTAGCGGCCCTCCTCGGCCAGGGTGCCATTTTCAAAGAAGCGGTAATAGTTTCCGCTGACCTTCCCGAACCGGATGGGGATGACTTCCCGGATCCGGGTGCTGTCACCGCCATAATACGAGATCTTTGACTCTTCATAGAAGCCCTTGTTATAGGTTTCTTTGTCAAGAAGAATAAAGTTCTTGTCATACTGTAACCACCGGCCGTCTTTCACTCCCATGTAATAATGTCCTTCTTTAACGAGGTTCTCGCCCCGGTATTCGCGGTAAGGGCCGTGTAGGAGACTGTTCGTTTTGGGATCACGCGTGAGTACTTCTGAAAGACGCTTGTTTTTTTCATCAAACCAGGTGAAAGTCCGGTGATAAGGCGGGGGATCTTTATACTCTTTCAGTACATAAAACTCCTGGTAGAGCAGAGAAGAACGCCTTTTCAGGATGCGCTTTTCTACGGCTATTCCCTTATAGCTTTTACCGTCAAAAAGTTTTGCCTCCTGCTTTTTTAGGATTTTAGCTGTTTTTTGGGTTCGCTCCTTTACACTTTTGGAATAGTCGGGTACTGTCTCATTTACGTATTTCCGGGCCTCTTCTAATGAGCTTATCTTCTGTCCGCCGGGGGCATTGAGGCTTGCACCCGGGAGTGACACATCGACCGGGAGCGCATCTTCTATTTTTTGTTCCAGGGTCATTTTCTTCCTTTCGGCTTTGCGTTGTTCCCTGGTTTTGGCCTTAGGAACCACGTCCTGTGCCACTGCCTGCAGGCTGAAAAAGACGACCGCTATGATTACTGATATTCTCATTCCATTCAAAGATACCTCAAAAATAATACCTGTCTTTAATTTGAACCACTTATGTTGTAATTTTGTAGTTCATATTTAAAACGCTACGAAACAAAAGTAAATTGGAGAAATCAGCTAAAATATACGTGGCCGGTCACCGGGGAATGGTGGGTTCGGCTATTGTCAGGAGACTGCAGTCGGCAGGTTATCATAATATCATTTTCAGAACGTCGGCAGAGCTTGACCTCAAAGATTTTGATAAGGTAGTACGGTTTCTGCAGGAAGAAAAGCCGGATTATGTGTTCCTGGCGGCTGCCAAAGTAGGGGGGATTGTAGCGAATAATACCTATAAAGGGCAGTTCCTTTTTGAAAATCTCCAGATTCAGAACAGCGTAATCCACGGGTCTCACCTGGCCGGGGTGAAAAAGCTGATGTTCCTGGGGTCATCGTGCATTTACCCTAAGCTGGCGCCGCAGCCATTGAAGGAAGACTACCTGCTGACAGGCCTGCTGGAGCCTACCAATGAGCCGTATGCCATAGCGAAAATAGCCGGTATTAAGATGTGCGAGGCCTACCGTGACCAGTACGGTAGCAATTTTATTTCGGTAATGCCTACGAACCTGTACGGACCCAATGATAATTACGATCTGAATAATTCTCACGTGCTGCCGGCCATGATCCGGAAATTTCATGAGGCTAAACGTGACGGGAAACCATCGGTAGAGTTGTGGGGCACGGGGTCACCTATGCGGGAGTTCCTGCATGCTGATGACCTGGCCGATGCGTGCGTGTACCTGATGGAAACCTATAATGACAGCAGCCTGGTAAACATAGGAACAGGCGTGGATATTACCATTAAAGAACTGGCGGAGACCATTCAGGCGGAAACGGGATATGAAGGCGAGATTATATGGAATACGGACAAGCCCGACGGCACCCCCCGTAAGCTGATGGACGTAAGTAAGCTGAACGGGCTGGGATGGAAGCATAAAATTGACCTGAAGGAAGGTATAGCCCTGGTGTATAACGACTATAAAGCCCGGAATTCCTGAGTGAGGCAGGTAGCCAAATATGCAGGTGCAGGCAGCTTTGTGGTTTTTACCCTGCTGCCTTTGCTCAGCTCCTCCTACCTGACTTACCTGCTGTATCAGCACCAGGATAGCCTCGGCACGCTGGACACAGGCCAGTGGGTGCTGTTTTCGTTTATACTGGCGGTATTGTGCGGCATAGCGCTCATTCCGCCCACTTTCCTGGCCATTGTGATGGGTTACTTCCTGGGCTGGCCGGCCCTCCCCTTACTGATCCTGATCAATATGCTGGCCATTGTGCTGATTTACGGGCTAAGTCGCTGGCTGAACCTTTCCTGGATGGAAAACTGGTTACGGAATGACCCTAAGCGTTCTGCCGTGCTGGACCGGATCAGGCGGGAGGAGCTGAAGATTATTTTCTTTACCAAGCTGTCGCCGCTCTTCCCGTTTGCGGTAACTAATCTTATTTTTGCGGCTTCGGGTGCCGCCTTCCGGAATATCGTGCTGGGTGGTTTCCTGGGGATGATTCCGCGGACTATCCTGGCGGTATATGCCGGTACGCAGGCCCGAGGGCTACAGGAGCTGATGGAAAACCCGGAAGGTTCCTCGTTGAGCCGGTGGCTCATCAGCGGACTGGTGCTGGCCTCACTGGCCGGGCTGTTTTTTGTTTTAAAGAAAGCATTTAAATGAACTGGGAAAAATTATACTCCAACAAACGACTGGCCAGCAGCTCGCCTGTACAGACAGAGAGCGGCCGGGGCGATTACATTCGCGATTACGACCGGGTGATTTTTTCGTCCCCCTTCCGCAAGCTGCAGAACAAAACGCAGGTTTTCCCTCTTCCCGGGACTTTCTTTGTGCACAATCGCCTGACTCATAGCCTGGAAGTGGCCTCGGTAGGCCGCAGCCTGGGCAAGCTGGCGGGAGAAAAGATTGCGGAGAAATACAAGGAGGCATTCAGTAAAGCGAGCGATGATTTTTACCGTTTTGAGCTGTCAGATGTGATCCAGACGGCCTGCCTGGCGCATGACATCGGTAATCCGCCGTTCGGGCACTTCGGAGAGGAAGCCATCCGGGCCTTCTTTGAAGATTTCTTTAGCCGGAACGGAGACGTGGGGCTAAACCCGCAACAGATACGGGATTTTACCAAATTTGAAGGAAACGCCAACGCTTTCCGGATCCTGACCACGCTCTTTGTGAAAGCCGGCCTAAAACTCACCTATACCACGCTGGCCTCCGTGGTGAAATACCCGGCTGATTCACTACAGGGTTTCAATAAGTCGTGTTTGGCCACTAAGAAATCCGGCTTTATGCATTCGGAAGCCCCCTATTTCCGGGAGATCACAGCCGAATTAGGCATTCCGGAAAAGGAAGCGGGCTATGCACGCCACCCTTTTGTGTACCTGGTGGAAGCAGCGGATGATATCTGTTACCGGGTAATTGACCTGGAAGATGCGTTCAAGCTGAAAGTAGTGAATTTCAGGGAAGTGCTGGAACTGCTGTTGCCATTGTTTGATAACAGCCCGCTGAAATCTTACCTGGAGAACAAGCTGGAAAGTATTGCGGATGAGGAGCAGAAGCTTTCCCTGCTCCGGGCCCTGCTGATCAATCACCTCACGCAGCTCTGTGCGGAGGCGTTTCTGGCCCACGAGGACGCGCTGCTGAATGGCGGCCTGAATCATTCACTGATGGACTTGCTGGATGAACCTCTCCGGCGGCAGCTTGACCAGGTGACAGACTTTTCAGTGAAACGGATTTATAATCATCATTCGGTGATTGAGAAGGAACTGGCAGGGCATCACGTGATTTACGGTTTGCTGGAGGACTTTGCCAATGCGTTGCTTTCTCCGGCCTCTGAGCGGTCGAAAAAAGTACTGCGGCTGCTGCCTGTGAAGGTGGCTCCGGAAGACGGATTTTACATTAATCTACAGCTGATCGTAGATCATATTTCGCAGATGACGGATGATTTTGCGATGGATTTGTATAAGAAGATCAGGGGGATATTTTAATTTTTCCGAAAACCTGTTAAAAACGGGAAATGTACATTATATGCCGGAATCAAACCAATTTCTATTCTTTTTCAGTGCCTTAGGAGCTTTTAACGGCTTACTGCTTTCCTTGTATTTTGCTATAAATACGAAAAAGAAATTTGCAGATTATTTCCTGTCTCTGCTTCTGTTGGTTTTAAGCATTCGAATTGCGAAATCGGTATTTTTTTATTTTAACCCGCGCTTATCCAATACCTTTATACAAATCGGACTTTCAGCCTGTGTTTTGATTGGCCCGTTTCTTTTTCTATACCTGAAATCGTATAGAAAAGATGAAAAGTCAGATTGGACAAAACACATAATACCCGCTCTGATAGGAATAACTATTCTGGGCTATTTTTATCCTTATGTTGAACATCGTACGGTTTGGAGCAGGTGGATTGTAAAAGCCATATATCTGCAATGGCTCCTTTACATTATTCTGTCTTTTAAATATATCCGGCCGGTTATCCAAAAGATTAAAGAGGAAGGAAGTTTAGAAAAAGCAGACGTATGGATAACTTGCTGATTGAATTTATGGGCAAAACAATTGTATTGGATGGTTACCGGATTCATGATATCCCTTCTTTCTATGAAGAGGTGAACCGGAGCTTTATGAGCGGAGAAGACTGGAAGCTTGGGCATAGCCTAGATGCTTTAGACGATATGCTATATGGCGGTTACGGCAGTATCAGGGGCAATGAGCCTGTGCGGATTTACTGGAAGAATTTTGAGCAGAATGAACGGGATCTGGGCGTACAAGCCACACGTCAGCATTACACGCAAAAGCTTAACCATCCGGATATTTTTAACGTGAACCTGGTCAAAAAGCAGCTCGAGGAGCTGGATAACGGAACCGGCAAGACCTATTTCGGGATCATTCTGGAAATTATTTCCCATCATACAAATATTGAGCTGGTGGTCTGATTAATTTTTCTATCTTTGCATATGCTTTAGGGGTATTCTGAAAAGAATTGAGAGAGTCCCTTTGAACCTGATACGGCTCACACCGGCGTAGGGAAAAGCAAAGAACTTCTTGTTTGCTTCTTTCTACGTTTTCAGTTTTTTCCTAAAGCCATTTTATCAAATTAACCGGGAAAATGGAAAAAACACTTTGGAAACATGTACAATCCGTAAGGAATCAGTCTCCTTTAGTACACAATATTACCAATTATGTGGTAATGAATACTACAGCCAATGCCCTGCTGGCTGCGGGCGCGTCTCCCGTAATGGCACATGCCCGCGCAGAGGTAAAAGAGATGGCGGGCATAGCCGGTGCAGTGCTGATTAACATAGGAACGCTTGATGAGTATTGGTCTGAGTCAATGCTGATGGCTGCCGAAGCCGCCCATGCTCTGGGGAAACCCTGGGTTCTTGACCCGGTAGGTGCAGGCGCAACTCCGTTCAGAGACCAGCTGTTGCAAAAACTAGTACAGTTCAGGCCTGCCGTGATTAGAGGGAATGCATCAGAGATCCTGGCCATGGCCAGAGCAAATACCTCCGTGACCAAAGGAGTAGACAGCACAGCCTCAAGCCTGGATGCTGTGGCTGCGGCCCGTAGCCTGGTGAATCAATACCAGTCTGTGGTCTGCATTTCTGGAGAAACCGACATTACGGTAGACGACCGCGGAAGAACGGTATTTATCCGTAACGGGCATCCGCTGATGACAAGGGTAACCGGGCTGGGTTGTACGGCGTCGGCGCTGATCGCTGCGTTTACAGCCGTAATAGAAGATAAGACGGAAGCCGCCGCGGCTGCAATGGCCTTGCTCGGAATAGCGGGTGAGCTCGCTGAAAAACAATCTTCCGGACCCGGAAGCTTACAGATGAACATTACCGATAAGCTCTATACCCTTACCGAGGCAGAATTTCTCAGCGAGGTTAAAGTTTCAGTGCAATGAACCGCCGGTTTCCTTTTCAGTTATACCTGGTAATATCGGAAGCCGATTGTAAAGGCCGGAGCTTTACGGATGTAGCCGAACAGGCCATCCTGGGAGGAGTAGATATAATCCAGTTGAGAGAAAAGAACTGCAGGGCAGAGGTATTTGCGGAAAAAGCCCGGTTACTTCTGGAAGTAACGGACAGCTACGGGATTCCGCTGATTATCAATGATAACCTTGAGGTAGCTATGAAGACCGGTGCAGCGGGTATTCATGTAGGAAATAATGATATTTCTCCTGCAGATATCCGGAAGCAATGGCCCGAAACAAAGTATGTGGGGTATTCGGTAGAGTATCTCGCACAGCTGGGAAATGAGCAGACGGCCGTTTCAGACTATCTGGGCATCAGCCCGGTTTTTAGTACACCTACTAAAGCAGATACCGTTACGGAATGGGGATTGGAAGGCATTGTGGCTATCCGCCAGCTTACGGAAAAGCCGCTGGTGGCTATAGGCAATATTCATACGGGTAATGTCAGGCAGGTAATGGATGCGGGGGCAGACGGTGTGGCTGTGGTTTCTTCCATATGCAGCGCTGCTAACCCTCGGAAAGCAGCATATGAATTAAAAAATGAAATTTTAAAATGAAGCAGTATACCTATTCGTCGGTGCTGACTATTGCCGGTTTTGACGGGAGCGGCGGAGCGGGTATCCAGGCCGATATAAAAACAATTTCCGCATTGGGTTGTTATGCTACTTCCGTATTAACGGCTTTACCGGTTCAGAATACACAAGGTGTAAAAAATATCTTTCCCATTCCGCTTGAAGCGGTAAGAGAGCAGCTGGAAGCCATCATGGAAGATATAGTTCCGGATGCTGTCAAGATAGGAATGGTGCATACACCGGAGCTCGTGGAGACTATTGCATACACATTGAAGAGGCATAAAAGCATACCGGTCATATTTGACCCTGTCATGGTCGCCACCAGCGGTCATCGCCTTATTGAAGAGGAAACGGTCAGTGCCATCATTGAAAAGCTACTTCCGGTAGCAGAGATTATTACGCCCAATATGGATGAGGCCGCTATTCTTGCCCAAACAGAAGTGATCACGCTGGCAGACATGCGGCGTGCCGGTAAAATTATAAAGGAATCAGGATGCAGAAATATTCTGCTGAAAGGAGGCCATCAGCAGTCGCGGCTTATTACGTCGTTGCTGCTGGACGAAACCCACGCCTGGCATTCCTTTGAATCGGAACGGGTGGATACAAATAATACGCATGGTTCCGGCTGTACCTTATCTTCGGCCATCGCATCGTTCAGGGCACAGGGTAAAACGTTATATGAGGCCGTTGACCGGGGACAAAAGTATGTTTTTGGCGCTATTGTGAACGGTGCGGATGTACAAACCGGAAAAGGGAACGGTCCTTTAAATCACTTTTTTAATCCAGTAAAACTAATTAAGAATGAAATGGTCTGAATATGCCTGGCAGTCTGTCGGGGAGATTTATAAAGCTATACTTGAAATGCCATTTATCGGAGAGCTGGCCGGCGGAAATCTTCCCCGTGAGAAATTCCAGTTTTATATGGCCCAGGATTCCCTGTACCTGGAGCATTTCGGAAGAGCGCTTGCATTTATCGGAGCCAAGGCATACCACATTGAGGAGGCATTGGCCTATATCCAATTTGCGGCGAATGCCATTGTAGTGGAAAATGCCCTGCACAAATCGTATTTTAAAGATTTCGGAATTGCTGAGAAAGGAATTCCCCAGCCGGCCTGTCATCATTATATCCATTTTTTGAAAAGCACTGCGGCATTTGATTCTGTTGAAACAGGAATGGCGGCTACATTACCCTGTTTCTGGATTTATAAAAAGGTCGGAGATTTTATCTATAACGGCCACCGGCCTGCCGGGAATCCCTATCAGCGATGGATAGAAACCTACGCCGGAGAAGATTTTGGTGTGGCCGTACAAAATGCGATTGGTATATGCGACCGGGCGGCGGAAAATGCCACAGCTGCGGCGAGGCAGAAGATGACAGAAGCCTTTGTTACGGCATCGCGGCTGGAGTATGATTTCTGGAACGCCGCTTATCATCAGACCGTATGGAAATAATATTAAAAGGAAAGAAAGCTGTCATTTTCGACATGGACGGCGTTTTGGTAGACAGTGAAAAATTCTGGAAACGGGCGGAGTATGTAGTTTTCACCGCTTTAGGAGTGGATGTAACCGACGAGTGGAGCAGCTATACCCAATCCATGACTACGGAGGAAGTAACCCGTTTCTGGTATGAAAAATTTCCCTGGAAAGAGATAACCTTTGAGGAGGCGGAACAAAGGGTGGTGGAAGAGGTAAGCCGTTTAATTTCTTCAGAAGATTGTATCATCAGCGGTATAAAAGTCTTTATAGAAGAGCTCCGGTCAAAAGACCTGAAAATAGGCCTCGCCACCAATGCCCCCGAAAAGCTTATTCCGGTGGTGTTAAAAGTGACGGACACGGCTCATCTGTTCGATGCCGTCTCCTCTGTAGAGTTTGAAGCGAAGGGGAAGCCCCACCCGGCCGTTTACCTGACCACCGCCCGGAAATTAAACGTGGAACCCGGTGAATGCCTGGCTATTGAAGATTCTGTTTCCGGAATGCAGGCTGCCCGAAACGCAGGAATGACCGTGGTGGCATTCACTAACGGAAACGAGAACCTGACATTTGAAACAGCGCATTTCGTGATAACAGATTTCAGGAACAGCTTATAGCCTGGTTCTGACATAAAAAGACAGGGATGAACCCACCCCTGTCTTTCAATCATTCTAACACTATAAATTAATTCTCTTCGTCTTTGATGATGGAGTCTTTTTCAGATTTAAATGTCTTGTTTTTTACTTTGCCCAGCTCGGCTACGCTTGAAGAAGTAGCAGAGATGGCAGCACTGGTGATTTTGGCCTGCTGCGCTTTCAGCAAGCTTTTGTCTGAGACATTGGCTTTGAGGTCATCTATTTGCCCGCGAAGCAGTACATTCGACTGGTCTTCAATGTTCAGTGTAAGGTTACGGGCATTCAGGTGAATGGCTGCCTTGCTGTTTTCTGAAACGGAGATGGCTGCCTTCGGGATGTTTTCAAAGCCGTACATCTTCAGGATAGCGCCGTTTTCAATCGCTACTTCAGAAATACCCGGTGTGCTGATGAATACCAGGGTCTCGCTCTGATGTTTTTTGAAGGGATCGCGGTAATTTACGGTCAGTTTCCCGTTTGTCACCCGTACATGAGTGTCGTCAATGTTGCTCTCATCATTGGAATACAGGGTGACGGAGGTGGAATCGGCTTTTACCAGCAATATCCTGAAATTTTCGCTGATCTCTACTTTATCAATGGGTGATCCGGGTTTGATGGCTTCATTGTACGCCCGGTTTTCCCAGTTATCAAAGTCACCTCCGAAGGCCTCGTCTTCAAAGTTACGCTCTACGTTTTCGTAAGGATCGCTCTCCGGACAATCCAGGCACCGGATCTCATTGTTTTCATCAATAATGAAAGTGTTATTGCCTGAATAGTCATAGTTAAAGCCGGCGTTCCGGATAGTCCACGGGTAGCCAAAGACGTCCAGGTAACGTTTGCTGAACCGGAAGCGTAGGCCTTTGGGAATCTCCATTTCCAGTTTAACCGACTGATCACGGAAGGGATCTCCTTCTTTAATCAGGAAGCTGTTGTCAAACGTCAGCACCTGTCCGTTCTGGGTAATAGAATAAGTGATATTTTCAGCAAACTTCCTGGCCTCGCGCGATGTAGGGCCATTGGATTTCGCGGTTTTGATAATATAGAGCTGGTTCATATTGGTGCCGCCCAGTGAGAAGTCGGGACGCACTCCATACCAGTGGGTGTCCGGACTCCTGGCATCCAGGATCAGCACTTCATCTTTCGGTAATTCAAAAGACTGTTCCGTTTGTACGCTTTCGCGCTGTGCAAAATTCAGGGAATATTTGGTGCCTACCGTTACCGTGCCTACTATCCCCGTAAACCACAGTAGCAGAAGGGTCAGCCAGAAATTCCGGTTACCAATGGCCTTGCCCACGATCAGCATGGTGCCGGCAAAAATAAAGGCCAGGCCCGGGATAAACACGGTAAAGAAGGCAAATACTCCTCCCAATGGCGGAATTTCGGAAATAATGCGGTTTAATTCCATGTTTCCTGTATGAATCCACTGGTAAGAATTCAGGAGACCGAAGAAAGCGCCCAAAGCTACCAGTGCGCTAAATGCCACGGATATCCCGAGGAAGATCAGTATCACACCGGCCAGGATTTTAAGCAGCGTACCGAAAGGACGCACCAGTTTCCCGAGGAAGGAGAAAAACAGGCCGATAAGACGGAACGGGAAAAGAAGGATTTTCGAGAGGGCGCTTTCTGTTCTGACAGGTTGCTCGCCTTCTTTTATGCGTACTGATTTCTCAATATTCTGAATGGTGACCGGCTGGCCTTCCAGCTGCAGTTTCTGGGTAACTGAGTGGGCAAGGGGGGCCAGGAGCCACAGCAGCAGGTAGAGAATAATGCCGATGGCCAGGAAACCCGATACCACAAAGATGATTCGTACGATTTTGACATCTATTTTCAGGAAAGCAGCCAGCCCTGAGGCCACGCCACCAATTACCTTGTCGTCAGGGTTACGGTAAAACTTCCTGACAGAGGGATTCTCTTCCAGGTCGTTCCGTACAGGCATTACCACCCAGCAGATCAGGTAAACCAGGATAAGCCCGGGGCCTACCCCTTCTCCTATCAGCCCCAGGGTAAATACCAGGAAAAGCATACGGGCCCAGACCACATCAAATTTATATTTATGAGCGATACCGGCCAGCACTCCGCCCAGCGCCTTCCGCTTGCCGTCGCGATAGAGGCCACTGACCAGGGGAGGCTCTTCCCGGTAAGCCGGTTCTTCGGTTTTGGGAGCGGAGTGAAGATCCTCTTCTTCCTTTACCGCTTCAAAATCAGACACGGAACCCATAGAGGCAATGATCCGGTCTACATCGTCATTCTCAATAATACCGGAAGGGGATTGTTTTTCAAAGAACTTCTCGGCTATGCGCGCTTCGATATCCTGTACAATCTCGTCACAGCTTTCGTAGCTTGAAAAATAGGTTCTCAGTGAGCTTAAATAATGGTTCAGTTTATGGTAAGCCTCTTCTTCAATCGTAAAGAAGAATCCTCCTATATTGATCTGTAATGTCTTTTTCATAATCTTATTTTTTGGATTTGGCAATGATAGAGTTGACAGATGATGATAACTCATCCCAGGTAAGGGATAACTCGCCTAAGAAAGCACGTCCTTTTTCAGTTAAGATATAATATTTTCGCGGCGGGCCGGATGAAGATTCGATCCACTTGTAATCCAGCAGTTCTGCATTTTTCAGACGGGTGAGCAGGGGATACAGCGTACCCTCCACCACCATGATCCTGGCGGCCAGGAGCTCTTCCAGTATTTCAGAGGCATAGACCTCCCCCCTGGAAATGATCTGTAAAATGCAGTATTCCAGGATGCCTTTCCGCATTTGTACCTGTGCATTTTCTAAATTCATAAAGACACTTTATTTTAAGTAAGTAAAAAGTGAGTAATAACTTTTCCGCTACAAATATAAACACAGTACTTTGTAATGCAAGATACTTGGTTAAATATTTTTTTCGTTTCTGAAAATTATCGGGAATTTTGTGCTGCAGTGTGTTGTTAGAAAGGTTCATGGATCCCGTTTCAGAATATATTGCCGTAGCACTTGCTTCCACTTTTAAATTTGTGGGTGGCCCGCTTGCGGGTATAGCTATGGGTTTATCCTGGCTTGAAACCGCGGTGTGCTCCACAGCAGGTATGATGCTGACCGTTTTCCTGATCACCTATGGCAGCAGCCTGTTAAAACGGTTTTCTTCTTTCGGCTGGTTTCAGCGCCTGACCGCCTTTTTCAGAAACCCGGGCACTTTTGCGGGATTGAAAAAGATATTCCGGAAGAAGCCCCGGAAATTATTCAGTAAAACCACCCGCCTGGCAGTGTCAGTGAAGAGCCGCCTGGGCTTATGGGGAGTGGCTTTTCTTACCCCGTTTTTATTTACCCCCGTACTGGGTACCTTCATCGCCTTGAGTTTTCGTTTTCCCCGGCGGGAGATTGTGCAAAAAATGCTGGTATGCGGCCTCCTGGCCGGTTTTCTTCAAACCGCAGCCATTCACTTCATCAAAGTTCTGTTCTGACCCGGGCTGTATAAAGTACACTGCCTGAGGCCTGTTCGTATTTCTCCGGACCTTGTATAATTAATTTGCAATTTTTGACTAAAAAATTGTATTTAAATAGTTTTTACTTTCTATTATTGTATAAAAAATAGAGAAACCTTATCAATAAATTATTATGAGTAAAATTCTACACTGCAGATTACTGCTGGTGATCTGCTTCTTTTTATCGGGAACAGCATTTACTTACGGGCAAACAGAAGTTACAGGTACTATTGAAGATGCGAAAACAAAAGAGCCTTTGGTAGGGGTGAGTGTGCAGGTGAAGGGAAAGGTGATCGGTACCATCACAGACATTCACGGAAAATTCAAACTGAGCACCAGTACGCCGCCGCCGTTTGAGCTGGTTATTTCTTCTGTAGGCTACAAGCCGCAGGAGATACGGGTAGAGCGTTCCGGAGCAAATCTGATGGTCTCACTGGAAGACCAGAGCATCCTGGGGCAGGAGATTGTGGTTTCTGCTTCCCGTGTAGCAGAAAGCGAGATGAAGTCGCCGGTAACGGTAGAGAAGGTGGATCTTAGAATGATTCGGGAAACTACTTCTCCTAACTTCTATGACGCCATGGGGAACATGAAGGGGATTAACCTGACTACCCAGGGTTTGCTGTTTAAGTCGGTGAACATGCGGGGCTTCAGCGGTACGGGTAACCCACGGGTAGTACAGATGATTGACGGTATGGACAATATGTCGCCGGCACTGAACTTTGCCGTGGATAATATCGTGGGTATGCCTGAGCTGGATGTGGAGTCGGTAGAGATTCTGCCGGGAGCAGCTTCGGCTCTTTACGGTCCTAATGCCATTAACGGTCTGATCCTGATGAACTCAAAGAGCCCGTTCCTGTACCAGGGTTTAAGTGCCAATGTGAAAACAGGGCTTATGAACGAAAAGGAAAGAACAACGGCTACCACTCCTTTTTATGACGTTTCTATGCGTTATGCCAAGGCCTTCAACGACCGTTTTGCTTTCAAGATCAATCTTGCGTACCTGACAGCAAAAGACTGGCAGGCAAGAAATTTTACCAACCTGAACATCGGGGGAGTAGAAGACGGGAGCCGTGGAGCCGGAGTCAGCCCGGACTATAACGGGATGAATGTCTATGGAGACGAGAGAAGAAGAAATCTCCAAACCATGGGCCAGGGAATGGGCCTCTCCGCAGCCCAGGTGGCCGCTTTACCGAATGAGTTTGTAAGTCGTACGGGCTTCAGAGAAATTGATCTGGTAGATAACAATACCTCTTCTTTTAAGACCAATCTTGCCCTCCACTACAGGCCAACGGAAAAATTAGAGGTTATCGGACAATATAACCTTGGTTACGGGTCTACGCTTTATACCGGAACAGGAAGATATGCCTTGAAAGACTTCAGTATCTCTCAGGCCAAGTTAGAGCTTAGGGGTGATAATTTTAACCTGAAAGGCTACACTACTATGGAGAACTCCGGGAAATCCGCTACATTGGGAGAGACTTCGTTAAGGCTTCTTGACGCTACAAAAACCGATAATAATTGGTTTGGGGAGTATGTAAATGCTTATTTGCAGGCTATTGACGCAGGTAAGGGAGCGAGTGAGGCTCATTTAGCTGCAAGAGGCTATGCAGACGGACAAACAACCAACGGAAATGCACTACCGACAGGCGATGCTTTGAAAAAATTAGCGAAGGAGTACAATGAGCGGCCGATCATCAATGGTGGAGGTGGATTCCTTGACAAATCCAATCTGATCCATTTTGAGGGAATGTATAACTTCAAAAACCAGATTTCGTTTATGGAGGTATTGGTAGGAGCCAATTATCGTCAGTACAACCTCAAATCGGAAGGTACGCTGTTTAACGATATGGCAGAGGGAAGAGATGGAAGGATCGCCATTAATGAGTACGGAGCCTATTTACAAGCAGGCAAAAGCCTGTTTAATGACCACTTTAAGTTGATAGGTTCAGTAAGGTACGATAAAAATGATAATTTTGACGGTCAGTTTTCTCCAAGGGTTTCCGGTATTTTCTCGTTTGGTCAGAATAATATACGGCTATCTTACCAAACCGGATTCAGGATTCCAACTACACAGAATCAATATATCAACCTGAGGACACCGGGAGGGACGCTGATCGGAGGGTTGCCGGAGTTTGATAAAATAACGGATTACAACCTGGCTAAGGGTATCACAAAATACACGCTGGATCAGTTTAGTGCAAAAGGTTTAGGGTATTTTGATGCAGCTACACAAGCCTCTATTCTGCAACAAGCCCAAGAACATGCTACTGCCCTTATAACAGGGCAAGTTACTCAGGCAGTAACAGCAGCAGTGAATGCTAACAGACCAATGATAGAAGCTGGTGTGACCGCCGCTGTACAGCAACAGGTGACGGCTCAGGTAACGGCCATGGTGGAGGCAGCGGTAGCCGCCGGACAAATAGAGGCCTCACAGGCAGCGGCTGTAATTCAGCAACAGGTAACTGCCCAAATGGCTTCTGCAACTATACAAAATACCATTAGCCAGAATGTGGCTGCCCAAATCACTAACGCTATTCAAACAAACGTAGATGCCCAACTTCCGGGAGCTTTAGATGCTAACTTAGCTAAAACAACAACTCAACTTGCACCTGCTTACGGAGTAGCCGCTCTTCCGAAATATCAGGCAAAGCCGCTCAAGCCGGAAAGAATTACAGCCTATGAAATAGGGTACAAAGGACTTCTTGCTAAAAGGTTATTTGTGGATGCTTATTATTACTACAGTAAATACGAAAACTATATTGGTGGTACTACCATAGTGGTACCTACTGCTCCTTCACCTGCTGCTCCCGGACTTCCGATAGAGTCGGGCATTGGTGCAGGACTGTATAACGGTTTCAGTCGCCCGTCTAATACAGAAAAGGTTATTACGGTGGATGGTTGGGCAGCAGCGTTAAATTATTCGTTTGATAAAGGGTTTAACGCAGGGATAAACATAACGCATAATAAGTTGAGAGGATTTGAGGAAACACCTGAACAGCAATATGCAGGATTCAACTCTCCTGAATATACGTATAACGTTTCGTTTGGTAAGCGACTGGGAAGTGGTGATAAATTTGGATTTAACGTAAACCTGCGTCACCAATCAGAATTTGTATGGCAAGGAAGTTTCCAGCAGCCTACTGCCGCCGTAATATTCTTTAGCAATACGCAGGTTCCTGCTATTACTAACCTGGACGCCCAAGTGAGTGCTAAATTATCATCTATCAAATCAATCTTGAAGGTGGGTGGTACCAATCTCGGCGGTAAGCCCTACTTCCAGGCATTTGGTAGTGCCATGGTAGGCAGCACCTACTATGTGTCGCTGACGTTTGACCAGCTGTTTAACCGGTAACGGAACGCAGATAACGCGGATTTAGCGGATAAGCGCAGATTAATACAGAGGATTGTTTTTGCAGAGTCTCCCGACAGGGGGACTCTGTATTTTTTTTAAGAAGATAAACAAAATTCTATTGCAGCCCGAACAACTGCCTTATCTCCTCAGAAATACGAAGGGGTTTTTGGCTTACAGGATCTACGGCGATCCAGAGAGTGCGGGCTTTGACGATAGTTTTTCCTTCCAGGCGGATCTCATAGCAGCGCTCGCTGCTTACGCCTGACGCTGAGCTTACCCAGGTGACCAGCTCAATGCGGTCGTGCAGCCGGGCAGGGTACAGGTATTCTATCTCATGTTTCCGTACTACCCATTTTACCTGGTCCCTGATTGCCTTTGGTGCCAGGGAGTCCCAGTGCAGAATGGCTACTTCCTGCAGAAATTGCAGGTACACCACGTTATTCACGTGCTGCATATCATCAAGGTCTGTTTCAGAGATAGTACGGGTTTGAGAAAACTTCATAAAGGGATAAAACAAAAAGCCTTAACCGTTACCGGCAAGGCTGTGTACTATATACAATGAGGTAAAACTTACTTTAAAGCTTCAGCTACGTTATCCGCAGCCACCATTTCTTCTTTAAAGGTATAAGCTCCTGTTTTGTCAGATTTAACGGCTTTGATCACTTTAGCGAAGCTCTTCAAAGCGGATTTGTCCCTAAGGGTCGCAACTACTTTCTTTGCCATGTCTCTATTTCAGATTATTTGATTTCTTTGTGAACGGTAACTTTTCTCAGGATAGGATTGTATTTTTTCAATTCCAATCTTGCAGTAGTGTTTTTACGGTTCTTGGTAGTGATATATCTTGACATTCCGGGTACTCCTGAGGTCTTATGCTCAGTACATTCCAGTATCACTTGAACCCTGTTTCCTTTCTTTGCCATTATCGTAATAAATTATTTCTGTCTTAATCGGGCTGCAAAGATAATATAAAATATCCGATTTAAAAACCTTTGCCTGAATATTTTAATTCTTCTGTGCAAATCGTGAAGAATATCCGTATTTGCAGGAAAAGACAGCAGGTCATCTAAACTTTGAACAGGCAATTTAAGTCTAACCTTAGGTTTATACGTTATTACAAATGAAAAAGATATTGTGTTTTTTTGTGCTGATAGCAGGGCTTTATGCCTGCAGCAGCGTAAAGCCTTATACATTGCCGGAGAGTGAGGCACTGGTTACAGCTCACAGGCGGGTGGCTATCCTGCCTTTCCAGGTCAGGTTCAGTGAAGATTATAAGAAGATGATGCGGGAGGGTAAAACTCCCTGGGAAGAGCAGGAAAGGCGGGCCGGGATTGACCTGCAGAGATCGGCTTTTGAAAGCCTGGCCAAACGGGCTAACAAGAAGCGGCTGAGCATTACCGTGCAGGACTACCTGACCACTAACCGTACCCTGGAGCAATCAGGAATTCCTTATTCGCAGCTCATGGTCATGGAGAAGTCGCGGATAGCCTCTTTGCTGGGGGTGGATGCTGTGATCTTTGGCAGCAGCGATGTGGAATTCAACATCTCCCGGGGTTTTATGGGCAATAACGGTATAAATACCCGGCTGGAACTTTTTGATGCATCAGCAGGGCAGAAGGTATGGGGCGTTTCTGACCGGGAATATATCCGCAACCGGTTTGACTCACCGCAGGACCTGGCGCGGCGAACCGTGAGCGACCTGATCGGGGCGCTGCCGTATAAAAGCGGACCGAAAGGCGGGTGAAGACCATATCAGATTATTTTGGTTTAACCACATAGATACATAGGTTTATTAAGTTTGACCTCAACTTTTATAAACCTATGTATCTATGTGGTTAAATTAAAAGATATATCTGCCCCCGGCCAGCAGCGCATCCGCAATTCTCCGGCGGGCCTCTTTGGTGTTAGCCGGTTCTATTTTGGTGAAGCGTTTGAGGCCCATGAGCATCACGCGGAGCTCATCGCCTTCGGCAAAGGCACTGATGGCCTCACGGCCTGATTGCGCCACTTTGGCTACGGCATTCTGGAGGTAGATGAGGGCCATGTCTTTCTGCAGGGCTACGGCCTCTTCCCCTTTCAGGGAGATCAGCTTTTCTACTCTCAGCAGGGCCGATTCTGCGATGTAAACTTCTGTGATAATATCGGCAACATTCATGAGAATCTCCTGCTCGTGCGAAAGCTTCATCATAAATTTCTGCACGGCCGAGCCGGCAATCATCAGGGCCACTTTTTTCAGGTTTTTGATCACCTTTTTCTCTGCTGCAAACATTTCTTCTGAATCATCTGCGCCGAATTCCGGGATAGACAGTATCTCTTTTCCTACTGCCGTGGCCGGTCCGAGAAGGTCCAGCTCACCTTTCATGGCTCTTTTGAGATACATGTCCAGCACCAGCATACGGTTAATCTCGTTGGTGCCTTCAAAGATACGGTTAATGCGCGAGTCGCGGTAGGCGCGGTCCATAGGGGCATCAGCTGAGTAGCCCATTCCGCCGTAAACCTGCACGCCTTCATCTACTACATAATCCAAGGTTTCAGAACCGTTTACTTTCAGGATGGCGCATTCTATCGCGTATTGTTCCAGCGCTTTCAGCTTGGCGTCGGCATCGTTCATACCGGAGGCCACCAGTGAGTCAATGAGGTCATCAATGTTCTGCCCGGCCCGGTAACAGGCGGTTTCACTGGTCCAGATCCGGATAGCCATTTCTGCCAGTTTATGCTTGATGGCTCCAAACCGGCCTATGGAAATACCAAACTGTTTTCTCTCATTGGCGTAGTTGACCGCATGGCTTAATACGGCCTTAGATCCGCCCACAGCCGCTATTGCCAGCTTGATCCGGCCCACATTCAGGATATTTACAGCTATTTTAAAGCCGTTTTCACGGGTAGAGAGCATATTTTCTGCCGGTACCCTGCAGTCGTTGAAGAAAATCTGACGGGTATCAGAACCTTTGATGCCCATCTTATGCTCGGGCTCATTCATGGTGATGCCGCCAAAAGATTTCTCCACAATAAAGGCAGTAAGGTTTTTGTCTTCACCGATCTTGGCAAAAACGATGAACACATCGGCGAATCCCCCGTTCGTGATCCACATTTTCTGCCCGTTCAGGATATAAAATTTGCCGTCAGGCGTAAGTTCAGCCCGGGTTTTACCGCTGTTGGCATCTGATCCGGAGTCGGGTTCTGTGAGGCAATATGCCGCCTTCCATTCGCCGGTACCAAGCTTAGGCAGGTATTTTTGCTTCTGTTCTTCATTACCGTAATATACTATGGGGAGGGTACCAATACCGGTGTGTGCCGACTGGGCTACCGAGAAGGAGTGGCCTGCCCCCAGTACTTCGGCTACCAGCATGGAGGTGTTAAAGTTCATACCAACCCCGCCGTACTGTTCCGGTACAGCCGTGCCCAGAAGGCCCAGCTCTCCGGCTTTGTCCATTAGCGAGGAGATCAGCCCGGGCGACTTTGCGCTGTCTATCTCTTCAAGAATGGGATGAATCTCCGT